>Ga0070740_10000844_pt1 | contig 50834 bp, 49 predicted proteins | sample Coa_R2_FD_67286 | JGI IMG/M metagenome (GOLD analysis project Ga0070740, IMG submission 67286) | Surface soil microbial communities from Centralia Pennsylvania, which are recovering from an underground coalmine fire - Coalmine... | ecosystem: Environmental > Terrestrial > Soil > Unclassified ... | reverse complement strand
AGCGCGGAGCCGCCCTCGCCGGGCTCAGTCGCTGTACTGCCCTTCCGGCTGCTGGCGAGCGACAGCAGTTCGGATGGATATCTGGGTCTGGGCATTACCGACGCGGTGATCACGCGGCTGAGCAACATTGGACGGATTTCGGTCCGGCCTACGAGCGCGGTGATGAATTATCACGCCAATATGGACGCGCTGAGCGCCGGGCGCGAGTTGAACGTGGAATTCATCGTCGAAGGGCGGGTGCAGAAATCGGGCGAGCTGGTGCGAGCGACAGTGCAGCTGGTGCACGTTGAGACGCGCAAGCCGGTGTGGGCGGGCTCATTTCAAGAGCAGTTGAACGACCTGCTGAAGGTCGAGGACTCCATCGCCGAGCAGGTGGCGCAGGCGCTGGCGCCGCAGCTGAGCGGCGAGGAGCGGGAGCAGCTGGCGCGTCCGGGCACGACGAGCGCAAAGGCGCACCAGGCGTATCTGCGGGGGCGGTTTCACTGGAGCAAGCTGACCGACGATTCTTTGGCGCAGGCGCTGCTGTGCTTCATGCAGGCGATTGCCGAGGATCCGCAGTATGCGCGCGCGCACGCCGGCGTGGCGGATTATTACATTCAATTGGGCATTCGAGGCGGATTGCCGCCGGCCGAATCCTTCGCGGCGGCGAAGGAGGCGGCTGCGCGAGCGGCCGAGATCGACCCTTCGCTGGCGGAGGCTCACGCCTCACTGGGGTTTGCGCTGTGGGCGCACGACGGCGACACGGCGGCGGCGCAGCACCATTTCCACCTGGCCATTGCGCTGAACCCGGACTATGCGCCGGCGCATCACTGGCTGGGGCTTCTCAATTCGGCGCTGGGCAAGCCGGAGATGGCGGCGGCGAGCCTGGAAACGGCGCGCAAGCTGGACCCGCACAGCCGGATGTATGCGGGGGACCTGGCGATGGCGCATTACCATGCGCGCAACTACGACGCGGCGATTGCGTGCGCGAGGCAGGCGATGCACAGCATGGGGCGCGGTTCGGGGTCGGAGAGCATTCTGGCGCTGGCGCTGCTGGAAAAGGGACAGATCGAAGATGCGCTGGCGGCGGCGCAGAACATCAGCGAACTGCAAAACCGGCCCTGGTTTTCCTTCTGCATACTGGCGCTGACGCAAGGCGCGGCGGGCGATCTCCGGGCTGCCCGGAGCCTGCGCGAGCGGCTGGAGCGGGAAGGCAGCGGGCGTTATATTTCAGGGTCGGCGATGGCTCTGGCGGATCTTGCGTGCGGCGAAAGAGAGCGGGCGATTGCGCGGCTGGAGCAGGCGGTCCGGGATCGCGACTGGTGGACGGCGTTCCTTGGGGTGAGTCCGGCGTGGGATCCGTTGCGCAGCGATCCGGGATTTCGGAAGCTGCTGGCGTGTGGCCAGCCGGAGCGCCGGGCGATGGTGGACGCGAGGCCGGCCGCTCCAGGGGCGCGGGAGCGCTGGCGGCGGGCGCCGCGGTGGCGCATGGTTGCGGCGGCGTTGATTCTGGGGGCTGTCGCCGGGGGCGCGCTGTACTGGAAACGCCAGCTTGCGCCGGCGCCGTTGCAGCGCGCCTCGATTTCGCGCCTGACTTCGAATGGGACGGCTGAGCGGGCGGCGCTGTCGCCGGACGGGCGCTATGTGGCGTACACCGCGCGCAGCGAGGGAAAGCTTTCGGTGTGGGTGCGGGACGTGAAGGCCCGGGAGCCGTATCGAATCGCGGGACCGATCGACGCGGAAATCCGGACCATCGGCTTTACGCGCGGCGGCGCACGGGTGGCGTTTGCCGCGTTCAAGTACAACGATCCCACCAACGGGGAACTGTACCTGTTGCCGGTGAGCGGCGGGGGACTGTCTTCGGCGATGTCGCACATTCCCGGTCCTGTGGGACTGACCGATGACGAAGCGATGATCGCGTTCCTGCGAGCCAACCCGGCCAGCGGCTCCGACGATCTGGTTATCCGCCACACCTATGGCGGGGAGGAGCGCGTGGTGGCGTCGCGAAAGTATCCGGATCGTTTTGCCTGGAGCGCCGTGCCATCGTGGTCGCCGGACGGGAAGTGGATCGCTTGCGCGGTGGCGGGCTCCGACCGGCTTGGTTTTCGCTTCGCGCTTGCGCTGGTGAGGGTTGATGACGGCTCAATCCGGATTCTGGAGAGTCCGCGATGGCAGGATGTGGACCGCATTGCGTGGCTGAGCGATTCGGCTCAGCTCGTGGTCACGGGCCAGGAGGTGAATTCGTCATTTCATCAGATCTGGCATATTCCGCTGGGCAGAGGCGAGCCGGTCCGCATCACCAACGATCTGAACGATTATGCCAGTCTGGGCGTAACTCCGGACGCCTCCGCGCTGGTTTCGGTACAGCGGCAGACGATCATCAATATGTACGCGGTGCGGTGGAACGATCCGGATAATGCGGAGCAGATCACGCCGGGCGGCGGACGGTACTTCGACGTGGCATCCGGGCCGAACGGGAGCATTTTTTATGCGAGCGACGCGATCGGGCCCGCCAACATCTGGAGTATCCGCATCGACGGCAGCGGGCAGCAGCAGCTCACCTATGATCTGGGGCGGTGCTATTCGCCAGCGGCTTCGCCGGACGGACGGACCATTGCCTTCCATTCCAATCATGGCGGGAGCTGGAACATCTGGAAGATGGATCGGGACGGACGCAATCTGGTTCAACTGACGAAGGATTCGCGAGACAGCAACTGGCCGCAATTCACGCCGGACGGCAAATTCATTGTGTATCACCACACCGGCGACAAAGTGCTTTCGAGCATCTGGAAGGTTGCGGTGGACGGCGGAACGCCGGTGGAGATCATCGCGCGGGAATCGATGCATCCGACGGTGGCGCCCGACGGGAAGCTGGCGGCGTGGATCAACGAGACTCCGGGCGCGCAGCGCTGGAAGATTGCGGTGTTTCCGCCGGACGGCGCGCAACCGCTGAAGACGTTCGGCTTCGAGGGGAACGTGATGCCGGCGCCGAGGCTGCGTTGGACGCCGCAGTCGGACGCGGTCACGTATGTCGACCGGCGGAACGGCGTAGCCAATATCTGGCTCCAGCCGGCGTCCGGCGGCGCGCCGAGGATGCTGACGAACTTCACGTGGGGGCAGATCTATTCGTTTGACTGGGCGCGGAACGGGACGCTGGTGCTTTCGCGCGGCATCAGTACGACGGATGTGGTGCTGATCGGGGTTCGCGGGCAGGGGTAGGCGGCAGGCAGCGGGGCCCGCGGTGGCGCGGGTGGAAATTGGCGGCGCATACGGCCCCTGGCGCGCTCAGACGGTTGCCGAGGCCGGCCGTCCGGGCGTTTTTGTTTAAGCCAAAATTTGTTTCACGACATTGCCGGCCGTATCCGTCAGGCGGAAGTGGCGGCCCTGGAACTTGTAGGTAAGGCGCTTGTGATCGACGCCGAGGCAATGGAGGATGGTCGCCTGGATATCATGCACGTGGACCGGGTCGCGCACCACGTTGTAGCAGTAATCGTCGGTTTCGCCGAGCGTGACGCCGCCCTTGACGCCGCCCCCGGCCATCCACATGGTGAAGCATCGCGGATGATGGTCGCGTCCGTAGTTCGCCTCGGTGAGTTTGCCCTGGCAGTACACGGTGCGGCCGAATTCCCCGCCCCAGATCACGAGGGTTTCATCGAGAAGTCCGCGCTGCTTGAGATCGAGGATGAGCGCCGCTGAGGGCTGATCGACGCTCTCGCATTGCAGGCGAAGATCGCGGGGCAGGTCGTTGTGCTGATCCCAGCCGCGCTTGTAGATCTGCACGAAGCGCACGTTGCGTTCGACCAGGCGCCGCGCCAGGAGGCAGGCTGCGGCGTAGGTTCCGGGCTTGCGCGAATCGGGTCCGTAGAGCTCGAAGACATGCTCGGGCTCTTTGGAGAGATCGGTGAGTTCCGGAACGGAGGTTTGCATTTTATACGCCATCTCATACTGCGAAATGCGCGCTTCGATCTCCGGATCGGCGAAGGATTGTTCGCGGATTTCGTTCAACGCCCTGATGGTGTCGAGCATGCGCCGGCGCGCCTCCTTGCTGATGCCGGGCGGATCCGAAAGGTACAGAACGGGATCGCTGCCGGCGCGAAAATTGACGCCCTGATATTTGGAAGGCAGGAAGCCGCTGCTCCACAAGCGCGAGAAGAGCGGCTGGTCGGTATTCAGCGCGCTGGCTTGCGTGATCAGCACCACGAAGGCGGGCAGGTCGTGATTCTCGCTGCCGAGGCCGTAGCTGATCCAGGAGCCCATGCTGGGGCGGCCCGGCTGCATGAATCCGGTCTGGATGAAGGTGATGGCGGGGTCGTGATTGATGGCTTCGGTATTGACGGTTTTGATAATCGCGATATCGTCGACGATTTTGCCGTGGTAGGGGAGCAGCTCGCTCAACCAGGCGCCGCACTGGCCATACTGCTTGAAGCTGAAGATGGAGGAGGCGACAGGCAGCGTTTTCTGTCCGGAGGTCATGCCGGTGATGCGCTGGCCCATGCGGACCGACGCCGGCAGTTCGGTTCCCTGATACTTTTTGAGCTGGGGCTTGTAATCGAACAGGTCCATCTGCGAAGGGCCGCCGGATTGATGCAGGAAGATGACGCGCTTCGCGGTGGGCGGGAAATGGGGCAGGCCGCGGAGGCCGCCATTGGCCGACGCATCGGGGAGCGTTCCGGCGGCGAACGCTTCGGGCGTCAGCAGGGAGGCCAGCGCGGCCGTGCCGATGCCGACGCTGGCGAGGCCGAAGAAATGCCGGCGCGTCATCGCCAGTTTCAATTCGTTATCGGGCGTCATGTCGCTGCTACTCCTTTGTAATGGTTTCATCGAGGTTTAGAATGGCGCTGGCCACGGTGGTCCAGGCCGCCAGTTCGGAGGGTTTGAGGCGGGGGTCGGGTTTGGACTCGCCGACCGAGAGCAACTGTCTGGCGCGCTCCGGACTGGCCTTATATTCGGCCAGTTCTTTGATTTCAAGATCGCGCAGCAGGCGCACTTCCCGAGCCGAGGGACGGCGTCCGGCAGCGAGGCGGAAGCCCCATTCGATGCGGCGGGCGTCGTTGTGGGGGGCTTCTTCGAGCATGCGCTGCGCCAGCGCCCGCGCGGCTTCTACGTAGGTGGGGTCGTTCATCAAGACCAGCGCCTGGAGCGGGGTATTGGTCACGCTGCGGCGGGCGGTGCACTTCTCACGGTCCGGCGCATCGAAGGCGATGAGCGAGGGTGGAGGGCTGGTTCGCTTCCAGAAGGTGTACATGGTGCGGCGATACAGATCGTCGCCGTGGCTGGGCGTGTAGGTCTGCGCGGAGAAGCCGTCGCCGAACGAGGTTTCTTCCCACAGGCCGGCGGGTTGATAGGGGAACACGCTGGGGCCGCCGATGCGCTCCTTCAACAGGCCCGCGGCGGCGAGCGCGTTGTCGCGGATCATTTCAGCGGGCAGGCGGAAGCGCGGCCCGCGCGCGAGCAGGCGGTTTTCGGGATCCTTCTCGATGAGCTGCGGGGTCGCGCGCGAAGACTGCCGGTAGGTGGCCGACGTCACGATGAGGCGCTGCATGGCGCGAACATCCCAGCCGGTGCGAATGAACTCTGTGGCGAGCCAGTCGAGCAGCTCAGGATGGCTCGGCGGATCGCCCTGGGCGCCGAAGTCCTGCGCGGTCTTCACGATGCCAGCGCCGAAATACATTTGCCAGAACCGGTTCACGGCGACGCGCGCGGTCAGCGGGTGGGTGGGGCTGACCAGCCATCTGGCGAGCGTCAGGCGGTTGAGCGGAGCGTCCTTGGGCAGCGGTGGGAGGATGGCGGGAACGCCGGGCGTCACTTTCTCGCCGCGATTGCGATAGTCGCCGCGGCCGAGGACCACGGTTTCGCGCGGCTTCTCCATTTCGGCCATCACCATGGTGGTGGGGATGACGGAGTTCAGAGCGTCCTTCTCGGTCTTGAGCCACTTCAATTCCGACCAGGCGCGGCGATAGGGCGGCGGCGCCTCGTAGCTCAGGAAGTAATCGCGAAGCCACTCCTTCTGTTGCCGGGTGCGGCTGGGGGGAAGCGTGGCGAGCGTGGCGCGAAGCGGATCGTCCGACCACAAGACGGCGATTTCAGCGGGCGTGAGCGTGCGGCTGTAAATGCGCAGATCATCCAGGCGTCCGCGGAAGCGCGGGCCGAAGGCGGGATTGCCGATTTCGAGCGGAGCGTCGTTTGCGACCGCGCCGGCGAGCGAATCGCGCAGGACGTCGATCTGGGAGCGGCGTCCGTTGACAAAGATCTGAACGCCGCTCGCTTTCCCCGAGCCGTCATAATTCACCGCGACCTGATACCAATCGACGGCGATCAGGCGCTCGCGCGCTCCGACTTCAATGGCATCATCCTTAGCGCCGCCGATGCGCACAAAGAGGCGGGGGCTGCGCTGCTGAATGTCGCTCAGAACGTAATCGTCGAGATAGAGCTCGATTCCGCGGCCGTCGGGCGCAAGCTTGGTCAGCACGGGATTGCGGCGGGCGCCGCCGGGACGGATCCACAGGGCGATGGAGAACGGCTTTCTGCTTCCGATATCGAAGGGACCGAAATCGACCTGGGTTTGACCGTCAAAATCGGCTGAATTTCCGATCATGCCGGGGCCGTAGGTGACCTCGCCCTTGATGGTCTTGCCGCGGCGGAAATGGCCGCTGATGTCGGAGAGATTCCCATCCAGCTCATACCAGGCGTCCAGCGCATCGCGCGGCGTTTCGGGCAGCGAGGCCAGGCGCTCCGGCTCCCATCTGGCCTGAAGCGGAGCGATCACTTCCTCAGCCAGCGTTTTTTCGTGGGCTGCGATATCGTCGGAGAGCGATTTGAGGCGCGCGGCCTGAGCGGGAGAGGGCAGCTGCAAAATCGGCTCGGCGTTGCCGCGGCGGCCGTCGAGCCCTTTTTCGTTTACCGTGTTGAAGAAGGCGTAAAACCGGTAGAACTCCTTCTGGCTGATGGGGTCGTACTTATGATCATGGCAGCGGGCGCAGCCCATGGTGAGTCCCAGCCATGTGGTGGCGGTGGTTTCAACCCGGTCGACGACGTATTCGTTCTGATACTCTTCGGGGATCGCGCCGCCTTCGAAATTGATCATGTGATTGCGGTTGAAGCCGGTGGCGATGCGCTGTGAGAGGGTGGGGTTGGGAAGCAGATCGCCGGCGAGCTGTTCGATGGTGAACTGGTCATAGGGCATGTTTTGGTTGAACGCATCGATGACCCAGTCGCGCCAGCGCCACATCTCGCGGTGGCTGTCGATGTGATAGCCGTGGGTGTCGGCGTAGCGCGCCAGGTCGAGCCAGTGCATGGCCATGCGCTCGCCGTAGCGAGGCGAGCGCAGCAGGCGGTCCACCACCTTTTCGTACGCGTCGGGGCTCTTGTCGGCGAGGAACGCATCGACTTCAGCGGGCGTGGGCGGCAGACCGGTTAGGTCGAAGGTCACGCGGCGGATCAAAGTGGCGCGGTCGGCCTCGGGCGACGGTTTGAGGCCTTCGTGGTCCAGGCGGGCGAGGATGAAGGCATCAATGGGGTTGCGCACCCAGGCCGGATTGGAGACTTGCGGGATGGCGGGGCGTTTCGGCGGGACATAGGCCCAGTGCACGGTCCATTCGGCGCCCTGATCGATCCACTTGCGGATGAGCTCGATCTGCTCTTTGGTGAGCGACAGTCCGGACGATACGGGGGGCATGCGCAGGGCGGGTTTCTCCGCGGTGATGCGCTGGATCAGGCGGCTGTGCGCGGAATCGCCGGGGACGATCAACCTGTAGCCGCCGCGATCGGCGAATGCGCCGCCATCCTTTATATCGAGGCGGAGCCGGGCCATCCGTTTGGCTTCATCGGGGCCATGACAGGCGAAGCATTTGTCGGAGAGGAGGGGGCGGATCTGGCGATCGAAGTCGACGCGGTCGGCGGGTTTCGGGGGCGACGCCGCACCGATTGGCCCCAGCCCAAGAGAGAAGATCAGCAGGGGGACGGAACGAACGAAATCCCGATGGCGCATAGGCAGGAACGCAGAAGCGCCCTTCATCAAATATACATCAGGCAGGCGGGCGTGGATCGATTCAAAAAAAGGAAATTGGCTTATTCGGCTCGCCGCGGCTTGGTTTTAGAAGGATCGGCGATGATTCCGGCGCCCTCCTTAATGGCGACGATCCGGTTTGCGGCGACATCTTTGAGCTGCTCCACAGCTCCGCTGGGCCAGCGGATCTCGATACGGTTCACGATACGCTGGGCGCCCAGACCGAAATGCAGTCGCGGGTCGTTATTCGACAGAAAACTGCCGCCGGCGCGCACGTGATCGTACTGGACCAGATCGCCGGCTTGGACTTTGACTTGCGCGCCGATTGCGCCGCGGTTGCTTCTGCTTCCGATGAGCTTCAATTCGATCCAGTTTGCGCGATTGCCGCCGACATTCTCGAGCAACTGCGGATGGTCGTCGATGTTGGAGACGATGACGTCCAGATCGCCGTCGTTGTCGAAATCGCAATAGGCGCCGCCGCGGGCAGAGCGCCACGGCATCGCGCTCAAGCCGGCTTCGCGGGACGCATCAGCAAACCGGCCATTTCCGAGATTACGGAACAACTGGAGGGGCTGCCGGTATTTTTCGGTCGTTTTGCCGTCGACCTCGGGATAGACGTGGCCGTTTGCAGCGAACAGGTCCGGCCAGCCGTCGTTGTCGTAGTCGAAGAAAAAGGTCGCCCACCCGAGCCAAGGAATGGTGGGTTCGCCCAATCCGGCCGGATAGGAAACGTCGGAGAAGAATCCGCGGCCGTCGTTGTGATACAGCACGTAATTGTCATTGGCGAAGGTGGTGACGAACAGGTCCATGCGGCCGTCGTGATCGTAATCGCCGACGGCGACGCCCATGCTGGACATCTCCTTGCCGTCGGCGTTCATCGCGACTCCGGCGGGAATTCCGATCTCTTCAAAGCGGCCGTCGCCTTTGTTGCGGTACAGATAGTTGGGGTTGGAGTCGTTGGCGACGAAGATGTCCGGTTTGCCGTCGCCATCGAGATCATCGAAGATCACGGCAAAGCCGAAGTAGAGATTCTTGTCCTTAACCCCGGCCTTTTCGGTGACATCGGTGAACGTGCCGTCGCCGTTGTTGCGATACAGGGCGTCCGGCGCGCCGCGATATCCGAGCGGTCCGCAGGCGCGCACCTGGACGCCGCGGTAATCGCACGTTTTGAGCTGGGGATGGTGAATGTCGAAATCGAGATATCCGGAGACGTAGAGATCGACGAAGCCGTCGCCGTCGTAGTCAGCGAAGGCGGCGCCGGCGTGCCAGATGTCGCCGCCGCCCACGCCGGCTTTTGCAGTCACGTCTGAGAACGTGCCGTCGCCATTGTTGCGATAGAGGATATTGGAGCCGAAGTTGGCGACGAACAGATCGGTGTTGCCGTCGTTGTCGAAATCCGCGGCGGCGCAGCCAAAGCCCCAGCCTGCGCCGGGCGCATGCGCGCTTTGGGTTACGTCGGTGAACGCGCCGTCGCCATTGTTGCGGTAGAGGTAGTTGTGGTGCGGCGAGGCCGGCTTGCCGTCCTGAAGCTCCCGGAGCGTGGATCCATTGACGAGATAGAGATCCATGTAGCCGTCGTTGTCGTAATCCAACCAGCACACGCCGCTGCCGTTGACTTCGAGGACATAGTCTTTCTTTGCGCCGCCGGAAAGGATGACGGCCTGGATGCCGGATTTTTGGGTGATATCGATGAAGCGCACGCCCGCGGCGGCGGCGAGCAGCGCAATTGCCGACAGCGCCAGGAGGAGGGCGGCGAAGCAGCGAATCATCGCGCCGGCGTTTCCCGGCTGCGCAATTCCTGCGTGATCCGCATTTGCTCGGCCGCCTTGTCGCGTTCGCCGGAGCGGGCGTACACGCGCGAGAGCTCGTAATGCAACTGGGAGCTGGCGGCGTGACGCTCGAGAGCGCGCTCGAGGATTTCTCTCGCCTCGGCCAGCTTCTGGAGCGATAGCAGATCGCGCGCCGCCCCGAGGATCGCGGTCAGGCTGGCGGGGTCGGCGGCGAGCGCCTGCCGGTAGGTCGCCAGAGAATCGGCGTAACGGCCCTGTTTTTGCTGAACCTCGGCGAGCCCCAGCAGCGCGTCGACGCGTCCGGGCGCAAGTTCGAGGGCGCGTTCGAACTCAGGGCCCGCCTCCTGATACCGGCCGATCCGCGCCAGTTGCTGCGCCTTGGCCAGATGCGCCTGGGCAAGATCCGGAAACAGGCGCGCGGCCTCGTCGGCGGCTTGCAGAGCTTCCTCCTGGCGTTCGGTTGCGTTCAGCGCCTCAATCAGAAGAAAGCGCGGCTTCGGATCGTCTTTCAGTTCAGGGATGACTTTGCGGAGCAGCCGGACGGATTCGGCGGGCGAGCCGGTGCGCAAATCCACCAGGGCCAGCATGGACCGGGCGCGGGCGTTATCCGGCTGCAACTGGATCCAATGCTCCAGCGCCGGTTTGGCCTCCTGATATCGGGCCGATAGCACATAGGCGATGGACAGCGCGGAGAGGGCGTCAGGCGAATCGGGCGCGAGCGCGAGACCGGCGCGCAAGTACCCGATTGCATCCGCCGCGCGCCCAGTATTCAACATTGCGAGGCCGGCGTTGTAGCGCGCCTGGAAGGAGGCGGGATCGCGGCGCGCGGCCTCTTCGAACGGATCCAGGGCTTCGGCGTGCAAGCCCGCGGCGGCGAACGTGACTCCCAGCGCAACCAGCACATCGGGGTCGAGGGCGCGGTTGGCAAGCAGTTGCTGGCGCACGCTCATGGCGTCGCCGATTTCGCGACGCGCGATGTGGCGCGAGCACTCCAGGAGCAATTCAACCGACTGGCGGTCCGCCGACCGCAGCCGCGCGCTTTCGGCGAATTCCTTGCGGGCCAGATCCGGACGGCCGGTCTGCTGGAAGATGCGGGCCAGGCGGTAATGCAGCGCGCCGTCCCAGGGGGTCTGGCGGATTGCGCGTGCGGTGCATTGCTCCGCCTTGTCGAGTTGTCCGGTCTCAAAATAGGCCTTGCCGAGTTGCGCGAGCGCATCCAGGATGGGCGGGTCGGCGCGAGCGACCGGCTCGAGCCAGCGGATGGCCTCCAGCGGCTTCGATTCGAGCAAGGCGATGCGGCCAAGATAGTACCGAGAGTGAAGCGCCGGGGGCGCCGAGGCCACGATGCGGAGAAATTCGCGGCGCGCGGCGGCCAGGTCGCGCTTTTCATACAACCGCCGGGCGTTTTCGTAGGACTGGGGGGCGGCCGGCGCCGGAGCGGGAATGCTCAGCAGCGCAATAGAAATCACCACAGGCGAACGCCAAAACGCCATACACTTTTCCGGCCCACGCGGAGTTCCAATTTTAACCAATTAGTAACTTTCTTCTTGCTCTTCAGGAATTATAGTGCTACGCTTCTGCCGATATTCGGAGTTTGTTCGGGGTGAGGAATGCGATTTGAGCGCCAATTTATGGGTTCGTTGCAATACGCCTGCGCCGCGCTGTGGCTGGTCACCGTTACAGCTCCGCCTCTCGCCGGCCAGGCCACCATATTGGGAACCATCACGGGCCGGGTGACGGACCCGCAGAATGCCGTGGTTCCGAACGCCAGCGTGCGGGTGATCAACACCGGCACGGGAGTCGTTCGCGAGCTAACGACCGACAATGAAGGCGCGTTCGCTGCGCGGCTCCTGGTTCCCGGCACGTACTCGGTGGAGGTTGCGGCTCCGAGTTTTCAAAAGCAGGTTCAGAGCAACATCAAGCTGGACGTCGGCGGCTCGGTGGCGTTGGACTTCCGGCTGACGGTGGGTCAGGTTACTGAGCAGGTCCAAGTGACTGCGGAAGCGACCCTGCTACAAACCAATGAAAGCAACGTCGGCACGGTGATTGAGAATACGCAGGTGGTGGAGCTGCCGCTGAACGGTCGAAATTTCAATCAACTCACGCGGCTGACTCCGGGCGCGGTGCGCGGCACGAGCAGCGGGGGCGAGACCATCCAGGGCGAGACCTACGCCGTCACGGGCGACCGCAGCGATAACGCGTACTATTCGCTCGATGGCATGTACAACAACGGCACGTTTTTCAAGACTGCCGCGATTCACCCCTCCGTCGACGCCATCCAGGAGTTCAAGATTCAGACCAACACGAACGCGCAATATGGCGCCGCCGCGGGAGCGAACATCAACGTGATGACCAAGTCCGGCACCAACGAGTTTCATGGGACGGTCTATGAATTTCTCAGAAACGACAAGCTGGACTCGCGCCCCTATTTTGCTCCGGGCAAGACGGAATACCGGCAGAATCAATTCGGGTTCACGATTGGCGGTCCGGTGCTGTTGCCGAAGGTGTACAACGGACGAAATCGGACGTTCTGGTTTTTCAATTATGAAGGCAACCGCATCCGGCAGGGGAACAGCAGCTTTCTCACGATTCCCACGCCAGCCATGATTGCGGGGGACCTTTCGAAGACGCTGACCGGAGCGCCCGCGCCTCAGATCTATAATCCCTATACGGGACGCGTCGTCAACGGCGTGGTGGTGCGGGATCCGTTTCCGGGAAACATCATTCCCTCCAACCTGATCAAGCCTTACGCCACAGCGTACGCCAAGCTGTGGTTTCCCACCAATCTGATACCGGGCACGACCAGCAATTTCATCAACACCAACCCCTACCAGCGCAATGACGACCAAGTGAACACGCGGATTGACCAAAAAATTTCGGACAAGAACAGCCTGTTTGGGCGTTTTTCGTGGGCTGACCTTTCATCTCTGGACATTGCCGGCGTGCCGACGGCATTTCAGACGACGTTTAACAAGTACGTCGGCGCGGTGGTCAACGACACGCACCTGTTCAGCCCGACGACCATCCTGAACCTCCGCGCCGGCTACTTACGCGCCAATCTCGGACAGGGTCCGGCCGAGCATTTTATTCAGGTTTACCGGCAGGCGGGTCTGACCAACACGCCGCTGAATTTCCGCGATTTCGACTATCCCATCAACTTCGGGATATCGGGCTACAGCGGCCCGGGGCTTGGCAATCTGGTCAATGGTCCGGACTTCACTTACCAAAGCTCAGTGAGTCTCAATAAGATCTACGGGCGGAACACGTTCACGTTCGGCTACGACTACACCCGGCTTCGAATCTTTCACGATTCCGTGTTCAGCACGTTTAACTACGACAACGTGCCGACGGCCGATCCGCAGAATGTGAGCAACACCGGGCAGTCGTTGGCCAGTTTTCTCTTAGGGCTGCCATCCACGGCCAACCGCATCGTGGGCCAGACGGATCTCGATTTGCGGCAAAATCTTCACCACATTTATATCCAGGACGATGTCAAGGCGACGTCCAAGCTCACCCTGAATCTGGGCATCCGGTGGGAGTACGACCAGTGGCCGCATCATATCCGGGGCCGGCTGAGCGGCTTTGACACCATCACCGGACAGTTTTTCTGGGCCTCAACCAATCCTGTCACGGGACAGCCGGCCAACGTCCGCCCGCAGATTGCAGATCCCCGGTACCGCAATTTCGCGCCGCGCGTCGGTTTTGCCTACCGGATCGGCGAAAAAACGACCATCCGGTCCGCCTACGGCATCTTCTACAATTCCAATTTCTCGTGGGAGTGGAGCGACTCCCGGGGCGGGTGGCCATTTTCGGTTTCCGACAACGTGACGGGTTTGAACATCGGAACCACGATCACTCCGACCGAGGCTCTGTTCCAGAGCTTCGACCCGAAGTCGGTCACGCCGCAAACGCAGCACACAGTGTCGCGCGACGTGAAGACGCCGTACATGCAGAACTGGAACTTCGGGATCGAACGGCAGATCGCGCAGGACATGCTGATCGAGCTGAACTATCAAGGCTCGAAAGGAACGCACCTCGGCAGCTTCCTGAGCACCAACGATCCGCCGCCGGGGCCGGGTGATCCGGACCCGCGGCGTCCGTTTCCGATCGCGGGATCGATCAGCGAATTGAAACACATCGCGACTTCCAAGTACAACGCGCTGACTGCGAAATTTGAAAAGCGCTTCTCGCGGGGCTTCAGCCTGCTGGCGTCGTATGCCTGGAGCCATTCGACGGATCTGAATTCCGAGTTCGGCGGCAGTTCGCCGCAAAATAACGCCTGCATCAAATGCGATCTGGGCAATTCCGGCTTCGATCAACGCCACGTCGCCATTTTCAGCTATGTGTATATGGTTCCGGCCTTCTCGAGCTGGAACCGGCTGTTGCGGACGGTTGTCGGCGGCTGGGAAGTCGCCGGAATCACCGATGTCGAGTCCGGCCGCGTGTACAACGTTGGCATCAATTTTGACAATGCGAACGTGGGCGCCCGCGGAAATTTTCAACGTCCGAACCTGGTGGGCAATCCGTTCCCTCCCGGATTTGTCCAGACGTTCGGGCCGGGCGGGGCTTACTTTGACAAATCCGCGTTTGCCGTCGCTCCGCGATACCAGTTTGGCAATCTGGGCCGGAATGCCTTCCACGGACCGGGATTCGTCAACACCGACATTGGGTTTTTCAAGAATTTTCCACTGTGGCGCGAGGGTACGCGGTTGCAGTTCCGCAGCGAGTTTTTCAACGCCTTTAACAATGTCAATTTCAGCAATCCGAACGGAACGCTGGGAGATCCCAACTTCGGCCAGGTGCGGGGGACGCAGAACCGTGCGCGCCAGATTCAGTTCGGGCTTAAGCTGATTTATTGACGCTGTTGCTGCTCGGGCTGGTTTTGGCCGGCCGTCTGCTCGCTCAGAATCCGGATTCCCATACGGCTGCCGCGCGCGCGGCGGAACAGAGGGGCGACTTTGCCGCCGCCGAACGCGAATACCGGAGCGAGCTGGCCATCCGGCCGAGCGCCCGGATATACCAGCGACTGGGGCTGGTTCTTCATCTCCAGAGCAAGTACCGCGAGGCGATTCCGGCGTTCGAGGCGGCGCTGCGCCTGGATCCGAAGGACTGGGGCGCGCGGCTGTTCCTCGGAATGGACCTGTACCGCACCAACCAGTTCGACCGCGCGCTGTCGGAACTCGAAAGGGCGGAGCGGCTGCGGCCGCGGGATCCGGAAACGCGTTTCTGGCTGGGCGCAACGCATCTGGCCCGAAAGAACTATTTCGCAGGGCTGGAAATTCTCGAGAGGCTGTCCCAGGAGCAGCCGGGGAATCTCGAGATTCTGCGGCTGCTTGCCGAAAACTACGCGGCTTTAGGCGCGGCGCTGCTCAATCAAGTGGCGGAACGATATCCGAACAGTCCCGCCGGGATGCAGGTGCATGCCCAAGCGCTCGAGTTTGAGGGGGCCAACCAGGCGGCGCTCCAGGCGTACCGTGAACTGGATCGGCTGGAGCCGGGCCGGCCTGGAGTCCGCGAGGCCATTGAGCGCCTTCAGGCTATTTTGTCTGCGCCGCGGCAGCCCTCGCCTCGAGCAGACGGCGGTGCTCCTCCATCTCCGCCTTAGCGCGCGCCGCATCGCCGAGCGCCCTGTACTCGCCCGCGAGCTGCGCATGCACTGCCTCGTCCTTCGGGCGGCGCTGAGCGACGATGCGAAACTGCTCCAGCGCGCGTCTGTGATCGCCTGTCAGCCGGTAGGCCTGGCCCAAGGCGCGGTGCGCCTCAATGGACGAATCGTCGGCGGCGACGGCCTTCAGCAGGTAATCGACGCAGGCAGGCTGATCCAGGCTGAGCAGCGTCTGTCCGAGGCGCAGATTGGCCAGCGCATGATTCGGGTTCACCCTGAGCTCGGCTTCCAATTCAGCGCGCGCCGCCTCGAACTCGCGCTTTTTCCAGAGCGCATTCCCAATCAGGAAGTGCAGGCCGCGCAGATTCGGATTGACGCGCATCGCGGCGCGGTATTCGGCGAGCGCGTCGTTCAGCCGGCCGCGCGCTTCCAGGGCTCGCCCGAGCAGCTCATGCGCCTCCGCAGAATCGGGCGCAAGCTGCTGCAACCTTTCGGCGCGATTTGCGCCGAGCGTTCGCAACAGCTCGCCGGCCTGGTACTGCACTTCCGGATCATCGGGAGCGTTCCGAAGCGCAGCCTGGATTTCGGCGAGGGCTTCCACCGTCTTCCCCTGCTCGACCAGTCGGCGGGCGGCATTGATATCGGCAAGCAGGAGGAACCAGAATGCGACCACTGTTCAGGTTACTCGCTTATGCGCAGCGTGGGGGCGGACCTAGCTCCACCGTCCAGCCTTAAGATGATAGTACACGGCATTCCAGCGCAGTTCTTTCTCGAACTCGGGGAGGCGGGTGTTCGCATCAATCAGAACAAATTCGACGCCCGCCATATCGGCGAAGTTCTTCCAGTGGTCAGCCGTGAGGGCGCTGCTGAACGCGGTGTGGTGCGCCCCGCCCGCGAGAATCCAGGCGCTCGCCGCGGTCTTCAGGTCCGGCCGGGGAAGCCAGACGGCGCGCGCGACCGGCAGCTTCGGAAGGGGCTCGTCCGGGGGAACGACTTCGATCTCATTCACCACCATGCGGAACCTGCTGCCGAGATCGACCAAAGACGCGACCACGGCTGGGCCGGGCCGCGCGTTGAACACTAAGCGAACCGGATCGGCTTTCCCGCCGATTGAGAGCGGGTGGATTTCCGCAGACGGCTTCGAATCTGCAATGGACGGGCAGACCTCGAGCATGTGCGCGCCCAACACCTTGCCCGTTCTGAAATCGTAGGTGTAGTCCTCCATAAACGACGTCCCGCCGTTCAGCCCCGCCGCCATGACCTTGGCGCTGCGGACCAGGGCTGCCGTCTTCCAGTCGCCTTCTGCGCCGAATCCGTAGCCGTCAGCCATCAGCCGCTGTACGCTAATGCCGGGAAGCTGCGCGACGCCATGCAGATCTTCAAAAGTGTCGGTGAAGGCGTGAAAGCCGCCATCGCTCAGAAACGACCTGAGGCCCAGTTCGATGCGCGCGGCTTCGCGGAGCGACGACCGCTCGGCGCCGCCGCTCTGAAGCGGTTCAGCGACCGCATAGGCGGCGTCGTATTCGGCCACCAGCGCATCCACCTCGGCGTCGCTGACCCGGCAGATTGAGCGGGCAAGGTCGCCGACGCCATATCCGTTTACCGAATAGCGAAGCCGAAGCTGGGCCTCCACCTTGTCGCCTTCGGTCACGGCCACCTGGCGCATGTTGTCGCCGAAGCGGGCGATTTTGAGGTTTTGCGCATCCTGCCAGGCGCAGGCGGCGCGGGCCCATGCGCCAATCTCCTCGGCCACCTCTGGGTCTTGCCAGAATCCGACCACCACTTTCCGGCTCGAACCGATGCGCGTCTGGAGGTGCCCGAATTCCCGGTCTCCGTGCGCAGACTGGTTCAGGTTCATGAAGTCCATGTCAATCGTGGACCAGGGGAGATCGCGATTGAATTGCGTGTGCAGATGGGCGGTCGGCTTGGTCAACACGCTGAGACCGGCGATCCACATCTTGGCAGGCGAGAAGGTGTGCATCCACAGCACGAGCCCGACGCAGGCGCGCGCATGGTTGGCTTCGAGGCAAAGATCGTAGATGGCCTCCGGCGCAGTCAGCACCGGCTTACGAATCACCCGCACTGGAATGGAGGAAGCACGGGCAAGAGCATCGGCGATACAGGCCGAATGCTCGGCTACCTGTCTCAACGTTTCCGCGCCATATAAATGCTGGCTGCCGGTGACAAACCAGACTTCGAATTCCCGGAGATCGATCATTCGTGGGTTCCTGGCATCAGTTCAGGCCAATTTTAATCTGACAGACGGGCGCTCAGGGACGCGCACCGTTGGCTGAGATCTGGGGCGGAGCTCGAAGCCGTGTGCGCCCGTTTCATTCTGAGGTCACTCGCAGAGGTCTGTCCAGTCTGAACGTGAGCACGGATTCAGCGGGGACCTTGATGGCGCCGCCCTTTGTCAGGATCTGGGTGAGAACGCCTGCTCCCGCGCCGGCGCCGGCGCCGATCGCTGCGCCCTTGCCGCCGCCGGCGATTGCTCCAATGATTGCGCCGAGCGCTGCGCCGCCGCCCGTGTACTCAGCCGTGCGTTTATTGGCGCCTACTCCCGACTTTCCTTTTTGAGTAATCTCAGCCGTGTCGATGCGATACTGGCGGCCGTTGATGATGACCGATTGCAGATCGAGCACCAGGTCGGACGCGCCGCGAAACCGGCCGCCCCGCGATGCGGACTTGATCACAATCCGCGCGTCGGATCCCCGCGGGATCACGACGTCGCCATTGGCGTCGGTGACGTTGCGGGTCACCTGTGCGTCGAAGGTTTGTCCTTCGGAGGCGGTGGCCGAGTCGATGGTCTCGTTCGTACGCACCGACACCTCGCTGCCAACCGGGACCACGTAGGTCCGCGTGGTCACCGCAGGGGGAGGGGGAGGCGGCGCCGCGGCGGCCGTCTGCGTTGGTTCGGGCGCAGGCTGGGGCGCAGCTTCACGCGGCGGCTTTGGCGTCGCCAGCGTCTTGGCCGATCCCGGCTTGCGTTCTGCGGACGCCTGCCGGCTGACTGCGGCTTCCGCCGCTCCACCGTAGTCGACCGATTTGATTTGCGTCAGCGGTATCTTGCGCTCGATTCCGTCGTCGCCCGCCACCACCATTTCCGTCTGGTTGCTCGCCACGATGGTTCCGGGCACTTTGCCGCCGTCGTTCAAATTCACCGTGACGTGGGGGCCGCCAGCGGGCTGCGCGGAGGAGGTCTGCTGCTCGGAGGCCTTTTGCGGCTCGCTCATTTCTTTCCTGCCGCACGACGCAATGGCAAAAATCCCGAGCGCCGCAATGGCGACGCTGGCATGTCGGCTGAATTGGTTCATTGTTCTTCACCTCGCTTGCCGCGGCGCCGCCGCGACGGTCTGTCCGGCAAAACTGCCCGTTGTTTCCTCGCCGCTCGATTCCAAAAGGGCCCAGCGACCGCTTCTGCAAGCGCCGATTCAATCTCTTGCGATCTTACGGCAGACGGGACCGCACTCGCCGCCGGCGTCGGCCAGAATGCATCCGCCCTCCCTTTTAGTATCCGTTGTAACGGCCGAATCTGCGAAGGCCGTGGCGACCTATTCTGCCAACGGATCCGAAGCTGAAGGTTTTTCGCGGTCCCCAAGGGGAAGACGCACCGTCCGCCGGCGGATGATGCCGGCGCAGGCTTCGTCGCCCCAACACGTATGAATCCCGGCAAGGCCGGCGGCCAGGAGGAGAAGCCGGCGCCGCCCGTGCGCAAGAACTTTAGCACTCTCATTCTTTCGCTTGCCGTTGGCGCTGCCGCGCATTGCGCCGCGTCAACCGTATTTTTCAGCCCCAGCGCCAGTAGCGCTGAACGCTTTGGCCGGACCCGAGTTGAAAGGGCTGATCGTGACCTTCGATTGACAACTGTTCACCGGAAAAACTTCCGATCAGAGGGTGCACGGAGCACTGATACTGTTGTAAAAAATTTACAAGTAAAAAACCAGTAAAGGAGGGTTTCACCACGTGCTCTTTTACTCTGACTTAGGCCTGCAAAAAAGGCTGAATGAAATCGTCATTGCGGGAAGTCATGACGCGGCGATAACTGCGGGAAAAAGTAACGTCAAAACGCAAGATTTGAACGTCCTTCAGCAAGCGGTGGCGGGCGTTCGCTTTTTTGACCTCCGAATTGCGGCCGACGAGGTGCTCCCGGGAAGGGACAACCCGCTCGCTCCAAAAATGGCGGAACTGAAGGCCTTTCATGCCGATAAGGCTTTTCAATTCCAGAAGGAAAAAATGCGGCTCGTGGACGGCGTATTCCAAAATGTGACGATAACCAAACTGACAGCCGGCAGCTTCGGCCTTGCGCTCGCCAAGATACTCGAGCAAGCCAGAGATTTTGTTACGACATTCAATCAGGAATTTCTGATCCTTAAATTCGATAAGTGCACTAACTGGGGGCTTATTGCGGAGCGGTGCGTCAATACGCTTGGCAATGCCATATACAGGAATGGAGGAAACTTAAACAACGCCCAAATTAGGGACCTGTGTGGTAAAGTAATCGTGCTGTTCTCCTCGAGCGGCTCCAGGGAGGCCGAGAGGCATGGGTATACGCCCCAAAACGGGATTCTGAGGTGGAAGAATCTCTGCGCAGACGGGGCGGCTTACGAGCCGAATTTCGATGGCCTTCAATACTACGGCAAGGGTGGCACAAATCCATTCTTGGCGTTCGACAAAATAGAACAAAATATACAGAAACAGCGAAGGATTCTGTCCCGCGCCAACGTTCAAAACAATTTTTCAGAAGTGATCCGGATGATGTACTGGACCACCACCGGATTAGTTGAAAGCATCAAGAAACGGAATGAGAAAATGTGGAGACCTGCGAACGAGGCGCGATTGGTGCATCTCTGGCAATCTGGCTTAAACGTTGAGATTGTACAGAATATGCAGGCGGCCTGTATGCCGGCGGCTCCGAATCCGCAGGATCACGCGGCTGTTGGATTCCAAATCCGGCAAGCAATGCCGAATATCGTAATGATCGATTTTGCAGATACGAACAAGTGCCGAACAATCTACGGGCTGAATTTCGCGACTGCCCTTCAATTGGGAAATGTGGCGGTGCAGCTCGGGTGGTGAGCATTTCGTTTGCACCCTGGCGGCACGGCAGAGGAGAGAATGCCGCCAGGTTCGGCAGAACCTGAATAGCAGCGAGTTTTTAAACTCGACCGGCCAAGAGTCAATCGACTTGCGTTTTTTCTCTGCCAAGTCTGGTTTGGAAAGCCATTTTTCATATCACGTCCAATAGCCATTCCGCAGGTGAGCTCAGCGCACGCCTCTCCTAAACTCATCCGGCGGCGGTAAGCCAAGCTGCTGTGCGGTCGTTCGGGAACTTCTCACATTTGCGCTGGCGCGCCTTAGCGCGCAGAGCGCCGTCGCTGGCGCAGCGAATGGGTTATTATTCTGTGACGGCGCATTCGTCGTAAAGCGCCGGGGAGGAAAACTATGAAGGGCTTTAAGCAATTCATCCTGCGGGGCAACGTGCTCGATCTCGCCGTTGCGGTGGTGATGGGCGCCGCATTCGGCTCCTTGGTCACGGCTCTGGTGAAGGACCTGCTCACGCCGCTGATTGCGGCGATCATTGGAAAGCCCGATTTCTCGGCGATTCAATTCGAAATCAACTCGAGCAAATTCCTGATCGGCGACTTTATCAACGCGGTCGTTTCATTCCTGCTGATCGCGGCGGCGGTCTATTACTTCGTCGTGCTGCCGGTCAACGCGCTCATGGCGCGCATGCGCCGCGGAGAAGCGCCTCCGGATCCCACCACGAAGGAATGCCCGGAGTGCCTGAGCGCGATTCCGATCGCAGCCCGGCGCTGCGCATTCTGCACGTCGCCGGTTGAGGGCAGCCGAGGGCTGGGACCGCAAAGGGCGTAGCCTCCTTGCCCTGGGCGCCTCCCCGCCGAACGTACGCGCGCGGAAAGGCGCAGCCGAAAAGCAGGGCGGGCGGAGGGAAGGGCTTGTGCCGCATTGCATCGACACGGACGAGAGCTACCGTATTGCGTTTGTCGCGCTTTCCGGCGACATCGGGCTGAGCGACATCTCAGCGCTGTTCAAGGATATTCGCGAGCGTTTCAGCGGCCAGGACTACTCGGCCCTCATTGACGTCAGCGCAGCCGATTTGCATGGCGACATACACGCCGTCCGGACCGTCGCCAATTTCGACCGCGTCTTCACCCGCATTGCGGTCTACGCTCCTTCTGCGGTTTCCTACGGAATTGCGCGCGCCTATGAAGCCCTGTCGCAGTTGTACCGAGAACGGCGGGTGGCCGTTTTCCGCGAGCGGGAGCGCGCCTTGCAGTGGCTGATGAGCGCGGCCGCGAAGACTTCCCTCTAGCCCGTCCGTCTTGGCCGCCTGAACCCTGATAATCTTAGCAATCGGACGATCACCATGCAGGACAACCTCACGCGACGCAGCTTCCTTCTGACGGCTGCCGGCGCCGTCAGCGCGCCGCTGCTCACGGGCGCGGCGAAACCGCCCAACATCGTATTGATTCTTTGCGACGATCTCGGCTACGGCGACCTCGGTTGTTATGGATCAAAGATTCGCACTCCCAACCTTGACCGCATGGCGTCGGAGGGCGTGCGGTTCACGAACTTCTGCTCAGCCGATCCCGTGTGCTCGCCCTCGCGGGCGGCGCTGCTGACCGGCCGGTATCCGACCCGGGTCGGCGTTCCTCGCGTCCTGTTTCCACAGGATCAGGACGGTCTCAACCTGGATGAAACCACGCTGGCCGACGTACTGAAGGCGCAGGGCTACAAGACCATGTGCATCGGCAAATGGCATCTGGGCCGCCCGGAAAAATATCTGCCGACCAGCCGCGGCTTCGATGAATATTTCGGAATTCCCTACAGCAACGATATGACGCCGCGCGTGCTGATGCACAACACGCAAGTCGTCCAAGAGGCGGCGGACCTCGATGCGCTGACGCAGCAGTATACGGAGCATGCGGTGCGCTTCATCAGCCAGTCCAAAGGCTCGCCATTCTTTTTGTATATGCCGCACACCTATCCGCACATTCCGCTGGGCGTCTCAGCCCGGTTTCGCGGGAAGTCGGGTGAGGGACTGTACGGCGACGTGGTCGAGGAAGTGGATTGGAGCGTTGGCGAAGTATTGAAGGCCCTGAAAGAAAACCACGTTGACGATAACACGCTGGTGATGTTTTCAAGCGACAACGGGCCGTGGTATCAGGGGAGTCCGGGAAGACTGCGCGGGAGGAAAAACACAACTTACGAAGGCGGCGTGCGCGAGCCCTTTATCGCGCGCTGGCCTGGAAAAATTCCAGGCGACCGCGTATGCCACGGACTTGCATCGATGATGGATATCTTTCCGACCGTGGCGCGGCAGTGCGGAGCGAAGCTGCCCTCGAAACCGCTGGATGGAATTGATATCTGGCCGCTGCTCACCGGCGCGCGACCATCCATTGAGCGCAGACCGCTGCTGTATTTCAACCTGTGGAATCTGCAATGCGCCCGCTGGATGAACTGGAAGCTGCACATCGCCCGCTACAACACGGCGGCATACGTTCCCGCGCCGCCGGGCGGAGTGCACAACTATGTCCTGCCTCGTCCTGAGCTCTACAATCTGGAGCTGGATCCCGACGAAAGCTATGATGTCGCGCCCGAGAATCCGAAAATCGTTGCGCACATCCAGGCGGAGATCTCCGACATGATCAAAACCTTCCCCGACCAGGTGCAGAAGGCCTACGCCGAAACGATGAACCGCAAGGCGAGCCCGGCGACTCCGGTCGGCGCCTGGCCCCGGCCGGCGGCGCAGTGACGGAGACGCCATGTCCTTCACGCTCTCGCGCCTTCCTCGACCGGCGATTTTCATCATACTATTCGCCGCCGGCGCATACGCCCAAACCGCCGCCGTGCAGGGACGCATCACGGACCAGACAGGCGCGGCGATCCCGCAGGCGCGCGTAACTGCCACGAACGCCAGCAGCGGCGTCAGCGTCTCCACGACCACCAACGAACAGGGCGCCTACAACATCCCGTTTCTGCCTCCCGGCGCCTACGCCATCAGCGCCGAGAAGCAGGGATTCCGCCCCGCGGTCCGCTCCAACGTGCAACTGGCGATTGACCAGACGGCTGGCATCGACATGATGCTTCAGGTCGGCCAAGCGAGCGAGCGTGTGGAAGTGCAGGGCGGCGCGGAACTGTTGCAAACCCAGACGGCGCTGACCGGGCAGGACATCGATACCAAGACCGTCTCGACGCTGCCATTGAACGGACGCGACTACACCCAGCTCGTAACGCTCGGCGCAGGCGCAGCCCCCAACAGCTATTCGCGCGCCAAAAACGGGTTCAGCCTGAACGGCAGCCAGACCTTTCAGAACACGATGCTGCTCGACGGCATCGATAATAACAACTACATTCTGGGCACCGACACCGGCAATATCAACGCGCTCACGCCCTCGGTGGACGCTATTCAGGAATTTCGCGTCGAATCCGGCAACTACGGCGCGCAGTATGGACGCGCCGCCGGCGGCGTGGTCATCGTCTCCGTCAAGTCGGGAACGAATCAACTGCACGGCAGCGCGTTCGAATTTCTGCGCAACGATGCGCTGGATGCGAACGATTTCTTCGCCAATCGCGCTGGACTCAAGAAGCCGCCGTTACGGCGCAATCAGTTCGGCGGAACACTCGGCGGCCCGGTCATCCGGAATCGCAGCTTTTTCTTTGTGAGCTATCAGGGTGAACGCCAGACCAGCTCACAATCGGGCGTCACCACGGTTCCCACGCCGGCGATGGCGCGTGGCGATTTCTCCGGTCTGGCGCCCATCTACAACCCGTTCAGCGTCGTCAACGGCGTCCGCCAGCAGTTTCCTGGAAATGTGATCCCCTCGAATCTGCTGGACCCGGTCGGTGTGAAGCTCGCCGCGCTGTATCCGGCGCCGAACCTGCCCGGGCTGGTGAGCAACTACGGGTACAACCAAAAATTCGTTCTCAACGCCGACCAGCTCGATTCGCGCTTCGACGAACAGATCCAGGACCGGGACCTGGCGTTTTTCCGCTACAGCCGGGGCATAACGGAAAATGACCAGGGCGCGGTGTTTGCGCCGCCTGGCAGCGGCGGCTCGGGATTCAGCCAGTATCCGCTGAATCAACCAGTGCGCGCCTGGTCCGCCGTTGTTGGCGAGACGCACATCTTCGGCGCGGCGCTGGTGAACGAGTTCCACGCCGGGTACACGCACCTCGACTCGAATCAAATCGGCCCGGAGAGCCAGCCCCTGTTCGACCAGTTCGGGATCAAAGGCGTTCCGCCGCTTGCGGGATTGAACGGACTGCCGCAAATCTCCGTTACGGGCTACTCCGCGCTCGGAGACCGGAATTTCAATCCGAATCCGAAGCTCGTGCAGGTGGGCCAGTTGAACGACTCCGTGTCGTGGAATCGGGGCAACCATAATTTCAAATTCGGATTTCAGCTGCTGCTCACGCACGATTACGCGGGCACCTCGAATAACGCGCGCGGCTCCATGACCTTTTCCGGTCAGTTCACTTCGCAGACGCCCGGCGCCGGGGCCGGATCTTCGATCGCGGACCTGCTCCTGGGGCAGACCAGCACGGCGGCGATCACGACGCCGCTGGTCGGCCGCTTGCGGCACCGTTACTACGGCGTGTTCGTCAACGACAACTGGCGCATTACGCCGAAGCTGACGCTCGACGTCGGCGTCCGCTACGATTTACAGACGCCCATGTTCGAGCGTGACAACCGGATGACGAATTTTGACGTGAATCCGCTGAGCGCGACCTTCGGCGCGCTGGCGCCTGCAAGCGCCGGCGGCATCGAGCGCCGCGCATTCAGCGCGCTCGATACGAACAACATCGCGCCGCGGCTGGGAATCGCCTATCAGATTACGCCGAAAATGGTGGCGCGCAGCGCCTTTGGCATATTCTACGGCGGACTCGGTTATCAGGACATTGCGCATTCCGGAGCGGCGAATCCTCCCAACTTTTTGAGCGTCAGCCTGCCCTCGGCGACGAATGCTCCGGTTTCCAACATGGTGCTTTCAACTGGGTATCCGCCCGGCATCCTGACTGTGGATCACATCGTCAATCCCAACCTGTTCTCGATTGCGAAGACGTTTCCCATGCCCGCAACCGATGAGTGGAATGTCAGCATCGAGCGGCAACTGCCCGGCAACAGCGTTCTGACCGTCGCCTACGTCGGCAATGCGACCTCGCATCTGATGGGCGATGTCGATCTCAACGCTCCGCCGCCTGGCCCGGGCGCTGTGAACCCGCGCCGTCTGTTTCCGCAGTATGGAAACATCATTTACCAGTCGGCCTACGCCCATTCGAGCTATCACGGGCTTCAAGTCACGTTCCAGCGCCGCTTTTCGAACGGATTCTCGCTGCTGAGCACGTATACCTGGAGCCACTCGATCGACAACGTTTTGAACAACGAAGACAACGTGGGCGGGTCGATTCCTCAGGATGCGCACAACACCCGAGCGGAAAAGGCCTCTTCGGGCTTCGATATCACTCACAAGTTCGTGACGAGCGTCATTTACGAAATCCCGCTCGGACGGCGGCCGGGCGGTCCGCCGGCGGTGCGGACCATTCTGGGCGGCTGGCAGCTGGGAGGCATCTTTGTGGCGCAGGGCGGGCATCCGCTGACGCTCGGCGTCTCCCCCAATCCGGCGAACACCACCACTCCGGAACGACCCAACCGGGTCTGCGACGGCAATCTTGGGGCGGATCAGCGCACCGTCGACCAGTGGTTTCAGGTCTCCTGCTTCACCCTGCCTGCTCCGTACACCTATGGAAACGCATCCCGCGGAGTGGTGCGGTCGCCAGGCCTGGTGAACCTGGACGCGCTGATCGGGAGGAATTTTCGCATCCGGGAACGATGGACCGTAGAATTCCGCAGCGAGCTCTTCAACATCACCAACTCGGCGCACTTCGGTTCGCCAGGGCTGTCGATCGGGACCGCTCAGGCGGGACGCATTACCGCGGATGCCTCGCCGAACCGCCAGATTCAGTTTGCGCTGCGAGTTGTTTTTTAGAGCAAAGGGTCAGCGCTTCACGGCGACGCTGCGCGCCTCGCTGCGGTCTTCGCTGCGCTTGATCTGAGCGCGGCGGCGACCGGTCGCAAGATTCGAAGCCGCCTTTTGCTTGGCGGCCTCGCTGATCGCAATGTTATTCACCACCGCGCGCGCGCCTGCGGATTTCGCCATGCGGGTGGCCGAGCCTTTGTGTTGAATGACATCGGTCGTGCCTTCCCAATAGGCGACGCCGCCTTGCACGCGGACCTTAAAGTGGTCCGCGCCAATCTTGGATTTCGCGAGTTTCGCCTTAATTGCGTTTTCGATTTGAGCGTCGCTGAGCGCCGGGGCGGAGGAGGAGCGCGGCGCGGCCGTCTTGACGGCGGGCTTGGGCGCCGGAGCGGCGCCCGCCGCCAGGGATGCGCATATAAGGAGCAGAAACGAAATCAGCCGTAGCACGTAAGAGAGTGGCGGGCGGCTGATATAATTCGCACATTATTTGCGCACCTTAGCCATTTCTTCACAGGGGTTCAATTACCTCCGCTCCATTCAAAAAACGGGTGTGAAAACGCATGCTCTGGGCATGCCCTTTCAACAGGAATTCGAACGGCTGTCGGCCGAATGCGATCGTCTGTCGTCGGCGACGCTTGCGCTGAGGACGACGATGTCCTACGAAGATTCGTGGCGTCGATTTGCGGCTTGGTGCGTGCGGGCTGAGCTTTCTGCGCTTCCGGCAAGCAGTGAGACTGTGGCGCTATGGGCGACATCAATGCTTGTAGCCGGCCTGAAGGTGACGACCGTGGCGCTGCGGATTTCGGGCGTTGTGCACTGGCATCGAAAGGCGGGGTATTCATCTCCAAGTGGCCCCGAGGTGCGCAAACTTCTCAACGGCGCGCGACGCCTGCGGCGTGAAACGCCTCGCCAGAAACGCGCGCTCACGGTTGAGCAGTTGCGGCGGGTGAGTCGCGCGCTGGACGCCCAAACGGCGATGGGGCTTCGCGACCGCGCTGTGTTCGTACTCGGTTTTGCGGGCGCGTTCCGCCGCTCCGAACTTTCGGCGCTGGATTTGGCTGATGTGTCGTTTGTTTCGAAAGGGCTGTTGATCCATCTGCGCGGATCGAAGACGGATCCACTCGGCCGCGGGCGGGATGTGGGCATCGCCGCCGGCGACTGCGCTGCCACCTGCCCTGTGCGAACACTCAGGGCCTGGCTCGATCGCCGCGGCGTTCGACCTGGCGCGATGTTCGTCGCGATTCACACGGGCGATCAAATTACCAAGCGGCGCATTGGTCCGAATGGAATTGTGGATATCATCAAGCGCGGAGTGGAGCGCATCGGGCTCGACGGACACAACTACGCTGGCCACTCGCTGCGCTCTGGATGCATCACGGCGGCGGCCGAAAACGGCGCCAGCGAGTTGGCGATTATGCAGCGCAGCGGACACAAAAGCGTCCAGATGGTTCATCGATACGTGCGTCCCGTGACGGCGTTCAGTGTGAACCCGCTCGCCGCCCTGCTGTGACGCTAGGCCCTGGCCTTTGCGCGCGGCCGCGAATCTGACACCTTGTATTGGCGCGGCCGGTTCCAATAGGGCGAGTGGCACGCAGGGCAACACTTCGGATCGCAGTCTTTGAGCAGCCGCGGCCATGTATACCTGCAGCGCAAACATTTCAATATCGTCTCGTTCATTGCTGGAATAATATATGAATCCACCGCAACGCGCAAGAAAAATCTCATGCGAAGTTCCCGCAGCCGCGATATCCTCTGGGCGAGCATGGCGACAGTTGATGACTTGGCCCAGGCGATCGCTCGATACGAGGGCTATTACTCTCCCGGCAGCGTTGCCGATCGACATAACAATCCTGGAAATTTGCGCTCGTGGGGCAACTATCCGGTAGTCAACGGATACGTCCAATTCCCGGACGCGGAAACCGGATGGGCCGCGCTGCGCGCCCAAGTGCAGAAGAACATCGACCGTGGCCTGAATTTGTTGGAATTCTTCGGCGGCGGCAACGGCTATGGCGGTTATGCGCCATCTACCGACTCGAACAATCCAACTCGCTATGCGACCACAGTGGCGAGTTGGCTCGGTATCCCGGCCGATGCGCCGCTTTCGTCAGTGATCGGAGATAGCGCAAACCCTCTCTCGCCGTCAGGGGACGACGCATCGGGCGAACCTCTGGCGGCAAGCGTACTGCCTGACATGGCTGGATTCGTTGAAGCGGCTGCGGCCATTGGCCTGGTAGCGCTCGGCTGGCTACTGTTTGCCCATTCGTGAATGTCATGGCGCAGTTGCGCCAAACGGCGCCTGACGGTCATGGCGTCAGTGCCGAGCTCGTCCGCAATAGCCCGATAGCTGGCCCCCGCTTCCCGCAGCTCCAGCATCCGCCGACCGTCGAGGATTCGCTTCGGCCGCCCGATCGTTTTTCCTTGTCGTCTGGCGCGTTCCAGGCCTGCGCGCGTCCGTTCGCTTAACCGCTCTCGCTCCATTCGCGCGAAGTATCCACGGATGGCAACGAACAATTCCCCCATTGGCCCTGCGTTGGTGATTTCGGGCTCTGTGGCGGAGTGATACTCGATGCCGCATCGCTCCAGTTGCTCGAGATATTCGAGCGTGGCGTGAATGCCCTGACGGGTGAGCCGGTCCAGTGCCCAAAACAGCAGCACGTCAAAGCGGCCGCGATAAGCGTCGGCCAACATCGCCCGCAGTCCCGCCCTCGCGCCTGGCCCGCTCGCACCACTGAACGTGTCGCTGTATTCGAAGACGATCTGCCAACCGCGAGCGGCCGCGAACTGGCGCAATTGCCCTAACTGACTCTCCGGAGTCTGTTCGTCTCGTGAAACGCGGACGTACAGCGCGGCGCGGCGTCGGTTGGTCATTTCTGCGCGGGCTCGCCGGCTGCAGCGGTTTGCTGCAATTCCTGCTGCCGCTCCTTGCGGGCGAATCGGATTGAGTGCATATCGCCGCCAATTGGGGACCGCAGGCCTGGCGCGTTGGAAATGACGGGTTCCCATTCGAGGCTGTTTGCCTCGCAGAATTGCCGTAATTGCATCTCCAATTCCGGCCTGGTGGCGTTGGGACTGGCAAGAACCGACGCGACCAGGTCGGTGTCGATCTGCGCGAATCGGTTCTTCTCAATGGCGGCATCGATGGCTTTGAGCAGTTCCTGCTGGTTCATGTTGTGCGCTCCCTTTAACAGGAAAATGCGGGCGGTGAATTTCTCATCCGCTCGCCTAGTTATATCAGAAAGCGCCTCAAAAATAGCGGGCTTTTCGGGCCCGCTTTGCGAATGTGAAGGAGCTCTTCAGTTAAGTGCGCTAGAAAGGCACTTCGTCTGCATCGCGCCGGCGGCCGGTCAGGTGATCTGTACCGTGGAAACGGCGGGCGTCCCAAATCTTGCGCGCATACTTGCTGCGCGTTGCTTTGCTCGTGGCGTGGATCACTCTGCCGCCATCGTCATGGGCGCCGCGCGCGTGCGTGCTGACTGCCCACAAGTACTGTTCATAGGATGGTTCGGGGTTGTTTGTCGCGGCTTGCTTGCCCATACTAGAAGTTGAGCCACCCGAGGGAAGAGTCGTTCCACTCGCGTGAGCGCCGGAAACGTCGAGATCTTTCCGGCGGATGGCTTTGCTTCCATTCTGTTTCCTATCATCGTCATAGAAAGCCGACAATAACCATCGCTTCGGCAATCGAGGATGATGCCTCGACGGCTGCCACACCAGGCTGATAATTGCAACATGGCGGCCATCACTTAAACGGATTTCGTCAGTCTCCCGCCGCTGCGGCTCTGCCTGTCGGCGCATCCCGAGTAAGAGCTCCTGCAGGTCTGCAACGATGGCGTCGCGGTCCTTGCGAGTCAGTATGTGCGATAAGCCGTATCCGTCTTTGAACTTCTTTTTTGCGGTTCCTGGCCTTCCCCAGATCAAATCGATATCGCCAACTTGCGGATGATATAGGGCGGCAACCGCTTCCCCGGTTTGCATTTGCTTCAGCTTTCGAATGGCGCCCTTTGCGTCGTGGTAGAACTGGCGGAAAATCGGCCCGTGCGGTCCTAGCTCTGGCTGCGGGTTCCTGGCGGCGATGTTGCCGGCCGCGATCTGGCGGATGAATGCCGTTCGCTTTGCATGTGGCGTGGCCTGAATCGTCGCGATCGCCTGGGTCGGCGTCAAGTCGCCCCCGACGCCTTGAATAGATAGCACAGCATTGAGCCACTGGCGAAGCGTGCGGGCGCCGCGGGCCTTCGAAGGGTTGAACTGCCGCGTTTTCCTTCCGACGTCCTGCCGCGCGAAATAGGCGCCCTTGCGAGTGTTGCAGCTTCGGCAGGCCCAGCTCAGATTTTCCGGCTTGGTATTCTCTTCCCGGCCGTCCACATGTTCGATCTCCACGTTGCGATCGGATCCGCAGTAATGGCACACGCGCGGGCCTGGCGGCGGATTGCGCTGCGCACGGTACCTCAGCGCGCGATCAGTGACGGGCGGCTCAGCCGGGTTCAGCTTCTTGCGCAATTCTCCGACGCTCTGCCTCCATCCCTTGCGCCACGCCTTGATCCAGTCATCCTGTAAATGCACCATTTGCCGCGGGGATAGCTGGCGGTGTCCATACAGAGAGTAGTTTTCGAATTCGCGCGCAATTGCGATGTAAGCCTCTTGCGGCAGCCGTTCGCTGATCAATTGCAGATCGCCGGGCAGCGCATTGCGGCCGGCCACGGCGCCGGCGAGCTCGGCTTTCTTGAGCAATCCGGCGCGCTGCTGTTTGAATTCAGCGACGGTCGGATTCGGAATCAGAGCTACGGGCGTGGTTGCGCCGCGGCGCGTTGGATTGGGAATGGCGTACGTCATAAGCCTGCAAGTGTGAATTCAGCATGCGGATCCAGGCCGCAAATCAGCGAATAGGTGTGGGCGGGCGGCGCATCAGCGGCCGTGTAGAATGCCGGCGGCCGGCGAGCTCGCCGGCGTCGGTAGTAATCAAGCCACACGCATTGTTTTCCGCAATATAATCTCTGCCGCCCCTGCAATTGCGTTCTGCATCGTATGCACAGCTTTGGAGGCGCGGGCGGGTTCGCGTAATGCTGCCTGATTTCGGCCAACATGCATTTCGAGCTGCAATACAGCCTGCGCCGGCGCCCGACGGGTCGCTTGCAACGTATGCAGAGCTTAGGAGGCGAGGGCTCCATAGATGGTTCCGCACTCCGGGCAGCAATGAATCTTGATTGCCTGCCAAACGACTGGAGCGACGGCCCCCGCGTTATCCGACGTCAGCAACCATCCATGCGCGTCATCGCTGATGGAGCGGCACACGGGACAGCGGGGCGGATTCGTGGCGGCCGAATTCTGCATCATGCGTGCGGCTTCTTCGGCTTGCTGCGGGGATTGCTGAAGCGCGGCGTCCCAAACGGGTATCGGGCAGCGTCCATGATCGCCGTCCAACTGGAGCCGGTTGGCGATCGCTCATCACCGCCGTTGTAGTAGTGCTGTTCTTCAGCCCCATGCAACTGCTGAAAGACGCGCTCGAAATGCTCGTCTTCGTTGCACGATCGGCAGGCGTGGCAACGGTGACGTGCGGTAATCAGCAGGCTCAGATTTCGGGCGGCCATACGATGAGGTCCTGAGCATCCAGAATCCTGACCGTGCGTCCGGTGGCGGCGATCGCGCCGGCGATCTGGATGGCTTCCAGGAAATTCATCGACTCCTGTCCGTCCCATCTCCAGACCTGTGGCCTGTAAATGCATTGGTACTCGACGCGAAACGGCGGCATGGCTCATGCTGCCTCTTGGATCGCGACGAACTCCAAACCTTCCGGCCTCCACTCGTGGCCGTCATCGCTCGATAGCCGGATATCGTTGGCGCCGATATCCGGATGATCCATTTTGCATTGAGGCGACGCGCACCAGACCAGGTAATGCGCCATCGAGGCGGCAAGCGCGAGTGAATCGGAGAAGAACTGTTTCCGCCTTCCAAGCTTGTCGCACCACGAGACCGTATATTTCATGTGCGTCATTTCGTCCATGTTAAAGCTGGCCTTGATCGTTCGCAGCGGTAACGAACGTTCGCAGCGTAACGAAACCGGCCGGTTGTGCTACTGGAAAAGTGTCGCCAAAGGCGCCTTTATTTCCTGCCGATCGATATAGCTTTTCGCGGGGACCGTTTTGTTACGGCAGGCCCGCATCCTCTTGGGCGTGATCTGTGAGGTTCTGAGCGGCGAACGGCGAACGGATCACATAGCCGAGTGCGCCGATTGCGGCGCTGATGCCGGCGCTGGCGCCGAGTGCGGACCAGCTTGGCGGGTGCGAGGGGTCGCCAGAGAGCATCGTTCCGGTGGTCTGGACTGCCGCGGCCGCGGCTGCGAATGCGATCGCCTTCAGGAATGCCTTCCATTTCGGCTGCTTCGGGTCGGCGCCCGTCGGTGTAGATGTTGGGGTCATACAAATTCAGTCCGCAGCTTCGGCCGGCGCTCTCCACAATTCGGCCTGCGCGCGCAATTCATCACGCTCGCGAGTGATGCGCTCGATCTCGGCGGCCAGCTTGATAACGCGGTTTTGTTCGCGGATGTAATTCGCGTTGGCGGTCAGAGCCGCGTTCCAGGCCTGGTGCAATTCTTCGTCGCGATTCGGGTGTCTTTCCTTGGCGATCGCGTCGTAAATGATGTCGGCCTCTTCGGGCGTGCAAGTGACGTGTTGCACGCTGCCGTCGCCGCACACCCGCTCAATGGTCAGCAGGCGCGTGCGGAAGGCGCTCACGCCTAGCGGGTAGGTCTCCCATTGGCAGTACACGCCTTCGCTCCGCGTAGTGTCGCGTTCATGCCGCATGGTTCAGTTGCTCGCGTAGTAGAACACCATGAGGTTGAACTGGAACGGGATCGCTCCGGATGCTGCGGTGCTAAGATTCACTACGAGCGTGGATTGGAACGTGATCGGGTCGTCGCACAAATATCGCGCGCCGATGACCCAAATGCCGGTGTAGCTGTCGTAATAAATCGGGTTGCAGTCAGTCGTCCAGTAGGGATCCGGGTTTGTGGAGGGCGCGCCGCGCGCGCCGATGCCTTGTCCGAGCCAGTCGGGGAATTGGTTGTTGCCTGAGATCTCGACGCCGTCGGCAATGATGCGGAACGTGGTATTCAGCCAAACGGTCTCCGGATAGAAGTTGGTGTTGACGTACGCGCCGAGAAAGACGCCGGGGCCATTGCTGGCGTTGGCGTAGGTGTACGTGGCGCTATTCGCCATCGTTCCGCTGGCGATCCATGAGGCGTACAACTTCTTGGCGTTGCCAAAATCGTCGCTCCCGCTCATGCCGGTCTTGTACCGCGCCCATCCGCTCACCGTCGTATTCGCGGTGGTCGATCCATTCGTGACGGTGATTTGCAGGCTCGATGCGAATGGGATCGGCAGGCGCATAGTGCCCCAGGAATCGTTTCCGCCGCGGGAAAACCGGAAGTAGCGGCTGCTGGTTTGACTTCGGTCTGCGCCTCTAAAGTAGCAGGCGAATAATGCTCCGAAGGGCGCGTTGATCGACGGAGCGCTTTCACCGTCGATATAAATCTTGATGGCGGTGTTCTGGCTGCCACTCTGATCCGTCGCGTTGTTCACGTCGATGACCAGTTCCTGGATGTAGCCTTTGCCCTGGCCGCTCAGCGACCATAGCGTTTGCGTCTGACTGCCTCCCGAAGTCGTCAGAGTGACGGGCGTGAAATTTATAGCGTGCCACGTCCCTGATTGGTACATCTTGAAGCGGTCAACCGGGTGCGCAGTGAGGTTATAGATAAACGTCTTGTTGGTGGATCCGCCGAAGAACTGGGCGTAAGCGGGCGCCGGAGCGATCGCGGCGCCCATGATCCATACGAACAGAGCTATGAAGCTGCGCATGGTTAACCTCCCCACTGCTTGAGCAGCCGATATTTCGCGAATCCGGTGATTGCGCCCTGCGTGCCGGCCGTGCCGGCGGCGAGATTGGCCACCAGCGAATGGCCGTCCCCCAGCACGAAATGCGGCTCCGCCTGGTAGGGCAGGAAATAGCCGTTGCCTGCGCCAAAATCGGTGAGCGGGCCTTGCAAATCCGTCCCGCCCAGTCCGTCGAGCAGGCGCACGTTTTGCGCGACAACGTTCCACAGCGAGAGCTGGTGCACGGCGATGCGGTAGCCGGGCACGCCCGCGATGAGTACGTTGTCGCCCGCGGCGGCGACGTTAAAGGGCTGGTTCTTGGCCGGCGCGTCTAGCGCCGGATCGCGCTGAATGGGATTCGGCAGGCTCGCCTGCTGTATCGCCGGCGCGGCTGCGTTGGCCGGAGTCCCTACAGCGGCCGTGACCACGCTGCGCCACAGGTCCAGCTCCGCTTCGAGCTCGGTGTTATACACATTGCGGGCGCCGCCGGCTTCAGGCGGCCGCAGCATATACAAGACCAATTGAATCTTGTTGGTGTTGGTAGCGCTGAGGTTGACCACCTGCACATTGAGCAAGCCCGGCTCGATGATGGGCCGCGGCTTGTTTAACAGATGCAGAGGCGTAGCGATCTGTACGTTGGCTCCTGTCGGATCCTGGACCGTGACGCTTCCTTGGCCGGTCAGGTTCACATAGTTGATGGGGCCAGACCATAATGTCGCCTTCGTCGCGAAGTCGGTGATGTGCACTGAAAAACCTTCGGGCTGCTGCGACGTACCGGCGAGTCCCCACAGCCAGGTTCCGGCCGGAACCGTGACGCGATGATCGTACACGCCCTGCTTGGCGATGACGGCGTCCTGCTGATTGGGGATGACCTCATGCCGCGGCTCGTAGCCCAGCGCCTTCCTGAGCGGCTCGAGGGCGATCAGCGCCCGCCGGTGATACGGGTTGCGAAATTGGTTGTATCTGCGCGGATCGATGCGATCCATCATGTGTTCCTCACGGCCTCGGCCAGCGCCGCGATCTGCGCGCGCTCCAGGTTCTCAATGCGGGCAGTCAGTTGGCCCAGGGTGTCGAGCGACACATAGCGATCGTCGGCGCGCTGGTTAATCTCGTTTTTCAATTCCGAAACCGTGGCGCGCGTCCACAGGTTGACCAGAATCGAGGTGATCGACATCACCAGGCCGATCCACTGCGGATCGCTGAACATCATTTCCTCCCCATGCCTGACTGCTGTTAGCGGCCGACCTTGCGCTGCTTGATGCCGGATAGAATCAGCTCGATCGTGTTCACGCCGGCATACGTATTGGTGATGGCGATCGAAATCTGGCCGCCGGCGGGGTACTTCACGCCGCCAAACGGCACGGGAAACTGAGCGGTCCCCACGGCGTTGGCGTTGCTGATCTGCGCCGATGACAGCGCCCGGTTAGCGGCGTTGCGGAACTGGATCGTATAGGGGCCGGTGCTCACGCCGTATACGTCAGTCACGACGAAATCGCCGTCCCAGTCGATCGTTTGCCGTAAGTCGCTGAACGAATCGTTTTGGTTGAGGGTCTGCTTCCAGACCAGCTTGTAGGGTTCTTCGGTATATTCGGCTTGGGGCGCCGGGGCCGGCGTTACCGGCGCTTCGCCCATCGCGTAATAGTGGTCTCGATCATACATTGGCGGTTGGTCCTCTCTTGTGCGGTGTGTTGTTTTCCTCTGTGGCGGGCGGGCCCGGCCGGACCCGCCCTGTTTTTTCTGCGCGCGATTTACGCGCCGATCGCGACGGTATGGACGCCATCCAGCTTCACGCGGATGTTGGCCCCGAGCGCGGCGTCGGTCAGCGTATAGCCGGTGCGGCTCACGAACTCCCAGTAGAAGGGCTGGCCCTGGTTAAGCTCGATCCGATAGTCCTCCGGTAGGTCGAACTGGACGCGCGCATCGTTCACGCCGTTCACGATATCGCCGCGCAAGCTCAACGGGATGGTGAGCTTGGGAAAGCCGCTGACCACCAACCGGCCGGCGTACTTGCTGCAAAATGCAGTCACGTCGTTCCGGTTCATGTTGGTGAACTCGACCTGGACGCTATAAACGTCGTGGTGCTCGGGGTTCGGCAGACCATTGGTGCCGGGCGCCGTCATGTTGGTGATCTCGCGGCCGACCGTCGGGCCGCTGGGCGTCACGAACATTTGAATGCTGGTGGGCAGCACGGCCAATGGGGCCGTCTGATAGGTGTCGTACAACGGTTCGCGCCGTTCATCGACCAATTGAGCGTTCTGCGGATTCATTTTCTTCGGTTCCTCTCTGTTGGCTTGAAAATCGTTTGCCCATCGCGAAGGGAGCGCACTCAAATCTGGGCTCACCCCGCGACGCCGGGACTTTACGCGGCGAACTTGGGCGCCATGCGCCGGCTGACGCCCGACACCTTGCTCGCTGCGGCGGCCGCGGCGGGCGCCGGAAGCTGGGCTTTGACTGCGTCGACTATGGCCTGCGGGATGATCGGCTTGCCGTCGCGGTCGCGCTGTACGGGCAGCGGGAAATATCCCGGCTTCACCCGTCCCATCGACGAAGACGCGGCCGCGTCGCCGACGCCAGACAGGCTCAGCGCTTTGCCGATCGGGCTGAACTGCTCGGTCAGCACCCGGTTCACCAGGTACAGGCCTCCGCCGATCAGCACATCGTTAGCGGCCTTCGGTCCCGCGAACTTGCCGGCGGCATAAGCCGCTGCCAGCGCGGCCGCGGCGTTGGAGAGGTAGCCCTTCCAACCCGTGTTATTGGTCTTCAGCAGCATCTGCGGAAGCTGTCGCGCCACGACCAGGCCGGCGAGCGCGTATGCCCCGCTTTCGACCATTTCCTTGCTGGTCCCTAGGATCGATGGGTTGTGGCTGCGGTGATGGCGCTTTTTGCTCGGGTTCTTCTTGGCCTTGGCGTCCCGGATCACGATAACCGGATTCGGTTTGCGCGCGGCCTTTTTGGTTCCGTTTTTGCGTTTCTTGGTCACGGTGTTCCTCTGTGGATTGACGATGGCCCCGAGAGTGATAAGCTCCGCGGGGTTCTTCTTCGGGTTGCGCTTCTTTTTGGCGGCGCGCTGTCCCGACGAAACTTGTGCGCGGCGGCGCTTTTGGGCACCCTTTTCCGGGTTCACCAGGCGGGTGCGCTTTTTAATCTTCTTGATGGCGAGCATCTGTCCTCTTTCAGTTCACGATCCCGGCGCGTTTCACCTGATAGCTGCCGCCGGTTAAAAACAGCCGCTTGTTCAACACGTCGTAATTGAGAATCGGCAAATCGCCCGTCTCTTCGCCGAATTGATGTTCATAATCGACTGGCTCGAAGTCGTGAAAATCCTTCGAGGTGTGATAGCAAATGTAATCGCATGCCCCGAGGGCGAGATGGTCCTTCGGCAAGGACTTCTCCAAGCCAATGGCGTCGAGCTCGACCGCCTGATCTCCGCCCACAAAATAGATCTGTCCTCCATCCGGGCTGCAGGCGACGCGTACGCCCGCTTTGGGCTTCAGCGCGATGTAATCGTCTTCGTCCAGCCACACCCGCAATTCGATCAGGCGGCCAAGGTCGGTCAGCACCTGGCGCTCGGCGACTTCTTCCACGTAGTCGCGCGCCTCATGCGCCGGTCGGCCGTGGAAGGCCTCGCTCAAAGCGGCTGCCGCCTCTTCTCCCGAAAGATCCTCAGCGGGGTTGCGGCGCGATCGCCCGCGCGGGCTTGGCTTCGGTTTGCGAGCTGAGTTAGCCACTCGCTTGGCCGGCGCCTTCTTTTTGGCTGCTGCGACTCGTTTCATTGCAGGATGGCGAATGAGTACGTTTCACCCGCGGTCGGCGTGATCGCGCCGGCGGTGTTGTTGCAAAACGTGATCCCGATGGTATTGGCTCCCGATGCGCGCATCCCGCCAATGCCCAGGCCGGCTTGCGCAGTCGGCTTGTTGGCCGCGATCACGACGTCGCCGGCCTGCACGCCGCTTACGGTGAATGTCTGCTCGGCGCAGGTATTTGCGGCCACGGCCGCGGGCGATAGCGCCGCTGTGAACTTGGCCAAACGCGTCAGTAACGCGAGAGAACCGAACTGCAGGCCTGGCACGTTGAGGGGATTGCTGTGCACGATCTCGGGCGTGGCGTAATTGAAGTTGTTGAGGCTCACCGTCGCGGTCGAGGGCGACACAGCGGTATAGGTGTAGGCCGAGAGCGCCGCGCCGGTATCGTTGACGCTGATGCCCGTCTGGCCTGTGGCTACGGCGCACGTGCATGAGCCGGGAAAGGCCGGCGTGGTGGTCCTCAGCACGTCGTAGCTGGCCGCTCCGACGGGCACCCAGGCGATCGTGACGTAGTTACTGCCGTTCAGTGTATTCGGCGCGTTAGTGATTACGGCCGGATTGAGCGGCGCGGCGGCGCCGCCGGCGTATTTGGCCAGCACCCAGTAGAAATACGTCGTGGATCCGGCGGTCCCGGCGCCCACGTAGGGCGAAACGATCGAAACCGGCTGCGGGGCCCGCAAGCTGAATTCGATTCCTTGTCCTACCTTGGTGTGCTGCGCGAACGCGGCCGCGGCAATCAGCAGCGCGATCAAAACGAATCGAGAGAGAGTGATCATTGGATTTGCCTTCATCGATATTCCTCGCGGATCCTGGCGAGCTCGGCTTTATACCGGGCGCGGGCCTTTTGCCTGGCCACTGCTCGCTGGTGCGCTTTGGGAGTGGATTGCAGCAACAGATACAAGGCCAGCGCCGCGGCGCCGATCAGCGCCCAGGTTTTCCAGTCGCCGAAATCGCCGAAATTCGAGCTCGTGGGCATCACGAATCCGAGCTGTCCGGCCGCGCGGGCCTGGCACTCCGCGCATTGCGCGCATCCGAGTTGAGCCGGTCGTTGTGGTCGAATCATCGTTTCAAAACTCCGATCAGCACAATGCCGCCCACCAGCAGGGCGGACGCGATGAGGATGTATGGCGCGTAGCTCGGCTGCCCTTGTGGTCCGCCCCCGCCCATGCTGCAGACTGCCCGGGCGCCGAACAGGGCGGCCAGCGTCGGGTGATTCACTGCGGCGTTGAGCTGGCACGCGCCGGCCGGGTCCGCTTCCTCCATTGCCCTTTGCGCCGCGTCGGCATTCTCGATGCCCTGCTGCGCAAGCTCCGGATTGACGGCCGCTATTTTCTGCATCTGGCAGACCGAGAGCTGATGTAACTCCGCGTCGCTGTATGGGGCGCACTCCGATTGCCAGTCGGCGAATGGCGCCCAAGTGCACCAGCTCGGGATCTGCCGTATGCAACCGTCCCCGCTGTTTTCGGGCGAATCGGGCAGCAGAATGGGCAGCGCGCGCAGCATCGAAAGCTCTTACCGTCCTCTGGCCTGGCTGAAGGCGACGTACAGCAGCAGGGCGCCGATGCCCCACGCCAGATACTTCATGCCCGTGATTGGCGCCGGCGTTTGCGGCGCGGGCACCGTGTCGCCCAGATGGTTGAATCGCGGTCGGATCATTTCCTGTTCCTTTTCGCCAGCTCGCGCCGGCGGTTGATTTCGCGCTCCACATAGGGCGCAAGCTGGGCCCATTCGTCGGGCGTGCAATGCCGTTCGGCCACGCGCTCGATCGCGCGCTTGGCCAGAATGGCGATCTGGTCGACCAGCAGGTCTCGCGGCGTGGCCTTGGTCTTCTTCATCGGTTCATGCTCGTGACCACGGCCAGCAACAGCAGCGCGGCCGCGGCGGCGACGATGGCCCCGGAATGCTGGCTCAGAAAACTCGGTCCGCCATTGCAGTTCGGAGTGATGCCGGGATCGCAGCCGGCCTGATCGAGGGCAGTCTGCTGGCCCGCGGCCACGCCGGCGTTGTAGCTCTGGGAGTCGTAACCGATCATTTCGAGAGTCGGACCGATGAATCCGGCCGGTGCGCCGTAATCGCTGGGAGTTGCGACAAAGCCCAGTACGCGAATCGCCATGTCAGTAGCTCCATGCGCGCGCGGCCGCGCTGCGGCGCGGCGCCGGCAGTCCGCTTAAGCCGGCGGCCTGAACGCCTGTCCAGAATTCATCAAGCGTCATCAGCCGCGACGGGTCCGCGAACTGGCTGGCAAAATCGGTATTGCCTCCGCGGACCGCGTTGTAGCCGTAGCCCCACTGCCACGCGTTCATCAATCCGTTCTGCTGGTGGTAGAACGCATTGGCCTGGGCCCACTTGAGCAACAGGTCTTTGGTGGTCGCCGCGCTGGTTGGGGTCTGCCCGGTTGCCGGTGGGGGCGGCGGCGAACTCGCGCTGCTGCTCGTAGTAGCTTGGCCTGGCTGCGGCGCTGGCGGATGCGCTCCGAACAGCGAGGGCAGCATCACGGCGAGCTGGTCGCGGAACAGAAAGTATGCGGCTCCAACAATCAAGCCGTATTTCAACAACGGGTTCATGTGCGTTTCCTCTTGCGGCGCTCGGTGATCAAGTACACCGCGATCGCGGCGCCCGCCGCCCACACGTACCAGGGCGCGATCTGCTGCGCGCGCTTCCACAAGTCCTGAGCCTTGGCCACGGCCTGGCCGGAAATGTCGGTCAGATGAAATGCGTGCTCGGCGTCGGTCCCTAACACCACATCGCCGGCGTTCGGATCGGGCGCTGACGGGGTGGGCGAGATCGGCTGCGTCTGCGTGCTTGCTTGCGTACTGCTCGGTTGATCCTGCGCGGGCGGCGGCGCCGGGGTTTGCGCGGGAGGTGGATTCCAGGCCTGCACGGTCGGTTTTGCGGGCGGCTGAGTCGGCGTCATGTACAGCGTGGTCGCAACAGGCGCGGGCAGACTTGCGGGCGGGGCCGCGGTGGACTGCTGATACGTATAGTTGGGCAGGGCGCCGGCGGCAGCCGCCGTCACGACGCTGATGGGCGAGGCCTGCACTCCCGTGATGCCCATGGCCGAGCATTCGGCCAGCGTGGCGATATCGACCTGGCTTTGCAGAATCTGGCCATCGACGATCGCGCGGCAGAATGAGGGATCGACAGCGCCCAGCGTGCGACGGTAGCGAACGCGGATCATCGCCGGCGGCCTCCTTCCAACAGCAGATAGGCGCCGCCTGCGGCAATCGCCCACACATACCAGGGCAGGGACTTGGTCCGCTCAATCAGGCTGCTATCGCTCGAACTCGATCCGGCAGTCGTCTGGTTACTGGTTTGGGATCCGGTTTCCGTTCCGGTCTGCCGGGGTGGCGGCGCAACCGTGAATCTCAGCTCGCCGGCGACGGTGTCGCCGGCCGTCCATTTCTCGTACCAGTCGCCGATTTCATTCGCGGTCATCTGGCCGGCGAGTGACCAATTTCCTTGTGAGTCTGCTTGACCGAACGGCGTCACGTCCATTGCGCCGCCCTTCCCGCCGGTCACCCTGATCGCGGCGCCCGGTTGCGCTCCGCTGATGGTGATTTTCCAGCGATCGCCGACGGCAAACCGGCTGGCGTCGCCGCTGGTCAGATTCGCAAACATGATGGTCGGGTGGTAGGTCGCCGGCGTTGCAGGCGCGCTGCCCGAGCTTGCTGCGGGCGCGGCAGTCGCCTGCGCGGCGACATACGGCAACGCCGGGTTCGGCTGCGTGAGATTCACGGCTGTTCCCGTCGCCGCGTTGTAGGCAATCTGAAACGGCGATTGCGCCGGCTGCGCATTCGCGCCCTGGTAGGTGAACGTCCCGGTGGTCGGATTGTAGACGTTAATGTCCGCGTTCGGGCTGGGACCGCCGGGCAGAGCGTACTCGAAGTGCGCTGCTCCGGTGTACTGGTCGCATTCCCGGATCTGGCTGCAGGGAGTCAGCACGTCCGGCGGGTCGTAAGGCAGGTGGCACCATCCCGGCGTGCTTGTGATGCCGCACTGCCCATAGCCAGAGCCGATATCGCCGAGCGATGAGCGGCGCTGGTTGCGCCGCAATACCTTGAGCCGAACTCGTATCGTGCGTTCCTGCGTGCGAATCATGCCAGCACCATTACGATCAACGCGAACAAAACCAGCGGCGCGAGAGCGGCCGCTTTGGGACTGAGCTGGAGGCCTGCGCTGCCGAGAATGTCGGCGACGGGATTCGCCGGCGCGTTGGGCACGTCCTGCGCGATAGGGTCGCGGTACAACGTGAACCAGTCGCAGCCTGTGCCGGTCGGACACCACGGCGCGGATCCGCCCCGCTGCCGCTCCGATATGCATCGTCGGCCTGCGTCGCCTAGCGCCGGATCGCTGCAGCCGCTGACTACGTCCTGCCACGCCGCATCGAACAGCGCCAGGGCTTTCTGCTGCATTTCCGGCGTGCGGATCGGCTGCGAAAGATACAGGTCCCGGTTCTGACGCAAATAGGGCTCGATCTGATCGACGATGTGGGTCGCAGCGATGCAGGTCTGACCGCAGCCGCTGAACGCGTTGTGGAACAGCGCGACCATTCCGGCCGCGATGCCCAGTAGCGCTTTCGTGATGGGCTCCGGGTCCGCGGCCAACGCGGTATATAGGGCGGCTGTCGCGCCGATGCCGGCGCTGATGCCAGTCGCGATCATCTGGTGGGTCTGGGCGTCTCCGAGCTGGCGTGCGGTGCGAATCATTTGCTCCTGCGGAACTGGATCACGCGGCGGCCGTTCTTTTTGACCACGCGGATTTCGCCCTTGATGAAGCGGTTGAGCGGCAGCGGATTCTTCTTGGCTGCCTTGGGCCGTATGAGCACCTTTTTCCCGCGCGAGACCCTGTACACGCGGGCGCGGATGCCCATCGCTTCGATTTCCTTGGCTCGCTCGAGCACGTCCGCCAGGCGGCCGCTGCTCCGCTCGACGCCCGGCACTTCTACCACGTAGCGATAGCGGCCAGGCTGCGGGTTCTTTTTCTTCATCAGTTCTTTCTGCTCGCGAGGATGAAGATGGCGACGCCGGCGACGATCAGCAGCAGCAATCCGGTATTGGCCGTGCTTGCGACCGCGGGCACTGTGCCGGCTGGGAGCTGGCTGGCAAATGTGCCATTCGGCAGGCGTACCGTCTGTCCACTCTCGAGCTGCGGCACTCCGTAACGCGCCTTGAAGATATCGCCCGATACATCCAGACCCTGTGAGATCAGGTCCTGCCACCAGCTCGTGTCAGTGCTATCCACGTTGTTTTCCTCGATAATTCCCAGTCCGCTCGTGCTTGCAGGCTGTTCTACTGGCCACAGCCGCGCCTTGCCGGCGCGCTGCACTTCCCATCCCGGATAAGCGCCGTGCGAACAATCGAGCGGCAGAGGTCCTCCGGGCACGTCCGCGACGACGTAGACATGCGAATAATGCTCCGGGTCCTCCACGGCTGCAGCCACGGTCTTGAACCAGGCGCGGATGCCCAAAGCTCTGAGCATGGCCGCGCACAACATGCTGAAGTCGTCGCAATCTCCTTCCGGCCGCGGCATGGTGAGCAAGTCGACGGGCCGAATGAGTACTTCGGCTTGGTGTGGATCGCTGCTGACGCCCTGGGCTAGCTCGGCGTCCTCGATGAATCGCACGTGCGCGCGGATCCAGCCGTGCACGGCTTCAGCCTGCGATCGCTCGTTTCTTTCACTGCCGATTGCCTCATAAGCGGCGCGCCGCACGATGGGATTCTGCGAATCCTCACGGGCGTACTGCGCCATGCGCGCGATGGTCTGTGCGGTATTGGCTTCGTCGTTATCGCCGGGCGGCCGCGGCTCGATCGTGTACAGCGTCCGGCCGTCGAATGCCGGGTGATAGGAAAGGGCCTGCGGCTTCCGCCGGAGACCATGCAGGAGGAGGGTTGTTTCGCCCAGGCCCATTTCCGCTGTGCACCCACAGTTTCGGCAGGCGGGCCGGGTTTCGTCAGATTTTTTTTAATCTATAGTACGGTACGCTATCGCCCGCCTCGCGAGACGTTTTCTTTTCAAGACGCACTTTTCCTCCGAAGGGGGGACGAAATTGGCAAGAAAGCGCGTTGTGCCGATCGATGAGCCGACCGAGTTCGACTTCTCGGCTTCGTTCCAAAAGTTCAACGACCCGGAGCAGTTCGCCCGTTTCTGCCGGCAATATCCCAATCCCGAAGCCACGGTAACCTACGTGTACCGCTTATGGCCCGCCATCGATCGCGAGCAGGTCGGATTGAAGGATTCGGCGATTGCCAAAGTGACGGGCGCAGTGGTCGACGCGGATTACCTGCTGCAGCATTTCGGCTCCGGCAAGTATCACCTGAAGTTCAACGACGCCAACCGGCCGGCCAACCTTCAGCAGGTCGCTCGGACGAATGTCGAAATACACGATCCCACTGAACCGCCCATCGTGGATCCTCGGGAGCTGGTGGTCAATGACGAACGCAACGCCGGCATTGTTTCGAAATACATGCAGTTGGGATGGACCGTGACCGAACAACAGAATGAATTGAAACCCAAGGGATTCCAGGCGCTCGCGCCCGCCGCGGCCGCGACCGGATCTAGCGGCGCCGAAAAGGTGCTGGCCGAGACGGTGCAATCTTTGGCGCTGGAACGCGCTCAGGCGAATTCTCTGCCTTCGGGGGCGGTCGTGGTGCCTCGGGAGGTCTTTGACGCGCTCCTGGCCCGCGTACAGGGCGCCGGCGGGGACAATACGCTTGAAAAGGCGTTCGAAATCGCCGACCGTCTGAAGCCGCCGGCCGCGGCCGACTCTGCGACGCATAAGCTGCTCGACAAAATGGCGGACGCGCTGCTCGCGCGCGCGAGCTCAACGCCTGTTGCCGGCGGCGCGATGTCCGAGCTGCGCTCTACCATGCAGTTCCTGCGCGAAGAAATGGGCTGGTCTCCGGGCGGGGCCGGATCTTCCGATGCGGCGGGATTCATGGGCATGTTCACGGAGGTGTTGAAGCACGCCGCGGCCGCGTTCGGTCAGGCCATGGCCATGCGGTTCATGACGCCGATGCCGGCCGCAGCGCCTGGCGGCACGCCGGCGATGGCGGGCATTCCTTCTGGCATCCCTGGTCTGCCCGTAGGGGGTCTGGATCCGTCCCATGCGGCGCCGCTGCGCCCGGCTCCGGCTCCAGGTCCTGCAGCGGCTGCGGCAGCGCATCCGGTTCAAGGTGACGATGTGAATAAACTGGCTCTGATGAACGTGGGCATGTCCGCCCTGCAGGCTTTCAACGCCGGCGTGAGCGGCGACGATTTCGCGGAAAAGCTCTGCGATGATCCAAACACAGAGGCGCTGTATGACCTGCTTTACAACATGGGCAGGGACGAAATCGTGAAGCGGCTGGAATCCGTGCCGGGGCTCGCCGAGCAACTGGCGCCGCGGCGCGCCGAACTGTTGGCCTGGCTGGATGCGTTCCTGTCCTACAACGAACCGGATTCGCCGGCGGCCGCATGAATTACGTCGGCGCGGCGCGTCACGGGCGCGCCGTCAGAGTGCATCTTGAGTTCGATTACTGGATTGGTGATCCCCGCCTCGCTCGCATCACCGTCTGTATCCGCCGGCGGGCCCGGTCGGCTTCCTGAGCGATCGAGGGGAGCAGTCCGACGCCGATCGGCTCCCGTTTCCGGACCGCCCGCCTGAGCCTTTCGTCCAGCACTCCGAAGAAATCCTCCACTGTCGCCTGTCCCAGGTGGGACCGCACGAGCTCGGGGTCTGCATGCGCGAATCCGCGCTCCACCAGTCCGATCAGCAGGGGGTCTGGATCCGGCTCATCCTGCCTCACAGAAGGGGAGGCTGGCGGGCTGGCTGGCATTGGCTCGGGTTCTGGCTCTCTCTCTGTATGTAGAGCGCCTGCCTGCCTGCTACTGGAATAAATACTGTCTTCCTTATATGCGCGCCCGGATCTGACTACCAAATGCAGCCTTTGGTAGTTGGATTTGACTACCAACAACACTGCTTCGACGGCTTGTTGCTCCGCAATTTGGTAGTCAGATTTGACTACCAAATCGGCTTCGGCGCCCAGTTCGGCCCGGAGGGCCCGGCGAAAGTCCTTGACAAGAGCGGCGCGAGTGGCCGAAAATTGATCAAAAAATAAGTGGCTTTCTTTTGAGTCACTTGCCGGGATTTGGTAGTCAGATTTGACTACCAAATTTTCTACACAGGGGGTGTGGCTCTGAGCCTCGACAAGCTCCGGCTGGGGCCGTAAGGTACGTGTGCGCAGCGGCTTGGCGTAAAAGAACAGGCGCACGTTGTTTCGCAGCCTGCCAACCTGCCGCGCGGCGCCCTGCTTCTCCAATTCCCGCAGTTCCATTCGCACTGCCTGCTTGTCTATCCGCCCGATGGGATCGAGGGCGTTGAGCTCGGCGACGATGTCGCTGGGCGACAGCGGCGCTCTACGCCCGTCCGGCAGAATCTTCACCGCCAGGCGCGAGCGCTGGCCGATCGAATGCAGCATGCCGCAAGCCCACACACGGACCGTGCGGTCGTGCTGCGGGCGCATCAGGAATTGCAGTTGAGCCGTGGTGATGAACTGCCATTCGCCGGCGCGTACTCCCATGCGCAATAGAAATTCGGCGGTCGCGTCCTCGCGATACTGGCGGCATTCGCACCCGCGATCCTGGCACGCGCCATCGTGCAGCGCGTGAGGATGCCCGCAGGTGCACGGGCGCGGCCGGAAGCGCTCGCATTCATTTCCTTGGCCGTGCTCGGCGGCGGTGCGGTTGCAAATCAGGCAATGGTATTCGCCAGCATGCTGAGCCGGCTTCTTCTTCGCGCGCGCGGCGCTACTGTTGTACATGAGTCCTCGCTTTCGCTGAATGAATTGGCGGCCGCTGGAACGCCTAGTACCGGCGGCCGCGTTTCGTCGTTGCTTTCAAAGCGAGGCGTGGCAGAGAATAAGAGAGAAGCCATGACCTCGCTAACTCGCGGTCGTTTCAGTTGACGGGCTCCGTCAGCGCTCTGCGTTTCTTGCCAACGATCGGCAGAGCGAAATGAATCTCGATCGGCTGGAGGGCTTCGCAGCGCGGCGGCCGCGTTTGTTATGACATGGGTGCGAAGATCAGCCTGAACGGCTGATATAATTCGCACATTATGTCAGAAAAATTCGGCCGCCGCGATTTGATTCGCGGTATCACCACTTCGGCCGTCGCATTGACCGCGGCCTCCTACGAGCGGGTTTTGGGCGCGAACGACCGCGTGCAGCTGGGAGTGATCGGCGTCGGCGATCGCGGCCGGCACGATATGCGTCTGTTCCAGCGCGCCGGCAACGTCGACGTCCGCGCGGTTTGCGATATCTATGCGCAGCAGATCGACCTCGCCAAGAAGGACGCGCCCGATGCGAAGGCCTTTTCGGACCATCGGAAGCTGCTCGAAATCGCCGAACTGGACGCCGTACTGATCGCCACCCCCGATCACTGGCATGCCGCCACGGCGATTGACGCCCTGAACGCGGGCAAGGACGTGTACGTCGAAAAGCCCCTGACGCGCACCATTGAGGAAGGCCCGCCCATTGTCAAGGCCGCGCGCGTCAATAATCGAGTGTGCCAGGTCGGCATGCAACAGCGCTCCGGAAAACATTATCTGGAGGCGAAGCAGAAGTACATCGATTCAGGGGCGCTCGGCAAGATCACTCTGGCGCGCACGTGGTGGCACGGAAACGGATATCACTTGCGCAAAGCGCCGGCCTCCTTGCAGACCAAGCCCTCCAATCTGGACTGGGCGCGCTTTCTCGGGCCGCTGAAATGGCGCGATTACGACCCGCAGCAGTATTTCAACTGGCGCGCCTATCTGGACTTCGGCGGGGGGCAGGTGACCGACCTGTTCACGCACTGGATCGACGTCGTCCACATGTTTATGAACCAGGAGGTTCCGAAATCGGCGGTCGCCGCCGGCGGCGTCTACGCCTATAAAGACGGCCGCACGGCGCCAGACACGATCAACGTCCTGTTGGAGTACCCCGGCGAGTACACCGCGACCTTCGAAGCCACGCTGGCCCCCGGAATCACCGGCGCCGCCGTGGAGATGTGCGGAACCAAGGGCCGGCTGTACATCGACCGTCGCCACTACGAATTCCGAGAGGCGGGCCGCAACGCTCAACCCGTGGTCGTCCAGGCCGAACGCGGCGAAGGCAGTCCCGGGCAAGGGGGCGTCGACATGCTCACCTTCGACCACATAAAGAATTTTTTGGATTGCGTGAAGAGCCGTCAGCGGCCGAACGGCGATGTTTTAATCGGCCACCGCTCGGCGCAGGCCTCGCATCTCGGCAATATCGCATACCTGGAGAAACGCAGGATCGATTTCGATCCGGTTCGCGAAGAAATTTTGCCGTTTTGAGCCGGGGCGCAAAGCCATTGCCCCCGCCTGACGGACGGAGTCAGAAGCTGTCCGGCGTCCGCGGCTGAAGCCGGATCTCCATGCGCTTTACCGCCATCAGCGAATCCAGGGTCGATTGGAGCAGGAGTTGCGCTGCGCGTGCATCGGCGGCGTCCGCGTTTCTCGACTCGAGCAGACGCGCCACCTTGTCCACCTCTTCAACAATGTTCGCGACGAAACGCGATAACGCCTCACGCTCATGCAAGCTGAACGGCGCCTCCATGGATGCCTCCTCCGCCCTCGGCGGGTCTGACCAGTACTGGAAGTTTAGTCGATGTTAGCAGCGATACTGTGAACTGTCCAGAAAAATTCTGTGAAAATCACATCACGCTTGAGAGAACAGATGGCGAATCCGCCGGCAAGCCATTGAGCGGCTGACGTAAATATTCTATGGTCGAGTGATGGATCTCCACCACAGCGTTGCGGTTGTTACGGGGGGAGCGAACGGGATCGGGCGCGCCCTGTGCGAGCGGTTCGCGGCAGAGGGCGCGCGTGTTGTGATCGCCGACGTGGATCTCGCCAACGCTCGCGAGCTGGAGCGCCGGACCGGCGGAGTGGCCATCGAAGCCGACGTCGCGCGCGAGGCGGACGTCCAGCGCCTGGTTCAGGAAACAACCCGAAGATTCGGCGGCATCGACCTGTTTTGCTCCAACGCGGGCGTCGGCGTAGACGGCGGACCAGAGGCGCCGGATCATTCCTGGCGGCGCAGTTGGGAAGTGAACGTGATGGCTCACGTCTACGCCGCGCGGGCTGTGCTGCCCCAGATGCTTGAGCGCAAGCGCGGCTACCTCCTCCAGACCATTTCGGCAGCCGGACTGCTGACGCAACTCGGCTCGGCCCCCTACGCCGTCACCAAGCACGCCGCGCTTGCGTTCGCTGAGTGGCTGGCCATCACGTACGGGGATCAGGGCGTGCGCGTGTCGGCGCTGTGCCCGCAAGGCGTGCGAACAAACATGCTGCTCAAAGCGGAGTTCGGAGGCGGAGCATTTCTGCTCGAGGGCGCGCTGGAGCCCGCGCAGGTGGCCGAAGCCGTGGTCCAAGGTCTCCTTGAAGAGCGCTTCCTGATCCTCCCGCATCCCGAGGTCGCCGAATACTTCAGGCGTAAGGCGAACGATTACGATCGCTGGCTGCGCGGTATGCGACGATTACAGGCAAGCGTTCAACCTTTAAAGGCGCAAGTATGACGATATTCGAACAGCCCGTGTGGAATTTCGAACAGGAGCCGTGGGATGAGCCCCCCGACGAGACCGCCGTTAACCTGCGCGCGTACTTCGATCGCATGCGCGATGAGAAGCTGCGGCAATATCGCCCGGAGTGGAGCGATGAGCAGGTGATCGAGTGGGACGGCAATTTCACGAATGAGGGCAACCTGATGCTGGGATGCTCGGAGCGGGACGTGGAAATCGAGGAGTACCGCCGCGTGCTGCATCAGTGTATCGCCTACCGCAACCGTGTGCGCCCGCTCGTGACCGGGCGTGAATCGCGCTCCTGACGGTCCCGCGGCCAGAGCAAGCGGCCGTCAGTATTCGCACAAGGCGCTGTGGACGGCGTAGCTTTTCACGGCCTTCTTGGGGCCGCTGGCGTTGTGGCATTGTTGGCAAATAGCGCCGGTCAGAACCCGGCGGTGACGGTCGGTCGAGTTCGCGTGCAGCCGGTGACAGCTCAGACAGGTCGTATCGGACCCATTCAGCGCGACGTCGCGAACATTGATCCACACGTGCCGGTCGCCCGGATTCAGGGACGGATCGTCGGCGCGCTTCCAGTCGACCTCGTAATCCTTGAACAGATTATCGCCGGCCACGAAGTTGTTCGGATAGGGCAAGCCGGTCGATCTGGATCTGCCGCCGCGCAGATGGCATTGCGCGCAGGTCGATTCGATGGCCAGCGCATCGCTGCGACGCTTCTTTGAAAGAAAAATCAGCGACGTGTCGCTGGTGTGTTCCAGATTGACGACGCCGTGGCAGGTATAACAGTCGAGCCCGATTGCAGAGTATGTTTGGGTCCTGGCGTCGACGCCCGTGGCATGACAGCCGGCGCATTGATGGGCGAACTTATCGCGCTCCCATCGCGGGTCGCCCGCATGCTCCCAGCGCGCGACGCGGCGGTCCGGTTCGAGATCCGCGCGCACGTTGGAAATATCCAGCTTGCCGTAGCCGGCCTGCTTCAAGAAGCGGATGTGGCGCACGGCGCCGAGCGTATGCGTCGTCTCCTGGTCCAGGCTGGCGAGTTGCGGCTCATTCTTGAGCAGCGCCGTCAGTTCGGGCGCGTCCTCGCGCTGGCGCAGCGTAAGGCCGTGGGGGTTCTTCTGCCATCCGGGCCCGATATCGTTGCGGTGACAGAACAGGCATTCATCCCCGTGCACAAATTCAGGGACTGGCTGGCCCGCATGCGAGCCGCCCCAGGCGGCCGGATCCT
>Ga0070740_10000842_pt1 | contig 51248 bp, 50 predicted proteins | sample Coa_R2_FD_67286 | JGI IMG/M metagenome (GOLD analysis project Ga0070740, IMG submission 67286) | Surface soil microbial communities from Centralia Pennsylvania, which are recovering from an underground coalmine fire - Coalmine... | ecosystem: Environmental > Terrestrial > Soil > Unclassified ... | reverse complement strand
AAGCCGCCAATGCCATCAACCGCGCGCTCGCCGGCCGCACCGGGCCGATCGCCGCGCTGATCGCGGAAACCGGCGGGCAGAACGCCATGATCGTGGATTCCACCGCCCTGCCGGAACAGGTGGGGCGCGATGTCATCTCATCGGCGTTTGACAGCGCGGGCCAACGCTGCAGTGCCTGCCGCGTCCTGTTCCTGCAGGCGGATGTCGCCGACAGAATGCTCGATCTCATCCTTGGCGCCATGGATGAATTGAAGCTCGGCGATCCCATGAAGCTCGATACCGACATTGGCCCGGTGATTGACGAAGAAGCCCGCGCCAATCTGGAAAAACATGCCGCGCAGATGGCGCGCGAAGCCAGGCTGCTCCGCAAGCTGGAGGTTCCGGCCGATTGCGCCAACGGCGTATTCTTTCCGCCGCATGTCTTTGAAATCGAATCGATCGGCCAGCTCAAGCGCGAGGTTTTCGGCCCCATCCTCCACGTCGTCCGCTACGAGGCCCAGAATCTCGACAAGGTTTGCGACGCCATCAACGCCACGGGTTACGGGCTTACGCTCGGCATCCACACCCGAATCGATGAAACCGCGCGGTTCATCCGCGAGCGCGTGCGCGCCGGCAACATCTATGTGAACCGGAACCAGATCGGCGCGGTGGTGGGCGTTCAGCCCTTTGGCGGCGAAGGCCTGTCCGGCACCGGGCCGAAAGCCGGCGGCCCCAATTATCTGCTTCGCTTCGCGCTCGAACGCACCTATACCGTCAACACCACGGCGGCGGGCGGCAACGCGACGTTGCTCACCGAGGCGCTGGACGGAACCTGAAGGGGCAGAAGGGGCCATGGCGGGGGGCCGCGCCCATATCGTCGTCTTCGGCAACGAAAAGGGCGGCTCGGGCAAAACCACCGCGGCCATGCATGTGGCTGTTGCGCTGATGCGGCTGGGCAAGCGCGTGGCGGCGCTTGATCTCGACAGCCGCCAGCGCAGCCTCACGCGCTATCTGGAAAATCGTGGCGAATGGAAAAGCGGCCATCGCGCCGATATCCTGATGCCGGAACGCTTTATCGTGGAACATTCCGCCGCCAGGTCGCTCGATCAGGCCGCGGAAGAAGATCTGAAGCGCTTTCACGATATTCTTTCCCGCGCCGAAGGCGATTTCGACTTCCTCATCATCGATACGCCGGGCGCGCACACCCCGCTCGCGCGCGATGCCCATGCCGCGGCCGACACGCTGGTCACGCCCATGAACGACAGCTTTGTGGATTTCGATCTGCTGGCGCGCATCGATCCGAAGACCTACGAAGTGAAAGGCCCCAGCGTTTACAGCGATTTCGTGTGGGATTGCCGCAAGAAGCGCCTGCTCGCAAAAAAGCCCGCGCTGGACTGGATCGTCATGCGCAACCGCCTGACATCGTCGGAAGCGCGCAACAAGCGGCGCATCGGGGCGGCGCTCGAAAAGCTGGCCGAGCGGATCGGGTTCCGCATCGCGCCCGGCTTCGGGGAGCGCGTGATCTTCCGCGAGCTCTTCCCGATGGGTCTCACCATGCTGGATTTGCCGCTTCCGGGTCTTGGAATTTCGCTTTCCATGTCCCATGTCGCCGCCCGTCAGGAGGTGCGCGAGCTTGTGCTCACCCTGAAGCTCCCGGGCGTGGGCGCAAAAACGGCGGGGATTTGACGTTCACGATCTGGCGCGCGCGCATCCGGATTGTTTGAAAGCCCGCGGCCCCATCGCGGCGATCCGCATGTTCCGGAATGGCTTCAAACTAGCGGGGCGCCCTTATCCTTGCCTGCCGTTACGCGGGAGTTTGAAACATGCGCGCCATCGGGTTTCTGGCATTGCTTGCGCTCATCCCGCTTGGCGCAGCGCTCGCGCAAGGCGCAGCGCTCGACCGGATCGCTGCCGCGCGCGCCGCATACGACAGGCAGGACTGGGCCACGGCCATTCCGCTGCTCGATCAACTCGTCGCGGAGAACCCCGATAATGGCGATGACCGCGTGATGCTGGCGCGCGCGCGCTTTCTTTCGAAGGATTATGCGCGGGCCGCCGGCGATTATGCGCAGGCGCTCGCCCTCGGCGGCTTCGATCCGGCCGTTCTGGAATTCCGCATCGCACAGTGCGATGCCTATCTTGGCAACCGGCCCGATTCGCTGCGCTGGCTCACGCTTGCCATGGCGCACGGCTACCGCGATCTGGCCGGTGCGCAGTCCGATCCGGCTTTCGCCACCCTCAAATCGCAACCGGAGTTCGCAAGGCTGCTCGGCATCGCGCCGCCCAACCTCTCGCGCGACGACGGCTGGCGTTACGATATCGGCTTTCTGGCCGGCCGCGTGGAGCACCGCTCCTATCATCCGTTCAGGACGGCCACCGGCGACCGCAACGTGTCCGGCGCACTTTATACGCAAGCCGAATTCGAGGCCGAAATCGCAAGGCTTGAAAACGATGTCCCGAAGCTCACCGACCGCGCCATCGAGCTTCGGATCATGCGGCTCGTTGCCTCGCTGGGCGACGGGCATACCAGCGTGTGGGGCGCGCGCAAACCCGAATTTGCGCTGACCTTTCCGCTGGCCTTTTATGAATTCAGCGACGGTCTCTACATCGTCGCGGCCGCCCCGCAGTACAAAAACCTGGTCGGCGCCAAAGTCACCGCCTTCGACTCCACGCCGGCTGGCGAGGCGCTGGCGCGGCTTGATCCCTACATCGCCCATGACAACAGCCAGTGGTTCAAGGCCATGGAACCGCAGGTCATCCGCCATGTGCCCTTCCTGCAGGAAATCGGCATCACAAAAAGCGACAATGCCGCGGACCTGACCGTCGTGGATTCCAAAGGCGTCCGCCGGACGGTGCATGTTGCCGCCGACATGTCGCAGCCCGATATCTGGAACGCCGTGCCAAAGCCCGACGGCTGGACCTGGATTGGCGACAACAGCAGCGCGGAATTCCAGCAGCGCAACAACGAGAACTACTGGATGGCCTGGCACCCGGAAAGCGGGGTTCTTTATGTCCAGTACAACAAGATCGAAGACGCCAGGGATCGGACGCTGGCGCAATTCGCCCAAGCGCTGTCGCAACAGATCGCGCAGCAGCCGGTCAAGAAGCTCGTCATCGACATGCGCAACAACAATGGCGGCGACACCTTCCTCAACGAGCCGATGCTGAAGGTGATTGCCGGCAACCCGAAAGTGGATGTCCCCGGGCGCTTTTATGTCATCATCGGGCGGCGCACCTTTTCGGCCGCGATGAACGCGGTGTCCTATTTCGGCCGCTACACCAATGCCATCTTCGTGGGCGAGCCCACGGGCGGAAAGCCCAACGCGCCGGGCGACGAGGTGCCGTTCCAGCTTCCCTGCAGCGGCATCATGCTCAATCTGTCCGACCGTTACTGGCAGGGCGGCTGGCCGGACGATTTCTCCACCTGGCGTGCGCCGGACATTACGGTGCCGGTGACCTTTGCCGATTATGCCGCAGGGAAGGACGCGGCGACGGCGGCAATCCTGGCGCAGCCGGCGCCGCGCTAGCGGGGCCAACAACGCTCGCATCTTCCCCAGGGCGCCCGGCCTGAATCTCCGCGCTTGCGCGTGATATATTCTTTTCATGGCATCGAGGCTCCCCACCGAACGCTCGTCATCCGGCCAGATCGACGCCTTCCTGAAACAGGCGGCCAGGGTTCCCGCGCTGTCGCAGGTGAAGGGCCGGTTGATTTTCGCCATTGACGCCACCATGAGCCGCCAGCCCACATGGGACCGCGCGGCGCACATCCAGAGCGACATGTTCGAGGTGGCCCAATCCATCGGCGGGCTGGGTGTGCAGCTGGTCTATTTCCGGGGCCAGGGCGAATTCCAATCCAGCGAATGGACCACCAACCCGGCCTCGCTCGCGGCGCGCATGAGCGGGGTCACCTGCCGCGCCGGTTTCACCCAGCTCCATCGCGTGCTGGAACACGCCGCCGCCGAGGCACGCAAAACCAAAATCGGCGCGCTCGTCTATATCGGCGATGCCTTCGAAGAGAACGCCGATGCCGTGGCCGGCGCCGCCGGCAAGCTTGCGCTGCTCGGCGTTCCGGCTTTCATGTTCCACGAGGGCGATGACCCGCGCGCGGCCGAAATGTTTCGCACCGTCGCGCGGATCACCAAAGGCGTCTATGCGCGGTTCGACATGAGCGCAGCCAGGCAGCTTCGCGATCTGCTGCGTGCCGCCGCCGTGTATGCCACGGGCGGCCGCACGGCGCTCAGGGATTACGGCAACCGCATGGGCGGCGACGTCCTCCGGCTGGCCAAATCCATGGATGGCGAAAAATAGATGGGCGAAATCGCCATCGGCGCCATCGCGCTGGTTTTCCTGCTCGTTCTTCTTCGCCTCTATGTCGGCGCCGATCCCAGGGCGCTGGTAAAGGCGCTGCGCTGGCTGGGCGCGGGCCTTCTCGTTGCGGCCGCGATTTTCCTTTTTCTGACAGAGCGCATCGCCGCCGCCGTGTTCACGGCGGGCCTTGCCTACAGCCTGTTCACCGGCGGCCACGTCTGGCCCGGCGGCTGGCCGCATTATCGCTTTCCGTTTCCGTGGGGCGGCGGCAAGCCGCAGGCCGGCCAAAGCTCGAATGTGCGCACCGAATGGCTGGACATGGAGCTCGACCACGATACCGGCGAAATGCGCGGGCAAATCCTGAAAGGCGCCTTCGCGGGCCGCGATCTCAATTCGCTGTCGCAGGCCGAAGGACTTTCGTTCTACCGCGAAGCCGGCCTTGCCGATCCGGAAAGCGCGCGGCTGATCGAGGCCTGGCTCGACCGCCGCTTTCCCGATTGGCGCAATTTCGCGCACACCGGTGACACGCCAAAAGGGCGCGCAACCACCGGCATGTCGCGCGCCGAGGCGCTGAAGGTGCTGGGCCTGAGCGAAGGCGCAACCGCGGACGATATCCGCGCGGCGCACAAAAAACTGATGAAGCAGGTCCACCCCGACCGCGGCGGCTCCGATTATCTCGCTTCGAAGATCAACGAAGCGAAGGACGTTCTGCTGGGCGGCTAGTTTGCGATCGCCGCGAAGCAGGTCTGCCCGCGCTGGGTCAGCTTGGCGCAAATCTGCCGCGCCTCCGCTTCGAGGAACGGTCCGAAGCGCGCGCGGAACATTTTGGAGCCGTCCGCGGCCTGGAACGGCACGACGATGCGTTCCGCCGTGCCCAGCACATCCATCGAGCGTTCCGCATAGGCGGAAAGCTGCGCCTTGGCCGATGTCGCGTCGTTGAACGCGCCGATCTGGATCGTCCAGTCGCGCGCCATGGCATCGATGGACCTGGCGGCAGGCTTGATCACGCTGAAATCGCCTTCGCCGATCGTGCGGCCGCGGGGCGCGGGCCTGGCCGCCGGAAGAACCGACGGCGTGTTGGAGGCAAGCACCGTATTGGGCCTGGGTTTGGGCACCGGCGGATGGGACAAGGCGGCCATCGCCGTTCCGCCGATCGCGGCCGCCGGAGGCGTCAGCGCGGGCCGCGGCGTCGGCGTCAGCGACGCAAGCACGCGCGGCTTGATGTCGGGCACGGCCGGCGTCGAAATCGCCTGGGCAGGTGTCGGCTGGGAAGCGGTCACGTCGCTGGAGGGCGGGGTGTCTCCTGTGCCGATGTCAAATCCGGCCAGCACGGGATTGGACGCGCCGTTGCGCGCCACGTTCTGCCAGGGCGCGCCATTGCCCGCCACCAGCATCGGATTCTGGTTCAATTCGGCGAAAGTCATGTCCATTAGCCGGATCATTTCCTGATCGCGCCGATGCGCCGTATAGCCGCCCATCACCACGCCGATGAGCCGCGTCCGGCCGCGCACAACATCGCTCACCAGATTGAAGCCCGAGCCTTCGGTGTAGCCGGTCTTGATTCCGTCGCAACCGTCATAGTTGCCGAGCAGATTGTCATGCGTGGAATAGAAGCGGCCGCCGAAACTGAACGATTCGGTCGAGAAATAGCGGAAGTAGCCCGGGAAATCGTAAACCAGGTGCCGCGCGAGAAGCGCCAGGTCCGCCGCCGTGGTGATCTGCGCCTCGTCCGGAAGGCCCGAGGCATTGTGATAGAAGGTGTTGCGCATCCCCAGCTGGCGCGCCTTCTGCGTCATCATCTGCGCGAAATTGCTTTCCGTGCCGCCCAGCGCCTCGGCAATGGCCACCGCCACGTCGTTGGCCGATTGCACAACGATCGCCTTGATCGCGGTTTCCACGGGAATGGTCTCGCCCTCATAGCTGCTGAGGTTGGTCGAGGGCATGGATGCCGCATGCGCCGAGAAGGTCAGCGGCGTGTCCATCTTCAGCTGACCCTTCTGCAGCGCCTCGAACAGCATGTAGAGGGTCATCATCTTGGTGAGCGAAGCCGGATGGCGCAGGGCATCGGCGTTGCGGGCATAAAGGATGCGGCCGGTCGCCCCGTCCTCAATCAAGGCGGCGTCCTTGGCGGGGTTGGTCGGGCCAAGATCCACGTTGCGGGCATGGGCGGCGGCCCGAACGTGATGATGGCGGGCTTCGGCGGGCATCGTCCCCGCCGCGGCAAAGGCCAGAGCCAGGAGGGCTATGCCAGTAACCCTCACGGACGCGGCGCGCGTGGCGCGCGAGCTCTCAACCATACGCAACCCCAAATGATGACCCGGCACCCCCAACAAACGCATGAGACCAAATTGTGGCTTGGGGTGCAAGGTCAAAAATCAAATTCCATCTTATATTTCCGATATTTACGTTCGATTAACAGATGGCTTTCCGCGGATTTTGGCGATCCGGTGGCAGCGTTCCGGGGCGTCTTGACAAAGGTTATGTTGCAGCGCATATAAGTTCATGTTGCACCGCAACAGGGCCGGCTGGCCCCCGAAGCGATGCGCCATGGAAACCAAGAGGATAACGGCAATGGCAAAGGCAAAAACGGCCGGCGAATCGATCAACGGAACGGCCGAGACTTTCGTGAAGAATGGCGCCGATGCGCTGAAGAACGGCTTCGAAAAGGCGGCCAAGAGCTATGACCAGCTGCTCGGCTTCGGCAAGGAAACCGTCGAGGCCTACCTGAAGTCGGCCAACGCGGCGGGCAAGGGCGTGGAAGCGCTCCAGAGCGAGATCTACGGCTTCTCCCGGCATGCGATCGAAGATTCGATCTCGGCCACCAAGGCGGTGCTGGGTTCGCGGTCGCTGCAGGAGGCTGTCGAAGCCCAGAGCGAATTCGCCAAGACCCAGTTCGACGCTTATGTCGGCCAGATGGCGAAGCTCGGCGAAATCTTCGTCTCTACGGCGAAGGAAACCTTCGAGCCGCTTCAGGGCCGCGTCCAGGCCTGGGTTGACGTCGTGCAGAACACGCGCGCGGCCTGATCCGCAAAATTCAACCGCGTTCCGCGTGCTCCCCCAAGGCGGAACGTTGAATGGCCAAGGGCTCGGGATTGCTCCCGGGCCCTTTGCTTTAAGGCTGCTCCACTTGCGGCCTCCGCGGCGGGCTGGCTTAAGCTATATTATATCTTAAAGCGTTTCGGCTTAGGGTCCGCGTTCGGGAAAGATGAGCGATAGGCGCGACAACAGATCCGACAACGGCACCGGCACCGGCGTCGTCACAAAGACGCGGCCGAAAACCAAGAAACCGTCGCTCTACAAGGTTCTTCTGCTCAACGACGACTACACGCCGATGGAGTTCGTCGTTCACATTCTGGAGAAGTTCTTCAACAAGCCGCGCGACGAGGCGGTGCAGATCATGCTGCATGTCCACCGGCACGGCGTGGGCATCTGCGGCGTCTTCACATACGAAGTGGCCGAGACGAAGGTGGCGCAGGTCATTGAATTCTCCCGCCGCCATCAACATCCTTTACAATGCACCATGGAGAAGGAGTAAGATTCGGGCATGCCATCGTTGTCGCGCAGCCTGGAACAAGCGTTGCACCGTGCCATCCGGCTCGCGAGCGACCGGCATCATGAATTTGCGACCCTGGAACATCTGCTCCTCGCGCTGACCGACGATCCCGACGCCCAGCAGGTGATGAAGGCCTGCAATGTGGACGTCGATTCGCTGCGCAAATCGCTCCAGAAATACGTGGACGAGGAGCTGATCACGCTCGTCATCGAGGATGGCGAGGATGCCAAGCCCACCACCGGCTTCCAGCGCGTGGTGCAGCGCGCGGTCCTGCACGTGCAGAACTCCGGCCGCGACGAAGTGACAGGCGCCAATGTGCTGGTGGCGCTGTTCACCGAGCGCGAAAGCCACGCCGTCTATTTCCTGCAGGAACAGAACATGACGCGGCTCGACGCCGTGTCCTACATCAGCCATGGCATTGCCAAGCGGCCGGGCATGAGCCAGCCCAAGCCCGTGCGCGGGGCCGATGACGACGACGACAACGAAAAGCCCGTCAAGCAGGGCTCCGAGGCGCTGGAAGCCTATTGCGTCAATCTGAACGAAAAGGCCCGCTCCGGCCGCATCGATCCCCTGATCGGCCGCGATGCGGAAGTGGAACGCACGATTCAGATTCTCTGCCGCCGGCAGAAGAACAACCCTCTGTTCGTGGGCGATCCGGGCGTCGGCAAAACGGCCATCGCCGAAGGGCTTGCCCGCAAGATCGTGAAGGGCGAGGTGCCCGAGGTCCTGAAAAAATCCACCATCTATGCGCTCGACATGGGCGCGCTGATTGCCGGCACGCGCTATCGCGGCGATTTCGAGGAGCGGCTCAAATCGGTCGTGAAGGAGCTCGAGTCGCTGGATGGCGCGATCCTGTTCATCGACGAGATTCACACCGTCATCGGCGCCGGCGCCACCTCGGGCGGGGCGATGGATGCCTCAAACCTTCTCAAGCCCGCGCTGCAGGCCGGCACGCTGCGCTGCATCGGCTCGACGACCTACAAGGAATACCGTCAGTATTTCGAGAAAGACCGCGCGCTGGTGCGCCGCTTCCAGAAGATCGACGTGGTGGAACCGACGATCCCGGACACCATCAAGATCCTCAAGGGCATCAAGTCGTATTACGAAGAGCACCACAAGGTCCGCTACACGGCCGATGCCATCAAGGCCGCGGTGGACCTCGCCGCCAAATACATCAACGACCGCAAGCTGCCCGACAAGGCGATCGACGTGATCGACGAAGTGGGCGCCTCGCAGATGCTGCTTCCCGAATCGCGGCGCAAGAAGGTGATCGGCGTGAAAGAGGTGGAAGAGGTCGTGGCCAAGATGGCGCGCATTCCGCCCAAGTCGGTGTCGAAAAACGATGCCGAGCAGCTGCGCAACCTTGAAGCCGATCTCAAGCGCGTCGTCTTCGGGCAGGACAAGGCGATTCATGCGCTCGCCTCCGCCATCAAGCTGGCGCGCGCCGGCCTGCGCCAGGCGGAAAAGCCGATCGGCTGTTACCTGTTCTCGGGTCCCACCGGCGTGGGCAAGACGGAAGTCGCCCGCCAGCTCGCCGCGACCATGGGCGTTGAGCTGCTGCGCTTCGACATGAGCGAATATATGGAGCGGCACACCGTCTCCCGCCTCATCGGCGCGCCGCCGGGCTATGTCGGCTTCGATCAGGGCGGCCTCTTGACCGACGGCGTGGACCAGCATCCCCATTGCGTGCTGCTGCTGGATGAAATCGAGAAAGCCCATCCCGATCTCTTCAACATCCTTCTGCAGGTGATGGACCACGGCAAGCTCACCGATCACAACGGCAAGAAGATCGATTTCCGCAACGTCGTGCTGATCATGACGACCAATGCCGGCGCCTCCGACGCCGCGAAAGACGCCATCGGCTTCGGCCGCGGCAAGCGGGAAGGGGAAGACGAAGAGGCGATCAAGAAGCTCTTCACGCCCGAATTCCGCAACCGGCTGGACGCCACCATCACCTTCGCCGCGCTCGGCCGCGAGACCATTGACCGCGTGGTGGAGAAATTCGTGCTGGAGCTGGAAGCCCAGCTGACCGACCGCGATGTCACCTTCGACCTCACGCCGGAAGCCACCCGCTGGCTCGGCCAGAAGGGCTATGACGATGCCTTCGGCGCGCGGCCGCTCGCCCGCGTCATCCAGGACCACATCAAGAAGCCGCTGGCCGATGAAATCCTCTTCGGCAAGCTGAAGAACGGCGGCACCGTGCGCGTGCTGCTCGATCGCGAGGCCGACAAGCTCGCGTTCGAATTCATCCCCGCCGACGTCAAGCCCAAAGCTCCCTTCGGCAAAGGCAAGCCGAAGGCGGAGGAAGAGGTTTGATTTTCCTCCCCCGTTTACGGGGGAGGTGGCGCGCCGTGAGCGAAGCGAACAAGCGACGGAGGGGGCGGCGGTGCGCGCGACAACAAGTCTCCGCTCCACGCGCTGTAGCGTTCCAGGCAAGTGCTGAGTGCGCAATTCGCGCGTGAAGCGAAGGGGTCCTGCGCGAAATGCGCCGGCCTTGTGTTCGGCGGCGAGCCCAGGCAATCCGAATGACAACGCCCGTCTATGAAGCCATGCCGCCGCGCCGCTGACCGAATTTTTTTTGCCGCCCCGCGCGCCTGAAAAATCGGGATATTTTGCCGCCGCGGGAAATTCTGTTGCCGGACCGGCCCCAAACCAGTCATATTCGTTCACATTTTGTTCTTGCTATGGGGCCTGAGGTCCGTTACATTGGGCTCATTCCTCAAAGCTGTGTCTGAAGCGATGTTGGCCTAGCGGCCGGCGGCTTTCTGCGCGTCGATCAGGCGCTGGGTGCGCCGTTCGGCGCGCGCGTGGTTGATGGCCAATACCGCATGCAACACGCCCAGGGCCCAGACCAGAAATCCCGCATGCCAGAAGAGGATGGTCACCCACAGCACGATCGAGGCGATGTAGAGGATCAGGTTGAACAGCGCCTGGAACGGCTTGCCCTCGAAGAGAAGCGCCAGCGGCGAGCAGAAAAAGGCAAGCAGGTAGATCATGGCTTTACATATAGGACGGTTTTTGCGGTGGTAAAGGTGTCACCCAGAGCTGCGGAGCCGCGAAGGGTAATCGGGCTGTTATCCGTTGGCTTTCTTTTTTTGCGCGCGAAGCGCGCCGGAATTCTTTGTCACCTCTGTGTCACTCTGCGGGAAACTCCGCGCCTCCGCGTGAATCGCTACAGCGCCGCCCTGATCCGCGCCGCCACCGGCTCCAGCGCCTCGGGCTTCACCATGGTCTTGCCGTGGAAGGAAAGGTCGGCGCCGGCGTGCCGCGGCAGGATGTGGAAGTGGACATGGGGAATGCTTTGGCCGGCCGCGGCGCCGTTCAGCTGCGCCAGCATGATGCCCGGCGCGCCGGTGGCGCGCTTCACCGCGGCGGCCACCTTCTGCGTGGTGCGCATGGTGGCGGCGGCGGCTTCCGGCGAAATGTCGAACATGGTTTCGCCCGCTTCCTTCGGGATCACCAGCGTGTGGCCTTCCACCGCCGGCATGATGTCCATGAAGGCGAGCGTGTGCGCATCTTCATAGACCTTTATGCACGGCAGCTCCCCGCGCAGGATTTTCGCGAAGACGTTGTTGGAATCGTAGGGCATGGCAAGAACACTGAAATCAGGGCGCCACGGTTTTACCTCCCCTTGGCGGGGAGGTCGATCCGGCGAAGCGAAGCAGAGCGAAGCGTAGCCGGATCGGGCGGGAGGAAATCGCAAGCCCCCCACCCGGCTCACTTCGTTCGCCGACCTCCCCGCAAGGGGGAGGTAAAATGACGTTACGGCTTTTTAAACGGCCCGTGCGCCGCGAGCGCCTCGATGTTCTCGGCCACCGCTTCGCGCTCCTGATCCAGATACGCCGCCACCGCGCGGCGCAAGCCCGCATGGGCAATGAAATGCGCCGAGTAAGTGGGCGCCGGCATGTAACCCCGCAGCAGCTTGTGCTCGCCCTGCGCGCCGGCCTCCACCTTCTTCAGGCCGCGCGCGATGGCAAATTCGATCGCCTGATAATAGCAGGTCTCAAAATGCAGGAACGGAATGGACTCAACGCATCCCCAGTTGCGCCCGAACAGGGTGCCTTCGCCGCAAAAATTCAGCGCGCCGGCGATGTATTTGCCGCCGCGCCTGGCAAGGATGAGAACGATCTGCTCGCCCATCGCCGCACCCACGCGGCTGAAGAACGCGCGCGTGAGATAGGGCCGGCCCCATTTGCGCGAACCGGTGTCCATGTAGAACGCGAAGAAGGCATCCCAATGCGCTTCGGTGATGTCGCGGCCGGTGAGCCATTCGAATTCCACGCCTTCGGCGAACACCGCGGCGCGCTCCTTGCGCAGATTTTTCCGCTTGGAAGAAGACAGCTCTGCCAGGAACCGCTCGAAATTGTCGTAACCCCTGTTTTCCCAATGGAACTGCCGGTCGGTGCGCAGAAGGAATCCCATCGCGCCGGCCGCTTTCCACTCATTCTCCGTCAGAAAGGTGATGTGCAATGACGAAGCCTGCAATTGCGAAACCGCCGCCGCGCCCGCCGCCAGAAGCGCGTGGCGCGTTTCTTCGTCGGCCGCCAGCAGCCGCCGCCCCGTGACCGGCGTGAACGGCACGCTGGCCTGAAGCTTGGGATAATATTGCCCGCCCGCGCGCTCGAAGACATCCGCCCAGCCCCAGTCGAACACATATTCGCCCTGGCTGTGCGTTTTCCGGTAGAGCGGCATCAGGCCGATGATCGCATCGCCCCGTTCGATGACGAGATGCACGGGCTGCCATCCGGTGCGCGCGGTGGCCGAGCCGCTTTCCTCGCAGGCTTCGAAAAACTCATAGCGCGTGAAGGGATGCGGATCGGGCAAGTTGTCCGGATTGGCACAGGCGTTCCACGCCGCCTTCCCGATGGACGCGGCAGGTCCGGCCAGGCGCGCCGTGATTTCGCGTTCGCTCACCGGATCTCGAATATGCCCTCGACTTCCACCGCCACGTTGCGGGGCAGGGTGCCTGCGCCCACCGAGGCGCGCGAATGTTTGCCGGCCTCGCCGAACACTTCCATCATCAGGTTGGAGGCGCCGTTGGCCACTTCCGGCTGCTGGGTGAATCCGGGCGCGGCATTCACGAACACGCCAAGCCGCACGCAGCGCGTCACGCGGTCCAGATCGCCGCCGCAGGCCGCCTTCAGCTGCGCGATCAGGTTGATGCCGCAAAGCCGGGCGGCGGCTTGCCCGTCTTCCAGCGAAAGATCGGTGCCGACCACGCCCACATATTTCAGTCCTTCCGGCGCGCTCGTCACCTGGCCCGAAATGAACACCAGGTTTCCGCTCACGACATAGGGCACATAGCTTGCCACAGGCGCTGGCGGCGTGGGCAGCGTGATGTTCAGTTCCTTGAGGCGCGCTTCGATTTTTCCGGCCATGCTCATCTCCGTCATTTCGCGGGTTTAGAACATGTTTGGACCCATTGCCGTCAACCCCTCAATTCGTCATCACCCGGTCGCTCGCCTTTTTCCGAGTGATCCGGCGATGACGGTGGTGGAAGGGCTCGGCCCCAGTGATATAGAGGCACAATGAAAAGGCTTGATGCCAACGACCCGTGCCCTGCGCGCGACGGCTATGCGATGCCCGCGGAATGGGCGCCGCACAGGCGCACATGGATGTGCTGGCCGTGCCGCATCGAAGCCTGGGGCAGCGCAGAGGCAATGCTGCGCGCCAAGCAGGCTTATGCGCGCGTGGCGCGGGCGATTTCCACCTTCGAGCCGGTCACGATGGCCGCGCGGCCGCAAGATGCGGCCGAGGTTCAACTCGCCACCGCAGGCAAGGTGGAGGTGTTCGAATGTCCGCTTGATGATTCCTGGGCGCGCGACAGCGGCCCGACATTCCTCACCGGGCCCGGCGGCCGCGCAGGCGTGGCGTGGCAGTTCAACGCCTGGGGCAACAAATATGCGGGCTACGAAAACGATGCGGCGTTTGCCGCGCGCGTCCTGAAGCGGGCGGATGCGAAAATCTACGAAGCGCCGCTCGTCTGCGAAGGCGGCGCCATTCATGTGGATGGCGAAGGTACGCTGATCACGATGGATCAGACGCTGCTCAACGCCAACCGCAATCCGAACCTCACGCGGCAACAGGTGGAAGAGCGGCTGGCGCTGTTCACGGGCGCGCGCAAGATCATCTGGCTCGGCGAAGGTTTCGCCGATGAGGAAACCGACGGTCACGTGGATAACATCGCCTGTTTCGTTTCGCCCGGCCGGGTGCTTGTGGGCGTCCCCCCACGCGCGCATCCCGACTGCGGGCCGGCGCAGGAGGTCATCCGCCGCCTGCGGCAGGCGCATGACGCGCAAGGCCGCGCGATCGAGGTGGTGGAAGTTGCCCAGCCCGCGAAGATCGAGCGGGATTGGCGCGGCCGGCCGCTGGCCTGGAGCTACATCAATTTCTATTTGCCGAACGGCGGGCTGGTGATGCCCGCTTTCGATGACCGCAATGACGAAAAGGCCCGCATGGTGCTCGCCGATTGTTTCCCCGGCCGCGACATCCTTCAGGTCGAAGCGCTGGACATCGTCCAGGGCGGCGGCGGCATCCACTGCATCACCCAGCAGGAACCGGAGTAGGATGCACGCGGAGACGCGGAGGCGCGGAGAAGATGGCCAAGGCTCAAAAATCTCTGGACGACTTGACTGGCGAAATTGTCGATGCCGCGTTCAGGATTCATGTTGGCCTCGGCCCTGGATTGCTGGAGTCGGTGTACGAAATGGTGCTGGCGCGCGAACTCGCGCGCCGGGGGCTATCGGTCGAAAGACAGAAGCTCCTGTCGTTCGAGTACGAAGGAATGAATTTTGCGGATTGCCTTCGGCTGGATATCCTTGTGGAGGGCCAGGTCCCGGTCGAGATCAAATCCACTGAAAAGCTGGCTCCGGTTCATTCGAAGCAACTGCTGACGTATCTGCGTCTGCTGAAATTGCCCGTCGGTTTGCTGATAAATTTCGGTGCAGGAACCTTGAAAGAGGGCCTGCATCGCGTTGTGAATAATCTGGCGGCCTCCGCGTCTCCGCGCCTCCGCGTGAACCGATCGGCAGATCAGATTTCGGGAACATCGACGTGAGAAACGTTACTTTTGCCGCCATGCAGTTCGCCTGCAGTTGGGACCGCAAGGCCAACGTCGCCAGGGCGAAGGCGCTTGTGCGCGCCGCCGCCGCGAAAGGCGCAAATGCCATCCTCATTCAGGAGCTGTTCGAGACGCCTTATTTCTGTCAGGACCAGCTCGCCGATCATTTCGCGCTGGCCGCGCCCTTCGAAGGCAATCCGCTGATCGCGGAAATGGCCGCACTGGCCAAGGAATTGAACGTCGTGCTGCCCGTCAGCTTTTTCGAAAAGGCGGGACACGCGCATTTCAATTCGCTCGCGATGGTGGATGCCGACGGCAGGGTGCTCGGCCTCTACCGCAAGTCGCACATTCCCGACGGCCCCGGCTATCAGGAAAAATATTACTTCTCGCCCGGCGACACGGGCTTCAAGGTGTGGAAAACGAAATTCGGCACCTTCGGCGCGGGCATCTGCTGGGACCAGTGGTTTCCGGAATCCGCGCGCGCCATGGCGCTGATGGGGGCCGAAGCGCTGTTCTATCCCACGGCCATCGGCAGCGAGCCGCCGCCGGCGCCGCCGGTGGATTCCCGCGACCACTGGCGCCGCGTGATGCAGGGCCACGCCGGCGCCAATTACGTTCCGCTGGTTGCCAGCAACCGCATCGGCAAGGAGAAAGGACAGGCGGGCGAAATGACGTTTTATGGCTCGTCTTTTATCGCCGGTCCGACGGGCGACATCGTGGCCGAGCTCGACCGCACGCAGGAAGGTTTCGTGACCGCCTCCTTCGATCTCGACGAGATCGCGAAGATGCGCGCGAGCTGGGGCCTCTTCCGCGACCGCAGGCCGGAGCTTTATGGCCCGCTCGGCGCCCACGACGGGAAGGCTGCGCGCTAGCCCTGCGTCTTCTTCCCGATCAGGCCGAAGATCATCATCACGATGGCGATGCCGCCGACCACGCCGGAAACCTGACCCACCGTTTCCATCAGCGCCCGGGGGTCGTTCGATTTCGGCGCCATTGTCATCATGAAAAGGAAAAACGCAGCCGCAAGAACCAGCAACACCGCGCCGGTGATGACCACCCGCATGTTTTTCTGCCGCATGAGAACCCCCGAAATGCCGGCCTCCGCCGGTGCCAAACGATGCCGAATTCGAAAAAATCTGCAAACGAATGCTGTGCGGTGCAGCAAACCACAAGATATTGTAGTCACCGCAGCAGCCCGCGGCCCTTGGCGACGGCCCGCGCGCCAAACTTCGCGCGCACCTTGTCCATCGCGCGCTCGGCGGCGGCGCGCTTGCCTGACCCCGGATCGAGCAGATCGTCGGGGTCGCACAGGTGCGCTTCCGCCAGCTGGCTGATGCCCACGCCGAGCAGCCGGTATGCGGTTCCATCCGCCTCGCGCATCAGCGCCTGGCGCGCCACGCGAAAGATGCGGTCGGCCAGCTGCGTGGGCGCCTCCAATGAAGCGCTGCGGGTCTTAAGTTTGAATCTGGCCGTCTTGAGCTTGAGCGTGATCGTGCGTCCGCCAAGCCCTTGGGACTTCGCCCGCTCCGACACGCGCTCTGCCTGGCGCCACAGGACGGCCTCCAGCTCTTTGGAGTTCGTCAGGTCATGCGCGAATGTGGTTTCAGACGAAATGCTCTTGGTATCGCCATGCGGTTCGACGATGCGCGAATCTTCGGCGTTGGCGATGCGGTGCAGCCACAGGCCCGTATTGCCATAACGGCGCGCGAGTTCCCGCTCGCTCATCGCCTGAAGCTGGCCAATGCGCAGGATTCCGTCCTTTGCCAGCCGCGCCTGAAGGGCTTTTCCGGCGCCGCGGATGAAGCCGATCGGCTTGTCGGCCAGAAACGGCCTGGCTTCCTTTTCCCCGATCACGGCAAACCCCCGCGGCTTGTCGAGATCCGAGGCGAGCTTGGCGAGGAATTTGTTGAAGGACAGTCCGATGGAAACGGTAATGCCCACCTCTGCCTCGATCCGCTTCGCCAGCGCCGCCATGGTCTTGGCGGGCGTGCGATGATGCAGCCGCTGCGTTCCCGATAGATCGAGATAGGCTTCATCCAGCGACAGCGTTTGCACCAGCGGCGTCAGTTCGCGCATCAGCGCCCGCACCTTGCGGCTTGCGTCCACATATTTGGCGAAATTCGGCCTGATGACCACGGCGCCTGGACAAAGCTTCAGCGCCTGAAACATCGGCATGGCCGATTTCACGCCATAAGTGCGCGCCACATAGCAGCAGGTCGCCACCACCCCGCGCTTTCCGCCGCCCACGATCACCGGCTTGTCCAGCAGCGAAGGATTGTCGCGCTTTTCGATGGAAGCGTAGAACGCATCGCAATCCAGATGGGCGATGCAAAGCGTGTCGAGTTCGGCATGCGCAAGAATGCGCCGGCTGCCGCATGCCTGGCAGCGCCGTGCATTCTCGGGCGCGTCGCCCAGGCAATCGCGGCAGAAGGCGCTCATCTGGGCAATGCGCCTGCGATCTCGTCTTCGCGCCACAACCAGGCAGCGCCGCGCACGCCGCTCGCGTCGCCATGCCGGTTCTTGAGGATTTTCACGTCACCCTGAAGCGTGAAGCCGTATGGCGCAATTCGCTTTGGCAAGTCGGCGTAGAGGATGTCGAGATTGGAAAGCCCGCCGCCGATCACGATCGCATCGGGATCGAGAATGTTTACGACCGATGCAATCGCCCGCGCGAAACGGTCGAGGAAATCCTCCATCACGGCGCGCGCGTTGCCGTCGCCGCCGGCCGCAGCTTGCGCAATGGCGGGCGCGTCGAGCGCGCGCGCCGTGCGCCGCTTGAAGTCTGCGGCCAATCCGGGGCCGCTGCACCAGGCTTCGATGCATCCGTGCTTGCCGCAATAGCAGGCTGGTCCCGGCAATTCATCCGGCCGCGGCCAGGGCAGGGGATTGTGTCCCCACTCGCCTGCGATCGCGTGCGCGCCGGTCAGCACGCGGCCGCCGACTGCGATGCCGCCGCCGCAACCGGTTCCTGCGATGATGCCGAACACAATGTCTGCTCCTGCTGCTGCGCCGTCGGTCGCTTCGGACAGCACGAAACAGTTGGCGTCGTTGGCCACGCGCACGGGGCGCCGCAAGGCCGCGCTCACATCCTTGTCGAGCGGCCGTCCGTTCAGCCATGTGGTGTTCGCATTTTTCACCAGCCCGTCGAACGGGCTGATCGTGCCGGGGATGCCCATCCCCACGCTGCCCGTGTGCCCAAGCCGTGCTTCAGCGGCGGCCACAAGCTCGGCAATCGCGCGCACGGTCGCCGGATAGTCCGCCGGCGTCGGGATGCGTTCGCGCAGGACCTGCCGTCCGCCGGTGGCCAGCGCCGCGACCTCGATCTTCGTGCCGCCAAGATCCACGCCGATCCGCATCACGCGGCCTCGCTTCCGGGAAGCTGCGCCCGCAACCGCTGAACGGCCCTGGGGTCGAGTTCTTCCGCCTGGCAGAATTGGAGCAGCAGCCCTTCGTCGCTCAGCAGGAAGTCCATCACGGCCGCCAGTGTCTCGGGTTCCCGCGCAAGTCTGCGCAAATCCGCCGCAGCCAGGCCGGAACCCGCGACGAATCGGTTCAGGCCGCCGTCCGATTCGGCGAGGAATCGCAAGGCTTTCAGGGCCAGAATTTCCGCGTCCCGGGCTTCCATCGTCAAGAGAGCGTTAAGACATCCAAACTAATACTAGCCAATCGCAGACCGATGTGGGTGCCGATTCTCGAGGGCACCGCGGTGCGCGCAACAAATGGCGGTTGGGAGCAAGGCATGGCCGAAAACGCGAAAACGGTTCTGATCGTGGAGGACAACGAGCTCAACATGAAGCTCTTCCACGATCTGCTCGATGCGAACGGCTACAACATCCTTCAGACCAAGGACGGCATGGAAGCGCTGGACCTCGCCCGCGAGCACCGACCCGACCTGATCCTGATGGATATCCAGCTCCCGGAAGTTTCGGGGCTGGAAGTGACCAAATGGCTGAAGGAAGACGATACGCTCAAGTCGATCCCGGTCGTCGCGGTCACCGCCTTTGCCATGAAAGGCGATGAGGAAGTCATCCGTCAGGGCGGTTGCGAGGCCTATATTTCCAAGCCGATTTCCGTGACGAGTTTCCTGGACACCGTGCGCCGCTTCATCGGATGAGGCCATGACCGCGCGGGTTCTTGTCGTCGATGACATCCTCTCCAACGTAAAGCTGCTCGAGGCGAAGCTCTCCGCCGAATATTTCGAGGTGGTGACGGCCTTCAACGGCCAGGAAGCGCTCGCAAGGATCGAACAGGCCGAGCCCGATATCGTCCTTCTCGATGTCATGATGCCGGGGATGGACGGTTTCGAGGTCTGCCGCCGCATCAAGCAGAATCCGAAGACCGCGCATGTGCCGGTCGTGATGGTCACGGCGCTCGATCAGCCGTCGGATCGCGTCACGGGGCTGGAAGCCGGCGCCGACGATTTCCTCACAAAGCCGGTTGACGATTCGGCTCTGTTTTCGCGCGTGCGCAGCCTGGTACGGCTGAAGCTGATGACCGACGAGCTTCGCATGCGTGAATCGACCGGCCAGAACATGGGGCTTGTCGATCCGGCTTCGACGATGATGGAAAATGCGCCCTCGGGCCGCGTGCTGATCGTCGAAGACCGTCCGGAATCGGTTGCATGGTTTCGCGCCGCGCTCCAGCCGCCGCACGATGTCGCCTCGGTGGACACCTTCGAAGAGGCGGTCGTTCGCGTGCGCGGCGGCGATTACGATCTGATCGTGGTCAGCCTGGGCCTTCGCGGCTTCGATGGCCTGCGCCTTTGCTCGCAGCTTCGTTCGCTGCCCGAGGGACGCAACGTGCCGATCCTCGTGCTGGTCAGCGACGGCGACCGGCGCAAGCTCAACCAGGCGCTGGAAATGGGCGTGAACGACTATCTGATGCGCCCGGTGGACAAGAACGAGCTTATCGCGCGCGTGCGCACGCAGCTTCGCAAGAAGCAATATGCCGATCGCCTGCGTCACAATGTGCAGCTCAGCCTGGAAATGGCGATCACCGATCCGCTCACCGGCCTGCACAACCGGCGCTACATGGTCCGGCATCTCGACACGCTGATTGCCAATGCCAGGAAGTCGGGCAAGCCGATGTCCTTTGTGATCATGGACATCGATTTCTTCTCAGACGTGAACGACAATTACGGCCACGACGCGGGCGACGAAGTGCTCCGCGAATTCGCCAACCGCGTGGCCTCAAACGTGCGCGGCATCGATCTGGCCTGCCGCTACGGCGGAGAGGAATTTGTCGTCGTCATGCCGGATACGGAAAAGTCCTTCGCCTATGCGGTGTCCGAGCGTCTGCGCAAGCAGGTGGAAAGCGTGCCGTTCCCCATCGGCCGCGCCCCGCATGCGCTCAACATCACGGTCAGCATCGGCATCGCCGAAACGGCGGGCGAAAACGATACGGCCGAAGAGCTTCTGCACCGCGCCGACCAGGCGCTCTATCGCGCCAAGCGCGAAGGCCGCAACCGCGTCATCGCTGACGCAGCGTAAACATCCCGTCCGTCACTGCCCGCTTATGCGGTTCCATCGGATCGCCCGGACTACCCGGACGATGACGCAGTGGGCGGATTGGTCTAGAAAAGTCCGGCGCATTTACAGGAACTCGCTATGGGTCCGTTGCAGGGCATTCGCGTGGTGGAATTCGCCGGCCTTGGCCCCGGCCCGTTCGCCGCCATGCTGTTCTCCGACATGGGCGCGGACGTGATCCGCATTGATCGCAAGGGCGGCCGCGCGCCGGGAAAGAACGAAATCACCTATCGCGGGCGCAAGGCGGTTGCGTTCGATCTGAAGAAAGCCGAAGCGGTAAACGCCGCGCTCAGGCTGATCGAAAAGGCCGACGCGCTGATCGAAGGCTTCCGCCCCGGCGTCATGGAGCGGCTGGGGCTTGGTCCCGATGTTTGTCTCAAGCGCAACCCGCGTCTCGTTTACGGCCGCATGACGGGCTGGGGACAGGGCGGCCCGCTGAAAGACGCCGCCGGGCACGACATCAATTACATTGCGCTTTCGGGCGCATTGCACGCCATCGGCGAAGCAACGGGCCGTCCGGTTCCGCCGCTCAATCTTGTCGGCGATTTCGGGGGCGGCGCGCTCTATCTTGCCTTCGGCATGGCGTGTGCGCTGCTGGAGGCCAAGAAATCCGGCAAAGGGCAGGTGGTGGATGCCGCCATGACCGACGGCGCGGCCAGCCTGATGACCATGTTCTACGGCATGATGGCGTCCGGCTATTGGCAGGATGCGCGCGGCGTGAATCTGCTCGATGGCGGCGCGCATTTCTATGGCACCTATGAAACGAAAGACGGCAAGTGGATCGCCATCGGCTCGCTCGAGCCACAGTTCTACCGCGAGCTGCTCGAAAAAACCGGCGTCAACGATCCGTCATTCCATGCACAGATGGATCGCAGCACATGGATTCCATGCCGCGAAAAGCTGGCCGCCGTGATCAAATCCAAAACGCGCGACGAATGGGACGCCATCATGCTGGGCAGCGACGTGTGCTATGCGCCGGTGCTGTCGCTCGCCGAGGCGCCGAAACACCCCCACAATGTCGCGCGCCAGACATTCGTGGACGTCGCCGGAGTCACGCAGCCAGCGCCGGCGCCGCGCTTTTCGCGCACCGAGCCGGCCGTGCAGGGGCCGCCGCAACCGGCAAGCGCCGGTTCATTGGCCGACTGGGGCTTCTCGCAGGATGAAATCGCGAAACTGGAACAGACCGGCGCTGTCTGACGCTACAGGTCCAGTTCGCACCACACCGGCACGTGGTCGGACGGCCGTTCCCATCCGCGGACGTGCCTGTCGATGGCGCAGCCCTTCAGCCGGTCCGTCGCCTGCGGCGAAAGCAGGATGTGATCGATCCGGATGCCGCGGTTCTTCTGCCAGCATCCGGCCTGATAATCCCAGAATGTGTATTGCTGCGGCTCCGCGTGGCAGGCGCGGAACGCGTCGGTGTAGCCCAGATATTGCAGCCGGCGCCAGGCGCTGCGCGTTTCCGGCTGGAACAGCGCGTCGTTCTCCCACGCGCGCGGATCCCAGCAATCTTCCGGCTCCGGAATGACGTTGATGTCGCCCATCAGCGCCGCATGCTCCTCATTTGCGAGCAAGTCCCGGGCATGTCGTGCCAGCCGGTCCATCCAGGCGAGCTTGTACTGGAATTTTTCCGTACCGATGGGATTGCCATTGGGCGCATAGATCGAAGCCACGCGCACGACGCCCCTGTTTGCCGGGATCACCGCTTCGATATAGCGGGCATGATCGTCGCCATCGCCGCCGGGCAGGCGAGGGGACACATCCTCGATCGGCCGCTTGGAGAGGATGGCCACGCCGTTATAGGTCTTCTGGCCGTGCACGGCGCAATTGTAGCCCAGCGACTCGAAGGCCTCCTTTGGAAAGGCCTCGTCCGTGCATTTGATCTCCTGGAAGCAGGCGACATCGGGCTGGGCCTCTTTCAGCCACGCAATGACGACTTCGGTCCGCGCCTTTACGGAGTTCACATTCCAGGTGGCGAGTTTCATGGCTACTCCCATGCAACAATTCTTTGGCGAAAGAAAGATCGGCCGCTTGTTCCCAAATATGGAACATGCTATCTAGGGGCCTGTGCAGATCATCGCCAGGCGGACGCTGAAGCTGTTCTGGTCTCGCCATCCCCGGGCCGAAGGCCCGCTTCGGGCCTGGTACGCAATGGTGGACAAGGCGCAATGGAACGGCCCGGCCGACGTGAAGGCGCTGTTCGGAGCGACGGTTGATTTCGTGGGTGACAATCGAATCATCTTCGACATCGGAGGAAACAAATACCGCTTGGTCGTTCACGTGGCTTACGGATTCAAGCGCGTTCTTATCAAGTTTGTCGGGACGCACGCCGAGTATGACAAAATCGATCCGGAGACTGTGTGATGGGTAAAATGGATATCCGGCCCTTGCGCAACGAAAGGGATTACAACTGGGCGCTCAACGAGATCGCTCAATATTTCGAGCGCCAGCCCAGGCGCGGGACGCCGGAAGCGGATCGCTTCGACGTACTTGCTGCGTTGATTGAATCTTATGAAGCCAGGCATTGGCGGATCGCGCCGCCGGATCCGGTTGATGCCATACGGTTTCGCATGGAGCAGGCCGGATACAAGCAGGCGGATTTCGGCAGGCTTATCGGATCGAAGTCCCGCGCTTCGGAAATCATGAATCGCAAGCGGCCGCTGACAATGGAACAGGCTTACAAGCTCCACAGGGAATGGCAGATTCCGGCCGAGGCGTTGTTGAAACCGTCGGGCAGCCATCGATAGCGGCGGGAAGCAGGCCTAGATCGAAAAGCTCGTTCCGCAGCCGCAGGACGAGGTGGCGTTGGGATTGTTGACCTTGAACGAGGCGCCGATCAGGTCGTCCACGAAATCGATCTCGGCGCCTTTCAGGAAATCCAGCGACACGGAATCGATCAGAATGATTGCGCCGTCCTTTTCGATCACCAGATCGTCGTCGGCGCGCCTGTCGTCCAGCGTGAAATTGTACTGGAAGCCGGAGCAGCCGCCGCCGGTGACCGCCACGCGCAGCATGGCGGGGCTTTCCGCCTTCAGGATCTCCGCGATCCGTTTGGCGGCGCGGTCGGAAACCCTGACCGTTTGGGCTGTTTCAACAGTCATGCACGGGCTCTGGTTGCTGTAGAGTGTTCCTTATGTAGTCCTCATGATGGCAGGATCAAAGGCCATGCCACAGCCCGCCGGACACCTTCTGGGCCCGCTTTTCGAGCCGCCGAAGGACATGGCGCCTTATGCGACCCGCCCGGCGGAGAGCCGGGGGCGGCTTTATCCGGAGCCGGAAAGCGCCACCCGCACCTGCTATCAGCGTGATCGCGACCGGATCATTCATTCGGCCGCCTTCCGCCGCCTCAAGCACAAGACGCAGGTCTTCGTGCAGCACGAGGGCGATTACTACCGCACGCGGCTCACGCATTCGCTGGAGGTGGCGCAGATCGCGCGCAGCCTTGCCCGCGTGCTGGCGCTCAATGAGGATCTGGCGGAAGCCATTTCGCTCGCCCACGATCTGGGCCACACGCCGTTCGGTCATGCCGGGGAAGAGGCGCTGAATGCCGCCACGGCGCAATTTGGCGGCTTCGACCACAATGCCCATGCGCTGAGGCTCGTCACAAGGCTGGAGCATCGTTACGCAGCGTTCGATGGCCTCAATCTCACCTGGGAAGCGCTGGAAGGTCTGGTGAAGCACAACGGGCCGCTGAAGCCGCCGCTGCCCGGGCCGATTGCCTCCTTCGATGCCCAATGGCCGCTGGAGCTTTCCAGCTGGCCCGGCCTTGAGGCCCAGATTGCGGCCCTTGCCGATGACATCGCCTATGTGAACCACGATATTGACGATGGCCTGCGGGCGGGCCTCTTCACGCCGCTTGATCTGAAACATGCGCCCTTGGCGGGCGGGTACGTGTCGGAGGCGCTGTCGCGCTGCGGCGACATCGAGCTTGGGCGGCTGATCGGCGAAGTCGTCCGCCCGCTGATGAGTGCGCTGATCCTCGACCTTACGGCCGAAACGCAGCGCCGGTTGCAGGCCGCCAGGCCCGCACGGGCCGCAGGCGTCCGTGCGAACGGGCGCGCGTTGGCCGGCTTCTCCGATCAAATGGCAAAGGACGTTGCGGAGCTGAAGGCGTTCCTGCTCTCGCACATGTACCGCCACCCCAAGGTGATGCGCTCCATGAACGCCGCCAAGGGCGTGGTAGGCGATCTGTTCGCCGCCTTCAGCCGGGACCCGTCGCTTCTGCCGGCCGACTGGGCCCATGCCTGCGGCGCGCCGGGCGACGCCGCGACCGCCGGCGTGGTGCGCGACTATATCGCGGGCATGACCGACCGGTTCGCCTTGCAGGAGCACACGCGCATCTTCCACACCGAAATCGCCGTCTGAGAGCGCTTCGGCATGATTCGGCGCACGGCGGATGCTAACATTTCGGTGGCCGAGGGATTCGGCGGAGAATTGCCATGACGAACTACGACCGTGGATACGACCCACCTCCCGACGAAGGCGTTTTCGACGCGGCGGATGACGGCGATGAGGAAGAGGGCTCCAGACTGCCTCTCCTGATTGTCATTGCCCTTGTGGTGCTGGCGGCCTTTGCGGGCGTGGTTTGGCTTGCCTATTCGCAAGGCGTGCAGCGTGGCCGCAGCGATGCTGGCGGCGCCGTCGCGCAACAGGAAACGGCTGCTCCTTCGACGCTGGGCAGCCAGGATACTGTCAAGCCCTACGAACAGCCTGCACCGGCGGAGGAAGAGGCCGACAACGCACCGTCTGAGCCTGCGGCCACGACGGATGAAGAAACGCCGCCGGCCGTCATGCCTGCCCCCACCCCCGCGCCGGCCAGAACAACGGCGCCGCCGGCGCAACAGACCGCATCGGTAACGCCGCAGCCTGCCGCCGCGAAGCCGGCCGCGCCGGCGTCCGCGGATGTGGCTTCTGCAAAACCCGCGGCCGCCCCGGCGCCGGCGAACCCGGCGCCCGTGGCTGCATCTGCACCCGCGCCGGGGGCCGAAGTTGCCGCGGGTCCAGGCTTTGCCCTGCAGATCGGCGCGTATAAGTCGCAGGCCGATGCCGACAGCGCCTGGGCCGCCTACAAAGCCAAGCACGCCGCCATCGTGGGCTCCTATTCCTCCAGCACGGTGAAGGCCGACCTCGGAGCCAAGGGAACGTGGTATCGTCTTCGCATCGGACCAATCCCCAGCCGGGCGGACGCCACCGCGCTGTGCGAAAAGCTGAAGGCGGACGGCGGATCCTGCTTCCTGGCGAAATAAGCGCCGACCGGACAGGTGAAATATGCGTACGCGTGCGATCTATGGCTGCGCCGGGGCGCAATTGCTGCCCGAAGAACGCAGCTTTTTCCGCGATGCGCAGCCATGGGGCTTCATACTTTTCGCGCGAAACATCCAGGACAGGTCCCAGGTCGCCGCGCTTGTGAAGGCGCTGCGCGAGACCGTGGACGATCCTTCGGCCCCCGTTCTGATCGACCAGGAAGGCGGCAGGGTCGCGCGGCTGAAGCCGCCACACTGGAAGGCGCGTGCGCCGGCGGCCCGCTTTGGCGAGCTGCATGTGAAGGCGCCGGAAAGCGCGCGCGAAGCCGTCTATCTGAATGCCAGGCTCATCGCGCATGATCTTGCGGAGATCGGCGTCAACGTGGATTGCCTTCCGGTTCTCGATGTGCCCGTGGAAGGCGCCGATCAGGTGATTGGTGACCGGGCATATTCGCACGATCCGTCCGTTGTGATCGATCTTGGCCGCGAGGCGATTGACGGCCTGATCGAAGGCGGCGTGCTGCCGGTCATGAAGCACATCCCCGGCCATGGGCGCGCCACTGCCGATTCGCATTTCAAGCTGCCGCGCGTGGAGACGCCGGCAGAGGAATTGAGCGCCACGGATTTTGTGACCTTCCGCAGCCTGAACAGCTGTCCTCTCGGGATGACAGCCCATGTCATCTATACGGAGATCGACCCCCAGCGTCCGGCCACGACCAGCCCCAAGGTGATTCGCGACATTATCCGCGGCGAAATCGGATTTGATGGCCTTCTGCTTTCAGACGATCTGTCAATGAACGCGCTGGATGGCCCGATCGGGCATCGCGCCAAGGCGGCATTGTTCGCCGGATGCGATATAGTGATTCACTGCAACGGCAAGATGGACGAGATGAAAGAGGTTGCCGCCGAGGCAAAGCCCCTGGAGAGCGAGCCGCTGGAGCGGGCGCAGAAGGCGCTCTCCCATCTGGCGCCGCCGGAAGACTTTGACACGGCTGCCGCCGAGGCGCGCCTGGCCGAGCTGATGAACGCATGAGCGATTTTGATTCCATCGAGCAGTTCGAGGCCGCGGCGGCATCGCCGGAAGAAGCCCTTGTGGTGATGGTGGACGGCTTCGAGGGCCCGCTTGATCTGCTGCTTGCGCTTGCCCGCGACCAGAAGGTGGACCTCGCCAAGATTTCGGTTCTCAAGCTCGCCGAGCAGTACCTGGAATTCATCGAATCCGCCAAACGCCGAAATCTGGAGCTCGCGGCCGATTATCTCGTGATGGCCGCCTGGCTTGCCTATCTCAAATCGCGGCTTGTCCTGCCGCAGCCGCCGAATGCCGATGGCGAGCCCACGGTGGACGAAATGGCCGCGCGCCTGCGCTGGCGCCTGCAGCGCCTCGACAAGATGCGCGAGACGGCGGCCAGGCTCATGGCCCGCGACCGGCTGGGGCGCGAAGTGTTTGCGCGCGGCGATCCGGAACCCGTGAACGTCATCAAGCTGCGCACGCAGACCGACACGCTTTATGATTTGCTCAGCGCCTATGCGACGCACCGGTTGAAGAAGCTGGGCGGCAAGACCTATCGCCCGGTCATGGCGGCCGTGCTGCATATCGAAGAGGCGCGCGACCGCCTTGAGCGGATGCTCGGCCGCATCCCTGACTGGAGCACGCTCACGCGCCTTTTGCCGCCCGACTGGACCGCCGGAATGCGCCGCCGGTCGGCGCTTGCGAGCACGCTGCTGGCCTGTCTAGAACTGGCGCGAGACGGAAAGATCGAGATTCGCCAGCTTTCGCCATTTGCCGAAGTCTATGTGAAGGACCGGGTATCCCCGGTAACAGAGGCCGTGTCATGAGCCGAGTGATTCGTCTGGCCGAAGTCGCTGCGAAGCGTGAGGAGAAGGCTATGCCGCGCGACGGCGACAACAACAACAACAATGAGGGGCTAAACCCCGAGCACATGCGCATGCTGGAGGCCCTGTTGTTCGCGGCTTCCGAGCCGTTGGACGAGAAGGCGCTGTCAACATCGCTGCCCGAGGGCGCACAGGTGGCGCAGCTTCTGGCCAGGCTTCAGGCCGCGTACGAAGGCCGTGGCGTAACCCTCACAAAGGTCGCAGGAAAATGGCAATTCCGGACCGCGCCGGATCTGGCCTTCCTGCTGCGCCGGGAGAAGCCGGAGGAGAAAAAACTTTCGCGTGCGGCGATCGAGACACTGGCGATCATCGCCTATCACCAGCCCGTCACGCGCGCGGAGATCGAGGACATCCGTGGCGTCGCCATGTCCAAGGGCACGATCGACGCGCTGATGGAAGTCGGCTGGGTGAAGATTCGCGGCCGCAAGCGCACGCCAGGCCGGCCCGTCACATACGGCACGACAGAGGCCTTCCTGGTCCATTTCGGCCTGGAAAGCGTCGGCCACTTGCCGGGGATGGACGAACTCCGGGCCGCCGGCTTCCTTGAGGCGCTGCCGCCTTCGGGATTCGATGTGCCCAATCCGTCCGACGAACTGGCGCCGGATGAGGACCCTTACGAAGGCGAAGAACCCGGCGACCTGGCAACGGGCTCCGCCGAACCGACCGAATAGGTCAGTCCTTCAGTTTCACGATTTTCGCGCGGCCGCCTTCGAGCGCAATGGCAAGTTTTCCCGCCCGGAGGGCGAGCGCGTCCTTGCCGAAGACGTCCGCGCGCCAGCCTTGCAGCGCCGCCACGTCGCCGTCCCCGGCCGCCAGCCGCTCGATGTCTTCGGAATTGGCGATCAGCCGCGGTGCCACGCCGATGTCATTGGCGCGCAGCCGAAGCAGGGTCTTGAGCAGATCGACGGCGGCTGGTGCAGGCTCGCGCCCGTGCCGCACATAAGGCACCTCGATATCCTTTGGCGGCGCGGCCGAACGCCCCTGTTCAATGGCGTCCTTGAGCGCCTTCCCCGATCGGGACGCCGCAAATCCCTTCGGGATGGCGCGGATGCGCTCCAGCCCTGCCGCGTCGTCTGGCGGGTGCGCTGCAATTTCCATCAGCGCTTCGTCCTTCAGCACGCGGTTTCTGGGAACATCGCGGGCTTGCGCCTCCCGCTCGCGCCATTCGGCCAGCGCCATCAGCATGGCAAGAAACCGCTTGTTGTTGGTGCGGGGCTTCAGCCGCTTCCAGGCGTTCGCCGGGTCGAGCTCATAAAGGTCGGAGCGCTTGAGGGCGGCGATCTCCTCTTCGACCCAGGATGCGCGTCCGGTCTTCTCCAGCTGGCGCACGAGCTTCTCATAAACGGTGCAAAGATGGGTGACGTCCGACAATGCGTATTCCAGCTGGCGGCTCGTCAGCGGGCGATGGCTCCAATCGGTGAAGCGCGCGGTCTTGTCGATCTCGACATTGGCAAGCTTGCGGACAAGCAGTTCGTAGGAGGCGGCGTCGCCAAAGCCGCAGACCATGGCCGCGATCTGGGTGTCGAAAAGCGGGTCGGGAATGACCCCGCCCTGGTGGTAGAAAATTTCTATATCCTGCCGGGCCGCATGAAAAACCTTCACGATGTTCGGCGCAGCAATCAGCTTGTAGAAGGGCGAGAGATCCAGATTGCCGTCGAGTGGATCGATGATCGCCGCCGTGCCCGGCGTTGCAACCTGCATGAGGCAGAGCTTCGGCCAGTAGGTCTGGTCCCGCATGAATTCGGTGTCCAGCGCAAGGTATGCCGCCCCTTGCAGCTCTGCGATGAGGGCGGCAAGTTCGCCGGTGGTCTTCACAATCCGCATGGAACGGCTATAGCGGATTCCAGGCAGCCCTGTCCCGGCGGAAATTTCAGCATACGGACGGATGGGTCCCCGGGCCCATGCGGAGACCTGGCCGCGGGCCCATGTGCCGGCCCGCCCTTGACGGAAGCCGAGGCGGTTCGCCACATAGCGCCTTCTTTCTAGAGGTCTTCATGCACGCCTATCGCACGCACACCTGCGGCCAGCTGCGCAAGGAAGCCGTAGGCCAGCACGTCCGCCTGTCCGGCTGGGTGCACCGGCGGCGAGACCATGGCGGCTTGCTCTTCATCGACCTGCGCGACCACTACGGGGTCACGCAATGTGTGGTCGAACCGGACAGTCCCGCATTCGCGGAAGCCGACAAGTGCCGTTCCGAATGGGTGATCACCGTCACGGGCCCGGTGGTCGCGCGCACGGCCGAAACCGTGAACAGGGAACTGCCCACGGGCGAGGTGGAAGTGCGGATCGAGGAGGTCACGATCCAGTCGGTCGCGCAGGAGTTGCCGTTGCCGGTCTTCGGCGAACTGGATTATCCGGAAGATGTCCGCCTGAAATACCGCTTTCTCGATCTGAGACGGGACAGGCTGCATCGCAACATCACGCTGCGCTCGAAGGTGATTTCATCCATCCGCAGGCGGATGATCGAACAGGGTTTTACGGAATTCCAGACGCCGATCCTTACGGCCTCATCGCCCGAAGGCGCGCGCGACTTTCTGGTACCTTCGCGTCTGCATCCGGGAAAATTCTACGCGCTGCCGCAGGCGCCGCAGCAGTTCAAGCAGCTCATCATGGTGGCGGGCTTCGACCGCTACTTCCAGATCGCGCCGTGTTTCCGCGACGAGGACGCGCGGGCCGACAGAAGCCCGGGCGAATTCTACCAGCTCGACCTGGAGATGAGCTTTGTCACGCAGGAAGACGTCTTCGCGGCGGTCGAACCTGTGCTGCATGGGGTGTTCGAAGAGTTTTCCGCCGGCCGCGCAGTCAATGCATTGCCTTTTCCCCGCATCCCTTATGAAGAATCGATGCTGAAATACGGTGTGGACAAGCCGGATCTACGCAACCCGATCGTGATCGCCGACGTCAGCGACGTGTTTTCACGCAAGGACGTGGAGTTCAAGGCCTTCAAGGACAAGACCGTGCGCGCCATTCCGGCCCCCGGCGCCGGCGCCCAGCCGCGGTCGTTTTTCGACAGGCTCAACGATTGGGCGAAGAGCGAAATGGGCGCGACCGGTCTTGGCTACGTGGTGTTCGAAAGCGAGGGCGGCAAGCTTGCCGGGAAGGGCCCGATCGCCAAATTTCTTCCCGCGGACTCGCTGGCCTTGCTTGCGGAACGGGCCAATCTCGTTGGCGGCGACGCCCTGTTCTTTTCTGCCGATGCGAAGAAGGATCGCGCTGCTGCGTTGGCCGGCCAGGCACGCATCCGCTTGGGCAAGGAGCTTGGACTCACGCAGGAGGGCCGGTTCGAGTTCTGCTGGATCGTCGATTTTCCGATGTACGAATGGAATGAAGAAGAAAAGAAGATCGACTTTTCGCACAATCCGTTCTCGATGCCGAACTTCGACCGCACGAAATTCCTTGCGCTCGACCCGAACGACCGGGACACCATTCTTGGCATCAAGGCGTTCCAGTACGATATCGTGTGCAACGGCGTGGAGCTTTCATCGGGCGCGATCCGCAATCACGATCCGGATGTGATGCTCAAGGCATTCGAAATCGCGGGCTATAGCCGCGAGGTCACCGAAGCCAAATTCTCGGGTATGCTGAATGCCTTCCGCTATGGCGCGCCGCCCCATGGCGGAACCGCCCCGGGAATCGACCGCATCGTCATGCTCATCGCGGGCGAGGACAATCTTCGTGAAGTGACCATGTTCCCGATGAACCAGCAGGCCGAAGACCTGATGATGGGCGCGCCGGGCGAGGTTTCGCAGCGGCAGCTCAGGGAGCTGCATATCCGCATCGTTCAGCCCGAAAAAGGCTGATCAGGGCACGACGGTAACGGCGGTCGTCGCAGGCGCCGATGGCGCCTTATTGTAGAGCGCGAAGATCTGCTGCAGCAGTTCGAAGATCTGCATGGTGAGGTCGTTTCCGCCGCGCGGGACGATATAGTCGGCGCCCTCGAAGGTGACGTGCACGATTGCGTCATCGGAGAAATCGTCCCTGACGATATTGATCAGCGGATGCTGCGCGCCTGACGAGCTGGTGAACACTTCGACTGTCAACGGCGGCTTGCGGGCATCGATGGGCATGGCCGCACGGGCCACTTCGCCGAGATAGTACACGATGCCGTCCGGCGATCGCGTGGTGATCGCGATGTTAATCGCGGCGTTGGCCGGGCATTGGGCATTCGCCGCGGCCGCGGACCTCGCGTTCAGCTTGTTGCTTGCGGCTGAAAGTTCCGATTGGGCGGCAACCGCGACATTTGCGGAAGCCGGGCACGGCAGATTGGCCAGCTTGACGGCATAGCTGCTCAGCACCTGGACAAACTGAATTCCGCCCGGGACAGCTTTGAGCTTGGTCTCGCCGTCCTTCAGCTTGAAGGGCCAGTCGAAGGTTCCGATTTTCGTTCCATTCGCCATGACGGGGCCGATCGCGATATCGGTCTCTTCCTTCGTGATGTGGAATCCCATGATCAGAAGCGCGTGGGTGAACGCCTCGAACTGCCACAGCGCGCAGCGGTTTCCGGGGTCGTTCGACAGCTCGTAAATTCTCCTGCCGCCCAGCAAGTGGACGATAGGCGCGCAATCGGCGCCCAGTTGGGAAACTCTGCTTTCGATGCCGCGAAACAGTCCGCACTGCTGCAAAACCTCCTCGACGCCCCCGTTTGCGCCGCAAAAGGCATGAACGTCGCCCATCAGCCGGTGATAGTCGTCTTCCGGCAGCTTGATGTCCTCGACGAAAAGATGAAACAGGATATCGGGCGGCCAGTTCTGGTCCTGATAGAGCGCCCATGTCTCCGGCGTTACCGGCGTAAGGATTCCACGGTAGAAGTCCTGATCGTCCTGGGGTGCCAGATCGTTCGAGGTGCCCACATCGGCGGAAACGAACGGCGCCGCGGCCCGGCCGCCGCCATTGTTCGGGCCGAAGGGCAGGTTGAACGCGATGCCGCCCGAAAGGTCATTGGATCCGCGCAGCACATCCAGCCGCGAATATGCGAGCGGTTCCTTCACGCGCGCGCGCAGTACATTCAGCAGGAGAATTTGCGCGCTCGCGCGCTGCTGAACCTGATTGAGCTCGGTGATCTGCTCCGCCATGCGCTGGTTGCCGCAGGCCGCAAGAAAGCAGCAGGCGGCAACGGCCGCGAATATTCTTGGCATGTGGAACTGTCCCGGACGCCCGCACCGGACTATGGCGGTGGTCCCGTAAAGCGTCAAATCGGGCGCGGAAGCTTAGTTAAGCTTGCCAGGAATGTCGCGAATGCTTTCGGCAATCAGCTTGGCGGCGCGCTGCTCGTCAAGCCGCGCAGCGATCAGCTTCTCGGCGGCCGCCGCTGCAGCATCGGCCGCCAGCGCGCGGATCTCCGCGGCGGCTGCCGCTTCGGCCTGTGCGATCTTGTCCTTCGCCTGTTGCGCGCGGCGTTCGATCTGCAGCTTCAGCTGCGCGTTGGCCTCGGTTGCAAACCGTTCGGCCTCCTCGTGAGCCTGCGCGATAATCGCCTGCGCCTCGTTATCCGCTTCGCTGGCTTTGCGTTTGTATTGCGCAAGAACCGCCTCGGCTTCTTCCCGCAGGCGCCTGGCTTCGTCGAGTTCGGCGGCTATGGCGGCGGCGCGGGCGTCAAGCGCCTTGGTGACCATGGCCGGCACGCGCAGCCAGATGAATCCAATGACGACGATCAGAAAGCCGACGCCGACCCAGGTTTCGGGATTGCGAAGAAATTCGATCATCTATCGCTCCGTCGTCATGCGAACGGCATCCGCCGCCTCGGTCTCGGCGACGGGGGCGCCAATCAGCCTTGTCACAATCTCGATCGCCGCATCCTGCGCGGCGCGCAGCACATGAACGCGCGCTTCTTCGCGCATCCGGGCAATCTGCGCTTCCGCAGCGGCAAGCGATTTCTGCGCATCGGCATCCGCATTGGCCTTGGCCTGGTTGATCCTGTCGTCGATGACCTTGCGGTTTTCTTCTGCGAGCTTCTGGGCGCGGGCGCGCGCGCCGGCCAATGCCGTCTCGTAGGCTGCGGAGGCGGATTCGGCGTCCTTGCGGAACTGGTCGGCGATGCGGATGTCGTTGTTGATCTGATCGCGTCTGGCCGCAATCACGCTCTGGATGCGCGGGCCCGCGAGCCGCCAGAGCACCACAAACAGGAATGCAAACGTGATCGTCAGCCAGAAAAGCTGGCTGGGGAACGTCTCATACTTGAACGGCGGAAACCCCGGGTTCTCCGGTTGCGACGGAGCGACCGTTCCTGCCGTGGCGGGTGCGGCGTCGGCCATTTCAGGTAAAGAGCAGGATAAGCGCGATCAGAAGGCCGAACAGGCCCTGCAGCTCGCAAAGGGCATAGCCGATGTAGAGGTTGGTGAACTGCGTCTGGGCCGCGCCAGGGTTGCGCAGCGCGCCCGAAATGTAGTTGCCGAACACCACGCCGATGCCCGCACCGGAGCCCACGAAGGCGATGGTGGCAAGGCCGGCACCGATATCTTTTGCTGCAGCGACGTCCATGATTTTCAATCCTTTTCCGGGTTAGTGGTTGTCGTGAAGGTGAATTGCTTCGCTCAGATAGATGCAGGACAGGATGGCGAAGACATATGCCTGCAGGAAGGCGACCAGGAATTCGAGCGCCGCCAGCCCGATGATCAGGAGCATGGGTGCAATCGAAAGCGCCGAGAGAACGCCGCCGGCGCCTGCCAGCGCCACCACAAAGCCCGCCATCACGGCCAGCATGGTGTGGCCCGCCAGCATGTTGGCAAACAGGCGCATCGAAAGGCTCATGGGCCGCGCGCAGAACGAAATGAATTCGAGCAGCGCCATGGGAACCGCGATAAACAGCGGAGCCTTGATCACGAAAAGCTTGAAGAAGCCCAGGCCATGCCGGATGAATCCGGTCACGATGACGGTGAAAATGACCAGCATGGTGAGCGCCAGCGTGACGCAGAGCTGGGCTGTTGCCGTGTAGGCGCCGGGGATCAGACCGAAGAAATTCGAGCCGAGAATGAACAGGAAAATCGTGAAGATGAACGGAAAGAATTTCAGCCCGTCTTCGCCCGAGGTCATGTTCAGCATGCCGGCGACGAATTCGTAGCTCATCTCGGCCATTGACTGCAGGCGCGAAGGCACGAGTCTGCGGTTCCAGACCGCAATGGCCATGAAAAGCGACAGCCCGCCGACGACGATGCACATCCACAACGACTGGTTCGTGAACGAAACGTCATAGCCGCCGAGGTGCAGCGGTATGATCGGCTTTATTGTGAACTGCTCCATGGGACTGGCGGCCATGGATCAACTCTCCTTCTTGTCCTTTGCGGCGGCTGCCGCGATCCGCGCGTTCAACTCTCTCGATGTCCGCACCACGTTGCGGATGCCCGCCGCGGCGCCAAAAAGAAACATCACAACCGTCAGGATGGGGCGTGTGCCGAAAAGCCAGTCCAGGCCCCATCCCATGGCGCCGCCGACAATCGTGGCGGCGAACAATTCCGTGGCGAAGCGAAACGCCACCTCCGCCGATGTGGGAGGCGGTTGGACCTTCCGCTGTTCCTCTTGCCGGCGGATTTCGTCGAGCTTCTCGCCCAGGTCGCGCAAGCGTCGGGGATCAGGTTCGCTCATGCGCTGGCCCTTTGCCCCTCTCGCGAACCGGATTCGGCTCTTCCGAAAGCGCGCGGAACATACGGATGGCCCCATACCCTGTCAAGAAGATGAACTTGACGTAAGTCACTGAAAAAACAGGAAAAAGGTAGCGCGCGGCGAAATGCGCGCAAGATTATTGTGCAGTCCTATTCAGCCGCGGCGACGCGCTCGGCTTCGGCCAGCGTGACCGAAACGAGCTGGCTGACGCCCCGCTCAGCCATGGTCACGCCGAACAGCCGGTGCATGCGCGACATGGTGAGCGCATGGTGCGTGATCACAAGGAAGCGCGTGTCGGTCAGACGGGTCATCTCGTCGAGCAGGTTGCAGAAGCGCTCCACATTGGCGTCGTCCAGCGGCGCATCCACTTCGTCCAGGACACAGACGGGCGCGGGATTGACCAGAAACACCGCGAAGATGAGCGCAAGTGCCGTCAACGCCTGCTCGCCGCCCGAAAGCAGCGACAGCGACTGAAGCCGCTTGCCGGGCGGGCGGGCGTAAATCTCGAGCCCGGCTTCCAGGGGATCCTCCGATTCCGTGAAAGTCAGTTTGGCCTCGCCGCCCTGGAACAGCTTCGTGAACAACGACTGGAAGTTCGCGTTCACCTTTTCGAATGATTCCAGCAGGCGCTCGCGGCCTTCCCGGTTTAGCGACTGGATTCCCCGGCGCAGCCGCTGGATCGCGCCATCCAGATCGGCACGATCGTTGGTCAGGGTCTGCAGGCGTTGCTCCTGCTCGTTGGCTTCCTCCTCCGCGCGAAGATTGACACCACCCAGCTGCTCGCGTTCCTGCTTCAGCTTCTCGACCCGTTTGTCCGCCTGATCCAGCGGCGGCAACTCCTGGCCTTCCTTGATCTCCGCCCGTTCCAGCAGCTCGGCAGGATCGGCATCGAGCTCGTCACGCACACGGGCCTTCAGTTCTTCGATGCGCGCCTCGGCAGATTCAAGAAGCGCCTGCGCGCGGGCACGCTCCTCGCGTGCTGTGGAAAGCGCGGCCTCCATGGCTTTGGCATGCCTGTCCGCTTCCGCCAGCCGGTTTTCGGCTTGGGCGCGGGCATCGGCCGCGGCGTTGCGCGCTGCTTCGGCGGTGGCGATTGCATCAAGCAGCGCGTTGCGCTTGCCGGCGATGCTTTGCGGCACGGCTTCCAGGGAAACCAGTTCCTGCGCCAGCTCTTCGGCGCGGCGGTTCAGCTCTGCGATCTGCTGGATCGCCGCCTGCTGTCGCATTTCCCAGCGCGCGCGATCGGCGGCGATGGCTGCAAGGCGCTGCATCCGCGTTTCGCCGGCGCGCCTGAGGCTTTCAAGTTCCGCCAGGGCCGCCGTATCGGCGCTGCGCGCATCGGCCACTTCGCCGCGCGCCCTCGCGACGGCGCTGGCAAGTTCTGTTCCGTCGGTAAGTTCTGACAGCGCCCTGTCGGCCTCGTTTCGCGAGCGCAGGGCCGTGTCGTGTGTTTCCGTCAGCCGCCGCACTTCCGCTTCCAGTGAAGCCAGGCGCGAGGCACGCTCGGCGGCGGCACGTGCGGATTTCGTCGTCGTGTCCTGCGCGCCAATCAGGGCCTGTTCGGCGATCAGCGCCGCTTCCTCGCTTTTGCGTGCGGTTTCACGCGCCATATCCTCTTCGCGCTTTGCTGCGGAATAGCGATCGAAAGCCGCCTTGCGCCGCTCGCGCGCAGCCACAATTTCCGTTTCGAGCGCGGTCAGCCGATTGCGCTGCGCAAGCCGCGCGGCGGCGGGAGAGGGCGCATCCGCAGACGCCGCATACCCGTCCCAGCGCCAAAGATCGCCGCGCGCGGAAACAAGGCGCTGGCCGGGCTTGAGCTGGTTCTGGAGCGCCGCACCCTGGTCCGGGAAGACCACGCCCGTCATCGCGAGCCTGCGAGACAACGCCGCCGGACCCCTTACGAACGTGCTCAGGTGCTGGACGCCCGCTGGCAACGCCGCCGGCGACTCGAATGGCCCCAGGTCGCGCCAATGATGGGGCGCCGCTTCATCCAGCGGCGCCTGAAGATCATCGCCCAAGGTGGCGGCCAAGGCCGCTTCATATCCCGGCTGAACGGTGACCGCATCGATCAACGGTGGCCAGAGCGTCTGGCCTTCGGGGCTCAAAAGGTCGGCCAGAGCCTTGGCCTCGGCCGAGAGACGCTGGACTTCATGCTCCAGCTCTTCCAACGGGCCGCGCAGTTCGTTGGCGGCGAGCTGGGCCTTCTCAAACGTCTCGCGTGCAGCGATGTGCGCATCACGCGCCGCTTTGGCTTCGGCGCGGGCCCTTTGCGCATCAGCCTCTGCGGCGCGCACGTCTGGCGTGGCCGACGCGCCCGCAAGGGCTTCATCCAGCCGGTGTCTGGCCTCAGCAAGCTGCTCGGCGCTGGTCTTGGCGAGCGCTTCGGCAAGCTCGCGCGATTGCTGAAGGCTGTTGCGTCTTGCATTCCATTCCGCCAGCTCGGCATTCAGCTTCTCCAGCCGGCGTTCACAGTCTTTCAAAGCCTCGGCAAGCTCTTTCGCACGCGCCTCTGCGGCCGCAAGCTCTTCCTGTTCACGGCCGCTTTCCGCGTTCAACCTGTCGGCTTCGCTGGAAAGCTTTGCGAGCGCTGAATCTGCGTCGGCCTGAAGTTCCTGTTCGCGCGCGATATCCTGTTCACCCTGCGCCATGAGCTGCCGGGTGCGCTGGGCCGCTTCGCGGGCCCTGGCTTCTTCGGCATCCAGCGCCTCGCGCTCGACGATCAGGCGGTGCAGGGCTGCGCCACGTTCGGCTTCCGTCTGCCGCAGCGGCGGCAGTTCAGCGGCCGCATTCGATTGTGCGGTGGCGGCTTCGGCGGCGCGCGCGGTACAATCGGCCACCACGGCCGATACCTTGTCCAATTCCTCTTTCGCGGCTGCCATCTGCGCCTGTGCCGCCGACCACCGAAGATACAGGGCAAGTGCTTCGGCCCGCCGGATGTGACCGGACAGGTTGCGATAACGCGAGGCCTGGCGGGCCTGACGCTTCAGATTTTGCAGCTGTCCTTCGACTTCGCGGATGACGTCGTCGAGCCGCGCCATGTTGGTTTCCGCCGCCCGCAATCTGAGCTCGGCTTCATGCCGGCGCTGATGCAGGCCGGCGATGCCCGCGGCCTCTTCCAGAATGGCGCGCCGCGCGAGCGGCTTCTGGCTGATCAGCATGCCGATCTGGCCCTGCCGCACAAAGGCGGTGGACGCCGCGCCGGACGATGCATCGGCGAAGAAAATCTGCACGTCGCGCTGGCGTACGTCGCGGCCGTTGATGCGATAGACACTGCCTGCTTCACGCTCGATGCGGCGCGAAACCTCGATTGCGTCGTATTCGTTGTAGGGCGCGCTCGCCGAACGATCGGTGTTGTCGATGAAAAGGATGACTTCGGCGGTATTTCGCGCGGGCCGGGCGGCCGAACCGGCGAAAATCACGTCGTCCATCTCGGTGCCGCGGATGGACGTGGGCCGCGTTTCGCCCATCACCCAGCGCAAGGCATCGAACAGGTTGGACTTGCCGCAGCCGTTGGGCCCGACGATCGCCGTCAGCCCCGGCTCGATAAAGAGCTCGGTCGGTTCGACGAACGATTTGAAGCCCGACAGGCGGAGACGTGTGAACTTCAACGGCCCAGCGCCCTGACGCTCAAGAAGATTCCTACTTTCCGCGCAGCTTTCCGTTCAGATAACTCTGCCAGTCGGCCCAGGTGGATTCGCCCACGCGCTTCTCGCCGTTGACGATGAAGGTGGGCGTCCCGTCGATGCCGTATTTGGTCTGCGCTTCCGTGCCGACCTGTTCGATCTTCTTGGCTTCGTCCTGGTTCCCGATACACGCGTCCACCTGCTCGGCGCTCATGCCGGCCAGCCGCCCCATGGCGACGAGCCCGGCGTGCACATCGGTCACGCCGTATTCCGGGTCCCATTTGGGCTGATTCCGGTAGAGCAGGTCAATGAAACTCATATAATTTTGCTGCGGCATGCAGCGGGCGATGGCCTCGGCCGCGATATCGACCTGATTCAGCGGGAAAACGCGAAAGATGTAATAGACCTTACCCGTGTCGATGTATGTCGCCTTGAGTTGCGGAAAAATCTCCTGATCGAATCGGGCACAGTGCGGGCAGGTGGGCGCCGCATATTCAACCATGACCACGGGGGCCTTTGGCGAGCCCATGGGGTGGTCACGGGGGGAAAGCGCAACCGGCAGCCCGCCATTGGTGTTAGCCAGCATTTCATTGCTGGAACCGCCCGAAAAGGCGAGCCAGGCAATGATACCGAGTGCGATAACAGCCAGGGCTATGATGCCTGTGAGAACGTATTTTCTGTCCATACTGCTGCTCCGGCCGCATGCTGCATCCCTGCTTGTGGCAGACGCGCGGCTTTCGTTCAATTGGCTGGTGTGCCCCCGGATTTGCGCGCTCTTGCCAGCCGTAAAAGAGCTTCACGCAGGCTTTCGCTGCCTGAAAAAGCCAGGATCGGGTCGCCCGCTGACACCGCCGAGGGCACTCTTCTGGCAATCGGCCGCAACCGGGCGGGGGTGACGGCCCCCTGAACCAGGCGCATTCGGGCTACGGCAGGCCGGCCGAGGAATGTGTTAATGCGTTCGCAGAGGATGCGCGCCTCGTGCTGGAGAAAGACGGTCGCTCCCGGTTCTGCGCGCAACGTCAGAACGCCGTCGGAAAGCCTGACAGGCCGGGCGATTCGGGCGATCTCAGGACCGACAATTTCGGCCCAATGCAAAACCAGCGTGGGATCCGTGAATCCTGCGCGCGCGAAGGCCTGTGATGCGGCGGACGCAATATCCCGTCCGACCGGGCCGGCCCAATTGCGGCGCGGAGGCGGCTCCTCCGGCTGTCTATCTTTTCCGGTTTGCGCCATGGTTCGATTATGCCAGCCAAACCCAGCCCAACGCAAAAAACGTCGCCGGCCACACGGCTGCTTGCCTGGTACGATATCCACAGGCGCGAATTGCCATGGCGGGCACGGCCGGGCGAGACAGCCGATCCCTATCGCGTGTGGCTGTCGGAAATCATGCTGCAGCAGACCACCGTGCAGGTAGTAGGCCGCTACTATCGGGAATTCCTCAGGCGCTGGCCTTCCGTAAAAAGGCTCGCGGCCGCTCCGCTGGACGATGTGCTGGGCGCCTGGGCGGGGCTTGGCTATTACGCGCGCGCGCGCAATCTGCACAAGGCGGCGCAGATCGTGGCGAACAACCTGGGCGGAAAATTCCCGACGACCTTCGAAGGTTTGCGCAAACTGCCCGGCATCGGCGATTACACGGCGGGCGCGATTGCCGCCATCGCCTACAATCTCCCCTATGCCGCGATGGATGCGAATGCGGAGCGGGTCATCGCGCGCTTTGCCGCAATCGAAGAGCCGTTGCCCAAATCGAAGCCGGCCATGCGCGCGGCATTGCAGCTGCTGGTGCCGCAGAAGCGCGCCGGCGATTTCGCGCAGGGCCTGATGGATCTGGGCTCCGCCATCTGCACGGTGAAGCGCCCCGCTTGCGGCAATTGCCCATGGATGGCGGACTGCAAGGCGCGACAGCGGGGCATCCAGGAATTGCTGCCGGTGAAGGGCGAAGAACGGGCGCGCCCGCTGAAACGCGGCGCTGCATTTGTGGCGCGCGATGCCAGTGGCGCCGTGCTCTTGCAGAAGCGGCCGACCAGAGGATTGCTCGGCGGCATGTTGCAGCCGCCGCTCGGGCCGTGGACGGAAGAATTCCCGACAGCGAAAGAAGTGCTGCTGCAGGCGCCGTTCCGCGCCGATTGGCGGAAGCGCCCCGGCGTCGTGCGGCACGGCTTCACCCATTTCGAGCTCGAAATGGAAGTTTATGCCACGGACATCGCGAAGCGGCCGGACGTGCAAGGCAAATGGTTCCGGGCAGACACGCTGGCCGGCGCGGCGCTGCCCACCCTAATGCGAAAGATCATAATGCACGCGCTGGACGACGGCGGGCCGCTGTTTGCTCAGGTCAGATCGGCGCGAAGACGCTGACGCAACACGTCAATCGGCACAAGCTCGCCCTTGTTCTCGAAGTGCCAGAAAGTCCAGCCATTGCAGGCGTCCAGCCCCTGCACATGCGCTGCGATGCGATGGATCGAGCCCGTGGCATCGGCGCAGACGAGCGAGCCGTCGGCGCGCACTTTGGCGCGATGGCGCCTGGATGGCCCGTGCAGGACGGTTCCGGGCGGCAACAATCCACGCTCCACGACCCAGCCGAAGGGGATGCGCGGCTCGTTGCGTTTTGACTTGGTGGTTTCGATCGCCTCATTTTCCGCCGGATCGATATCGGCGATGCGCGCGCGCGCGATCCTGGCATAGGCCTTGTCGCGTTCGATGCCGATGAAATGGCGGCCCAGCCTGCGCGCCACGGCACCCGTTGTTCCCGACCCGAAGAAGGGGTCGAGCACCACATCGCCCGGTTTCGTGGACGCCACGATCACGCGGTGGAGCAGCGCCTCCGGCTTCTGCGTGGAATGGGCCTTCTCGCCGTCCCCGTTCTTCAACCGCTCGCCGCCGGAGCAGATGGGGATCGTCCAGTCAGACCGCATCTGCAATTCGTCATTGAGCGATTTCATGGCTTCATAGTTGAACGTGTATTTCGCATCCTTGTCGCGCGTCGCCCAGATCAGCGTTTCATGCGCGTTGGTGAACCGCCGCCCGCGGAAATTGGGCATGGGGTTGGTCTTGCGCCAAACGACATCGTTCAGGATCCAGAAGCCGAGATCCTGCAGGATCGCGCCGACCCGGAAGATGTTGTGGTAGGAGCCAATCACCCAGAGACCGCCATCAGCCTTCAGCAGGCGGCGCGCTTCCGTCAGCCAGGCGCGGGTGAAACGATCATATTCCTCGAAGCTTGAGAACCGGTCCCAGGCGTCATCCACCGCGTCCACTTTGGAATTGTCCGGGCGGCGCAGTTCGTTGGCGAGCTGCAGGTTGTAGGGCGGATCGGCGAAAATGAGGTCGGCGCAGGCTTCTGGCAGCGCGCGCATGGTTTCAACGCAATCGCCTTCAATCACGCGATCGATGGCGCTTTCCAGGTTGATCGGCTGCATGGCCCGCCCGCTTTATCCACAGGGCGGCGAGAGTGATTCCGTGGAGTCCCGAGGTCAAGAGTCCAAATGGAATCAATCCATTTACGGCGGAATCCAAAATTGAGTCCATGGGATCGGCCGGGATACAAGATATTGTGGACGGGCGCGAAACTGCGGCGGTGATGCTTGCAGGGGCCAAGCCGGGTGAGCGCGTCCAGATGCTCTTCCGTCGAATAACCCTTGTTCGTGAACCAGCCATAACCGGGAAATTCCGCGTGAAGCGCCTGCATGATGCGGTCGCGCGTGACCTTGGCAACGATGGACGCCGCGGCGATGGACACCGAGCGCGCATCGCCATCCACGATCGTGTCGCAGGGACAGGGAAGGGCGGGCGGATCGTTGCCGTCCACCAGCGCGAACATGGCGGCGGTGGAAAGGGCGCGCACCGCGCGCGCCATGGCCAGATGCGTGGCCTGCCGGATGTTGACGAGATCGATTTCATCCACGCTGGCTTCACCCACGCCGAACGCAATCGCGCAATCAACGATGCGCTTGTAAGCCTCCTCGCGATCCTCCGGCGTCATCTGCTTTGAATCGTTCAGGCCCTTGGGGATGCGCTTGCGGTCGAGAATGACGGCCGCCGCCACCACCGGACCTGCGAGCGGGCCGCGGCCGGCTTCATCCACGCCGCAGATGGGGCCGGGCATGGTTTTCAGGACGCGCGACTCGAAAATGTAATGCGGCATCCGTGCAGCATGGCAGAAGCCGCACGCTTCGCGAAATGCGGCGTCGTGCGCCGCCTGCCGCTATCCACAGCCGAGGACGAGGCCGTAAGAGGATTTCGAGATCGGCTTCATCGCCAGGACCGAAAAGCCCGCGGCCTGCGCCGCCTTCACCGTTTCGGAAATTTCGTCCCCCGAACGGCTCAAGGGATTGGGAATCCATTTCGGCGGCCGCTTGCCATGATGGCGGAGGACCAGAATGAAGCGGCCGTTGGGCGCAAGAAGCCCCCTGATCTGCGCAAGCGACGTGGCCGGATGCGTCCAGAACTGGAAGGAATGGACGGCGGCGATGGCGTCGAACGGGCCCTCCCACGGCAGCATCGTGTCGTCGCCCTTCTTCAGGTCGAGGTGGATTTTTTCGCGGTAGCGCCGGAGCTTCTTCTGGGCGGTCTCGAACATCAGCTCCGACGGATCGACGCCTGCGGCCCGCTGCAACTTCAGTTTGCGGATGGCAAGTTTCATCTGCCGGCCCGTGCCGAAGCCGATTTCCGCGTAGGTTTTCGGCTTGATCGGACGCAGCTGGGCTATGACCCAGCGATAGGCCTTGGCGTTCAGCCGCTCCATGAGCCAGCCAAAGATGCGGCCGGTGCGCCCGCTGGGCCGCATCGCCTGCGGAAGTTTTTTGACTCTGGCCGCCACCGCTACGCCTGTTACCGCCACTGCCCCCGACAGCATCCCAAATCGTATGCGACGCTTTCAATCGCATGACAGCTCTTGCGCAATTTTATTTCAAACCGCGGTCAGACATACCATATGTTGTGGTTGCCGCGGGCCCGAAGCATTCGTTTGTCGTTTTTTTGCGCGCGGATTTTCAGAGCAGCGCCAGCTGCTGGCCGATTTGCGGGGGCGGCTGGAACTTGCCCACATCCAGCGGGTGGCGGATCTGGTTCAGGCCGAGCCGTTTCGTCGCAATCTGGAATCGCCTGGCGATCATTTCGGCATAGGGGCCCTGGCCGCGCATGCGCAGATGCCACTGCGGGTCGTAATCCTTGCCGCCGCGCATGGAGCGGATGAGCGACATGACATGCTTCGCCCGCCCTGGCTGTGCCGCCTCAAGCCATTCGCGGAACAGGTCCTTGATTTCCAGCGGCAGGCGCAGAAGCACATAGCCCGCGCTTTTGGCGCCGCGCGCGGCGGCGGCCTCCAGCACCGATTCCATCTCGTCATCGTTCAGCGCCGGTATCACCGGCGCGAACATCACGGCCGCCGGAACGCCGGCGGCATTGAGCGCCCGGATGGCCTCCAGCCGCCTGGGCGGGGTGGAGGCGCGCGGCTCCATGCTGCGCGCCAGCTCGCGATCGAGCGTGGTGACCGATACGCCCACCTTCGCAAGGCCCAGTTCCGCCATGGGCGCAAGGATATCCAGATCGCGCAGGATGAGCGCCGATTTGGTGACGATGCCCACGGGATGCTTGAACTCCCACAGCACTTCCAGAATGGAGCGCATGATGCGCATGCGCTTTTCGACCGGCTGATAGGGATCGGTGTTGGTGCCCATAGCGATCGTGCGCGGGACATAGCCGGGCGCCGACAATTCCTTGCGCAGCAGTTCGGCCGCGTTCGGCTTTGCGAAAATCTTGCTTTCGAAATCCGCGCCCGGTGAAAGGCCGAGATAGGCGTGCGTGGGCCGCGCGAAACAATAGATGCAGCCGTGCTCGCAGCCCTTGTAGGGATTGATCGAGCGGTCGAAGGAAATATCCGGCGACTTGTTGCGCGTGATGATGGTGCGCGAGCTGTCGCGCAGGATTTCCGTCTTCAGGGAATCCGGTTCTTCGCCGTCTTCCCATCCGTCGTCCACCAGAACGCGGGATTCCCTTTCATAGCGCCCCGAGGCGTTGGAAAGGGCGCCCCGCCCGTGCAGCCGCCGCGAATCGGCGGTGATGTCGAGTACAGTGGTCATGAGCTGAAATTTAGCAGATGGATGAGAACAAGTCAAGAACGGAATTATAAAAACACTTTCAATACAATAACTAAAGCTGGCGGGCGCGAACGGCGAATCGCACGACTTCTAGCCAGCAGGGCGAAATGTGCGAATAGTCTTGGAGGGCAGTTCGAAAGTCTTCCTGCCGTAACCCGGGGCATTTGAAGCGTGTCACTGAGCACCAACGAAGTCCGCGCCCGCGCCGCCGAATTCTCGCGCGAGTGGAAAGACGAGACATACGAGAAAGGCGAAGCACAGTCGTTCTACAACGACTTTTTCAACGTCTTCGGGATAAAGCGCCGGCAGGTCGCCACCTTCGAGGAGCCGGTCAGGCGGCTGGGTGGCAAGCACGGATTCATAGACCTGTTCTGGGAAGGCGTGCTGATCGCCGAACACAAGAGCGCCGGCGAAAACCTTATCCGGGCGCGCGAGCAGGTGTTCGATTATTTCCACGGCATCAAGCAGGAGAAATTGCCGCGTTATATCCTGATCTGCGATTTCCAGAACTTCGAGCTGATCGATCTGGAAGAAGCGCCGGACAAGCCGCTCAAGTTTCAGCTGCACGAACTGAAGGATCACGTCGAAGCCTTCAATTTCATTCGCGGCCTTCAGAAAAGCGCGTTCAAGGATCAGGATCCCGTCAACATCAAGGCGTCGGAGCTGGTCGGCGCGCTGCACGACGCGCTTGAGAAATCCGGCTACACCGGCCACGACCTTGAACAGCTTCTCGTGCGCATCGTGTTCTGCCTGTTTGCCGACGACACGGGCATTTTCGAGCCGCGCGGCATCATGGAGGATTACTTCAAGAACCGCACGAATGAAGACGGCAGCGATACGGGCAGCAAGCTGATCGAACTGTTTCACGTGCTGAACACGCCTGAAGACAGGCGGCAAACCAATCTCGACGAAGACCTGAAACAGTTTCCCTACATCAACGGCGATCTGTTTTCGGAGCGGCTGCTACCGCCCGCCTTCGACAGCAAAATGCGCAAGCAGCTGCTGGAAGCCTGCGCCTTCAACTGGAGCCCGATATCGCCCGCCATTTTCGGCGCGCTGTTCCAGTCTGTCATGGAGCCGGCAGAGCGCCGCCGCAAGGGCGCGCACTACACGACCGAGTTGAACATCCTGAAACTGATAAGACCGTTGTTTCTGGACCGGCTGCGCGCCGATTTCGAGGAAATCAAGACGCGCAAGGGGGCTGACAGATTAAACAAGCTCAAGGCGTTTCACGAAAGGCTTGCGGGCCTCACCTTCTTCGATCCGGCCTGCGGCTGCGGCAACTTTCTTGTCATCACATATCGGGAATTGCGTCTGCTCGAAATCGAGGTATTGAAGGAGCTTCATCCCAAAGGTCAGCGCGAACTGGATATTACCGTCCTTTCGAAGTTGGACGTCGATTGCTTCTTCGGCATCGAGATCGAGGAGTTTCCCGCGCGCATCGCGGAGACAGCGTTGTGGATGATGGACCACATCATGAATATCGCGCTGTCGGATGCCTTCGGCCAATACCACAAGCGCATTCCGCTCAAGAAATCGCCTTCGATTCATTGTGCCGATGCGCTGGAAACGGATTGGGCAACGGTGCTTGCGCCGGAGAAATGCTCGTTCGTCTTTGGCAATCCGCCGTTCGGCGGGGCGAAATATCAGACCGATGCGCAGCGAGCGCAGGTGCGCGAGATCGCGAAGCTGGGCGGCAGTGGCGGCACCCTGGATTATGTGGCGGCATGGTTTTTAAAAGCGGGCGCCTATGTTCAGCCCAAAAATTGCACAGCGGAAATCGCTTTCGTCGCCACCAATTCCATCACGCAGGGCGAACAGGTTGCGCAGCTATGGCCCATCCTGTTCTCGCGCTACGGACTGGAAATCAATTTCGCGCACCGTACCTTCGCATGGGGATCGGACGCGCGCGGCAAGGCGCATGTGCATGTGGTGATTATCGGCTTGTCCAAGCGAGCCTTCGAATTGACCGAAAAGCGGTTGTTCAGTTATGACGATATCAATGGTGATCCTCACGAGAGCAAACACAAAGCGTTATCGCCCTATCTGTTCGATGCAAGCGGTTTGCGCGACCGGCATTTGGTTGTGGAGGAACGGACTCGTCCGATTTCGCAAGTTGCGCCTGAAATCCGATACGGTTCCCAGCCAATTGATGGTGGCAATCTCATTTTGAACGGCGCGGAACGAACGGAGCTCATTGCGGAAGTTCCGGAAATAGCACCGTACACGAAACCATTTGTCGGCTCGGAGGAGTACATAAACGGAGGAGATCGGTGGATATTAGCGCTGCAGGATGCGCCACCTCGGCTCCTCAGAGAGAAGCCGATCGCGGAAAGATTGCGGCGCGTTCGTGAATTTCGCCTTGAAAGTAAGCGTCCTGCGACTCGGGAACTTGCGGATCAACCCACCAGTTTTCATTTTACGACAATACCAGCTTCCGACTTTCTGATATTACCCGAGGTGAGTTCTGAACGCCGAGCGTACGTGCCAATGGGCTGGATGCATCCACCGACGATTCCGAGCAATCTGGTTCGCGTAATTGAAAATGCCGACCTTTGGGAATTCGGCATCCTCACTTCGCGCATGCACATGGCTTGGCTGCGCAACATCGGTGGCAGGCTGGAGAGCCGTTACCGCTATTCCATCGGCATCGTCTACAACACCTTCCCCTGGCCCGAGGCGAGCGAGGCGCAGAAAGCGAGAATCCGCGATCTGGCGCAGGGCGTGCTCGATGCGCGCGCGAAATTTCCCAACTCCACGCTGGCCGACCTTTACGATCCCGATGCCATGCCGCCGGACCTGCGCAAAGCGCACCACAAGCTCGACGATGCGGTGGACGCGCTCTACAAGCGCGGCGGCTTTGCCAGCGACCGCGAGCGGGTGGAGCATCTTTTCATGCTCTATGAAAAGCTCGCCGATCCGCTGCTCGCCCGCAGCGGCAAGGTGAAGCGTCCCGCGCGGAACGGAAAAACTGTTTCCCGCTGATGCAATTTGCAATATTGAACCATCAAGGCTTGCAAGGCAGGCCGAACAGGGGGCGTTGAGTTTCCGATGTTCAGCGAAAATCCGTTCGCGGCGCTTTCGGCCGATGTTTCCCCCGCCGTCATGCAGGCCTATGTCGTGGCCATGATTGTGCTGGTGGCTGCGGGCACGCTGTTCGACATCTGGCACAAGAAGAGCGGCCGCTATTTCTTCCGGAACTGGCGGACGGCCAGGGCGGCAGGCCGCAAACCGATCGGCGGCGGCAAGATGGTGTCGCTTGCGATACAGACGATCGTGGTGGATTGGCTTGCATCCGGAGAATTCTGCAGCGCGCGGCGGCGCATCGCCCACCTTCTCGGGATGTACGGATTTCTCGCCTACGCGATCGCAACAGCCGCCATGGTGTTCTTCTATCCCACGCCTGACGTGCCCACGCCCGCCATCTGGCCGCTGCTCTGGCATATCGGCGCGCTTCTGATCTGCATCGGCGGTTACTGGTTCTGGTTTTTCATCCGCGTGGATGTCTCGGCGGAAGGAAATTCGCCCTGGCGCATCGCACGCGCCGATCTGTTCGTTCTTTCGCTTGTGATCAGCGCCACGCTGGCGCTTTTCTGGTCATGGGCACAGTCGGCTGGCAGCGAATGGACGGTTCTGTGCTTCAGCCTTTACCTGATCGCGACCACCGTGCTGTTTGCCGGCGTGCCGTGGTCGAAATTCTCGCACATGTTCTACAAGCCTGCCGCGGCGTTCCAGAAACGCGTGGCAGTAGCCAACGGCTCGCGCGCCAACCTGCCGTTGCCTGCGGACAAGCCCGAAACATTCGGCAGCGCTCGCACCGCGCCGCGCCATTATTGAGACAGGGAGAAGCGATGCCGACTTTCGTTTACATGACCGCCTGCGACGGCTGCGGCTATTGCGTGGATATCTGCCCGTCGGACATCATGCACATCGATACGACCTACCGGCGCGCGCTGAACATCGAGCCGAATTTCTGCTGGGAATGCTATTCCTGCGTGAAAGCCTGTCCGCAGCACGCCATTGACGTGCGCGGCTATGCCGATTTCGCCCCGCTGGGCCACAGCGTGCGCGTGCTGCGCGAGGAAAAGAAGGGCACGATTTCCTGGAAGATCCGGTTTCGGGACGGCCGGGAGAAGGATTTTGTTTCGCCCATTCGCACGACACCCTGGGGTTCGATCAAATCGCCCGCCGATTACGAAGCCCCGGCGAAAGATGCCTATTGCGCGCAGGAACTGGCGCATGAGCCCGATGCGCTGCATGTGGAAAGCCTGCCGTCGCTTTCGCCCGATCGCTTCAAGCGGAGCGCGGCCTGATGGGGCTGTTCAGCCGGCACAGGACGGTTTTCACCGATTGCGACATCCTTGTCGTGGGGGGCGGCATGGCCGGCTGCGGCGCAACCTATGAGTCCCGCTACTGGGGCCGCGATCTGAAAATCGTCTGCGTCGAGAAGGCGAACATCGAGCGCAGCGGCGCGGTGGCGCAGGGGCTTTACGCCATCAACTGCTACATGGGCATGCAGTGGAACGAGAACCGGCCCGAAGATCATGTGCGTTACGCGCGCAACGACCTGATGGGGCTGGTGCGCGAGGATCTGGGCTACGACATCGCCCGCCATGTCGACTCCACGGTGCACAAGTTCGAGGAGTGGGGCCTGCCGATCATGCGCGATCCCGCCACCGGGCGGTATCAGCGCGAAGGCAAATGGCAGATCATGATCCACGGCGAGAGCTACAAGCCCATCGTCGCGGAAGCCGCGCGCAAGGCGGCCACCAAAGTCTATAACCGCATCATGGTCACGCATCTTCTGATGGATGCCGCCAAACCCAATCGCGTGGCCGGCGCGGTGGGCTTCAATGTGCGCACGGGCGACTTTCATGTGTTCCGCGCCAAGGCGGTGATTGTGTCGGCGGGCGGCGCCTCGCACATTTTCAAGCCCCGCGCGGTGGGCGAAGGCATGGGGCGCACCTGGTATGCGCCCTGGAGCAGCGCCTCGGCCTATGCGCTGCCGATCCTGGCGGGCGCCAAGATGATGCAGATGGAAAACCGCATCGTGCTGACGCGCTTCAAGGACGGTTACGGGCCCGTCGGCGCCTATTTCCTGCATCTGAAGACCTACACGCAGAACGCCTATGGCGAAGATTACGAGCAACGCTGGTTCGACAAGCTGCGCGAAACCATCGGCGAATATGTGGACCGTCATCCGGTGCCGACCTGCTTGCGCAATCACGCGTTTCTTGAGGAAGTGAAGGCCGGCCGCGGACCCATCCGCATGGTGACGAAGGAAGCCTTCCAGGACCCGCACAAGGAGACCGTGGGCTGGGAGAACTTCCTCGGCATGACGGTTGGGCAGGCGGTCGTGTGGGCGTCGCAGAACATCGATCCCAAGCACACCAACCCGGAGCTCACCACGTCGGAACCCTACGTGATGGGATCGCACGCAACATGCTCCGGCGCATGGGCGAGCGGACCGTCGGATTACGCGCCGGCGGAATATCAGTGGGGTTACAACCGGATGATGACGGTGGAAGGCCTGTTCGGTGCGGGCGATACCATCGGCGGCACGGCGCACAAGTTTTCATCCGGTTCGTTCACCGAAGGGCGCATCGCGGGCAAGGCGGCGGTGAACTATGTGAACGACCTGCGCGATCAGCCTCAGATCAGCGAAGCGGAATATGAAGGCCTGAAGAAGACCGTTTATCAGCCGCTGGAAACTTACGCCGTGGGCCGCAACGAGATCGTGGCCGGGACGGTTTCACCCAGCTACATCCTGCCGATCCACGGCCTCCAGCGGCTGGAAAAGATCATGGACGAATATGTGGGCGGCATCTCCACCGGCTACACCACGAACGAGCCGATGCTTGCTCGCGGGCTGGAACTGCTCGGCATGTTGAGGGAAGACCTTGCCCATGTCGGCGCGGAAGACCTGCATCAGCTGCAGCGCACATGGGAATTGCAACATCGCGTGCTGGCCTCCGAAGCGGTGACAAGGCACACGCTCTACCGCACCGAAACGCGCTGGCCGGGTTATTACTACCGGGCGGATCATCCCAAGCTGGATGACGCCAACTGGCATTGCTTCACGCTGTCGCGCTTTGACCGCAATACGGGCGAGTGGACGCTGGAAAAGGCGCCCGTCTACCACATCGTGGATTGATCCGGAGCGTCGTGAGCCGCGTTGCTCGCGCTTCGATATGCGCGCAGGCTGGCCTCGAACGCCGCTTAGCCGCCCGCGAGCATGTTAGTCATGACGATTTCATCGCCGGCGACAAGCGCGTGGGTTGCGGCGTCTTTCGAGCGTACGATTTGGCCGCGATGCACGAAGGCGATGTTGTGGCGGACGGCGCCGCGCTCGTCGAAGAAGTGAAGCGCAAGCGACGGA
>Ga0070740_10000840_pt1 | contig 51305 bp, 46 predicted proteins | sample Coa_R2_FD_67286 | JGI IMG/M metagenome (GOLD analysis project Ga0070740, IMG submission 67286) | Surface soil microbial communities from Centralia Pennsylvania, which are recovering from an underground coalmine fire - Coalmine... | ecosystem: Environmental > Terrestrial > Soil > Unclassified ... | reverse complement strand
GACGGGCGCTGAGCAGCCGCTACCACTTCTTGCAAATCAACAGCGTCTCCTTCGCGAGCGGAGCGCTGCTTCTGCTGCTCGGCGCGCTGGGTACGCGCCTGGTGCTGGTCTATCCGGCGCAGAGCTGGTTGCTCATCGTCTACCTGGGCTGCGTGCCGACCGCGCTGGCCTACACGCTCTTCCAATCGGGCATGCGCACAACCCCGGCCACCTTGACCAGCATTCTCACCCTGTGCGAACCTCTGACGGCGGCGGTGCTGGCCTGGCTGCTCTTTGGCGAACGCCTCGGCCTGCTCGGCATCCTGGGCGCTCTGCTCCTCTTCGCCACGATCTTCCTGCTGGCGCGCGGGGAGCCAGCGCCCGCGCGAACGACCACCTGAGGCGGCGCCACGACTCGCAGCGCACGAAGCTGGCTCGCGCGACATCTTCCCCAGGCTTGCTATGATAAAAAGGGATGCCGATCACAGTGGCAATCAGATGAAATCCGGTTGGATATATCCATCCCGTATGTAGAGCAGCGGCCCTCGCGCCCGCTGCCGCCAGAGGAGGAGAGAGATGAGCCATATCTTCGTGCGTAGCGAACGCGTCATAGAGGCCAGCCCGGCAGAGGTTTTCAATGCGCTGATCGATTATAAAGTCAAGCGGCCACGTATGTTGCCGCCGAACTATCTCAACTACACCGTCAAGCAGGGCGGCAAGGGCGACGGCACCGTGATTAGCTACCGCTTCCGTGCGGCGGGTCGCGAGCGTCCCTACGAGATGACGGTCGAGGAGACCATCGCGGGCCAGGTGCTGACCGAGCGGGACAGAAATTCCTCGCTGGTCACGCGCTGGTCCGTCCTGCCGGTAGACGGGGGCCGGAGGAGCAAGGTCGCGGTGGAGAGCGATTGGCAGGGCGGCAGCGGCGCCGGCGGCTTCTTCGAGCGCACTTTCGCGCCGCTCGGCCTGCGCAGAGTCTACAAAGACGCCCTGATTGCCCTGGCCCTGCTGGTGCAGTCACCCACGAAAAATCAGGAACTGCTCAAAGCCCCCCGGCGCAGTCCAGCCGCGCGAGCAGGCATCGCTGCGATGCTGCTCGGCGCGGCGCTGATCCTGGCGACGGGAGTGAAGTACCTGCGCACACGCATGGCCGCCGGCTGACCCGGCTCCCCGTCGCTCACTGCCTATCCTGCCTCTTGATACCCCTGCTCATCTTGCCAGGGCAGGCAGAGCAGGCAGTGATCAAACCCGCTGCGGTCCTCGCGGAGCTGCCAGGCTTGCATACCGGCCAGTTTACGCCGGTGGATGGCCGCGATGATATAGATGAAGTTGGGCAGAGCGAACTCCAGGTCGTGGCTGGAGGGCACTGAGGGATGATCTGGATGCGTATGAAAGACGCCAACCAGTTCCAGCGCCAGTTGCCGCGCATCCCTCTCGCCCTGCTGCCAGGCGGACGAGCTAATTTGATAGCTATAGGCGCGCGCCTCCGCCCCCTGGCTGTTTTCCGCTCGCAGGAAGCGAAGAACATGTATCCTGCCGTTCCGGCTGCTCCCAAGCAGCAGGCCGGCCACCTCTTCGGGATAGCCTGCCTCGGCGCAGGCAACCATCTCGCGCAACACATCATCCTCGATGGAGACGCGGGCTGTATACAACGGTGCTACACTACTCATTTGTCTTTACCAGGCCCTTATCAACGCTTCATTGCCGATTTCGCCCGGCAATGACTCTTCGCAAATTCCGACACTCATATATTTCCAGCCGGCATCGGCCAGAACCGCCACCACGTTGCCGCTTTTCATAGAACTGGCCACGCGCAAAGCGCCATAGAGCACGGCCCCCGCCGACATGCCCAGGAAGACCCCCTCCTTGCGCGCAGCCTCGCGTACCATCAGGTGAGCGTTCTCCCCGGAAACCAGCAGGCGTCCGTCCAGCATATCCAGGTCGAGAATAGGCGGCGAGTAGCCATCCTCCTCGATATTGCGCAGACCCTGCAGGCGCGATCCCGGATAGGGCTCGACCGCAATCACCTTCGCACGCGGATTATGCTCTTTCACTCGCCGGCCTGTGCCCATCAGCGTACCCGCCGAGCCGAGGCCGCTCACCACAACATCGACCTCTGGCAACTGCTCGATCAGCTCGCGCCCGGTCGTTTCGTAATGGGCCAGCGGGTTTGCAGGATTGGCATACTGGTAGAGAAAACAGTACGATGGATTCTTCTCGGCCAGCTTGAGCGCATGGGTGATCGAGTCTTTGGTGGTGGGACCATCGGTATAGATGATCTCGGTGCCATAGAACGAGATCAGCTTTTTGCGCTCCTCGGTGATGTTGCGCGGCGCGACCAGCGTTACGGGATATCCCTCACGGCTGCCGATCATAGAGAGCGCGATCCCCAGGTTGCCGCTTGTAGCCTCCAGAATGGTCATCCCGGGCTTCAGGCGTCCCGTTCGGATGGCATCGCGCACCATATACAGCGCGGGACGATCCTTGACGCTCCCGCTCGCATTAAAGCCTTCCAGCTTGAGGAAAATCCTCACCGCAGAGCCGGGGAGAAGTTTTGTGGCCTCGAGCAGAGGAGTGTCCCCGATACACTCCAGCAGGCTGTGTTTGACCGGTATTCCCATAAGAAGACCTCTCTTGGATTTAGAACGGAAAATCAGTTTTAAAATGTGCGAGAATACCGGCCTCACTGCTCAGATCCGGCAGGATATCGCGGCGCTTGTAGTTGGTCGCTCTCTCCAGCACAGCATCCAGGTACTCCGCCAGCCCCGGCTCCGTGCGCTCGCGCAGGGCCAGCAGATACTCCCTCACCGGGGGAAGCAGGCGGGACTCCCAGTACGTATCTGCCGCCTCTGAAACCGCATTCAGCAGATCGACAACGGCAGGGACCTCATGGAAAGCGTAGGGGAGAGCGCGTCGAAACTCATCCCAGGCGGCATCGTCGTAGAACAAAGAATAGAGAAAAATGATCATTCCGGGGAGCAGACGCAGGCCGGGATTATCCAGGTAACGCACTTCGAGGTACTGCCTGACGCGCACATCGGTATAGATAGTGGCGAGGTGAGAGAGATAATCGCTAAAGCTGGCCTGGTCGAGATACGCCCCGAAAGGGGCATGCGCCGATTCCTGGTACACCCCCGGCGTCCCCACCGAGAAAATCGCCGGAGCCTGAAGAATCTTCTCGACATAGCCATCCAGCGTCCAGCAACCGGTCTGCCAGAGCGATTCGGGGCCGGGCGTACCCGTTCTGGGCGCATCCGTATCCTTATAAATATTCACGCGAAACGAGCGCACGCCCGTATCCATCCCCTGGCGAAGGCGCGAGCTGGCGGCCAGGAAGAACAGGATGGGTTTCAGAAACAAAGCCCGCTCAACCCTGGCGGCGAGATCCGCGACAGAATCGTAATCGAAGGAGACGTGCAGGGAGGTCGTATAGCGCATCAGGTCCAGGCCGAGCGTGCCAGTGTGCCGCCAGTAGCGATCGATGATTTCGCAGCGCGCACTGGGCAGGAGGGGAACGTCAGCCGCGTTGCCGAGCGGAAAGTACGACAGGTCCAGCCAGCTCACATGAAACGTCTGGGAGAGGCGTTTCAGAACGGCGAAGTAGTCGGAAAGCTCTTCGAGCAGAGCCTCAGGCGTCTCGGCGGGCGTCGAACAAAACTCGATCTGCGCACCCGGCTCCAGAGAAATTTTACTCCGCCCCTTCTTCAACTCAAAGGTTTTCGAGTTCCCGACCACCTCATAGCCTTCATAGGCGGCGAGATGGTCAAACAGGGTCTGCACTGAGACGCGCCCATCCTCGGCCTGGTAGGGAAGCGTTCTCAGGGTAGTAGTGTCCAGGCAAAAAAGCTCCAGTTCGATGCCAATTTTGCGCGTAGCTGGAGGAAGACCAGTCCTGGCATGGTATGCCTCGATAGTATTTCTGGTCAACATGATCGTATCCCTTTCAAAAGCAGAGAAGATGGGCGCTCATGATTTGAGAGCCGACGCGAGAACGGCTGGCATCGGTAACATAATCTTTCCATCTTTCTCGTACTGGCGGAGAGCAGAGACAATGGATTGATAAATAACGGAAAGCGACTCCCGCGTTTGGGCCTGCAGCATCCCGCCGGTGCGCACGGTTCCCTCAGACATCGCGTGAAAGAGCGCATCGGGCGAGGGCAGTTCCCAGAGCAGGGGAAGGCGGGCAACGAGCGGTTCGTCAAAGCCGAGTTCCAGCAGGGTACGGGTACACTCGCGCTCGTCGCTCAGATGAAAGATATGAGGAGCGATCGGCAGGGGGACCTGCCAGTTGCCGTAATCGGCGAGAGCTTGCAGAACGATCCCGAAGCCGAGGGCCTCCTCCGGGGGAGTCCACACCGTGAAGCCCAGCCGCCCGCCCGGTCGCAGCACCCGGTGCGCCTCGCGCAGCGCCTGGTCCGGGTCGCTAAAGTGCAGGAGTCCAAAATTGATAACTACCGCATCAAAACTGCCGTTAATAAAAGGCAACGCCTGCGCATTGCCTTGTTGAAAATTAATCGACGGATGGCGCCGGCAGGCCAGCGCGAGCATCGCCTCGGAGAAATCGAGACCGATGGCGCGCGCGCCCCTCTGCGCCGCCAGAGCAGCGAGATCCCCCTGCCCGCACGCGACATCGAGCACCTCCAGGCCGGGGCGCACGTGGACGGCATCCAGCAGGGCGCTCGCCGCCTGGACCGTCAGCCCGGCAAAGGCAGCGGTGTACTGTTCGGCAACCCGCTGCCAGCCGGCGTACTCGAACGCAGAGAAAGCAAGCGGATCAAAAGAGGCGATCTGGCTCATATGCTGGCTCCAATGTTCCCGGCGTTCAGCACCGGGCGACCTGCACGCCCGCTTGCGCCCCGGCAGAGGCGCTCGCTGGAGCCTCAACCGTGGCGATAAGTCCACCTAACAGAGCGGTACGTGGAGCGACGCTATCGGCCAGCAGGTACTCATCGGGACCGTGATCGAGTCCGCCAATGGGACCCAGGCCGTCAAGCGTAGGCACGCCAAAACTCGACGTGTAGCTCGCGTCGGAGGTCCCGCCGGTGAGCACGTGCTCCAGGGGGAAGCCCAGAGCGCCCGCCAGTTCCTGCGCCTTCTTCACCAGGCACAGGCTCTCAGGCGTGCAGACCATCGGCTCCCGAAAATCGGGCCAGGGCTTGAGCATAATCTCGACGCCCGGCACCTTGTTCTGCCGCAGCATCTCCTGCCAGCGCTCCTCGGTCGCAATGCGATCCTCTGGATGCACGAAGCGCATATCAATCTGCACCTCGGCATAATCCGGCACAACATTCAAGGCGGTCCCCCCCTGGAAGCGTCCCGGATTGATCGTCACGCCCTCGCGCCAGCCGTGCAAGCTCTGAAGCTGCAAGGTCTGGTACGCCAGCTCCACGATCGCATTGCGCCCCTTCTCCGGCTCGACGCCCGCATGCGCGGAACGCCCATGCGCGATCAGCGTATAGCCAGAGTTCCCCTTGCGCGCGCTCACGATCGCCCCGTTGGAGCGCGCAGCCTCCAGCACCAGGGCCTCCTGGCAATTCTGACAAGCCTCGCGGATCAGCTCCACAGAATGCCGCTGGAGAATCTCTTCATCAGAGACGCAGAGAAAACGGAGTTCGCCAAAGGGACGACACTTCAGCGCAAGCAGGGCCTCGATGGCATAGATCGCTGAGAGCACGCATCCCTTCATATCAGAGACGCCAGGCCCCTTCACCACATTTCCCTCGACGGTCAGCGGACGCGCCTCAGCAGTGCCGGTGGGATAGACCGTATCCATGTGACCAAGCAGAAGAACATTCCCCTCGCCATCCCCCTTGATCACCCCAAGCAGATCGTTCCCACATGTCTCATGTTCAATCAACGTTGTATCCATACCCATTCCACGCATGCGCGCTTCCAGGTAGAAGGCCATCCGATCCAAACCCGGCTTATAATAACTGCCAGAGTCAATCGCACAAAGTTCACGCAATTCCTCAATATATTGAGATAAACGTTGTTGCGTATACTTCTCGATACTCTGTACTAATGATGATACGTCCATAATATGACCTCTTCAAGAAAGTGACAGTAAATGAGCAACTCTCCTGCACGCCAGAGCCACCGCATCTCCTGTTGCGAAATCCGTCCGCCCCGGCCGCGTCTGGTCGGCCGGGCGACGTGAAAAAATGATTATGATACCGTATGTGTAATCGTTGCCCTGTTACAAGCGTTTACCAGCGTGGTAAACAGGCGAGTACACTCAGGGACATCCTTGTAGATCTCCTCCGGGTGGCACTGCGCGCCGATCACCAGGCGATAGCCGGGAACCTCCAGCAGTTCCGCAACCCCATCGTCGGCCAGGCCACTGATGCAGACGCCCTCGCCCGGCTCTTTGATCGCCTGGTGATGGCGACTATTCACCCAGAACTCCTGCGTCCCCAGCACCTGCTCCATAAAGCTCCCAGGCTGGACGAAGACGCGGTGGCAGCGCGGCTGATTGCGCACGCGATGGTTCAGGCTCTGCGGATACTGGGATGCCAGATCCTGGTAGAGCGTTCCTCCCAGCGCGACATTCAGCAACTGCATGCCGCGACAGATGCCCAGCACCGGCATATCCTGGCGCAGCGCCCAGCGAATGGCCTCAAGCTCAAGCTGATCCAGCGCAGGGTTACATTTTTCAAAGGCCGGATGAACCTCCTCTCCATAGACGGATGGATGAACGTCGCAGCCACCGGGCAGCAACAAACCATCCAGTTGAGCGCGCACATTGTTCAGCGCCTCAAGCGAAGGGATCAGGCGGGGAATACCGCCTGCATCCTCAACCGCCTCAAGATAGTAGCGATACTCCTGGCGATTCGCCTCATCCGAGAACGTCGGATTACACGTGACTCCAATACAAGGATGCATAAGAACGACCTCTTATCAAAAACGTCAGAACAAAAGAACTGAAAATCTTTGCCCGTGAAAAAAAAAGAAAGAAACGGAACGCTTCTCCTGCGTCCCGTTTCAAAAGAGTTCAAATCAAAGACGGGACATCGTCAACAAATAAGGGTAAGCTCCCAAAAATATGGAAGCTGGAAGGCCGGAATAAACCCTACTTTCTTAACGATGCCGTACTTCATGATTCTCCCCTGTTCTTTTATTCTGCTAATGTTATAGACCTGTTATTGTCTCCTGTCAAGACATGGCCATATTTGTTAGGCCATTTGTAATAACAATGTCAGACATACTTTTTCATTACTCCGCCCGCAAGGGCCGGAATAATCTTCACGGTACTATCAGTATACACCTCGGCCTCCAATCCCCCCTTGTAGCGAATATCTTCGTCGTTCAGATAAACGAGAATAAATTTACGCAATTGCCCGCTATCGTTAAAGATGTGGGGCGTGAGTCGCGGGTACTGCCGGGTCAACTCTTGTAGCAACTGGCCGATCGACGTGCCGGCGAGCCGAATTTCGGACTTGCCCTCTACATAAGTTCGTAACGGATAAGGAATCTCAATTGTTACCATAGGTATCCCCCTGTGCTACCAATTGACAACGGAGCGTGTTTGTAAGACGAGGTAATTTTTGTGGCGAAAGGCGGCCAGGGCAGCGCCCAGGCCATCGAGGTCCTCCGGTGGGAATAATAGCGAGAGAATGGTGCCGCTGTGGGCGCAGATCACGCCGCAGGCTCCGAATACATTGGCCATGCTGAGAATTTCGTCGAAGTTCGCCTTTGGCAAGAGTCGCTGGTTGACCCGCGCGCTCAGGGTGGTGCCCTGGCCTATTTTCCATACATCAGAGGTGCAGATGCCCTCGCGCAGGAGAGCCAGCGCCTGCTCCTGCATGGCCAGCTCCTCGCGGGTATAGTTTTTGGGAATCTTATTGAAGGCAATGGTATCGACCTCACCCCCGGTGTCGATAATCAACTGGTGCATGTCCGGGATACAGCCCAGGCGCTCCAGTAAATACCCGCGCCGATGATTGTAGACGACCACGCCCCGGTACATCAGGCCGTCGCTCGGCTCGATAGAGATGGCGAGCGCGGAAACCTCTTCCGCAGTAATGCTGCGCTCAAGCGCCTGCGCCGTCGCCTCGATCGCTCCCACCACATCGGCTGTCGAGGAGGCCATTCCCTTGCCAACGGGAATATCCGAACTCACCCCAACATGCACATCCCGATCCATCACCTCGAAAAATCTCAGCGTCTGCTCCACAGCCCTGCGCACCTTTGTACAGGACGCAGGAACAACACTCACCCGCCCGCTGCCATGCGTGAGGGCGACGCGAATAGTGGAGAAGCAGTTTACCGGATTTGTTACTAGAAAATCCTCTCCAGTATCAAACTGACCCTGGACAAGCTCTCCCGCCCCTGCCGGTACGACCGTCGTAACCTTCTGCAAAATTTCGCGCCGCGCTCGCGACGCCTCCCTGCGGCCCGTTGACAAGGATGAAATGTGCATACGCTTTTCTCTGCGGTAAAACGCTACATACCCTCTGCTTCCTCACACTGAGCGGACGGCGCGCCCCCGCTGGTACGAGGACGCGACATATCAGCAGCTCTGTGTATAAGCGAGAGCCGGTAGAGTTATACCCTTTCTTTATGGTATAATACCAGTATACATTGTATTGTCAAGATGCGTACAGATTTGATCGGTGAAAAAGAGATGCGCTGGTGGTACTATGTAAGGACGAAGGAGTAGAAAGAAGGCCACAAATCCCTTTTCACGAAAGATCTACCCGGCATTATCATCCAGGAAATGGAGCAAGACCGTGAATAAGAAGAGTTTTTCCTCGCTCTTAGAAGAACTCCGTCTGGCTCGCAATTTAAGCAAAACCGATCTGGCCAGGCTGACCAACCTGACGCCTGGCTATATCAGCCACCTGACACGTGGAGAACGAGCGGCCCCCTCTCAAAGCGTTGTGCAGGATCTGGCGCGCGTGCTTCAACTGGAGGGGGAGATCAGGGACGAGTTTTTTCAGGCGGCAGGATACGATCGTTTTCCGGCGGCTCCCGGCGGGGAACCGGCGGCTGAGCGCGCGGAGCCGGCCAGCGCGCAGCCAGTGAAGACCAGGGTAAACTGGGAGGATGTGCCCGGCATCGATAAGTTTTTTGGCCGCGAGGAGGAGCAGGCGTACCTGACGCAGTGGATCGACGAGGCGCACTGCAAGGTCGTGGCAATTATCGGGATCGGCGGGATAGGCAAAACGTCGCTGGCCGCCCAGCTTGTGAGGACGATTCACGGTCGGTTCGATGTTGTTTTCTGGCATTCTTTGCGCGACGCGCCAGCCCCCGAAGATGTGCTGAACGATTGCCTGCAATTTCTCTCCGAACGCACGGGATTGAATCTGCCCGAGGAGAAGGAGAACTGGCTCCCTCTGCTGCTGGAGGAGCTCTCCCGCTGCTTGAATGAGCGACGCTGCTTGCTGATTCTGGACAACTTCGAGTCGGTTCTGCAAAGCGGTCAGCGCGCAGGAAGGTATCTGGAGGGCTACGAGGGCTACGGCAGGCTGATTAGCGGCATCGGTGAGACCAGCCACCAGAGCTGCCTGGTTCTGACGAGCCGCGAGAAACCCGGAGAGGTTGTGCAGTTAGAGGGGAAAACGGCGATTGTCCACTCTATGTCCCTCTCCGGGCTGACGGAGGCTGAGGGGAGAGAGTTGATCAGCGACAAGGGACTCTCCGGCTCGACGCCCGCCTGGCTGCGCTTTATCAAGCTATATTCCGGCAATCCCCTGGCCTTGAAGCTGGCCGCCGAACCCATTCTTGAGCTGTTTGGCGGCGTGATCGATGAATTTCTGAAAGAGGAGGAGGTCGTGGTGGGGGATGTCTATGAGCTGATCGACAGGCAGTTTCAGCGCCTCTCGCCTTTAGAGCAGGTGGTGATGTACTGGCTGGCAATCGAGCGCGAGGCGATCTCGCTGGAGGATCTACAGGGCTACATTCTGCCTCGCGTGCTGAGAAAGGATCTCCTGGATAGCCTGACCTCCCTGCGCCGCCGCTCTATGATCGAGCCGCGAGAGACGGCCCGCTTCTGGCTCCAGCCGGTTATTCTGGAGTATGTGACGAACCGTCTGGTTGAGGTTATCACGACGGAAATTATGGAGATGCAGCCGCTCTTTCTGAGGAATTATGCGCTTCTGAACGCGGAGGCGAAGGACGAGGTGCGCAATAGCCAGATGCGCCTGCTGCTGCATGCGATTGCACAGAAGATCAGGACGGCCTTCGGTCTGGAGGGTGCGAAACAGCATCTCAAGCTTTTGCTCGCTGATCTGCGCAAGACGGCGCCGCCGGGAGGCGATTACGCGGTAGGAAACCTGGTGAATCTGCTGGTGCAGATCAGCCCTGATCTCAGCGGTTACGATTTTTCGGGCCAGGTCATTCGCCATGCCTTTCTGCAGGGCGTGGTTCTGGCGAATACCAACTTCTCCCACGCGACCTTCGCCAACTCTGTTTTCACCGATACCTTCGGCAAGATTATGTCGGTGGCGGTGAGTCCGAACGAAAAACTTCTGGCCGCCGGCAGCGCTAATAATGAGATCCGCCTCTGGAAGTTTCACAGTTTGACTCCTCTCTTTACCTTGCAAGGGCACAGCGACTGGGTCAGGGGCATCTGCTTTAGTCCCGACAGCCGTCTGCTGGCCAGCGCCAGCGAGGATCGAACGGTGCGCCTGTGGGAGGTGGGCACTGGCAGATGCCTCAGGATTCTGCGCGGACACGATAGCCTGGTCTATGGTCTAGCGTTCAGTCCCGATGGCAAGCTGCTCGCGAGCTGTGGCGATGACCAGACGATCTGCCTGTGGGAGGTTGCCACCTGGCGCTGTTTGCAGGTGCTCAAGGGCCATGAGAATAAGGTCTGGTGCGTTGCCTTTAATCCCGATAGCCAGTTGCTGGCCAGCGCCAGTGACGATGGCACCGTTCGCCTATGGGAGGTCAGCAGCGGCAATTGCCTCAATGTGCTGCGCGGCCATGAGAGCAAGATCTGGACGGTGGATTTCAGTCCCGATGGAGAGCTGATTGCCAGCGGCAGTCACGATCAGACCATTCGCCTGTGGGAGGTCAGCAGCGGCAATTGCCGCAATGTGCTGCATGGACACCAGAGCTGGATCTATGCCGTGGATTTCAGTCCCGATGGCAAGCAGTTGGTCAGCGGCAGCGACGATGCCAGCGTGCGCCTGTGGGACGTGCGCACGGGCGCTTGCCTCAAATCGCTGCATCGCCATACCAACAGGGTGCGCGCGGTCGCCTTTAGTCCACAAGGGGACCGCCTGGTCAGCGGCAGCGACGACCAGACCATTCGCCTGTGGGAGGCGGAGACGGGCCAGTGCCTGAGCATTGTGCAGGGGTATAGCAACGAGGTCTGGCAGGCAGTGTTTAGTTCCGATGGCAAGCTGCTGGCCAGCGGCAGCGACGACGCGGCAGTTCGCTTGTGGGATGTAGAGACGGGTGAATGTGTGAAGACGCTGCTCGGCCATACGAATCGCGTGCAAACGGTGGCGTTCAGTCCCGACGGCACTCTGCTCGCAACGGGCAGCGACGACCAGACCGCGCGCCTGTGGGATGTGCGCACGGAGGAGTGCCTGGCGATCCTGCAGGAGCATAACACCTGGATCTGGGCCGTGGCGTTCAGTCCCGACGGCACCCTGCTCGCAACGGCAGGCGAGGATTTGATTGTGCGCCTGTGGGAAACCAGCACGGCCAGCTATAACCGCGTCTTACAGGGCCATACCGATTGGATCTGGTCCACCGCCTTCAGTCCCGATGGGCGCTTTCTGGCGACGAGTAGCGACGATCAGACGGCGCGCATCTGGGACGTGGCGAGCGACACCTGCGCCCATGTGCTGCAAGGCCACACCAATCGCGTGCGCTCGGTGGCGTTCAGTTGGGATAGCAGCCTGGTGGCGACGGGCAGCGACGATCAGACGGTGCGCATCTGGCGCGCCGATACCGGCGAATGCGTGCGCGTGCTGGAAGAGCACGGGGGATGGGTGAGGGCGGTCGCCTTCAGTCCCGATGGCAAGCTGCTGGCCAGCGGCAGCGACGATCAAATGGTACGGCTGTGGGATACCAGTACCGGACGTTGCACGGAGGTGCTCGCCGAACATAAGAACCGCGTGCGCTCGGTAGAGTTTAGCCCCGACGGGAAACTGCTGGCCAGCGGTAGCCAGGACGGGAAGATCATTCTCTGGCGAGTCCAGACCGGCGAGATTCGCCAGGAGTTGGTGAGCCGACGCCCCTACGAGGGCGCGAATATCACGGGAGTGCGCGGCCTCTCCCTGGCTCAAAAAGCTACCCTGAAAGCCCTGGGCGCCGTCGAGAAAGAGGCGCAGTGAGCGTCTGAACAGAGAGGCGTTTTACAGTAAAAAATCCATATGATACCAGTATCATACTATGTGACTCTCGATGAAAAAAAGGCCAAAAAAGACTTGAAATTTGTCAGAAGATTGGTTATACTGGTATCATACAAAGAGAGAGTATACTCACAACGACGGAACATCGCGACAGTTCCTTGCAACAGGCTCGCTTAGCATAGCTTCGTAGTGCGATTGTTGATTCGAGTCTTGATGTACTATTGTCAGGATGACGGGACGTACTTTGCAAGCCATTTCAAGAAGGAGAAGGGTATGTCAAGCGACTATAAGTATGAGTCTGTTGAGGACTCGCAGCGCGCAAACAGCCAAACCTGGGTTGAAGAGATACTCAACGAAGTGAACCGGATGCTCAAGAGGATTGCGCGAGAGCACCTGCCCGGCACGATCATTCTGCGGGGAACCGAGGAGATGGAGGCGGACGACCTGGCCCAGCATACGCTGATCAAGCTGTGGGAAGAGATGCAAAAAAAGACCATCACCCATTATCGGGCGTATGCCAGGAGCATCATGCACAATGCGGCGATGGACATGGTTCGCCGGCACAGGCCAACGGGCCAGCTCCCCTTAAACGAGCATGGCGAACTTATGCAGGGCCAGCTTCTCTTCGCAGGCAGCGAGCTCGCGGACGATCCCGCGCGCCAGATCGAGCGGCGGGACTCCCTGACCTGCTCCATGCGTATGATGGTCAGCGATGTGCTGGCGCTTCCCCCTCAGCAGCGGCGGGCTATGATCTGCGAACTGAAGGACCAGCTTGCCGATCTGTTGCCTCTGGCCGAGGCATTTTTGGAGCGCGGCGTTGATATTCGCCCGATCCATTGGTCGAAGGACCAGCGCGAGCTGCGCAGCCAGCGTGTCTCTCTGGCGGTGGCACGCAAAAAGCTGCGCGCCTGCCGGAAGAAGTATTGGATGTTCTAGACCGGCAGGCATGCAGCCTGAGCAGGAGTTGCAGTGAAAACCGCCCTACGCGTGTATGACCACCTGGCTCTCTTTATACAGCGCGGTTTCCCAGGCGACGATCTCGGCCAGATCGTCGCGGAGAGCGGCCAGGGCGGCCTCACGCTCGTCGGCGGGCGGCATGATGGCGCTACGCCAGACGAGCACGATCTGCACCTCGTCGGGACACTCCTGGCTGCGCACAATGTAGCGCGCCGCCGTGCCCGGCAAGAGATGCTTGCCGGCGGTACGGATCTCCAGCAGCTTCTCCACCAGGCGCTCCCCCTGCCCGGGACGCAATTGCGCGGTGATGATGGTGAGATACTGAAGATTATTTTCCGGGGGCACGTGCCAGGGCGGGATTCTCGTCCGCAATCGCCCCGGCGCCCGGCGCTGATAGCCGCGCACACTCTCCGCCTCCACCACTGTCATGCTGCCAATGCGCGCCGCCGGCAGCTTCCCGGCCTCCACATACCCGTAGATTGTCCTCTCAGAGACGCCGATCAATTGCGCGGCCTCCTTGACTGACAGATACCCCGGCACCCGCGCCAGCGCCACCTTTGCCTCATGCGAGGCCCGATTGACCATTTCTTCCATCTGTTCCTTCCTTCCAGTTCGTTCCTGCGCGAGCAACGATCACAGGCTCTCGTCGGGCGAACCCTCAAACAGCGCGAGCTGATCCCTGTGCTGATTCCACGCAGCCATCTCGGAGCGATAAACGAGCCGGCGCTGATCCTCAGGGAGAGCGGCCAGTTGCTCGGCTAACTCCTGCTTGCGCGTCTGCACCGCACAATAGGTCTGGCCAAGCGCGACGATTGGCTTCTCAGAATCGGCGTTCTGCACCACCAGGTAGCAGGCGTAACGCGAGAGATGATAATCTTCCGTTTTTCGCTTTGCTCCACTACCAAGTGCTACCATTTTAACCTGGAGGTTAAAATGATCTGAAGCCGCATACCCGCTATTCTCACATGATTTCTTGGCCTGCTCGATTGCAAACTGAAACTTCTGCCAGCTTGAGTATCCAAGCATTTTATACAGTTCACGCGCGCTCCAATACTCGTTGCCCCGCTCATCCACGTGCCGGATGGCGTCGAATGGGGATGTGCGTTGGGGAGTATCCTGAAAATTGTCCTGCATTGCCATATACCTCCTAACTTTCCATCAAATCAAAATGAATGGTATGTGCAGACCCAGCGTGAAAGCTCTACATCGCGAATATTTTTTGCTGCCCATCTAGAGTCTTTGCGGGTTATTTTCGTGAGGTCACGAAAATATAAATCTCCCTCGTCATCATTAACATGAAATTTCCTTCCCTAAACCATCCCCTTTTGAAGATCGGTTCTTCAGTGTCAAATTACGATCGCCATCTATACACGTGCGTATATTACACTGTAACATTCGATAATGGTACACGATAGAGAGATAAAAATCAAGTATTTCATTGCGTGATCACCAAACAGGCTAAGAGGGCGGAACTCCAGAGTAAACGCGCGAATGCGGACGAGTTTTTACCTGATCCCCTGGTATTCTTAACTAGCGATCCCTCATGAGCATAGAGTGCGAGATGAGGAAAAATAGCGTTTCATACGAATTTTTCCTCATCTCGCACTCTATGCTCATTTGCGCGGCATTGCTGAGCTTATCTATAACCGGGCGCGCGGCCTTTCTAGCGTGTCTCTTCCTGCCCTGGAGTCCAGCGCAGATTGGGCTTGCGCGCGGCCAGCGCCTGGTCGAGACGCCCGATGGGGGTGGTGTGAGGCGCGGTCTTGACCGTGTCGGGATCGGTGCGCGCCTCCTGGGCGATCTGGCGCATGACGCTGATGAAGTAGTCGAGCGTCTCGCGCGTCTCGGTCTCGGTCGGCTCGATCATCATGGCTTCGTGAACGATCAGCGGGAAGTAGATGGTGGGCGCGTACATGCCAAAGTCGAGCAGGCGCTTGGCGATGTCGGTGGCCGTGACGCCGCTCTCTTCCTTCTGGCGCTGGGCCGTGGCGATGAATTCGTGCTGGCACGTCTGCGGGTAGGCGATTTCGTAATCGCTGGCCAGTTCGTGCTTGAGGTAATTCGCGTTGAGAATGGCGCTCTGCGCGACGTGCAGCAGGCCGTCGGGTCCATAGGTACGAATGTAGGTGTAGGCGCGCACCAGGACGCCGAAGTTGCCCATGTTGGCCCGCACCTTGCCGATCGAGCGGGGGCCGGGATCTTGCCAGTAGTACTCACCCTGCGCGTTCTTCGCCGGCAGGGGACCCGGCAGGAACTCGACGAGGTGCTCCTTGACGCCGATGGGTCCCGCGCCGGGTCCGCCGCCGCCGTGCGGGGTGCTGCACGTTTTGTGCAGGTTGAAATGCACGACATCGAAGCCCATGTCGCCGGGTCGCGTGATGCCCAGCACGGCGTTGGCGTTGGCTCCGTCGTAGTAGAGCTGGCCACCGACCTCATGCACCATCCTGGCGATCTCGACGATATTGCTGTCGAAGAGGCCGAGCGTGTTCGGGTTGGTCATCATGATGGCCGCGACCTCCTGCCCGTGCGCGGCGAGCAGTTGCTCCAGGTGCGCCATCTCGATGCCCCCGGTCTGCGGATCGCTCCTGACCTCGACGGCCTTATAGTCCGCGAGCGTGGCGCTGGCGGGATTGGTGCCGTGAGCGTTGTCGGGGATCAGGACGAGGTTGCGATGGCTCTGGCCCTTGCTTTCGTGGTGCGCTTTGATCAGCATCAGGCCGGTCAGCTCGCCGTGCGCGCCCGCCGACGGCTGGAGGGTGACGCGAGCCATGCCTGAGATTTCGGCCAGGTATTGCTCCAGCTCGTAGAAGAGCTGGATCGCGCCCTGGACCGTGCTTTCAGGCTGCGAGGGATGGATGTGCGCGAAGCCGGGCAGCGCCGCCATGTCCTCGTTGAGCTTGGGATTGTACTTCATGGTGCAGGAGCCGAGCGGGTAAAAGCCGGTGTCCACGCCAAAATTTCTCTGCGCGAGATGCGTGTAGTGGCGCACGATCTCGATCTCGCTGACCTCCGGCAGGGGAGCCGCGTCCTGGCGTAATAACTGCGCGGGAATCATGTTCTCCAGGGACTCCACAGGCACGTCCAGCGCGCTCATAGTGGCGGCGCGGCGTCCCGGCGCGCCTTTCTCAAAGATCAGTTTCTCGCTCATGCCCGGGCCTCCTTCAGCACATCGACCAGCAGGTCAATATCCTCTCTGGTGCGCGTCTCCGTAACGCAGAAGAGCATGGCGTTGGGCAGGTCGGGATAGTCCTGCGCCAGCGGGTAGCCGCCGATGATGCCCGCCTGCTCGAATGCGCGCTGCAACTGGCCGATGCGCACGGGGGACTGGATGACGAATTCATCGAAGAAGGGACTGCTGAAGGCGGCCTTGAAGCCCGGCACGGCGGTGACCTGGCGCTGAGCATAATGGGCCTTTTGCAGGCAGAGCTCGCCCAATTCGCGGAAGCCCTGCTTGCCCAGCGCCGCCAGGTAGATCGTAGCGCCCACTGCCAGCAGGGATTGATTGGTGCAAATGTTAGAGGTAGCACGTTCTCGGCGGATGTGCTGCTCGCGCGTTTGCAGGGTCAGCACATAGCCGGTGCGCTTCTGGCCGCCCTCCTCGACGGTCTGGCCAACCAGGCGACCGGGCAGCATGCGCATATATTTGCTGCGCGCGGCCATGAAGCCCAGGGCGGGACCCCCGTAGCTCATGCTGTTGCCGAAGCTCATGAGCTCGCCCACTGCGATATCGGCCCCATACTCGCCGGGCGCGGCCAGCAGCGCCAGGGAAGCCGGTTCGGTGATGGTGGCGACGAAGACGCCCTTGCCCTTGTGCGCAATTGGCTCGATGGCGCGCACGTCCTCGACGCAGCCAAAGAAGTTCGGCTGCTGAATCACCACAGCGGAGGTGGTGGGCGTGACCGCCTCGTTGAGCCGCTCCAGGTCGGTCACGCCGTTGATCGTCGGCACCTCGATCACGCTGAAGCCGCGCGCGTGAGCGTAGGTGTGCAGCACACGCCGGTACTGTGGATCGACAGCCTGCGATATAACGACCTCGCCGCGCCCACCGGGTCCGACCGCGAGCAGCACCGCCTCAACCATCGCGGTCGCGCCATCGTAGAGCGAGGCGTTCGCGATGTCCAGCCCGGTGATCTGGCAGACCATCGTCTGGAACTCATAAATTGCCTGCAACATGCCCTGGCTGACCTCCGGCTGGTAGGGCGTGTAGGAGGTGACGAACTCCGAACGGCGCTGCAGGTGGGGGACCACGCTGGGAATGGCGTGATCGTAGGTGCCCGCGCCCAGGAACGAGATGGTCGTGTCCAGGGTCTTGTTGCGGGCCGCCATGCCACTCAGCAGGCGCTTGAGATCGGGTTCAGCAAGCGCGGCTGGCAGGTCGAGCGGGCGGCGCAGGCGCACTTCTTCGGGCACCGGGGTCAGCAGCGACTCCAGGTCGGAGAGACCAAGCGCCTCCAGCATGATGCGCTGGTCCTCCGGTGTGTTGGGTATATAGGTCATGCAAAAATCTCCGTGAGAAAAGGCGAGAAACGGCTACAGCTTTTTTTCATGAGTGTGTGGACGAAACACGGTCTTGTTCCGTCCACACGCTCATGCAAAACCCAAAAATATCCTAGCGGCCTTGTAGATACGCCTCGTATTCGGCGGCGCTCATGAGCTTGTCCAGTTCGGCGGGATTGGTCAGCTTGACGACCAGCATCCAGCCATCTTCGTAGGGGCTGTCGTTGATGAGCTCCGGGCTGTCTTTGAGCGCTTCGTTGGCTTTGATAACCTCGCCGCTGACCGGCGAGATGAGTTCGGAGGTGGCTTTTACCGATTCGATATCGCCGAATTTCTCGTCCTGCACCAGCGTCTGCGGGTCCCAGGGCAGCTCGATGTATACGATGTCGCCGAGCTGATCCTGCGCGTAATCGGTAATGCCGATCGTCGCCTGGTCGCCCTCCACGCGCACCCACTCGTCGCTCCTGGTGTATTTCAGGTCAGCGGGATGAATAAGGCCAGCCATGCTTCATAACTCCTTTCGGATGATCCTCTAAAATAGCTCGTTTGGTTTTTATTTTGCACGTTTATAAAAGGGCAGCGCCACAATCTGCGCGGCGGCGCGCCGCCCGCGAATGTCGATCTGCACGATCTTGCCGGGCATGGCCTGGCCGATCTCGACGTAGCCCAGGCCGATGTTCTTGTTCAAGGTGGGACTCGGCGCGCCGCTGGTCAGGGTGCCGATCTGCCGCTCGCGATCGTAGACCGCGTAGCCGCCGCGACAGACGCCACGCTCGATCATCTCCACGCCAACCAGCTTGCGTTTCAGTCCCTCCGCTTTGATCTGCGCCAGCGCGTCATGGCCGATAAAGTCGCCTTTCGCCAGCTTGACGGTCCAGCCCAGGCCGGCCTCCAACGGATTCGTCGTGTCGTCGAGTTCGTGTCCATAGAGACAGTACGCGGCCTCCAGGCGCAGAGTATCGCGTGCGCCCAGGCCGGCGGGCAGCAGACCGCGCTCCTTGCCCGCTGCCAGCAGGTCGCGCCAGAGATCAAGCACCTCATCAGCCGAGCAATAAAGCTCAAAACCGTCCTCACCAGTATAACCGGTGCGCGAAATCAGGCAGTTGACGCGGCTCACCACGCCCGGCGCGCAGTGATAGTAGGCGATGGCCGCGAGATCAACCTGCGTCAGCGGCTGCAGGATCGCCTGCGCTTCTGGACCCTGCAAGGCGAGCAGGCCGGTCTCGTAGGATTGATTTGCTAGCTCAACCTCGAAGCCCTGGCTGTGCTGCTGAACCCAGGCGAAATCCTTGTCGATATTGCCGGCGTTGACCACCAGCATGTAGGTATTCTCGGCGAGATGATACACCAGCAGGTCGTCCACCACGCCTCCGTCGGGCCGGCAGAGCTGCGTGTACAGCGCCTGGTTGATCGCCAGGCGCGAGACATCGTTCGGGACGAGATACTGCAAAAAAGCCGGCGCGCCCGGTCCCTTCACGCTGAACTCGCCCATGTGGCTGACATCGAAGAGGCCCGCGCGCGTGCGCACGGCGCGATGCTCCTCCAGAATACCGCTATATTGCACGGGCATCTCCCACCCGCCGAACTCCACCAGGCGCGCGCCAAGCTGGCGATGCTGCTCATAGAGTGGAGTGCGTTTGAGAGAGACTGCCTCTGTGTCCTGTGCTGTCATGCTCGTTGCTCCATTGCAAAAACTCAGAGGGAACACTAACTGCTTCACTATATCAGATTTTTGGGGGAGCGTCGAGGTTTGCCGAACATCCCACAACGAGATCTCGTTCTCCCCACCACCCCACCCCCTTTGATTAACATTTACGTTTGATTTGTCGAGTTAAAATTTTTCTCCAAAAAATTTTAACTCGACAAATCAAACGTTGTAGAATCCTTTCAGGTTGGGTGGAGCGGGCGTTCACAAAAGCTTCGCGCGCAGGGTAAAACGTGCTATAATAGGCCCATGTTCACGGCATCAATCACACAACCACATACAAAGACGCCCGGCAAAACTGATCTGCTCGGCCTGACGCTGCCACAATTGCAGGCATGGCTCGCGGAGCGGGGCGAGCCAGCGTTTCGCGCGAAGCAGATTTATCGCTGGCTCTATGTACATCTGGCGACCGATTTCGCGCAGATGAGCGATCTGCCGAAAGGGCTGCGCGAGCTGCTGGCGCGGGAGTGCTGCATCGGGCCGCTAATTGTGCGCAGTGAGCTGCACTCGAAGGACGAGCGCACGCGTAAGATTCTGCTGGAACTGGCGGATGGCAAGCTGATCGAGTCGGTGTTGATGCTCTATCCCCCGCTGGGCGAGAGCAGCGAGCGGGCGACGGTCTGCGTCTCTTCGCAGGCCGGCTGCGCCTACGGCTGCACCTTCTGCGCGACCGGCCAGATGGGCTTCGATCGGCACCTGCAAGCTGGCGAGATTGTCGCGCAGGTGCTGCACTTTGCCCGCGAACTGCGCGCGGAACCCTGGGCCGCGCGGGGACTGCCCGGCAGCAAACCGATCGACCATATCACCAATATCGTCCTGATGGGCATGGGCGAGCCGCTGCACAACTACGACAACGTCCTGCAAGCCCTGCGCATCCTCAACAGTCCCGAGGGCTTTCATCTGGGCGCGCGCCACATGACCGTCTCGACCGTTGGTCTGGTGCCTGCCATTCGTCGGCTGAGCCAGGAGCAGTTGCAAGTCAACCTGGCCATCTCGCTGCACGCGCCCACCGACGAGCTACGCGCTCGCACCATGCCGGTTAACCGCAAATATCCGCTCAAAGAACTGCTCGCTGCGTGCCGGGACTACATCTCCGCCACGCGCCGCCAGGTCACATTCGAGTACGTCCTGCTCGCCGGGATCAACGACACGCCCGCATACGCTCACAAACTGGGCGAGCTCCTGGCCCCGCTGAAGCAGTTCGCGCACGTCAACTGCATCCCCGTCAACGCCACCGCCGCCGACTATCGTCCCCCAACAGGCGAGGCCATCCGCGCCTTCCGCGAAATCCTGAGCGCACACGGCGTCAGCAATACCGTGCGTGCCGAGCGCGGCGACGACATCGCCGCCGCCTGCGGCCAACTGCGCACCCGCTTCGAGAAGCGGCGCAAAATAGAGGCATAAAAAGCAAACTGCTTGTGATAGGCATAATCGCTTTTCACATGATTATGCCTATCACAAGCAGTTTGCTGTAGAAAAAGTCTAACGCTCTTTTGGCTGTTTGTTCATATTGCGCAAGCAGCGAGTGCAGATATTGACCGTGCGCAGCGCGCCGTTGATCTCCAGGCGGCGGCGATGCACGTTCAGCACGAAGCGGCGGCGCGTGCGGCGCTGCGAGAAGCTCACATTGTTGCCATGCATCGGCTTGCGCTCGCAGATTTCACAACGACCTGACATATGATCATTCCTCCCTCTTCTAGATGGAGGAGCGCGAACCCTCGCTCCCCTCTGCTCCCCGTCCTCTCTTGACTATCCAGGGGAGCTATGATATGTTCTTTCCAATCTGTTTTCTATCTCAAGATATGGCAAATATCTTAGATGAAAAGCCATCGCCGGGCTACACCCATAGGGAAACCTGAGCGAGCATGCCTTGCGAGTATACCATGCTCTGGCCTCTCTTGGCAAGAGCAAAAAAGGCGGCCCAACCTATGCCAAAGACATCGGCAGTCCAGCCTCGACAGGGACTGCGCCCGCTGGGCAAGATAGAAGTACTACCAAACGCTATTCATAGTATCGCAGTGCGCGCGATTACTGAATGTTACGGAGTGGTGGGGATTACCGCGCCGCGCCTGCACAATGGACGCGCCGTGCTTCTGCCCCCGGAGCAGCGCAACCAGGGCGTGCAGGTGCGCGTGATCAACGAGCAGATTATCATCGAGGTCTATGTCGCGCTCGAATACGGCCTGCGCATCACCGAGATCGCGCATAACATCATGAGCAGCGTCAAGTTCTCGGTCGAGAAGATGCTGGGCACGCCGGTCGCGCAGGTCAATGTCAACGTCCAGGGGCTGGGCGACGTGACAGAACAGAGAGATACCTAGACGGAATATCCATTGCCCGGTTCGGGAAGGGCCGGAGCTATTTGTGGGAGCCACCAATGCAGGAGCAAACATCACGCCCCCCACTGCGTACCCTCCCCCGGCGCATCAGCGTCTTCGATGGGCAGGACCTCAAGAAGGCGCTGCTGGCCGGCGCGGCCTGGCTGGAGGAGAATCGCGAGGCGATTAACGCGCTGAACGTCTTCCCCGTGCCCGACGGGGATACCGGCTCGAATATGTCCAAAACCATGCAGGCGGCGATCAAGGAGATCGAGAAGAGCAGCGAGACCTCGGCGGGCGCGCTTGCGGCCAGACTGGCGCACGGGGCGCTGTTGGGCGCGCGCGGCAATTCCGGCGTGATTCTTTCGCAGATTCTGCGCGGCCTGGCCCTGGGGCTAGATAAAAAAGCGACCTTCACCGCGCCCGACCTGGCGGCGGCGATGCAGGAGGCCCAGCGCCTGGCCTATCGCGCCGTGATTAAGCCGGTCGAGGGCACGATCCTGACGGTGGTACGCGAGACGGCGGAGGCCGCGAAGGCCAGCGCGGACGGCGGCGATGACCTGGTGGGTTTGCTGCAAGAGATGGTGATCGCGGCCCGCCAGTCCGTTGCGCGCACGCCCGATCTGCTGCCCACGCTCAAACAGGCGGGCGTGGTCGATTCGGGCGGCCAGGGCCTGTGCGTGATCCTTGAGGGCATCTGGCGTTACGCGCGCGGCGAGGCCAGGGGAATCACTCTGCAAACGCCGACCGCTCGCCAGCCCGAGACGAAGAAGGGCGTGGTGACGATCGAGGAGGAGTTTGGCTACGAAGTGGTCTTCCTCCTGCGCGGCGAGGGATTGAACGTCGAGGCGATTCGCCAGAAGATCATCGAGATGGGCGGCGTCTCGACGGTCGTGGCGGGCGATGAGAAGATGCTCAAGGTGCATACCCACACGGAATGGCCGGGCAAGATCCTCGATTATGGCGTCAGCCTGGGCAGCCTGCTCGACATCAATATCGAGAATTTGCAGGAGCAGAGCCTGACCTACGCGGCTGAGAGCGCCGCCGAGCACGCCCAGGACGGCTCCCCGGCCCAGGAGAAGCTGCCGATCGCGACGGTGGCGGTAGCCGCCGGCGCGGGCTTCGTCGAGGTCTTCAAGGGCCTGGGAGCCAGTGCAATCGTCCCCGGCGGGCAGACCATGAATCCCAGCACCGAGGAACTGCTGGAGGCCGTCAACGCCGTTCCTTCCGAGAAAGTCATCCTGCTCCCCAACAACAGCAACGTCATCCTCAGCGCGCGCCAGGTCGCCAACCTGACCGAGAAAGAGGTCTACATCGTTCCCAGCGAAACCATGCCCCAGGGCATCGCCGCGCTGATGGGCTTCAACTTCTCCGCCGACTTCGCGATGAACTGCCAGGCCATGACCGAGGCCGCGCGCAACGTGCAGACCGCCGAGATCACCATCGCCGTGCGCTCGGTCCAGATCGATAGCGTGCGCGTGCGCGAGGGGGACTACATCGGCATCGTCAACGGCGACCTGGTGATCGCCGGCCAGGACCGGGAGCATGTCTTCGACGAGACGCTGAAACGCATGCATATCGAGCAACTGGAGATCGTCACGCTCTACTACGGAGAGGGAATCACGCAGCAGGTGGCAGAGGAGGCGGCCAGGCGCATTAAGAGCCGCTATTCGCACCTCGAAATCCAGGTGGTGAACGGCGGCCAGGCCCATTACGCGTATATCATCTCGGCAGAATAAGCCTGACCGGAGCTTCGCCGCGCACAAGCTCACCTGGGGACGAGGCGGGGAGGTGTTCCAAACAAAAATCATCCGTATTTTTTTTATCCGGCGAGCGTTTTTTCGGTGAAGAGAGTGCCGGAGGAACGCTCAGCCACGTTGAATTATTTCCTGGTATCAGGAGGGGGAAAACGATGGTTGTTCGCATTGTCACCGACAGCACCGCCGACCTGCCGGCAGAGGTAGCCGGCGAGCTGAGCATCACGGTCGTGCCGTTGACCGTCTTCTTTGGCAACGAGGCATATCTGGACGGCGTGGATCTCGACAACGCCGGCTTTTATCAGAAGCTGGCGGCCAGCAAGGATCTGCCGCGCACCTCGCAGCCGTCGCCGGCGGCGTTCGAGGAAGCCTACCGGCGCCTGATCGGCGAGGGGGCGGAGGCGATCCTCTCGATCCATCTCTCTTCAAAGCTCAGCGGCACCTATCAATCCGCCTGCACCGCGCGGGATACTCTGGCGGACGAGGGCAACACGGTGCCGATAGAGGTTATGGACTCGCTCAGCATCAGCGTAGGCATGAACTACGCCATTCAGAACGCGGCCCGCCTGGCGCGCGAGGGCAAGGGCCTGGCAGAGATCAAGACCTACGTCGAGGACGCCCTGGCGCGCACAAAGGTCCTGGCCGTGCTGGACACGCTGGAGTATGTCAGACGAGGCGGGCGCATCGGCGGAGCCAGCGCCATGCTGGGCAATATGCTCAGCTTTAAACCGATTGTCTCACTGAAAGATGGCGAAGTGATCGCGGTCGAGAGGCCGCGCACCCGTAGTAAAGCCTATGCGCGCATCGCACAGTTGCTGAGCGAGATGGGACCGGTGGAGGCCGTAAGCATCGCGGAATCCAATGACGAGGTTGGGCAGCAGCTTGGCGAGGCGGTCAAAGAGATCTATCACGGGGAACTGCCCATCTATCGACTCGGCGCGGTGCTGGGCACCCATACGGGTCCGGGCACCGCTGCGATCGCGCTGGTCCAGGCAAAGGCTGGCACATAATAAACCAACAAGGAGAATACAAGGGCATGGCCGGAAACTACGTCGTTCCCAACATTTACCAGGATATCAGTAACCAGGGGCAGGGATATTTTGCCTTCCGCTTCACCTGCCAGATCTGTTACTGGTCGATTGACACCACCCCGATTCGTTCACAGGTCTCCACTGCACAGAACGTCATGGATATCGGCGTCGGCCTGCTGGGCGGATTCTGGGGACGCGCAGCGGAGGCCGGGGAGCAGATTTATGGCTCGAAATGGCACCAGGAGCAGGCTCAGGCGCTACAGAGGGCCTGGGCCGAGATTCAGCATGAGTTCCATCTCTGCCCGAAATGCCACGAAACCGTCTGCATGCGTTGCTTCAACACCAAACTCAATCTCTGTACGCGGTGCGCGCCTGACCTCAAGGCCGACGCCGCCGGCTTCCAGCACGAACTGAACATCGATGCCCAGCGCAAGCAGATCGAGTCCGGCTATCGCGCGCCCCAGTTCAACACCGAGGCCGTGCCCTCCGCCGTCGAGCCCGACATGGTGCGCCCGCCCACACCCCAACCCGCCGCGCTCAGTCCCGGCGGCTATCCCAAACAGGTGATGTGCCCCACCTGCCGGCGCATGGGGCCTCCCGGCAAGTTCTGCGAGGACTGCGGCACCAAACTGCCCTTGCCAGACCTCTTCTGTCCCCAATGCTCCTCGCAGGTCGCCGCCACCTCGCGTTTCTGTCCCGAATGTGGAGCAAAGTTGCAGCAGGCAATGTAATCTCACCCGCTGAAAACGCCTGCTAGCCATTGACGTACTGTGGAATAGCAACGTACAATACTAGTAAGGGTTCCGGCTCAGCGTTTCGCAGCGCAGGTATGGAATCCCGACCGAGGGTCGTACCAGTTGGATAGAATCAAAATGAGCGTGTTTGAACGCATTTTGAAAGGCAGGAACGACTGTGGGAATGTTACGGGTAATGTCACGGCGCGGCGACGATCGTGTGACCTGGGATAAGCAGAAAGTCTCGGCAGGTGATCCCGAAGCTATTGCCGCCGTGCGCGAGGCAGAGCGCATTTTTGCACAGGAGCGGGCAAAAGGAGCGACCGCGTTTCGCATCACCCCTGGAAAGCCGGCAGAGCGCATCGAGCGGTTCGATCAGACAGCCGAGCAGATAGTCCTTGTCCCGCGAGTCGTTGGCGGATGAGCGGGAGTTCTCAGGTGCTTACCAGCCTGAGCTGGCTTGTCATCGCAGCGGTAATCTCTCCGGTGATCTGGCTGATTCTGCAGCCATACCTCAAAGGATGGTCGCGCGCTGAACGCCGCGCCGCGAACCTGCTGCGGGATGTGCTGACCCCGGAGCAATGCCGCCAACTGCTCTGGCATGGCTACCTGGAGGTGCCAAGCCCCAGCGCCGCAGGCCGCGTCTACCGCGTGCCACGCGCCAGGGGCGGCTTTGTGCAGGTTATCGAGGATGGCAAGGCGGTAATGCGCCTGTGCGTCCAGCCCATCGAGCGTCTGCCCGATGCCGATGTCGTCGTGCTCCACAAATTGATGATCGAAGCGAACGAGGAACACTATCTGCAACGTGCCAATAAGTATCTCTGCGTCGATCAAACCCCTTCAGTTCCTTGAGGCAAAACGTTCAGCGTAATCGAGTCGTGTGTGAATGGAGCAGCGGCACCAGGCCCCTGCTCCAACAAATCTACGCGCTCGAATATTGACGGCTGTCTCTGCAACGGGGATGCTTCACTAACCAGAACCAAAGCCCTTTGTCGTGGTTAATGAATCTTTTGGTTAACTCAGGCATTAAAGCAGCTTCTCGCGTCTCTCGCGCAGAAATTGCGCGATCAGCGCGGGGTCCTGTTTCTCCAGAGCCATCTCTTTGAGCTGGACCAGCGCAGCGCCCCAGGCTTCGCGAGCGAAGAGATAGCGATTATCGCGGCCCACCAGCTCCTCGAAGATGCGGCGTTCCAGCTCCTGCCAGGTCGAGCGGTCGCGCCCGTCGAGATCGCCATTTTCGGGAAGATAGTCGCGATCGTTGGTGTTGTCGTCGATGCGCACGTAAAGCGGCTCGAAGTGAGTGCGCACGATCTCTTCCATGTGATCGATGTCGAGCGAGCCGGCATCGAAGGCCAGGGTGCCGACGAGCTGGATCTGCACCAGGGGACGCGCTGGCGCGTCCCGGTGGAGCGGTCCCTCGCGCTGGCAATAGACTTCCAGGCGCGCGTAAAGCTCGTTGGGCTCGTTCAGTCCATCCACGCGCAGTTCGTGGCGTACAAAGGGGCGGCGCTTGCTGACCTTGTGGGTGGCGCGATGGCGCTTCTCCTGCGCCTCGGTGTCGATCTCGACCAGGTAATAGCCGCGATCGGCCCAGGCCACCTCCTCCGCGCCGCAGGTCTCGGTTGAGCCGGGATTATACATCCAGTCGCCAATTTCGAACGGTTTGTGGACGTGGCCCAGGGCGAGGTAGTCGATGTACTGTTTGAGCGGCTCGAACTGGCTCTGGGTGGGCAGACCGACCAGGCGCGGCACAATGCCATCGACGCCGGTATGCATCATCAGCAGGCGGTACTCGATGCCGGCGGCCCGCTCGGACTCCTGCGCCTCCGCCAGCGCCTTCGCCAGACCCTCCATGCTGCGCGCGGTGGCCGCGCCCTGCCACTTCAGGCCGTAGACGCGCAGCTTGCCGCCCGGCAGATCGACATACGCGCCCAGCATCTTCTCTTTCGTCCAGGGTTCCAGCACGGGCGCGCCGTCCTGCATGCGCGGATCGAGCAGGGTGAGGTAGTTCTGGTGGCAGAGGAATTGCAGCCACGACACACCCTCGCGGAAATAGCTGCGGTCATGGTTGCCCTCGATCGCCAGGACCGGAATCTCCCGCTCCTTGAGCAACTTCAATCCCTCAGTCGCGTGAATCAACGTGCGCGCATCGATCGCGCGCTTGTGAAAGAGATCGCCCGCGATGAGCACAAAATCGACCGGGCGCTCCGCCGCCTCCTGCATAATATCCCAGAAGGCGCGGCTGAAGTCGTTGAAACGCTCCCGAATGCCGTACTGTTCATAGCCCAGATGGGTATCGGCGATATGGATAAAAGATGCTCGCATTCCTCACTCCTCAAACCAGCCTAGCCGCCAATGCCCAGGCCGGTCATCATCGCGCGCGCGCCGGCGGCAGCAATCACCAGGGCCGCGATACTCAAAATCAGGATCGTCGTGCGAATATTCTTGCTGGCATAGGTATAGGCGACCGGGATAGCAAAAACCACGATCGCGCCGTAGACATAGTGCAGATAGTAGAGGCCGGTGCCGGTACCGGGCCTCTGACCGAGCAGCACCAGCGTCACGCCCAGCAGGCCCTGCAGCAGTCCAACGATGGCCGTGACGATCAAAGCGATCTTCCAGGGCCGCATGATTGTCTCCCTCTTCTGAAAGAAGAGCACCAGGCCCCAGATGCCCGTCACCGTGCTGGTGGCCAGGACCAGAAACATCGTAAGAAAGTGGAGGTTCGCCACAAATGCTGTCATAATTACTCCCCAACCGCGCCGAAGCGAGCGGTGTTCCTTGCAAGTGAGTTCTTTCCCGCGCGGGAAATAGTGGAATTTCTCAGGCATATCTTAGTCCCTTCGGGAAACTTTCACAAGAGGGAAACCCGTTCGGCCCGCCCATTGACAGTCCCCGGACCTGTGGTACACTCTGTACATGTCGAGAAAGGGACGGGAACATGACGAGCAACCTTGAGCTTGTGGGACAACAGGCCATCGCATATCTGGACGAGAAACACGCCGCCCGCGAGCGAGCACTCCCTCGCACGCGTTCTGCTATACGCTCCTGCGCCAATAGTATTCGCGCAACTCACCGCCAGGATTTTTCCTCCGCCCGTCGGTTGCTGGACGAGGCTGGCAGGCTGCTGAGCGAGATCGCTGCCGATCTGCGCCAGCACCAGGATATTTTCTACGCGGGCTTTGTGCAGGATGCCCAGAAGGAGTTCGCCGAGGCCGCGACGTTTCTGGCGCTGACCCGCAATGAGCCGCTGCCCCTGGCTCCCGAACTGGCGATCGACTGGGCCCCCTACCTCAATGGCCTGGGGGAAGCCGTCGGTGAGCTGCGCCGCTATGTGCTGGATCAACTGCGCCGCAACCGCGTTGCGGAGAGCGAGATCTACCTGCAACAGATGGACGATATCTACGCGCTGCTCATCACGATCGATTTCCCCGATGCCGTGACCGGCGGCCTGCGCCGCACCACCGACGCCGCCCGCGCGATTCTGGAGAAGACACGCGGAGACCTGACCGTCGCGGTCGGCCAGGCACAGTTGCAACATTCGCTCGCTGCCTTTCAAGAGGATTTGCGCAAACAAGAAGAACTGCGCAGAAAGTAATCGCGCCGAGCAGGCCAGCCTGACCCGGTTTGCCGGTATTTCGTGGTATCCTGTATACTGAAATTGGAACCAATCAATTCTATGCAGTGTCCTTATCTTTCGTTCTGTGCTGTATACTGACAAGAGAACTTACGGTCTCTTTGCTACTACAATCTACTCCAGCACGGGAGACTAACATAGATCAGGAGAGGAGCGTATGAAAGAGCAGGAAACGTCCCAGGCCAAAGAAACCGCTGTTGCTAAGAAAAAAACTCCTGCCTCTTCACAAGTTATTGCTGCCGATTCGGTACAGGCTGAAGAAGTACCTACCATCCCTCTGGATTCGCTGCAAACGCTCAGTACGCTTCAGCCTGAAGTGTCGGTGCGCCCGATTACGGCGACGCAGACCGCCTCTGTGCCGGAGCCGCTGGTAGTTCAGCCGGCGGAGTACCGGCGCAGCGTGGGCGAGTGGCTGCGCATCTGGCGCGATGGCCTGCGCCTTCCCTATCTCTGGTTCGCCATTCTGCCCCTCGCGCTCGGTAGTGCGCTGGCCTGGCTCGCGTCGATCTCCGCGAAGAGGCCGCTGGGCGACTTTCATCCCCAGCGATTCCTGACCGCGCTGGCGGCGGTTCTTCTCTTGCAATTGGGCGCGAACCTGCTCAACGACTACTATGACTACCTGCACGGCGTCGATACCAGCAACGCGCTGGGACCCGGCGGCTTGATTCAGCAGGGGATGATTCGGCCCGCGCGCGTGCTGGCCGCCGGCCTCTTCCTCCTGATCGTCGGCGCGTTCTTCGGCACGCTGGCCGCGCTCTATGGTGGCGTGATCGTCCTCGCCTTCGGGGCGCTGGGCCTGCTGGGCGCGTATTTCTACAGCGCACCCTCGCGTGCGCTCTCCGCCCTCACCCTGGGCGAAGTCACAACCTTCTGGATCTTCGGTCCCCTCCTGACGCTGGGCGCGTATATGGTTCAGCGCGGAAAGCTCGATAGCCAACCGCTGCTCTATAGCGTCTCGCTGGGCCTGTTGATCTCCGCCGTCTTCTATCTGAACGATATGCGCGACCGGGAGAGCGACGCCCAGGCGCGCAAGTATACGCTGGCGACGTTGCTGGGCATGCGCACGAACCGCGTGGTGTGTACGCTGCTTCTGCTGGGCGCCTACGCGCCGATTCTCTGGCTCGGCGTACCCGCCCATGGCCCGCACCTGATCCTGATTACCCTGTGGACCCTGCCCGGCCTCTCTGCCATCCTGATCGGCCTCTGGCGAACCACGACACCCGCCTCGCTGCACGTCACTATGCGCAAAACCATTCGCCTGGCGGTCCTGTTCACTGTACTCCTGCTCGCCGCGCTGGTCATCACTACCTACTGGCACTGGCTGCCGAGCTTCTCACTGCCGGGCATCCCGACGATCTTCTGATTCTTCCCTACAGATCGGGGAGTTGCCAGTCGATTTCGGGCTTGCCGGAGGCGCGCAGGGCCTCGTTGATCGCGGAGAAGGGACGACTGCCGAAGAAGCCATTGCGCGCGGAGAGCGGGGAGGGATGCGCGGACTGCACGACGGTGTGGCGCGTCGTGTCGATCAGGCTCAGCTTTTTCTGCGCGTAGCCCCCCCACAGCACAAAGACTACGGGATCGCGCTTCTCGTTCACCACGCGCAGGACCGCGTCGGTGAACTTTTCCCAGCCGCGATTCTTATGCGAGTTCGGCGTGTGGGCGCGCACCGTCAGCACCGCGTTCAATAGCAGGATGCCCTGTTTTGCCCACGGCACCAGGTAGCCATTATTGGGAATACGAAAGCTAACATCGTCGTGCAGTTCCTTGAAAATGTTGACCAGCGACGGGGGAGGCTTGATGCCGGGACGAACGGAGAACGCGAGTCCGTGCGCCTGGTTGTTATCGTGATAGGGGTCCTGGCCCAGCAGAAAGACTTTCACATTTTCATAGGGAGTCAGGCGCAGGGCCGAAAACACCTCGTCCTCCGGCGGAAAGACGGTGTAGTGCTGCCGCTCTTCATCGACGAATTGCGCAAGTGTATGGAAATAGGGCTTCTCAAGTTCCCCGTTCAGATGTTCGTGCCAGCTTTCAGGAATGTTCACCTGCATAAAACGTACCTCGCAATCAGTATTTCTGGCTATCTTAGCCGAAAAGGCGGGCCCTGTCACCAGGACGAGTATCTCTACAGGAATATTCTCGGCACGTCCGCTGGAAGCGGCACTCAAGGCTCTCCACTTTGTCCTGCCTCTTCTCAATTCAGTTCGAAAATTTCCATTTTTGTCTGCGGTATGTTATGCTTCTTGCAGGACGGTTCCTGTGCGGAAGAGAGCCGCCCGTTGACAATGGGAAAAGGTAATCCAGAGCATGGCAGTAAAACATCCAAAAACGCTGGCTCGCCGCGCGGAATTGTTGAAGGTCGCCCGTGAGGTCCTGGCCGAAAAGGGCTTCGAGGCCGCGACCATCTCAGAGATCGTCGCTCGCGCAGGCGTGGCCCAGGGCACATTCTATCTCTACTTCCCCTCCAAAATCTCGCTGGTGGTCACGCTGGCAGCTGAGATGCAGGCGAGCATCGAGCAGGCGCTGCGCACCTCGTATGCCGAGGCGCAGAATCTGGGCGAGATGATCGATCGCAGCGTTCAGTCCGCCTTTGAGATTCTGGGCCAGTATCGCGATATCCTGGCGCTCGTCCACTCCGGCATTCGCTGGACCGAGGCCGAGGAGGCGCACGCGCATATCTTCACCCCCTACCATACCCTGATCGCTGAGACGATTCGCCGCGCGCAGGACGATGGCGCGGTCAGTCCCACAATCAATCCTGAGGTCACGGCGGTCTTTATCGTCGGCACGATCTACTACGCCGCCGATCAGTGCTACGTGTATCACTCGTCCATCCCCCCGGAGGTGTATGTCACGGAAGCCGCCCGCTTTATTCGTCAGGCCCTGGGAGTCTCGTAACCGTTCCCAAAACCCGAAAGTCATCTCCCTTGACAAAGGACTGCTCTATCAGTATAGTTCTATATAAGAAACTGACTGAGAGTCAGTCATTTTGCACAGGCGCAGGTTATTCCCCATGTTTTGGGACTCTGCTCAAGCTGAGCGGGCCGGTATTTTGTTCGACAAAGGGAGATGCAGCATGACGACTGAGGCCAGCGAACTGAACGGTTTCATTGACATCGATGCGGAGACAGGTGCGCCGGTTGAGCGGGACCGCCTGTACCGGCTGTGGGAAGAGAACAACTGGAGCGCGAAAAACCTCGACTTCAGCCAGGATGCGAAGGACTGGCAGGAGCGGCACACGGAGCAGCAACGGCGGGCAATTTTATGGAACTACTCCATGTTTCTCGACGGTGAGGAGTCCGTCACGGTCACGCTGGCGCCGTTCCTCAATGCCGCGCCGGACTATGAAGACCGCGTGTACCTGGCGACGCAGATCGCCGATGAGGCCCGCCATCACGTCTTTTTTGATCGCTTCCTGCGCGAGGTCTGTCACATTGGCCAGGACTATCGCAGCACGCTGGAGGCCACGCATCCGCAATTGACCTGGGGCTACCGGCAAGTCTTTGCCGAGCTCGATCGCGTCTCCGATCGCCTGCGCCTCAAGCCCAACTCGCTGCCGCGCCTGGCGCAGGGCATTGCCATCTATCATCTCGTCATCGAGGGCATGCTGGCGCACACTGGACAGCACTACCTGCGCGACTACGCCAGCCGCACGGGCCTCTTTCCCGGCTTCAGAGAGGGAATCAACATGGTAGCGCGCGACGAATCGCGCCATATTGCCTTCGGCATCCAGCTCCTGCGCGAGCTTGTCACCAGCAATCCCGCCTGCAAGGCCGCCGCGCTCGAGACTCTCGACCTTGTGCTGCCCTGGGCCGCGGGCGTCTTCACGCCGCCCGCGTGCGACTGGAACTACGTCACCTGCCTGGGGTATAGCCCGCAGGAGGTCTTCGCCTTCGGTCTGCGCTCCATCGAGACCAAGCTGCGGCGAGCAGGGATCGACCCATCGGAGGTCAAGTCGCTGGTAAAAATTGGCTATGCCGATCCACCGATGGAGCAGGCTGATCGTCTGATTAAAATGATCGATGGACGCGTGATCGGCACCGACGAAGCGCCGCAGGTCAACGAGGCCGCGTTGGATGCACTCTTCACCAGCGTGGCCTACATCGCGGATTGGACGCGGGCGCGGCATCCCGGCGAGTCCTGTGCGATCCAGTGGATTTTCGACGAGGCCGAGCCACGCTACCTGGAGTTGCGTCCCGGGGAAACGCCGCAGGTCGGCACGGGTCGGCACGCCCAGCCGCGCCTGACCCTGCGCTGCAGCGCCGCCGACTGGATTCGCATCGCCACTGGCCAGCTCAACCAGCAGCGAGCAGTCTTCACGCGCCGGCTGCGTCCCTCCGGCGATCTCAAACTGCTACTGCAACTTCCGCGTATCCTCCCGGCCTGAGGATCGTCCCGGTTTTGGCTCTCGCGTCTCCAGACCAGCGCCGGCTGGAGAAAGAGAGGAAAAGGAGGTTCACCGCATGAACACCGCGAACACTGCCAGGCGAGCAAAACGCCTGAACCTGGCCCGGCAGGCCGCCCGCCTGCACCGCATCCGGCTTACAGCAGCGCCAGCGGCCAGCGAAGAGGCGGACACAACATCCCCCGACGCAACCACCGTGCCTGTCCAGAACAGATTTGCCTGGCTCGCTAAAACCCGTCCCATCCTCGCCGGCGTTCGCTCCCGGCTCCCGCGCCGGCGCAAGAGCAAGAAAGACACACTGGCGGACTGGCAAAACTGGTCCAGATTCCGGCTCTGGCGGCGCACGCGCCCATTCTGGGGCTCCGTCTGGATGATCGTCGCCGCGCTGATCCTGCTGGCCTTTCCGATCTCCCTCCTGCAATTCGCCTTCCTGGTGAATACGCTCTGGGCCAGCCTCCTGATCGGCGGCCTGCTCCTGGCAATGGGCCTGATCCAGCTCTTTTTGCCGTCCTACGCGGTCATCACCGGCTCAATCGGCATGGTGCTTTCGCTGGTCTCTTTTGTGACGAACACCTTCGGTGGACTCGCCCTGGGCATGCTCCTGGGCATCATCGGCTGCGCCCTCAGCATCGCCTGGCGGCCCGTCCCGCGTTCCCGGCTGGCCTCCGCCAGTTCATCGACACACGCTTAACCCTTTAGGCATCCAGTGAGCGTTCAGATGTAGATGCTCAAGCAATAGTTATCGTATTTTGTATGTTTATTTGCCCGGTTCGCTCAATTTTTCGTCCTATCCCATAATTGCCGGGCAACCAGTAATTCTGTGTCATATCTACAAAAAGGAGAACATGTATCATGGCAATCAGTACAGACGACCTGCCGATGATCGGACAGACCAGAAAGACCCTCTTCTGGGTAATCCTCCTGATCGCCCTTCTGGCGCTCGCCGCCCTGGTTAACCTTGCCTCGCGCGGCGCGATCGCTATGGCCGCGGCGATTCCCGTGCCGTTTACCACCACCAACCAGCAGATCAAGGCCACGCACTTCAGGCTCTATCCCGGCGTCTCGCAAGCTGACAAAAGCACTCCGGTGGTCGTGCAACAACTGGATGCCACAATCACCGGACTGAAAGTCATCAAGAAGTTCACGGTCCTGGGCCACACCATCACCTTCACCATGAGCGCGGGCAACTCAACGCCGGTTACTGCCAGCGGCCTGATGATTGACGCGAACAGCCTGAGCGTCAACCAGGTTCAATTCCAGAACATGACCCTGAGTTCGGGCGGCAGCGGCGGCCTGGAGAACGACGCCTCGAGCGCTACTTTCACGAATGCCACCATCGTCTCGCCTTTCCTGCTCGCCAATAGCATGACCCTGCCCGATCTCTCGATTTCGCTCAGCTTCGGCTAATCGACCGCCAGGGGGTCGCGTCTTTCCCGGTGCGGCCCCTCATGATAAGAGGGCAGTATGTGTTATGTATCAGCGTAGTAGAAGGATACGGAGGCGCAAGAAGCTCCTGGCGGCTCTGATCGCGGCCTTTATCCTGGGCAACGTCCTGCTTGTCACGCCGGCCTTCGCCAGCACGAACGGTCAACACGCGCCGGCGGGGCCGCATATCTGCTGGCCCTTCTGGCCGTTCTGCTGGAACACGCCGACGCCGACGCCAACCCCGACCGGCAGTGCGACGCCAACGCCAACGCCGGGTCACACGGGGACGCCTGGTCCGCGTCCCACTGGCACGCCCCAGGCCACGCCAACACCCATCGGACCGCCCATCCATCTCGCGGCAGCCACCTCGTTTACCATGACGGCCACGCAGATCGTCGGGACGGACGCCCATCTGAGTCTCGCCCCCGATCCGCTGCATCCCGTCCTGACCTTCGCCTCCGTGACGATTCAGGGCATGAAAATCACCCACCTCACCTTCGTCCTGAGCGCCAGCGGAACCGTCACCGGCAGCGGAGTCGCCATTAAAACCTCCGTCTTCAAGGAGTTCGTCAGCGCCCTGGTCAGCTTTACCAACAAGGCCGACCTGCTCATCCTCCTCGCCGGCGGCACCGTGCATACGCTCACGATGCGCAACGTCTCGCTGCAAGTCGATCGCTACATCGACATGCAATCGCTCACCATCGTTGGGCTGCACCTGACGTATTGAAGGTTGCTACCTTCCTTAAAGGCGTTGAGGCGGCTTGGATAGGCGACGCCCGTCCAAACCACCTCAACGCCTCACGCCTCAAGCTATAAGGCGCGACCGGCTCGCCAGTGAGACCGATCGCGCTTGTAGCGGGGGAATGAATTGTTCAACGAGAAAGCCAGATGTTAGCTTTGTAGGTAATCTATAGCTACCGCCAGACACCTCTCGATCGGCTGAGACGTATCGAGTTCTAGCCTATCTGAAGGCAAACGCTTATAATACTGTAAATATTTGTCTCTGGTAACTGGATCATCACTAATAACCACATCCTGGCCCAGTTTCTTTCGTACTCGCTCGTATCGTACCTCGTCATCAACGCTGCAGAGAATAATTTTGAGTTGAGCATCTGTTGTACTGCGTACAATACGTTGAGCTTCAGGTACAATGGGATCGTAGAGAGCAGAACTGTCAAGAATCACAGAAACTCCTCGCACAATAAGCATGCGCGCAGCTTCCAATGCTAGTTCATAGGCTATATCTCGGGCTTCCTCTTCTTTCACAGCCCCCTCGGTAAGTTTCTCTTTAAACCCATCCCTATCGATATAAGACCACCTCAGCTTCTGGCTCAGTGCCCTAGCGAGAATAGTCTTTCCTGCTCCTTTCAGACCAGCCATTAAGACTAAAGTAAGTTTGGAATTGCTCATGAGAACCGCCTGCTCCGACATAATAATTGTGCTCACCAGTATACTATATCGCGCAGAATCATTGAAGACAAAGGGGCCTTCTGCTGGCAGCTTTCTACGTCGATAAGGGATCAACAAACAGCTTCAGGCATAAAGCGGCCTGAACAGCTTATAATTATTCCAAAAATGTTGCAAGTTTTTCCATAAATATCAATTGTTTTATGTTATACTCAAAACTAATACTCATTTAAAAACAATCTTTGGTCAGTAGTGCAGCACCTGTTTGCCCAGGAGGCGAGGTATGTCTCGGAGAAAAGCACAATATCCGCGTGCAGGTGAGCAGATTAATCGTCTGGTGAAGAGTATAGCTGCTGCAAAGGGTTGGAAAATGACGAAAACGATGGAATATATCAGTCAGTGTACCCATTATGGTCCAGATATGGTGCATCGCTGGAGGCAGGGAAACAACTGCCCTTCCCCAAATATTCTGGAGATCCTGGTCCACATTGGCAAAGAAGAGGCCAACTTGCCCCGGGAATGGGGAGAGAGTTTGCTGAATGCTGCTCGTTACACCGACACGACGAATCTGGTAAATCAACTCTGGGGACCAAAATCGCTTCGTACCATTCTGTGCAACCTGCCGGCGCGCAACTATACAAAGCTTATTGGGAGGGAGGCAGAAACAGAATACCTGTTAGAACTGCTCTCCCCTCAACGTGCGGCGCATCTTATTACAGTGGATGGCATCGGGGGCGTGGGAAAAACGGCTCTGGTACTCGAAGCTGCGTATAGCTGCTGGAAAGCCAGTACTGGCGAAGAAATCTCCTCGAAGGTGCCTTCTTTTGACGCAATTATTTTTGTCTCTGCGAAGCAGCAATATCTCACTCCGATAGGCATTCTTCCCGGCAGAGACGCAAAACGCACTTTACGCGATATTATTCGTGAAATTGCTTCCACGTTAGATCGCCTTGAGATTTTTCAGATCGCACCTCAAGACCAGTTGGAGCATGTACATAGAGCGCTTGGCCAGCAAAGGACGTTGCTCATTGTAGATAATCTGGAGACAATGGAAGATAAACAGGAGATCATGACCTTTTTGTACGAATTGCCGCCGCTGGTAAAAGTCATCATTACTTCACGCGAGCGCACATATGTTTTCTCTCCTATTCGCCTGGAACAACTCGCTCAGGAAGCCGCTCTCAACCTTATCGAGAAGGAAGCTCAGGAAAAGGACGCGGAAATAAACAGCGAGCAGGCGTTTGATCTCTATCGTCATATAGGCGGAATCCCGGCTGCGCTCGTCTATGCCGTCGGACAGATTGCAAGCGGTTACTCGCTCAAAACGGTCCTGGAAAAAATTCCTCAGGCAGGCAGCGATGTCGCGCGCTTCTGCTTTGAGGGATCGCTGGCACCTTTGCGCGGCCAGCCCGCGCACCGTCTGCTGATGGCAATTGCCATGTTCCACAGGCTCCCCCTGCGTTCAGCCATCGCTTCTACAGCCGGTCTCGTAGCCGATCAGACCGCTGTAGAAGACAGCCTGGCGCTCTTGCAACGCCTTTCGCTGGTAAAGCAGCAGGACGGCCGCTATACCCTGCTTCCACTCACCCGTGAGTATGCGCTGTCCGAACTGGCGGCTCAACCGTTATTTGAGCAAGAAGCCCGCCAGCGTTGGGTGAGATGGTATCAGGATTTTGCTGAAGGATTTGGGGATAATGATTGGGAGGACTGGTCTATTAGATGTGACAAAATAGAGAAAGAATGGGAAAATTTGCTCAGCGTATTCGATTGGTGTGCCGCTCATGAGCAGTATCAGGAAATACGGATTTTCTGGCAAGAAAAACAATTGGTAAGATTCGCTCACATATCTGGATACTGGGATGACCGATTATTCTGGCTCAATTGGTTGATGCAAGGCGCCAAAAAGCGCGGGGATTGGGTGAATGCAGTAAAAGCGATGGTGGATCTTGGCCTTACGCTTACGCTGATGAATCAGTTAGACGATGCATATGAATTATTACAGCAGGCTTGGGAAATGCATGAATATGCTGAGCTGCGACTGCAGTTAATCATCGCGCAAAAAATCGCTAATCTCTGCGTACAACAAAAAGCATATAGTGAAGCGCTTTCCTGGCTTGATCGAGCAAAAAATTTACTGAATGAACTGACAGCTTCAGAAAAGCGTAAGCCCATTCTAGGAAAGCGTGAATATGATCGCCGCGTTGCTGATTTTCAATCCAACAGAGGCTTTTACTTCTTTATGAAGAAGGATTACGAGCAGGCCGAGGCGTGTTATCGGGAGGCCATAAAGCTAGCCCAACCCATTGGCTGGCAGCGAGTCGTCATTTATGCTCAAAACCATCTCGCATACATAGCAATTATGCAGGATAAGCTGGATGAAGCAGAAGCCTTGTTGAAAAAGAGCTTGCCCGTTGATAAAGATAAAAGGCTTGTCGCTTTTCATAAACTCATTTATGCATATTTTTACCAGAAAAAACATCATATAGATGAAGCGCAGCGCCTGGCAAAAGAAGCTTTTGAAGCTTATGAACGCCTGGGCATGAAGCGAGAGGCGCAGGAGGCGAGTGAGTTGCTGCAGATTTTGCAGGGCTAGAGTCTTCATTCCATACGAGGCGGCAGAGATGAGATGGCTCTGCCGCCTTTGCTGTTTGCGAGGAGGATTTTGTTCCACAAAGTTGGATGGCTCTCTCCACGGTCCTGGAGCGGGGGCAGGCTACCCTGCTACTACAGGCGAAAACAGGATCGCCTGGAGCAGACCGAAAGGAGATCCATCCATGCTTGCAATTTCAGAATTACCCGCTGCCGAAAGGACGTTGTTATGCAAGGAAGAGATGTGGGAGGAGCTTCGCCGCTTCTTGCGCCCGTATGCCTGGCGCCTGGTGCGCGCCGCCGACGTGGAGAGCTGGCGGGGACAGAGAGCAGATCTGGTCGAGGATATTGTGCAGGAGACAGTTCGCCGTATTGTCGAGCGAGCACGACGGGCGGAGGCGGGAGAACTTCCTCCGATTGCATCCCTCAAAGGCTTTGCGACGATCACCGCGCGCCACTATTGTGTCGATCTGCAGCGACGGGACTCCCGCTTGCGGCGGGAGGTCTCAACAAGCGCCACTCACGCGGAATATGGCAGCGCAGCGCTCGAGCAGATGAGTCCGCCTGACCTGGCCATCGAACGCCTCTCTCAAGAAGAACTCTTTGCTCGCCTGGCTCGCTGCATCGCCCGCTTTCCCGCGAAGCAGCGCAAAGCTCTCCTGACCGACCTGGCAAATTGTATGCAGTTCGAGGAGGAGCCGTCCGCGCTGCAAAAAGCCTTTCTCGCGCAGGGCATTGATCTGCGAACCTATCAACAGTCCTTGCCCGACGATCCGGTCGCACGCGCCCGGTACGCGGCGCTGGTGTACGTGGCTTATAAGCGAGTTGCCCGTTGTATGCGCGATGAGACAGAGTATCGGTGCTGAGTGAAGGAAAGATTGTGGGAGAGGTTTTCTTACTAACGTTAGATAGGAGGGAGGCTTGCAGTAATTCATTCAACCAGGATGGCTGAATGAATAATGGCTACTACAAAACGGCTAGATGACCGTTTCCAGAATGGGCTCAGGAAGCATCTCGGCCAGCGGCACCTTTTTTGCCTCGACCAGGCGATTCTCTGAGTCCACAAAGACGATATGCGGCGTCAATTGACGGATCTCCTGCTCCTCGAACTGGCCATAGCTCATAATAATCACCAGATCGCCGGGAGCGTTCAGACGGGCGGCTGCCCCGTTCAGACAGATCACACCAGATCCACGCGCGCCGGCGATCGTGTAGGTTTCCAGGCGCGCACCGTTGTTGATGTTCACGACCTGAACCTTTTCGTAGGGATAGATGTTCGCGGCATCCAGCAAATCCTGGTCAATCGTAATGCTCCCAACGTAGTTCAGGTCCGCCTGGGTGACGGTCGCCCGGTGAATCTTCCCCTTGCACATTGTACGAAGCATGATCTCTGTCCCTTTCAAAAGCTATAAAATTGTCAGTGTTCTATGAAGAGTATTACGGATCGAGCCAAGCGCCCGGCCCATCCTATTAATAACAACGAAAGTTTTGCGTACTAGCAACAGAGTTTTCTCTGTCTTAGTATGAATATGTGAAAAAATACCCCCCGGTCCTCTGCCGGCAGAGACTACCGGCCCTTACAGACGTGTTTTTTGCTTATGCTGAGGGAGCATCCAGGCAGGCGAGCAGGCCCAGGGCGTAGGCGTCCTCGATGCTCTGTCCGTCGTACACGCCATCGCGCATCATCAGGCGATAGCGACACTTCCAGCGCCTCGCCGGCCAGGGGGCGAGCTTGAAAAGGGTGTACGTCTCGATCTGCGCCTCCAGGGCCAGGCGCAGGGCGGTCTCATCGCTGGCCGCCACGCCGTGCGCGACCAGCTTGCGTTGTAACTCCTCACTCAACATGCCATCCCACCCAATTTCACGCAATAGCCTGGCGCATCGACTCACGAATCTCCGCCACACTCAGGCCCTCCCAGTCGGTGCGCGGCAAGCGGCGGGGCATGACCGCGAACGGCCCGCTCCAGTTCTTCGCGTGCGCCTCCATCCAGTCGAGCACCTCAAAGGACTTCTGGCGGGACTCCTCGACGATCGGATACCTCAGCGCGGCCCGTTCGTAGACCTCCTGGTCTTTGGTGAAGACGCTGTAGTCTTCGCGAATCACGACATCAATATAGAGGTCGGTGTAGACTATTTCCTGCGTCCGGCTGGTATAGGCGGGGGTGGGCAGCGTGACATCGCAGTAGCCGTAGCTAAAGCTGCCATCCGGGGCATAGTTGATATGGATCGCGAACCACTCGTCCGGCCAGAGATAGGTCAGGGTAGAGTGGTCGGCGTAAAAAAAGTCGGGCTTCCAGTAATTGGGCTTCCAGTGCTTCTTCGTGCCCAGGGGCGTCCAGATACAAACATACTCCTCGCTGACCGGCAGTTGAAAGCCCTGCCAGCAGGCCCAGGGGTCGCCGCTGACCAGCATTTTGCAGACGTCGGCCTCCAATAACATAGCATCCTCTCTCTTTCTGTTTCATATGTTGTCATCTATTATAGCGCAAATTGCGCGGCTTATGTCGATGGCCAGAGCCCAAAGGCCGTTGCGCGGGCCGGCGGGTGATATAATGCTCCTAGATCATGGCAAACGTCATACTCGATGAGGAGCTATTTTTCTTATGAAGGATACGATAGAAGAGACGAGAATTGAGCGCGATTCTATGGGCGAGATGCAGGTGCCGGCGAACGCGTATTATGGCGCCAGCACCCAGCGCGCTGTGTTGAATTTTCCTATCAGCGACCTGCGTTTCCCGCGCCGTTTTATCCAGGCGCTTGGTCAGATCAAGCAGGCAGCCGCTGTAGTGAATGGCAGCATGGGGCACATTGATCCCCAGATTGCCGGGGCGATCGAGCGCGCGGCCCAGGAGGTGATCGATGGCGGGCTGGACGAGCATTTTGTGCTGGATATCTTTCAGACCGGCTCGGGCACGTCGACCAATATGAATGCGAACGAGGTGATTGCTAATCGCGCCAGCGAGCTGCTGGGCGGTTCGCGCGGCTCGCGCAAGGTTCATCCCAACGATCATGTGAACTTCGGCCAGTCCTCCAACGACGTGATTCCGACCGCGATCCATCTTGCGGCGTTGCTTGGCATTGAGAAGGAACTGATCCCCGCGCTGGAGGAGCTGAAGGCGGCCCTGGAGGCGAAGGCTGAGGAATTCATGCCCGTTATCAAGACCGGGCGCACGCACCTGCAGGACGCCACGCCGATTCGCCTGGGGCAGGAATTTCTGGGTTACGCGGGGCAGATCGAGCGCGGTCTTGCCCGCCTGCGCCATGCCGCGCGCGAACTCTCCGAGGTCGCGCTGGGCGGAACAGCGGTGGGGACCGGAGTGAACACCCATCCCGAGTTCGCCGGGCGCGTCTGCCAGCGCCTCTCTGAATTGAACGGACTCGATATCCACGAAACCACTAATCATTTTCAGGCGCAGAGCACGCTGGACAACATCGTTGAGGCCAGCGGCTCGCTCAACACCCTGGCCGTGAGCCTGATGAAGATTGCCAACGATATCCGCTGGCTCGGCTCTGGACCCCGCGCGGGCATCGGCGAGATCGAGCTGCCGGCGGTGCAACCGGGCAGTTCGATCATGCCGGGCAAGGTCAACCCGGTCATCGCTGAATCGGTCGCGATGGTCTGCGCGCAGGTTATGGGCAACCATACCACCATCACGGTCGCGGGCCAGAGCGGCAACTTTGAGATCAACGTCATGATGCCCGTCGCGGCCTATAACCTGCTGCAATCGATCAGTCTGCTGGCAGCTTCCGCGCACAACTTTGCCGGGCAGTGCATCAAGGGCATTAAAGCGACCGCGCGCGGTCCCGAGATGGTTGAGCGTGGCCTGGCCATCTGCACCTCGCTCGCGCCCGTCATTGGCTACGACGCCGCCGCGAACATCGCGAAAGAGGCTGCGCAGAGTGGACGCACTATTCGCGAGGTGGCCCGCGAGAAAACGAATTTGAGCGAGGCCGATCTCGCGCGCATCCTCGATCCCGCGAACATGACGAAGCCGGGGCTGGAGGGCGGTCCGGCGGGAGGCTAGTTTCGTTTCAATCGCGCCTGGAGGGTGAAAGAAATAACCATGCCGGCCCCGCTTGCCATAGGATGAAATATCTTCCTGATTTCTGAAATGGTCGAGTGGAATATGTATGAGGAACTCCCAGAGCACGCTGCCAATGGAGCAGAGAGAAGAGGCGCCACAGGATGACGGATAAGAACGCCAGGATCGAGAAGACGGGCAAACGCGCCCTTGTGATCCACAGCCCGGCGTCCGGGCGAGCCAGGCAATTGCCACACGCGCTCAGCAGCCTGGAGCACGCCGGGCTGGAGGTTGTCCAAGCTGTGCCGATCGGCGACCTGCGCGAGCAGTCCGCGCAAGGCCAGCGCTGGCTGGAGCAGGGAATCGAGGTTGTCATCGCGGCGGGCGGCGATGGCGTAATCGGCAGCACGCTCAACCACATCGCCAGGAGCGGGCTGCCGCTGGGCATTATGCCGCTGGGCACCTCCAACGATATCGCTCGCTCTCTCAGTATTCCACTGGAATTGGACGCCGCGGCCAGGACGATTGCTGGCGGGCAGACGCGCAAGATCGACCTGGGCGCCGCGTACCTGTTCGATCCGTCCAGACCTTTGGGCGAGCAGTTTTCAGAGGAGATCGCGCCTACCTACGGTTATTTTGCGCATGTGCTGACCGTCGGGCTGAATGTCCATTTTGCGCAGATCGCCACCAACGTCGCCACGCGCAAACGCTACGGGCGCCTGACCTACCCGATCGCGGCCTTGGAGGTCCTGCGCAATCCAGAGATTCTGCCGGTACGCCTGCAATTCGAGGGATTGCAGCTTCCGCCACATGTGCAGCGCCAGAATCAGGGGAAAGAACAGATCAACGCGGAGTACGCGGAACTGAGCAGCCGGGCACTGCAAGTCACGGTCATCAACGCGCCTATTTTCGGCGGGGCCTGGCAGATTGCCCTGCCCGGCTCAAGTTTGGAGGACGAGGTGCTCGATGTTGTTGTCTTTGAAGAGTTCGGCTCCGGCCAACTGGGCGCGCGCCTGGCCGCGTTCTTCAACTCGCCCCCGCTAGACACAGATCGGCAGGGGGAGAGCGAAGCGGCGGAGACGTTTCTTCGGCATCCCGCAGAACTCACCGGCCTGCCGGGCATTCACCATCTCCAGGCGCGCGGAATCGCCATCAGCACCGAGCGGGACCCGCAGCCCGTGACCCTCGACGGCGAGATACGCGGGCAAACGCCCCTGTATGTGAAATTGCTGAGGCATTTTCTGCCGGTCTGCGTGCCCGGCGAGAACGCTACGCCCTGATCAGAGAGCCAGCGCGCTAATCCCCCGCATGCACCACTCCCACCCGGCGCTTTACCTCCTCTTTGCCGCGCACCAGCGAGGTGAAGACGCCGAGGGCCGCGATGCAAGCGCAGACGATAAAGGTGGTGTGGAAGGCGCTCGTAAAGGTTTGTTGCAAGGCTAGTATGGGTGCTCTGTTTGGGGGACGAAGGCCGCTCGCCAGCAGCGCGCCCGCCAGCGCGCCGCCGAGGCTGGTGAAGATCGCGCCGGCCAGCGCCACGCTGACACTCTGTCCCATCACGCGTCCAGTGGCAAGGAAGCCGGATGCCACTCCCTGGCGGTTGCGCGGCGCGGAACCCAGCAGGGCGCTGTTGTTGGGCGATTGGAAGAGCGCCTGGCCGAGGCCCGTGACCACCAGACGCCAGATGATGTCCCCCACCGAGCTCTGCGCGTTCAACTGGCTGATCAGAAGCAGACCGATGCAGGCGATGCTCAAACCGGCAGCGGCGAGCCAGCGCGTGCCAATCCGATCGGCCAGCGCGCCGCTAAAGGGGGCGATCAGCGCGATGGTCAACGGCAGCGGCGAGAGCAGCAGCCCGGACTCAATCACCGAAAAACCCCGCAGTTCTTCCAGGTAGAAAGGCAGCATGAAGCTCACCGCGAAAAGGGCCAGGAAGGACATGATCAGGCTGACGTTGGCCGAGACGAAGACGCGATTGCGCAGGAGGCTGAAATCGATGATCGGATCGCCCACGCGCTGCTCGGCAATAACCAGCAGAATAAACGCCAGCGCGCTGATAACCAGCGTCGAAATTAATGCCCACGAACTCCATCCCCACTCCTGGCCAAAGGAGAGGCCGAGCGTCAGGGCGATCAGTCCAACGGCCAGCAAGAAGGCCCCGATGGGATCAAAGCGCCCGCTCATGCGCGTATGGCGCTCCCTCAGAACAAGCAGGGAGGCGGTCACGCCGATTATGCCAAACGGGACGTTCACATAGAAGATCCAGCGCCAGGAGAAGTTCGCGGTGATTAGTCCCCCCAGCGTCGGGCCGATGCTCGTTCCCAGCGCGACAAAGACCGCGTTCATGCCAAGCGCCCGTCCCCGTTCCTCCGCCGGGAAGGCGCTGGTCAGCATCGCCGGGCTGACCGACATAATCAGCGCGCCGCCAAGACCCTGGAAGGCGCGGGCGATGATCAGAACGAGCAGCGCGGGCGCGGCTCCGCAGATTGCTGAGCCGAGCGTGAAGATAATCAGACCGGCGACCCAGAGCGTCTTGCGCCCGACCATATCCGCCAGACGCCCGATGGTCAGCAGCACCCCGGCGATCACTATCAGGTACGCGATGATCACCCACTCGATCGCTCCATTCAACGGCACCTGGAAATACGTCGCGATCGTCGGCAGGCTGATATTCACGATCGACGAATCGAGCGTCGCCATGAAAATCCCAATCGCCAGAATTGCCAGCACGGCCCACTTGCTCGGAAGCTTTACCTCCTGCTGCGCGCCTGCGCGTCTCTCGCCGCCCGCCCGGCCCTCTGTCTTTAGTGCGCGCTCGCTCTCCAGCGTTTGCGCAAAACTGTCGTTCTGTTGCATTGTGAAAATCCCATCGGTGATGTGAGAAAAATATCGTTCCTTCTGGGGATAACATTTCGATTGCTCGATTCATGCCCCGGAAAAGAGCAGTATTGCTTGCGATTCTTGATGATTTTTTCTCATACCTGGTGGGCGGGCGTGTAGCGGCGAATACTGAGCATAAAGATCACTCCTTTGCAGCGCGATTCCCCCTATTTTATCTCACGAAACGTCAGACTGGCAGCCTGCGGCTGCAAAAAGGTTCTGCCAACTATCGGGAGCTGGCCACTCTCCTCGTTGGGTGTAGCGGCGCTGCTGGCCATCGCCGGGCGACTCCTCTTGGCGGCCCAGGACGGCGATGGCCAGCAGCGCCGCTACGTCCTACGGGGAAATTAGGCAAGCTGTTGAGTACCGGAAAGTTGATGGAACCCTGCAAAAAAGAGAAAGGAAGCGGGCCCGGGCAGCCGGCACGCCGGCTTGCCCGGGCCCGCTTCTCCCTGGGTGGGCATCCTCGATCAAGTAGAATCACCCTATCCCAACGCGATTGTTCCGCCGAGGATCAGGCTATCGGAGGCAGCGCAGGCCAGGTGCGGATTGAAGCCAATCGCGGCCTGCGTGACGGTGAACTTGCCGGTCAGGGCGCCGTTGAGCTTGGCATTGAGCATCTGCTCGATCTGCTGATTGTAGCTGTTGATGGGGAAGGAGATCAGCCCTCCCAGAATCTGCAAGTCAGTCTTCAGCACATGCACGACAAGATTGCCGTTCGAGGCCGCCGGGGCCATCGTGGAGACTGCGGTGCCGATGTTGAGGCCGTACCAGAGGATGTCTGAGGTGGTGGTGAGGTTTGTGCCTGCGACGCCGACGCGAATATTCTGCGCCGTGAGGCTGCTGCTCACCGGAATGCTGCCGATGCTGCCGCCGAGTTGCGCCAGGGATGAGGAGGGAATCTCAATGTACGAGGTGGGCGCGGCGGCGTCGGTTCTCTGCATATAGGCAACCGGCAGCGCGGTCCGGGCGTTCTGGCTGCTGGCTTGCCCTAGCGCGACCGGGAACTTGAGGTTGATATTCAGATCAGCATCTCCGCATTGAGGCGTCGCGGCGATCCTGTTCAGCGAGCCGATGGGCACCTGGAAGGTTGCCAGGGGACCATTGACCAGGCTCGGGCCGCCGTTGGCCGAGGGCTGAGCCGTGACCTGGATGGTTGAGGCGTTGATCACCTTGAAGCTGATTAAGATACTGCTCGCCGTGGCTTTGCGATCACCTGGATAGAGGCTGATCTTCAGCGTAGTCAGCAGACCGCTGACCTCCGGCTTCAGGCTGACCAGCGTAGCCGAGGGCTGGAGCAGAGCGTTGGCCATCAGCGCGGCCCAGCTCTGGTCCTGTTTGGGCAACTGCTTGACCATGCTGGCAATCGCGTTGCCCACCATCTGCGGAATCTGCTGATCGATGTTGCTCTGGAACATGGGTCGCAGCATCTGATCGGTCAGGTATACATTGGCATCGATGGATGTCGTCGCGCCCAGAGTTCGGGCGGGATGCGAGGCGGCGCGGGCGGGCGTATAGATCGCCAGCATGCAGAGTGCCAGCACGGTCACGATCGCGCCTGCCACCTGGAAATGACGTTTGTTGCGCATAGAGTGCCTCCTTTCCTGCTAGCCCAACAGCTTGCTGAGATCGATGGGTTGGGTGAAACAGAGCGCCGTGGGCGTGGGCTGGGCCGCGATTCCCTGGATCGGCGGGGCCTGGATCAGAAGAACCAGCATCTCCGCTCCCTTGCCACAGGCGAGCGTCGAACTTGTATGGATTGAGACCAGCTTTGCCTTCTGCAACTGCTTGTGCAGGGCCGGCATCACCGTTGCCAGCACTAATTGATTCAGCGCGTTCTGCATATTAGCAGCGGAGGCCGGGCCGGCGTCGAGTCCGTCGCGTTTGAGATGCGTGACGGTGAGATGGATATTCTGCTGCGAGTCGAGGCCGAGCGTGGTATCCAGTTCCACCGGCAGCACACGCTGAATCCCACCGGTATTGATGTTGAGATTCAGTTTGATGACCAGGCCATCGTTGGGCACAGGAGCGACCTGGATATTGCTCAGCGTGCCATCCTTCAGGCCAAGTTGTGAGACGAAGAGGGAGGTCAGGGCCACGTTGTTCATGGCCAGCTCGATCATGCGCGTACCGGCGACGGGCGTGTCGGTGGCGCCGGGACTGCTATTGGCGCTCGATGGATTTGGGCCTGCGGGGGACGAGGGCCAGAGCAGGAGGGCGGTCAGGCCGCCGCCGACGAGCAGCATGGCCAGGGCGATGCCGATCAAGGCAAAGACCAGGCGGCGGCGCGAGGGACGTGCGCCGGGTCCCGCATTGTTGCGAGGTGGGACCGGGCCGGCGAACGGCTCATCCAGCACGCCCGTCGCGCTCAGCGCAGCCACCGTCACGGCGCTATGCGGATCGGACTCGACCACCGCTGGCTCTTCCTCCAACTCCTCTGCCACCGCCGGTTTCGTGCCCCAGAGGAAAATGGCCGGGACCACGCCGATCAGGCACAGGATCATTGTCGCAAAGAAGATCGAGCTATAGACCGTGTGGGCCGAATGGATCAGGTGAATGGCGTAGTCGTGAGTCCACTGACCGAACTGCGCAGCAGTCGCATTCAGGGGCAACGAGGGAAACTGCGAGGCCAGTTGCTTGAAGTAGGCCAGGCCCCAGGAGGTCAGGGCAGCCAGGCCCAGGATCATTCCGACCATGCGCAGGGCGGTGACAATCGCCGCGCCCTGGCCGGCCTGCGAGGTTCGCACGGCCTTGATCGCGGTCGTGCTGATCGGCGCGACCACCAGGCCGAAGCCCAGGCCCGCCGTCATCGTGCTGATCGTGATCTGCGTCCAGTCCACATTGATCGGCCAGCGGCTCATCAAGTAAAAGCCGGCGGCGGTAAAGATCAGTCCCAGCGCGCCGACCAGGCGGCAGGAGAGGCGACCACAGAGCCAGCCGCCGAGAATCGCGCCGACGGGGATCATCGCGGTCATGCGCAGCAGCGCCAGCCCACTGACAATTGCCATATCGGAGGCCGAGATCTGCTGGCTGAGCACCGTATCAACGTAGAGCGGGATATCGGCCATAGCGATAATCAGTCCCGCCCCCACGAACAGGCTGACCAGCGAGGTTGCGATAAATGGCAGCCGTTTGAAAAGCGAGAGATCGATCACCGGCCAGCGCTGGCGGCGAACGATTGAGAAATGCGGCGTGCTGCGCAGCGAGAGACGAGGCAAACGCCAGCTCTTGAGACGCCCCAGGAGAATGAAGAGAGTGAAGAAAACGAGGGACAGAAGCAGCGAGACGGGATTATTCTGCGGCACGCTGCCATTCAGCGAGGTGGGACCGAGGTCCGTGCCCTGCTGGGCCAGGCCCAGGCTCAGACAGGTCAGAGCAAGACCAAGCAGCAGCGCGCCCAGCCAGTCGATGCCCTCACGCGAACGCTGATGCTTCGGCGTGCAGAAGATCACGCCCAGGACGAGCGCCAGCACGATCGGCACATTGAGATAGAAGATGTAGGTCCAGCCCAGCGTCGAGACGATCAGCGCGCCATACAGCGGACCAACCACCCCGCCGGCCTCCGTCACTGCGCCGATAATGCCCAGGGCCACGCTCAGCCGCCCCTTGCCGTAAAAGTCGCTAACCACCGCGATGGCCACCGGAACCACCGCGCCGCCGCCGATTGCTTGAATAAAACGCGCGCTAATCAGCCAGATCAGGCCCTGTGAGGTCGTATCAATGTTAAAATTGCTGAGAAAACTGATATCGACGTTCTGGCCCAGCCACGGCGAAAGCGCGCAGAGCACCGAGCCCACGCCGAAGATGGAGAGGCAGAGCAACATGATGCGCCGCCGCCCGAAAATGTCCGAGATGCGGCCCATCAGCGGCATGGCGATGACAAAGCCCAGCAGGTACGCGCTGACGATCCAGGCCGCGTGATCGAGCTGGGTGATCGGAATATTAATGCCGGGATCGGTGATGATCTTCGGCAGCGCAGTCACCACCACCGTCTCATCCATCGAGGTTACGAAGACGCTGGCGCAGGCGACGATCAGGGCCGCGATGGCCAGACGCTTCTCGGCGGGACTGGCGGCTGTGCCGGGCATGGCAAGCTTTTTAAACGAGCTGGTAATCTGCGCGCGCCGGGAAGGTGCGGCGGGCACGGTCGGTTCTAGCGCCGGAGGAGCATCCGCCTGGGCCGCGTAGGGCGAGTTGTGATAATCCCCTTTACGCAGGCGCGCGGACGTTTCCTCGTCGTCTTCTAATGTATACATCTCTTCCTCTGTACAAAGGCTGAAAAACCGTCAGACGGATACCCTTACGGATATTCTTTCCGGCTGCGCTTTTCCGGTCAGGCCACACTACACTTGCGGAGCTACAATGCTTATATTTTCGTTATACTTTGAGATAAAAAATGTGCGCGTTGTCTGGGCGGTATCGCCAACCGCGGCCTCTCCGGTGACAGAAAGCTCGTAAGGCAGCCCGTCGGACTGGCCCGCGCAAATGCTGGTCTGCAGCATGGTTCCGGCGGGCACACCGCCTCCTGTGAAGAAGGCCAGGTCCTTCGCGGGCAATTGCCCATTGACGCGCCAGCAGGGCGTGCCGTTCACTGTATCGGCGACGGGACCGGTCACGTTCTGTAGCTTGCTCACCAGCGAGATCAGGCCGGTGTCGGGATTGGTTAGGGTGCGGGGATCGAACATGCCCTTGACGACGCGCCACTGGCCGGTGATTGGATCGGTAATAAACTGATTCGTGCCCACGCTGATTAAATTCACCGTCACCGCCTGCCCGGAGAGCAGCACATTGGCCTGGGCGCGGATCTTATCGGGCATTAATACGTCGCCGTCGGCGCTGCGAATCACAATCTGGCTCGCGCCGGTATTGCCCAGGTTATCGGTCTTCATGGTCAGATGGAAAGAGGTCACGGAGCGGAAATTTTTCTGCATAGTGGCCAGCACCTGCTGAGCAGTCGGCTTGGGTCCCAGCCCGCTGCTCGGCGTCGAGCGCTGCCAGGGCAGGGAGCAGCCAGCAATTAAGAAGAGACAGGCCAGGCCCAGAACAAGCGCGGGCAGAGTTCCGCGCTTCCGGGAGAGTTTCCGGCGCCCGCAACGGAGAAACGCGTCCATAGATGATGCCTCCCCAAATGTGATTGGATAGAAAAGTCTTGCTGAAACAAATCAACGCAACGAGGCCGCGCTTTTGGGGAATGGAGACACAGAGGCATCCAGGATGGTACTTTCGGGCATATTTTTTCTGTCTGAGGGCATGATTAAAGAATTACTTGCCCTCATAAGCTTCTTTCGCTACATCTCGCGCGGCTTCGCCATGAAAAAATTTAGTAAGTGTGTGATAGGCATATGCCATGCAAAAACATGAAATGCTTTTTGCATGGCATATGCCTATCACACACTTACTTTTGATAATACGCCTGGGCAAAGCGCGCAGCCAAGCGGGCGTTATTCAGCAGCAGAGCCTTGTTGGCCTCGACGCTCTCGCCGGAGGTCACGCGCGCGACGTGGGAGAGCAAGAAAGGCGTGGTGGCGGGACCGCGCACGCCCTGCTCGCGGGCCAGGCGCAGGGCCTCCTCGGTCGCGGCCTCCAGCGGCTCGGGATTCAGGGAGTACTCGGCGGGGATCGGGCAGGCCACGACCAGACCGTGCAGGCCGCATTCC
>Ga0070740_10000838_pt1 | contig 51394 bp, 42 predicted proteins | sample Coa_R2_FD_67286 | JGI IMG/M metagenome (GOLD analysis project Ga0070740, IMG submission 67286) | Surface soil microbial communities from Centralia Pennsylvania, which are recovering from an underground coalmine fire - Coalmine... | ecosystem: Environmental > Terrestrial > Soil > Unclassified ... | reverse complement strand
ATGCTTCGCGTGATCGCCTGGCGGATCCACCACGTCGCATAGGTCGAGAACTTGTAGCCGCGGCGGTACTCGAACTTGTCGACCGCCTTCATCAGGCCGATGTTGCCCTCCTGGATGAGGTCGAGGAACTGCAGGCCGCGATTGGTGTATTTCTTGGCGATGGAGATGACGAGGCGCAGGTTCGCCTCCACCATTTCCTTCTTCGCCTGGCGCGCCTCGCGCTCGCCCTTCTGCACCATGTGCACGATCTTGCGGAATTCGGCGATCTCGACGCCGGTCTGCGCCGCGAGGTCGTGCACCAGCGAGCGGATTTCCTTGATGCGGTCCTTCTCCTTGGCGACGAAGCTCTTCCAGCCTTTGGCCGAGAGCTTGGACACGCGGTTGAGCCAGCGCGGGTCGAGCTCGTTGCCCATATACTGCTTGAGGAAATCCTCCCGGGCGACGCCGTAGCTCTCGGCGAGCCGCATCAGCCGGCCTTCGTTGGAGACAAGGCGCTTGTTGATGTCGTAGAGCTGCTCGACGAGCGAATCGATGCGCGCCTGGTTGAGGCGGAGCGACTTCACCTCGGAGATGATCTCTTCCTTGAGCTTCTTGTATTTGCGCTCCTGCGCCGGCGACAGCGAGGTCGAGCGCAGGCGGAACTGGATGTCCTGCTCCTGCAAACGGCGCAGGCGCTTGAAGCTGTCGGCGATGGTGTCGAAGGTCTCGACGACTTTCGGCTTCAGCTCGGCTTCGATCGCGGCGAGCGACAGCGAATTCTCCATGTCGTCTTCGTCGTAATCGCTCTCGGCCGCGGCCTCGCCGGGATCCTTCTCCTCGCCTTCCTCGCTCTCTTCGCCGGGCGCGCCGGCAACTTTGAACGGCGTCGCGGCGGCGGGCGCCGCGGCGGGCGCGGCAGCGGGCTGCACCACCTGCAGATGCGGCGCGCCGGGAACGGGCGTGCCCACGGCGCCGGCGACCGGCTTGCCGTCCGGCCCGATCACCGGCGCCTGCATCTTCTGCGCGTCGGGACCGGCATAGGTCGCTTCGAGATCGATGATGTCGCGGAGGAAGACCTTTCCCTCGTTCAACTCGTCGCGCCAGATGATGATGGCCTGGAAGGTGAGCGGGCTTTCGCACAGGCCGGCGATCATCGCCTCGCGGCCGGCCTCGATGCGCTTGGCGATGGCGATCTCGCCTTCTCTCGATAGAAGTTCAACAGAGCCCATCTCGCGCAGATACATGCGCACGGGATCGTCGGTGCGCTCGGACGGCTCTTTCTTCTCTGTGGTGGCGAGCGGCTTGGGCGTCGCCTCGACGAGCTCGCCGCCCTCGTCGTCGTCGTCGCCGTCGTCGCTGCCCTTGTCGCCGTCGTCGGTGTCGGTGTCCTCGGTCTCCACCACGTTGATGCCCATCTCGCTGAGCATCGCCATGATGTCCTCGATCTGCTCCGGCGAGGTCGATTCCGACGGCAGCACGGCGTTGAGCGCGTCGAAGGTCACATAGCCGCGCTTCTTGGCGGCCTTGATCATCTTCTTGACGGCGGCGTCGGAGAGGTCGAGCAGCGGCAGCGGGGTGTCGGGCGCGCCTTCGGTTTCCTTCTCGGGGGCTTCTTCTTTGGGCTGCTGCTTTACCTTCGTCGCCATTCCGTCTCTCCTGGACGGGCCCCGGTAACGGGCACCCACGGCCAAAAAAGGGCCGCGCGCAACGGCGCGTGCCCCCGAATCAGGTCGCCTGATGTTCCCGGAGCCCGCTTAAGCTCCGCTTAACCAACGAAATACCGCGGGAATCGACCTATTATTCCACGCCGGCCCGGTTTCTGCACCGCTCACTTTGTCGAAGGACCAGCGCCTCCGGCGCATGGTCATAAGCTACGGACGCCGCGACCGGAAGAGGCGCCGAAGCCCTCGATCTGAGCTTCCGTACCGTCCATCCGCGCCAGGCGGGCCTTGACGTCGCGCAAGCGCAGATAATTGGCTTCGCTGGCGTCCTGGCCGAGCGCCTGCTCGGCGTCCTTGAGCTCCTTAATTAGTGAATGCCACTGCCGATGCAAGCCGACAAGCTGCATCCAGGTCACCAAAACGTCGTCGGGTGCCGCCTCTGGCCGCGCCCCCCAGACCGAAGGCGTGGTGATCGAGGCGGCGATGCGCTGGGCGGCATCGGCGAGGCCGCGCGTGGCCAGCTCGGCCATCAGACCCCCGGCATCGAGCGCCGCGGCATGCGCGGCGATGTCGATCAGCGCGCCTTTGAGCTTCTCGGCCTCGGCGTGGCGAAACTCGAGCGAGGCCAATTCCTCCAGATGATCGTGCAGCAGCCACGGGTGATTGAGCGCCGCCTGTAAGATGAGCGCCTCGCGCCGCGGCACCGCGCTGCGGTGGCCGCGGTGCACCGGACTGTTGGCGAGCTGCTGGCTCACCACCACGTAAGGCATCGGCCGGCCGCCGGCGCCGCGCTGCGGGCGGTCGCGCCGCGTGCGCCAATCGGCGGCCCCGGTGCGCGGCTCGCGCCGCGGGCCCGAACTCGCCGCGAAGAATTGCGCCAGCCGCGCATTGAAGTCCTGCCGATAGTAGCGGCGCACCGCCTCGTCGGCGATCGCCGCCGTCAATTCGTTGAGCCGCGCTTCGAGCGCGGCGCGACGCTCCGGTGTGTCGAACTGGTGCCCTTCGGTTTCCCGCGCCCACAGCATGGCGGCGAGCGGCCGCGCCGCGGCAATGACTTCGGCCAGCGCCTCGCGCCCGCCGCTGCGGAAAAGATCGTCGGGATCCTGGCCCTGCGGCAGCAGCGCAAATTTCAGGCTCTTGCCTGGCTGCAGGCGCGGCAGCGCCAAGTCAACCGCGCGATAGGCGGCACGTTGGCCCGCGGCGTCGCCGTCGAAGCAGAGCAGCGGCTCGTCCGCCATCTTCCACATCAGGCCGAGTTGGTCCTCGGTGAGCGCCGTGCCGAGCGGCGCCACCGTCGCCGCAAAGCCCGCACTCACCATGGCGATGACGTCGACATAGCCTTCCACGGCGATGAGCGGCGCGCCTTCGTGCGCCGCCTGCCGCGCCGCGGCGAGATTGTAGAGCGTCGCGCCTTTGTGAAAGAGCGGCGTTTCCGGCGAGTTCAGATACTTTGCCGGCGCGTCCTTATCGAGCGCGCGGCCGCCAAAGGCGATCACCCGACCGCGCAGGTCGGTGATCGGAAACATTACGCGGTCGCGGAAACGGTCGAACGGCACAGGAATGTCGTCGCCGCTGACGAGCAGACCCGCTTCCACCATGTCCTCGACGGGAATGCCATGGCCGCCGAGGTGCTCCTTGAGCGCGTAACGCTCGCCGCTCGCAAAACCAAGACGGAAGCGCAATTGCGTCTTGGCGTCGATGCCGCGATCGGCAAGATAGCCGCGCGCTTTGGCGCCGGTCTTCGCCGCGAGCGTGTCCTGGAAGAACTTCGCCGCCAGCTCCACCACGTCGTGCAGCGTCTTGCGTTTGGCGGCGCGCGCCTCGTCCTCGCGCGAAAGCTGCGGCAGCGGCACCCCGGCCATTTGCGCCAGGCGCTCGACCGCCTCCGGAAACGTGACGCCTTCCGTTTCCATGACGAAATCGAAGATCGACCCGTTCTTGCCGGCGGAGAAATCAAACCACGCCTGCTTCTGGTCGTTGACGAAGAATGACGGCGTCTTCTCCTTGTTGAACGGCGATAGTCCCTTGAACTCGCGGCCCGCGCGCATGAGCTTCACGCGCCGGCCCACGACCTCCGACACCGGAAGCCGGGCCTTGAGTTCATCGAGGAACTGAGGCGTGAAGCGCATGGTCAGGACGCGTGTCGGCGCGCCATTTGCATTGTCGATGGAAGCGAACGAATCGCCGTCCCATCATAGTCCCAGGCGATTGCGACTTTCCGCGGCATGTGCGCGCCCGACGGCGGCGGCGGGCGCGACCGCCCGCTTTTCCCGGCTTTCCACAGGCTGCCCACGGACGGGCCCGCGCCCCGGCAACATCCGTCGCCCGGAACGTTTGCCGAGAGCGCCCGTTGGCCTCAAGGCGCGACGGCGTCGTGAACTCAGGTGGAGAGCCAAGTTCCGCGCCGGAACGCGACGGGGCGTCGGTCGGCAGGCGAAGCGCGCATCGAGTTCCGCAACTTCCATGGCCAGTCTCACCCATACAGCGCATGCGGCCGTCGAGGCTGCAGAGGAGCGCGCGGCGGATGCGGTGGGCGGCAAACGGCGGCTGAAGATCGTTCTGCTGCTTGCCGCCATATTGGCGCTCGACACAGCGGACAAAGCGACGGTCGCGGCCGTAGCCCCCGGTCTCAAGCAGGTGTTTCACATCGGCAATACCGATATCGGCGTGCTTGTCGCCTGCGTATCGTTCATGGGCGCGGCATTGAGCCTGCCGATGGGCAGCCTCATCGACCGCGTCAGCCGCAAGACCGTGCTGGTGGCAACGATCGCGCTGTGGACGCTCGCCATGGTGGTGAGCGGCACTGCAACCTCGTTCATCTATCTCCTGCTCACCCGCGTTGCGCTCGGCGGCGTCACCGCCTCGGCGAGCCCGGCGGTCGCCTCGCTGACCGGCGACTTCTTCCCGGCGCGCGACCGCTCGCGCATCTACGGCTTCATTCTCGCCGGCGAGCTCGTCGGCACCGGCATCGGCTTTGTCATCTGCGGCGAGATTTCCGCGCTTATCGACTGGCGTTGGGCGTTCTATTTCATGGCCGTGCCCAGCGCGGCGCTGGCCTGGGTGATCTGGCGCTATCTGCCCGAGCCGGAGCGTGGGCGGCAGAGCGACCTCGGCTTGGGCGGCCGCGCCACCGAGCAGGCGCAGCGCTCGATGCGGCGGGCCGGCATCGAGCCGCGCCGCGAGCTTGTGCTCGACGAAAATCCGCACCGGCGCAGCGTGTGGTGGATCGTGCGCTACCTGTTGCGCATTCCGACCTATCGTCTGCTCGTGATCGCTTCCGCGCTCGGCTACTACTTCTTTGCCGGCGTGCGCGGCTTCGCCATGATCTATCTGACGCAGCACTATTCGGTGTCACGGGCGACGATCAGCGGGCTTGGCATTGTCATCGGCATCGGCGCTATTGCCGGGTTGCTGGCGGGCGGCTGGCTCGCGCAGTGGATGCTCGACCGCGGCTGGACGCAGGCGCGCATCCTGGTGCCGGGGGTTTCTTTGTTCCTCGCCGCGCTGTTCTACGCGCCCGGCATTTGGACGACGAGTCTGGCGCTCGGTCTGACGCTGCTCACCGTCGGCACTGCCGCTTTGGCGGCGGCCAACCCGCCGATCGACGCCGCGCGTCTCGACATTGTGCCGCCGCAGATGTGGGGCCGCGGCGAGGCCGGACGCATGGCGCTGCGCGGTTTTCTCGAAGGCGGCGCGCCCATTTTGTTCGGCGCCGTGTCGGAGTGGTTCGGCGGCGGCCAGCAAGGACTCGAGTTCACGTATCTCCTGATGCTGATCCCGGTGCTGGCCGCGAGCGCTCTCGCCATCCCCGCCTATATGGCCTATCCGCGCGACGTGGCGACGGCGAGCGCATCCGTGCAGCGGTTGAAGAAGAAGAAAGACTAGCGCGAGAGCAGTTTGCTTTCGTGGAATCTCCCGCTCGTCCCCGCGAAAGCGCGGCCCCAGGAACAAAACGGCCAGCTACCGATTACGGCCCCGGAGTCCCCCTTGCGCGGAATGAGCGGAGATTGGGTTCAATCGGAATAAATTATAGAGCCGCTACTGCGGCTTCATGCCGGACTCTTTTACGACCTCTTCGGCCGTTGCACGCTCGGCCTTGATCTGGGCGGCGAATTCCTCAGGCGTATCGATGGCCGGCACCTGGCCGCGGTTGATGACGTATTGGTCGACGAAGGCCTTGTCCGCGAAGACCTTGATGACAGCGTCGTGAATTTTGGTGACGACCTCCTTTGGCGTGCCGGCCGGCGCGAACAGACCGTACCAGGTCTGCGACGGCGGGCCGGTATAGCCGAGGTCGGCGAGCGTCGGCACATCGGGTAAGAGCGGCGTGCGGATGTTATTGACCAGCACGAGCGGGGTCATCTTGCCGGCCTGGATGTGGCCGATCACGTTGCCGAGCCCGATCAGGGCGATCGGCGTCGATCCCGAGAGGATGGCATTGGTCGCCTCGCCGCCGCCCTTGAACGGCACGCGCACCCAGTCGGAGCCCTTCTGCTTGTTGAGCCGCTCCATGTAAACGACGAGCGGCAGCGATGCGGTGAGATAGGAAAGCGTCTTCGGCTTGCGCTTCGATAGCGCGACCAGGTCGTCGACCGATTTCACCTTGAGATCGGAGTTTACCACCAGCACCTGGATCAGGTGGAAGAGATTGACGATGGGCGTGAGGCCCTTCTCCGGATCGAAGGTGAGAGTCTTGAACAGGTATTGGTTGTAGATCATCGGATCGGCATTGATGATGCAGATGGTGTAGCCGTCCGGCGGCGCTTCCTGACAGGCATGCGCGGCGATGTTGCCGGCGGCACCCGGCTTGTTCTCGATGACCAACGATTGCCCGAGAATGGGACGCAGGCGGTCGTTAAGCACGCGCATAAAAGTGTCGCTGATGCCGCCGGCGCTGGAAGTGGTGAGCACGCGGATTGGATGATCGGGGTATTCGGCGCGCGCCGCCCCGGCGCAGAGGGCCAGCGCCGTCAGTAGAGCGATCAAGATGCGTGCCATGTTCCCCCCCGTTTCCTTTTGTGGTCATGCCGGCTTTACGCCGGCATGCACGCCTTCTTTATGAAAGCAAGACGCGGCTGGCGGCGACAAGCCCGGCCGCAGAGGAAAAATCGGGCCCATGCGCCCCCGTGCGCATGGGCCCGTGTCGCGCCAGCCGCTCGACGCAGAGCTTCAGCGTTTCGTCACCACGACTTCCAGATATTCGCCCGGCACGACCATGGTGCCGTCCTTGGCACGGTTGGCGCCGTCGATCAGCGCCTCGATGTCCGATAGCAGCGCCCGCTGCGCTGCGGCATCCAGCGCCGTCACCGCCTTCAGCATCGGACCGTAGTAGGTCTTGAACATGTCGATCCAGTGCTGTGCCGAGCGATAGCGGAACATGAAGTCGCGCTTCGGCGTCTCGATTGCCGCGGCGTGGGCGCCGAAAAGCTCCTCAATGCGTTTGCGTGTGCCCCACAGTGCCGGCGACTTCACGCCCGCAGGCGGCGGCAAATACTTGCCGATCACCTTGAAGATTTGGCCGATGAAGCCGTCCGGCGTCCAATTGGCGAGGCCGATCTTGCCGCCGGACTTGCAGACGCGCAGCAGCTCGGCCGCGGCCTTGTCCTGATTTGGCGTGAACATCACGCCGTAGGTCGACATCACGGCATCGAAGCTGCCGTCCGCGAAGGGTAGCGCCTCGGCGTCCGCCTCCTGGAACGCGATCGTCCATCCTTCGGCTTGCGCGCGCACCCGCCCGCGTTCGAGCAAGGCGGGCACATAGTCGGTCGAGGTCACCTCGCACCAGCGGCGCGCCGCCGCCAGCGTGGCGTTGCCGTTGCCCGCAGCGACGTCGAGCACCTTCTGCCCCGCGCGTAGATCGAGCGCCTCGCAGAGACTCTCGCCGACAATCTGCAACGTCGCGCCGATGACTGCGTAATCGCCGGACGACCAGGTGGTCCGTTGCTTCGATTTGAGAGCGTCGAGATCGGGCGCGGCGGGGGGCGGCTTGGTCAAAGTAGCCGTATTCATCGGTGGTCCTCCTTTATATCGTTGCCGGCGGTCGCGGCCGCTGCGGCGCGGACTGCCGGATGCTGGTATTTTTCGCCGAGGGCGGGGGGCTTTCCAGTTCAGAAACTGGAGCGCGGCGCAGCGCGCCTTGCGGCAAAGCACCGCGACGGGGAGATTTTCTGCCCTGCCGAAATTCCGGCCCAAGTTTGATAGTACAGTTTGTGGACCGGAGTCCCGCGATGTCCGCACCGATGAGCGTCAAAAGCACACAAAACAGCTACGGACAGTTTTGCCCGGTCGCCATGGCGGCAGAAATCTTCTGCACGCGCTGGACCGCGCTGGTGCTGCGCGAATTGATGGCCGGATCGCGGCGCTTCAACGAGATCAGGCGCGGTCTGCCGCGCATCTCGCCGACGCTTCTGTCCAAGCGCCTGAAGGAACTCGAAGTCGCAGGTCTTGTTGCCGCCCACAAGACCGGCAAGTCGGCCATCGAGTACGAGCTTACCGATGCAGGCGAGGACTTGCGCGGCGTGGTCCAATCGTTGGGCTCGTGGGGCCACCGCTGGATCGAATCGAAATTGACGCTGAAGAATCTCGATCCGACGCTGTTGATGTGGGACATGCGCCGCAACATCGCGGCCGACGCGCTGCCGGCGCGGCGCTGCACGGTGCGCTTCGTCTATCCTGAATTGAGCAAGCCCCGGCAATCGTACTGGCTGGTCGCCGCCGGCGGCCAGGTCGAATTATGCATGGTCGATCCGGGCTTCGAGGTGAATTTAAGCATCCGCGCGTCGCTGCGCAGCATGACGGCGGTGTGGATGGGCTTGTCGACGCTCAAGCAAGAAGTCGAAGCCGGCAACATCGAAATCGAGGGCGAAAAGGCGCTGGAGCGCTCGATGCCGCGTTGGTTCAGCCTCAACCCGTTGGCGAAAGAGAAGCGACTGGCAAGCCGCTAACCGCGAGAGGGCGGACCCGGCTGCCCGGCCACGACGCTAACCGGACAGCTTGGCCTTCACCAGCGCGCTGGCCTTGGCCATATCCATCTGCCCGGCGTATTTGCCGCGCAGCGCGCCGATCACCTTGCCCATGTCCTTCATCCCCGCCGCACCCGTCTCCTTGATGGCGGCGTCGATCGCGGCGGCCACCTCGGCGTCCGACATCTGCTTGGGCAGATAGCCGGAGATGATGGCGATCTCCTCTTCCTCCTGCTTCACCAGATCGGCGCGGTTGCCTTTCTTGTAGAGCTCGACCGATTCCTGGCGTTGCTTGATCATCTTCTGCAGCACCGAGAGCACCTCGGCATCGCCGAGCGGCGGCTTGCCGGCGCCGCGCGCCTCGATGTCGGCATTCTTCAGCGTCGAGTTGACCATGCGCAGCGTTGACACCGCGCGCTCGTTCTTGGCCTTCATGGCCTCGGTCAAAGCTTTGTTGATGTCGTCGCGCAGCACGGGAAAAAGCCCTTTGTTACAGTCTTTCGCACTTGGGGGCGGCGCCGGGCCGCCCCTTGCCTCTCCCACTATAATACGCAACTAAGAGGCCATGACCCAGCCGTCCGCCAAATCCGCCGGGACAAAGAGCGAATCCTGGGAAGACCCCAAGCCTACGGCGCTTTTGGTGCTGGCCGACGGAACCGTGCTCGAGGGATTCGGCCTCGGCGCGACCGGCCACGCCGTCGGCGAGGTCTGCTTCAACACCGCCATGACCGGCTACGAGGAGATCATGACCGATCCCTCCTATGCCGGGCAGATCATCACCTTCACCTTCCCGCATATCGGCAATGTCGGCACCAACGAGGACGACATCGAATCGGTGAACCTGGCGCAGCGGCCCGGCGCTTGCGGCGTCATTCTGCACAGCGCCATCACGCAGCCGTCGAATTACCGGGCCACCCGCAACCTCAACGATTGGCTCAAAGCGCGCGGTATTATCGGCCTCGCCGGCATCGACACGCGGGCATTGACCGCGCTCATCCGCGGCAAGGGTATGCCCAACGCCGTGATCGCGCATGCGCCCGACGGCAAGTTCGATCTCGATGCGCTGAAGAAAGAAGCGCGCGAGTGGCCGGGCCTGGTCGGCATGGACCTGGTGCCGCAGGTCACATCCGCCCAGCGCTTCACCTGGGATGAGACGCCGTGGCAGTGGGGCAAAGGCTACGGGCGGCAGGACAAGCCCGAGTTTCACGTCGTCGCCGTCGACTACGGCATCAAGCGCAACATCCTGCGGCTGCTCGCCGGCACCGGCTGCAAGGTGACGGTGGTGCCGGCCAAGACCTCGGCCGACGACATTCTGGCGATGAAGCCGGACGGCGTGTTCCTGTCGAACGGTCCCGGCGATCCGGCGGCAACCGGGCAATATGCGGTGCCGGTGATCAAGAAATTGATCGATTCCGGCACGCCGACCTTCGGCATCTGCCTCGGCCACCAGATGCTCGGCATTGCGGTGGGCGGCAAGACGGTGAAGATGCATCAGGGCCACCACGGCGCCAATCATCCGGTGAAGGACCTGACCACGGGCAAGGTCGAGATCACGTCGATGAACCACGGCTTCGCGCTCGACAAGGACACGCTGCCGAAGAATGTCGAGCAGACGCATTTCTCGCTGTTCGACGGCTCCAATTGCGGCATCGCGCTCAAAGACAAGCCGGTGTTCTCGGTACAGTACCACCCGGAGGCATCGCCCGGCCCGCGCGACAGCCATTACCTGTTCCGCCGCTTCGCTGAGATGATGCGCCAGGCCAAGCGCAAGATCGCCTAGTCCAAATCCGCTCATTCCCGCGCAAGCGGGAATCCAGAAACCACTTTCCAGGATGTAAGTTGTTGCCCTGGGTCCCCGCTTTCGCGGGGACGAGCGGAGAATGGAAATGCTTGGGCAGCCCCTCGCCGTCATGTTCAAAGACGACGGCCTGGTGCCGAACAATCCGGCATTGCCGGTGCTGGTCTACAAGGGTGCGATCGATGCGGGCACGCGCGATCTGGCAACCGCCATCGAGAAGCTTTTCGCCGACAACGGCTGGGGCCGCGACCAGTGGCGCGACGGCATCTTTCCCTTCGTGCACTACCACTCGATGATCCACGAGGCGCTCGGCATCGCCCGCGGCCGCGCCCGTGTGCAGCTCGGCGGTCATAACGGCGAGACGCTCGAATTCTCCGCCGGCGACATCGCCGTGCTGCCGGCCGGCACCGGCCATCAGCGGCTCTATGGCAGCGAGGACTTTCTGGTGATCGGCGCCTACCCGCCGGAGGGTACCTACAATCTGTGCCGCGGCGACAATCCGGCCGAGCGCGACAAGGCGCTGACCACGATTCCCAAGGTGCCGGTGCCGGAGAGCGATCCGGTCGCCGGCAAGGACGGCCCGCTCGTCACGCTGTGGCGGCGCTAGCGCTCCGTGTCCCGCTCATTCCCGCGCAAGCGGGAATCCAGAGTCAAACAGAAAATCTCTCATTCTTGTCCCTGGGTCCCCGCTTTCGCGGCGACGAGCGGATACAATACCGACACCGCGGCGTGATAAGAAGACGCGCATGAGCAACTGGATCGATTTCTACGACTTCAAGCACTCGGTGATCTACGTCAACGCGCGGCATCGCGACGTGCATTACCGCACCATCGCGCAAGACATCCGCGGCTACGTGCCGTCGGCGAACGCGCGCGTGCTCGATTACGGCTGCGGCGAGGCGACATCGGCCGACCTGGTGGCGGACGCGGCGGCGCACCTGACCTTGATCGAAGCGGCACCGAACGTGCGCGCAGCGCTCGCTGCACGCTATGCCGGAAACGCCAAGATCGACGTGGTCGCCGCCGACGAGGCCGATGCGCTGCCGAAAGCCGCGTTCGACCTCATCGTGATGCACTCGGTCGCGCAGTATCTCAGCGCTGCCGAGCTCGAGCGCCTGCTCAAATTATTCCGCACACTGGTCAAGCCGGACGGGCTTGTTGTCATCGGCGACGTCGCCGCGCCGAGACTGGCGGCACCCGCCGCGGCGCTGGCGCTGCTGCGCTTTGCCGCGGCCAACGGATTCTTCTGGGCCGCCGCCGGCGGGCTGCTGCGCATTTTCGTTTCGGATTATTTTCGCTTGAAGAAAACCGTGGGGCTTGCGCATTACACCGAAAGCGCCATGCGGGAAAAGCTGCAAGGCGCAGGCTTTGCCGCACGCCGCGCGCCGCGCAATATCGGCCACAATCCCTGGCGCATGACCTTCCTCGCCCGGCCGGCTTAATGTCGCATTAACCGCAACCGCAGCTGCGATGGAATAAACGCGCGCCGGTTACCCGCATTGAACGCCGCGCCGTTATGTCTGCCCTCGGCCCGGTGGCGGAGTGGCGACGCAGAAGCCGTGCAAGGTCTTCTATCCTGGTTCGATTCCAGGCCGGGCCTCCAACGCTCTGCCGAGTGCTGCTCTGATCAGCGGGGCAATGCAGCGCTAGCGCGTGGACGACCGCTCCTCTTCGACCACCGAATTCAACTCGGCGCCGAGCAGCACCGCAATCGCGGTCAGCCACAGCCACATCATCAGGCCGATGGCGGTGCCGAGCGAGCCGTAGGTCGCGCCGTAATCGGCAAAGTTGCTCAGATAGAATGACAGCAATGCCGACCCGCCGATCCAGACGAGCACGGCCAGCACATTGCCGGCGCTCACCCAATGCCAGCGCGGCTGCTCGCGGTCGGGGCCGAAGCGGTAGAGCACGGCGAGGCCTACCACCAACAGTGCCACCAGCGCCGGCCAGCGCAGCCACACCACGATCGTGTCGCCGAAGCCGCCGAGCGGCAGATAGGAGACGACGATCGGCACCACGACGACGCCGGCGATCGCCAGCAGCATGCTGACGATGGCGCCCGCGGTGAAGGCGAGCGACACCAGATTGAGCCAGATGAAGCTGCGCCCCTCTTTGACGCCGTAGACCACATTGAGCGCATCGATGATCGCCTTGATGCCGGCATTGGCGCTCCAGATGGCGAGCGCAAGGCTGACAAAGAACGCCAAGGTCAGGCTGCCGCTGGTGGTGGCGGTAATGCGCGTGATCTGGCCGTTGACAATGCTATAGGCGCTGTCGGGCATGATCTGCTTCAGCATCGCCAGATGGCTGCTGATCGAGGCCGGATTGGCGAACAGCGCATAGCAGGAGACGAGCGCTGTGATCGCCGGGAACAACGCCAGCAGCCAATAGAACACAACACCGGCGGCGAGCGAGAGCAGGCGATCGTCGTTGAATTCGGCGTAGGTGCGCTTGAGAACGCGCATCCAGCCGTTCCAGCCCAGCCGCGAGGCGGGCTGCGCCGGCGTCGGCTCGTCGCGCGCCTGCGGCGGACCTCGAAGCGCCTGCGCCAGCACGTAGGTGCCGGCAAGGGCAAGGCCCATAAGCCAAGGCGGCCTGCTGCTGCGTCGGGTTTGGCTCATGAGGCCCATGACCCTGATAACGGCCATGGTCTGCGGCGGTTTCGCCTGTGATCAGCAGTGCGGCGGCCTTCCCTGCCCGGCGATTCTGGTCTAAGGACGCCTCGCGCGGGGCTCATATCCCGCCCGGGGGCGAGAGGACGCGCGGCGGCGCGCCCTTTTTTTGTGCCCAGTTGTTCGCGAGCCAATGCCCAAACGAACCGACATCAAATCGATCCTGATCATCGGCGCCGGTCCGATCGTCATCGGCCAGGCCTGTGAGTTCGATTATTCCGGCACGCAAGCCTGCAAGGCGCTGAAGGCCGAGGGCTACCGCATCGTGCTGGTGAACTCGAACCCGGCGACGATCATGACCGACCCCGACCTCGCCGACGCCACGTATATTGAGCCGATCACGCCGGAGATCGTCGCCAAGATCATCGAGAAGGAGCGTCCCGACGCGCTGTTGCCGACCATGGGCGGGCAGACCGCGCTCAACACCGCATTGAGCCTGCGCCGCATGGGCGTGCTCGACAAGTTCAACGTCAAGATGATCGGCGCCACCGCCGATGCCATCGACAAGGCGGAGGACCGCGAGCGCTTCCGCGAGGCGATGAAGAAGATCGGGCTGGAGACGCCGCGCTCGCATCAGGTGAAAACGCTGCCGCAGGCGCTGGAGGCGCTCGACGACATCGGCCTGCCGGCCATCATCCGCCCGAGCTTCACGCTCGGCGGCACCGGCGGCGGCATCGCCTACAACAAGGCCGAGTTCATCGACATCGTCGAGCGCGGCATCGACGCGTCCCCGACCAACGAAGTGCTGATCGAAGAATCGGTGCTCGGCTGGAAGGAATTCGAGATGGAGGTGGTGCGCGACAAAAAGGACAACTGCATCATCATCTGCTCGATCGAGAACGTCGATCCGATGGGCGTGCACACCGGCGATTCGATCACCATTGCGCCGGCGCTCACGCTTACGGACAAGGAATATCAGATCATGCGCGATGCCTCGATCCGCGTGCTGCGCGAGATCGGCGTGGAGACCGGCGGCTCCAACGTGCAGTTCGCCGTCAATCCGGAAGACGGCCGGCTGGTCATTATCGAGATGAATCCGCGGGTGTCGCGCTCCTCGGCGTTGGCATCGAAGGCGACCGGCTTTCCCATCGCCAAGGTCGCCGCCAAGCTCGCGGTCGGCTACACGCTCGACGAGATCGCCAACGACATCACCGGCGGCGCTACGCCCGCTTCGTTCGAGCCGACGATCGATTACGTCGTCACCAAGATCCCGCGCTTCGCCTTCGAGAAATTTCCCGGCGCGTCGCCGGTGCTCACCACCTCGATGAAGTCGGTGGGGGAAGCCATGGCCATCGGCCGCACCTTCCAGGAGAGCCTGCAGAAGGCGCTGCGTTCGCTGGAGACGGGATTGACCGGCCTCGACGAAGTAGCGATCGAAGGCTTCGACCTCGCCAAGGGCATCGACGACGTCGACAACAAGAACAACATCCGCGCCGCGCTCGGCACGCCGACGCCGGAGCGTCTCCTCAAGGTAGCGCAGGCGATGCGGCTCGGCGCCTCCGATGAACTCATCTACAATGCCTGCCGCATCGATCCGTGGTTTCTGGCGCAGATTCGCGGCATCGTGAATACCGAGAGCGAAATCGTAGAAAGGGGCCTGCCGACAACCGCCGCACCGTTCCGGCGGCTGAAAGCCATGGGCTTCTCCGATCGGCGTCTTGCCAAACTCACCGGCGGCGATACCGAGACGGTGACGGCGCAGCGGCGCAAGCTCGGCGTGCGGCCGGCGTTCAAGCGCATCGACACATGCGCCGCCGAGTTCGCTGCGCCCACTGCGTACATGTATTCCACGTACGAGAAGCCGTTCGCCGGCAAAGTCGCCGACGAGGCGGCGCCCTCCGACAAGAAGAAGGTGGTTATTCTCGGCGGCGGTCCTAACCGCATCGGCCAGGGAATCGAGTTCGACTATTGCTGCTGCCACGCCGCCTTCGCGCTGAAGGAAGCCGGCTACGAGACCATCATGGTCAACTGCAACCCGGAAACGGTGTCGACGGATTACGACACGTCCGACCGGCTCTATTTCGAGCCGCTGACGCCGGAGGACGTAATCGAGATCATCGACACCGAGCGCTCTAATGGGACACTGCACGGCGTCATTGTGCAGTTCGGCGGGCAAACGCCGCTCAAGCTCGCCGAGCCGCTGGAGAAAGCGAAGGTACCGATTCTGGGTACCTCGCCCGACGCCATCGACCTCGCCGAAGATCGCGAGCGCTTCCAGAAGCTGCTGCAGAAACTCAAATTGCGGCAGCCGCAGAACGGCATCGCTACATCGCCGGGCGCAGCGCGCGAGATCGCTGAGACAATCGGCTATCCCGTCGTCATCCGGCCGTCGTATGTGCTGGGCGGCCGCGCCATGGAAATCGTTCGCGACGGCGCGCAGCTCGATCGTTACGTGACCAAGCTGGCCGGCGACCTCGACAAGCCGAGCGAGCTTCTCGTTTCCAAGAAGAGCCCGCTGCTCATCGACCGCTATCTCTCGGACGCCACCGAAGTCGACGTCGATTGTCTCGCCGACGGCAAGGACACCTTTATCGCCGGCATCATGGAGCACATCGAGGAGGCCGGCATTCATTCCGGCGATTCCGCCTGTGCGCTGCCGCCGCACTCACTCGACGCGAAGACAATTGCCGAACTGGAGCGGCAAACCCGCGCGCTCGCGCTGGCGCTCAATGTCGGCGGCCTGATGAACGTGCAATATGCGATCAAGGACGGGGAAATCTACGTGCTCGAGGTCAATCCGCGCGCCTCGCGCACCGTGCCTTTCGTCGCCAAGGTGATCGGACTGCCGGTTGCCAAGATTGCGGCGCGGATTATGGCCGGCGAGAAGCTTGCGAACTTCAACTTGACGCGGGCTCAGCCCAAGCATCGGGCGGTGAAAGAGGCCGTGTTTCCCTTTGCGCGCTTCCCCGGCGTGGACACCGTGCTTGGCCCGGAGATGAAGTCGACCGGCGAGGTGATGGGTATCGACACGTCGTTTGAGATCGCGTTCGCCAAGAGCCAAATCGGCGGCGGCACCAGCCTGCCGCGCTCCGGCACCGTCTTCGTCTCCGTGCGCGATGACGACAAGCCGCGCATCCTGCCGGCCATCAAGCTGCTTACCGCGCTCGGCTTCAAGTGCATCGCAACGTCCGGCACCCAACGTTACCTTGCCGAGCAGGGGGTGGATGTCAGCAAGGTCAATAAGGTGCTCGAAGGCCGCCCCCACGTCGTAGACGTCATCAAAAACGGGGGCGTTCAGCTCGTTTTTAACACTACCGAAGGAGCAACCGCCCTCGCCGACAGCCGCTCCCTCCGCCATGCCGCCCTCTTGCATAAAGTGCCGTACTACACCACTCTTTCAGGTGCCGTCGCCGCGGCGCAGGGCATAAAGGCCTATCTCGGGGGCGACCTCGAGGTACGCGCGCTGCAGAGCTACTACGGTAGCCGGGCGCAAAGCGCCCGAACCCAAAGTGGCGGTGCGAGTTAGGTCGGGAAGCCCAGGGTCGCGGCAGAGGTGAAGCCCTCCCGCGGTCAGGTTTTTTTTGACCGGCCCTCGATCATGACTCCGGCTGCGTGGGGCGTCCCATGGCCGGAGTCGAATTACGAGTCGCAGGAACGGTTCTTATTGAGATGGAAGGGGCTTGGCGGCGGCAAACGTCACGCTGAATGCAGCGTCGCCAGGAGGAGACGAGACGATGGACAAGATCCCGATGACGGCAGCCGGCTATGCCGCACTGGAAGCCGAGCTCAAGCATTGCCAGCAGGTGGAGCGGCCGCGCATCATCCAGCAGATTACCGACGCGCGCACGCATGGCGATCTGTCGGAGAATGCCGAATATCATGCGGCCAAGGAGGCGCAATCGCTCAATGAGGGCCGCATCGCCGAGCTCGAGGACAAGCTTGCGCGCGCCGATGTGATCGACGTCTCCAAATTATCCGGCGATACCATTACCTTTGGCGCCACGGTCACTTTGGTCGACGAGGATACCGACGAAAAGAAGGTCTGGCAGCTCGTCGGCGAACCCGAAGCCGACGCCAAAAAAGGCCGCATCTCCATAACGTCGCCTATTGCGCGCGCGCTCATCAACAAGAAGAAAGGCGAGACCGTCGAGGTGAACACGCCGGGCGGCGCCAAGGCCTACGAGATCAAGAAGATCGAATGGCGATAACCCGAGCCGAACGAACTCGGCTGCCATTCCGGCAGATAGCCGGCCAAAATGTTCGGCGGTTCTTTAAGCTGACGCGCGCCCGCCCGCCAATTCGCCGCGATCGAAGGTAAGCCCGGCGAAAGTCTCGCGGTACTCGCCCGGCGTCATTCCCGTGTGGCGTTTGAATACCGCGCGAAAAAATCCGACGTCTTCGTAGCCCACCCTCCTGCAAACTTCCTGGACCGAAATCGTGCCGCGCTCGAGCAAATCCCTGGCGGCCGCGATGCGCAGCGAGCGGATGTAGGCGCCGGGCGGACGGCCGGTTGCCGCGCGAAAGTGCCTGATGAAGTTACGCGGGCTCATTCCGGCTTTGTCAGCCAGCATTTCGATCGTCACCTCGCGATCGAAATGCTGCCGCAGGTATTCTTCCGCGATCTTGATCTTGTCGTCACTGTGCGGCGCGGATAACGGCGTGACCGCATAACCGGATTGCCGGCTACGCGGCATGCTCAAAAGCAGCGCCTTGGCGGTGCGGACCGCGACCTCGCGCCCGCAGAACTTCTCGACCATATAAAGGCTGAGATCGACCGCCGCATAGACGCCGCCGCTGCATAGCACACCGGCATCTTCGGTGACGAATTGGTCAACCTGCCATTTCACTTTGGGGTAGCGCGCGCGAAAGACATCGGCCACGCCCCAGTGCGTCGTGGCCTCGCGGCCGTCGAGCAGACCGGCTTCGGCGAGGTACCCGACGCCGCTGCAAATGCCGGCAATATGCGCGCCCCGCGCGCGCATCTTCCTGAGCCACGGTAGCAAGATCGGGTGCCGCACGGCACGTTCATCGAGACTCCAACCGCTGGCAGAGAGGACGACGATGTCCGTCTTCTTGATGTCCGCGAGCGCGAATTCCGGAACCAAGCCATAGGCTCCGACGGACTCGACCGGCTTGCCGTCGACCGAAGCGGTCCGCACGCGGAAACGAGGCTGCTGTCGCTCGCCGCGCAGCATCCCCCATAGCCGGCCCGCGGAATGGAAAATCTCAATCGGTGCAATCGCCGTCGACGCGTAGCCGTCGCGGAGAAAGATGACGGTGACGTCGATCAACGCGTCTTTGTCGTCTGGGCGTGGCGGTTTCGGCTTTGCCATACCTCACCTTGCTAGGAGCTAGGAGCGCGCCTGCCGATGTTTCGGCAGGCGCGATTATGTCAGCCGATTGCGGTCATCGGATCGATCACGGTCTTCACTTCCGTCACCTTCGATGCCGGGAAGCCGCTGAGCTTCGCATGCTCCTGAACGGCCGCTTCACTTTCGGCGAGATAGATGCAGAAGGTCTTGTCATCGACCACGTAGGAGTGCTCCCACTGCACCTTGCCGGCCAATTTGGCGAGCGCCTCGTTGGAAGTCGCAGAGGCGCCTTTGAGCTCCTGCCGGTTCAGCTTGCCGACACCCGGGATATTCCGTTCGATGACATAGCGCTTCATGACCTTCTCTCCGTTGATTGTTGACGGAGCTTAGGTCGCCGATTTCGATCTTACCGGACAGATGGCAATTATGACAATGTAGACTGGCGAAAATGCCAAATGCTTGTCCTACAGCGCCGTGAAGGCGCGAGCGGCGACAAATATGGCGCCGCCCAGTACCAAGAGCAGCATCGGGTTGAGCTTGGGTCTCCAACCGAGCAATGCCGCAGAGCCAAAGGCGACGATCCACGACAAGACGCCGGTGCTGCCGATGCGCAACAGGGCGACGCCGCCGGCAAGAAGCAGGCCGATACCGATCGGCGCCAGGCCTTGCTCCAGCGCCGCGTGCCAGCGCCGGCCTCGATAACGCCGCCAGATAAAGGCGACGCCGTAGCAAAGGACCGACGAGGGCAGGAACAACGCAAGCGTCGCCACCACGGCGCCGACCCAGCCTGCCACATGCCAGCCGATCAACGTCGCGAGCATCGAGCCCGGACCGGGTGCGGCGCGGGAAATGGCAAAGAACGTGACGAATTCGCGCGCGCTGACCCACTGATGCACGTCCACTGCCTGGTGCTGAATGCCGGCGATGATGCTGGTGCCGCCGCCAATGGACACCAACGAAAACGGAACGAAAACTGCAATCAGCACAAGCAACGGATCATTGCGCACGATCTCTGCTCCTGAACCAAGCTGCGAGCACCGACAACGGGCCGATCACGGCGACGACAATGGGTAAGGAGAGATGCAGCAGGCCGACGCCGGCGAACGTCGCCAACAGGGCGGCGAACGCCGCGGGGCTACGCGTGGCCCGGCGGGCACCGCGCGCGGCGACGACAAACAGGAGTCCGATCGCAGCCGCGGCGATCCCGTCCATCGCCGCCTCGACATAAGGCAGCGATCTGATCGCGCCGTAAGCGGCGGCAAGCGCGAGCACGGCGAAAAATGGGCCGCTGAGCAGCCCCATGAACGCAGCGCAGGCGCCGGGCAGACCGTGCATCTTTTGCCCGATATAGACAGAGAGATTCGTGATATTGGCGCCGGGCAGAATCTGGCTCATGGCAACGCCGGACATGAACTCGTCCTCGTCAATCCAGCGGCGCAGCAGCACGGCTTCGCGATAGACCCAGCCGGTCAGTCCGCCGCCGAAGCTGAGCAGCCCGATACGCAAGAACACGAGAAAGATGTCAGCGATGGACGGGGGCGGTGCGGGATCGGACACGCCGCGTAGTTAGCAACCGACGCTACGATCCGGCAATGGCGCCGGCGCGGGCTAGTCCATCGGCACCATCGCTGCGTCTTTGGAGTTGCGCAGCGTCAGCGAGGTCTTCACGTTGCGTACGTTCGGCGCGGCGGTCAGGCGTTCGACGAAGGCCTGAAATGTCTTGAGGTCTGGCGCCACGCACTTCAAGACGAAGTCGATCTCGCCCGAGAGCATCCAGCACTCGCGCACCAGCGGCTCCTTGCGCACAAAAGTCTCGAAAGCGACGAGATCGGACTCGGCCTGGCTCGCCAGATGCACCATGGCAAACACGGCGACCTCGTAGCCGAGCTTCTTTTCATCGAGCAAAGCGCGGTAGCCTTTGATGTAGCCGGCTTGTTCAAGCGCGCGCACGCGGCGCAAGCAGGGCGGCGCCGAGATGCCGACGCGGCTCGCCAACTCCACATTGGTGATGCGGCCGTCGTCCTGCAGCTCCTTAAGAATCTTGCGGTCGATGGCGTCGAGACGCGCGGGCACCGAGCTTTCCTTTCCGAGAGGTCGGAACATCCATACCGCGAAATAAAGTTTCGCGAAACATTATTGCGCGTTCCTCGTCGTGCCCTCCGGAATCCGTGGGGCCCCGGGTTGCGTAGCTTGCATAGCTCCTGCCCAAGTCATACATCGGGCTGACTACAAAAGAGCCGGCGCTTGTCCGGCCGGGGGCCGAAGCCCGTCAGGGGGCGCAATCCATCATGGCAAAGACCACCCACGCAAAAGTCGTGATCGTCGGCTCCGGACCCGCGGGCTACACCGCCGCCATTTATGCGGCACGCGCCATGTTGGAGCCGGTGCTCATCCAGGGCATCCAGCCCGGCGGCCAACTCACCATCACCACGGATGTCGAGAACTATCCGGGCTTTGCCGAAGTGATCCAAGGTCCGTGGCTGATGGAGCAGATGCAGGCGCAGGCCGAGCATGTCGGCACGCGCATCGTCACGGATCACGTCAACGCCGTCGACCTCAAGCAGCGCCCGTTCAAGCTCGCTTGCGATTCCGGCGACACCTATATGGCCGACGCACTGATCATCGCCACGGGAGCGCAGGCGCGCTGGCTCGATCTGCCTTCGGAACAGAAGTTCAAGGGATACGGCGTCTCTGCCTGCGCCACCTGCGACGGGTTCTTCTACAAGAACAAGGAAGTGCTGGTTGTCGGCGGCGGCAACACTGCGGTGGAAGAGGCGCTGTTCCTCACCAATTTCGCCTCCAAAGTCACGGTCGTGCACCGGCGCGACGCGTTCCGTGCCGAAAAAATCTTGCAGGACCGGCTGTTCAAGCATCCCAAGATCGAAGTGGTCTGGGACGCCGTGCTCGACGACGTGCTCGGCAGCGAAAATCCGCTCAAGGTCAATCGCGTCAAGCTCAAGAACGTGAAGACTGGCACGGTCAGCGAGCGTGCCGTCGACGGCGTGTTCATTGCCATCGGCCACCAGCCGGCTTCCGAATTGTTCGCCGGCCAAATCCAGATGAAGCCGTCGGGCTACATCGTTACTGCGGGCCATTCGACGGCGACCTCGGTGCCCGGCGTGTTCGCCGCCGGCGACGTCACCGACGACATTTACCGGCAGGCCGTGACCGCGGCAGGACAGGGCTGCATGGCGGCGCTCGAAGCGGAGAAATTCCTGGCGGCTCATGAACACCAGCGCGCGGCGGCGGAATGACCATGGCCAATGGCAACGCCACCATGGATTGGGACAAGCTGAAGGTGTTTCACGCCGCGGCCGAGGCGGGCTCCTTCACGCATGCGGGAGAAAGACTCGGCCTCTCGCAATCGGCGGTGTCGCGCCAGGTGTCGGCGCTCGAATCCGAGCTTGCGGTGTCGCTTTTCCACCGTCATGCGCGCGGACTCATTCTCACCGAGCAGGGCGAACTGCTTTATCGGACCGCGCACGAAGTCTTCATGAAACTCGAGGCGGCGCGCACCAAGCTTACCGACAGCCGCGAGCGGCCGAACGGCGAATTGAAGGTCTCGACCACACCGGGCATCGGCATTCATTGGCTGTTGCCCCGGCTCGGCGAATTCATCGATCTTTATCCGGACATCACCATCACGCTGATCACCACCGACGAGGAGCTCGACCTGGCGATGCGCGAGGCCGATGTCGCCATTCGCCTGCGCCAGCCGACGCAGCCCGATCTCATCCAACGCAAGTTGTTTTCCGTGCATTTCCACGCCTACGCCTCGCCCGACTACCTCAAGCGTTTCGGCACCCCGCGTACGCACGAGGAGCTCGACAAGCATCGCGTCATCCTGCTCAGCGGCACAGTGCCGGCGCATTTCACCAACCGGCGCTGGCTGCTCGAGGTCGCGCGCAACGGGAAGGAGCCGCGCGCTCCCGCTTTCACCATCAACAACGTGCTTGGCGTGTTACGAGCCTGCCAACGGGGGCTCGGCATCGCCATGCTTCCGGATTATCTGGTGGAGGAAAACGGCGGGCTGGTGCAGCTCTTCGGCGAGGCGGAGACGCTCGCGCTCGATGCCTTTTTCGTGTACCCGGAGGAGCTTAAATCGGTGGCGCGTATCCAGGTATTCCGCGATTTCCTAGTCGCCAATGCGCAGCGTTGGCACTTCTGAAAACAATTTTTCCAGCACGCTCCCAGCGAGGACGCTTTTCGCCGGGAAACCTGAAACGGCAAAATATTTTGTACCGGGCCGGGTCCCTTAACGCATGGCAGTCATGCGGCATGCAGCGTTGCTTGCCCTGGCCGCGGCTCACATAGTGCGTGGACGCTGTTTCACCGACGCGTATCCTCCCAGAGTCAGCCGGTGAAGCAGCATGTTCCCCTCTGGAATGTTGCCGGCTCCCCACGCCGGCAAACCTGAACCGGGCCCCTAAGGGGCCCGGTTTTTTAGCGGAAGGGGAACCCAAAGAAATAATAGTGACGACGCCGGGGCCGCTGCCGCTCCGGCTCGCGCGCTTGTTCGGCCGTCGCCTCGACCTTTCCGCCAAAGCTCACGCGATAGATCGCGCCGTTCCAGTCATCAGAAATCAACAGCGAGCCGTCTGCCATGACTTCAACGTCGACCGGCCGGCCCAAATAGTTGTTGTCGGCAATGAAGCCCGTCAGGAATGGCTCCATCGAGTCGACTGAGCCGCTTTTGTTAAGCCGGACGAGCAGAACGTCGCCGCCGATCTTTTTCGTCCTGTTCCAGGAGCCGTGGCGGGCTATAAAGATGGCACCGCGATAGTCGGGCGGAAACATGCGCCCGGTATAAAAGCGCATGCCGAGCGGCGCCGTGTGCGGACCGAGCAGCGCAATCGGCGCGGTAAATTCGTCGCAGGAATGGCCCCAGCCAAATTCGCTGTCGGTCAGATTGCCCTGGTAGCAATAGGGCGCGCCGAAATTCTCGCCCGGTTCGGCGACGCGATTGAGCTCTCGTCGCTTGGCGCATCCTCCGACAGCCAGTCGCGGCCGTTGTCCGTGAAATAAAGCTGCTTGTTGGCCGGCGACCAGTCGAAGCCCAGCGAATTGCGCACGCCGAGGGCGACCGCCTCGACATTGTTGCCTTCGAGATCGATGCGCCGGATCTGCGCCTGCGTCGCCTGTGGGAGGCAGTTGTTGCAGGGAAGGCCGATAGAAACGTAGAGCTTGCCGTCAGGTCCGACGCCGAGAAAGCGCAGCCCGTTCTCTTCGTCCTTCGGCAGTTCGTCATAGACAACAGTCGGCGCCGCCGGATGATCGAGCGTGTCCTCGATATTGTCGATCTTGGAAATGCGCGAGACCTCGGCGATGAACAGCGTGCCGTCGCGGAATGCCAACCCATTGGGACGATGCAGTCCCGAGGCGACAACCCTAACCGCGCGCGTGCTATCGATCGCATACACCTTGCCGGCGGTCGGGCTTGCCACAAAAACCGTGCCGCGGCTGCCGACCCGCAACGAACGCGCGCCGGGCATGCCGCCGGCATAGACTTCGATATGGAAGCCGGATGGAAGCTTGAGCCTGTCGAGCGGCAGAGCCTCGACCGCCGCCGCTTGGCCGGGCGGGACAATGGGCTTGAGCTTGGCGGCAGCCTCGTTGCCCGGCGGCGGCCCGTTCTGCGTTTGGCCCGGGCTCGTGAGCAGCCCGATGAGCGCAGCGGCGAGTACGAGCAGCCTTGTCATAAGCGCCCCCCACTCGGTCCAGAACCCCGCACGACTGACCGCCAGCGCTGCCGCGTTACCGTAGCCATGAACCTGGCGAAAGCGAGAGCTCACTAAGAAATGACTGGGCAAAACTCACGCCATCCGCTGCAGGAACCCGCCAGAGCGCCCGTTGTTGCTATAGGCTTCTCATCGTAGAGGCCGTAAACGGGCGGAATCATTGCGATTCGACCTTCGTGCAAATCTGCAACACCCGGCGGATCATGATGTCTGCCATGTTGGGAAAAACGTAACGGAAGCAGGTGCATGAGGTACTATGTCCGGCACGTAACAGGCCTACCTGGCCCTCTTTGGGAGTTCTTTCGGTGAAATCCGTCCGATTTGAGCGTCTGCTGGCCACGACCGCCTTTGGGCTCGTCTTGGCGGTCTCCACGCAGCCGGGCATTGCCCAGCAGGCCGACCAGCCGAACGTTGAGGCCGCGGTGCCGATGCCCGACACCGACCAATTGGCACCCCTGACTGCCGAGGACGTCGCCATCCCCGCGGCGCAGCCAGCCGAGAAGGCGGCGGCGCCGGCGGCGAAACAGGATGCGGCGCCCGCGGCAGAGCCGGCGAAGGCCGCCCAGGCCCCTGCCCCAGCTGGAATGGATAGTCAGGTCGCGGACCAACTTCGCGACATTATCAACAGCAAGCATCTCGATCGCTACGTTGCCCGTAAAGACGAGCGCGCCGGTGCCGAGCGCTACTACAAGGCGCACGACTACAAGCCGCTGTGGACCTCGGACGGTCATCTCAATGCACGTGCCAAGGCCGCGATCGCCTATCTCGGCCAGGTCGATACCGTCGGTCTCGATCCGCAGGATTATGCTGTGCCGGATTTCGACGCCGCAAAGACGCCGGCCGAACTCGCCGCGGCGGAGCTCAAGTTCACCAATTCGGTGCTGACCTATGCGCGCAATGCGCAGATCGGCCGCATCCACTTCAGCCGCGTCGGCGCCGACATTTCCTTCAAGCTTGATCCACCCGATCCGGCCAAAGTGCTCGACAATCTCACCGACAGTGCCGACACTGCCAAAGCTCTCGACAGCTACAACCCGCCGCAAGCGGGCTTCAAAGCGTTGCGCAAAGAGCTTGCTGAATTGCGCGCCAATGGCGGCCACGTGGCGAAGCCGAAGGAGGAGGTCAATCCCGGCGCCAATGTCCACGTCCCCGAGGGACCGATCCTGCGCCTTGGCATGAAAGACAAGCGCGTCCCGGCTCTGCGCAAGCGGCTCAACGTCGCCGGCGACAAGGACAGCACGCTCTATGACGAGGCGGTCGCCGAAGCGGTGAAGACCTTCCAGACCGAAGCGGACATCGACGTCGATGGCAACGCCGGTCCCGCGACGGTCCGTGCGCTCAACGGGCAAAAGCGGGCGGAGCACCGCCCGTCGGCCAATCCGATCGACACCATCATCGTCAACATGGAGCGGTGGCGCTGGCTGCCACGCAAGCTCGGCAACGAAGACGACGACTACGTGGTCGTTAACGTGCCCGACTACACGCTCACGCTCTATCACCACAACGAGCCGTATTGGAAAACCAAGATCGTCGTCGGTTTGCCGACGAAGATGACGCCGATGACCAGTGCGGACATGAAGTTCATCACGGTCAATCCGACCTGGAACGTGCCGCCGTCGATTATCGAGAACGAATATCTGCCGGCACTGCAACAGGATCCGGATGCGCTCGATCGCATCGGTCTGAAGATCTATCAGGACCGCGACGGCACCGTGCACGTCTATCAGCCGCCGGGCGCGGCCAACGCGCTCGGCCGCATCCGCTTCAACTTCCCCAACAAATTCCTGGTGTACCAGCACGATACGCCGGACAAATATCTGTTCAAGCGCGAGCGACGCGCCTACAGCCACGGCTGCATGCGCGTCGAAAATCCCCTGGAATACGGCACCAAGCTGATGTCGCTGGAAGACCCGGCGGCGCATTACACGCCGGCAAAATTCGAGAGCATGTTCGGCAAGGATGAGATCAACATCAACTTCAAGCATCCGATCCCGGTGCATCTGACCTATCAGACGGCGTTCGTCGATCAGGACGGCAAGCTGCAACTGCGCGACGACGTGTACGGCCGCGATGCCAAAATGATCGCGATCCTGAAAAGCCCGTCCGAACGCAAGGTGGCCGATATCGCGGTCGAGCATGCACCCAATGCGTCGGACAAGCCGGTGCGGCTGCCGGTTGGCACGTACGGCGCCTACGGAGACGACGGCGGCCGCTACGCGTACCGGAGCGGCCCGACCTTCTTCGATTTCTTCTTCGGTAGCCCGTCGCAGCAGCCGGTGTATCGGCCACGTGCCTTCATCGGCCCGCGTGCGAGCGACAACGGACGCTGGTCGCGCCGCTGACCGCCGAAGACGAGAAACAAAAACGCCGGCGCCAGCCGCCGGCGTTTTTCTTTTGCGGAAGTGAAAGCTGGTACAGGTGGGTGGACTCGAACCACCGACCTCTGGTTCCACAGACCAGCGCTCTAACCAACTGAGCTACACCTGCGCAGCCAGCGGGGCGAAACTAGGTTCGGGGGGCGCCTTTGGCAAGCGGCCGATCCTCCTCCTTCTTGCCTCTCCCCGTTCGGACCGAGGTGCAAAAAAGCAAAAGCCCGGGTACGCGCCCGGGCTTTGTCATATCGCGGCAGCAGGATCGGCCGTACTTAGGCGGCCTTGCTGAAGGCGTTGCTCAAGCTGCCTTTGATCGGCTCGGCGGTCTCAGTGCACACCTTTTGCGCCTCGTCGACGAGCTCCTTGGCCTGCGCCGTCATCGTATCGAACTGCTGGCGCAAATAAGCGGTTGAGCGTTCGACCACCTCGGCATAGGACTTCGCCGTCAAAAGCTCGCCGAACAAATCGAAGGTGGCGTTGGTGTTGGTGCGCGCGGCCTCAAGCACTTTAAGACCGTAACCCGAGCACCCTTTGGAGGCGGTATTGTAGGTTTCTTCCAGCACGTCGGTGGCCTCCTCCGCCGCGCTCTTCATCTTCTCGTAGTTCTCCTTGGCCATTGAGAGGCCCTTTTCGGCAAACTCGCGAAAGGCGGTCGGCATTTCGAATTTGGGCAAGTCGAATTTCGGCATCTCGAAGACGTTGGTGGTCGATCCGGTCGGGGTGCTTACGGTCGCGCTCACGCTGGCGCTCCCCTTCGATTTGGACTTCGGCGTCGGATTGGACGTGGTATTTTCGTTCTCGGCCATAGCTGTCATCCCTTAAGCTCCGAGGGCATGTTGGCGGGCAGACGGGGGCCGCCCTCGGCCGGCCGACCCGTGTTGTTGAAAAGACCTGCGGGGATCGCAGGCTGCTCCGTTAGCCATATAGCATGACCTGTGGTGCGCCGCAACAAAAATATTGCGATGCACAATTTCAGGCATGACAACGCCTCCGCAGGTGCGGGGCCACGAGCGCGCAGTTTTGCACCGACTAGTGCGGCGCTGCTTGGCCGGCCATCTTGGCGGCCTCTTTGGTCAATTCCTTGGCTTGGTCGCTGAGCGCGGCAATCTGCCGCTTCACGTAGTCGGTGTGCAGCGCCATCACCTCTTCGGTATCCCGCGCACGCAACAGACGCTGGGCAAACTCGAATGACGACGCAATATTTTGCTCGGCAAAGCGCACCGCGAGCTCGCCCACCTCGCGCGCTCCGGCGCGGGCGCCGGTGGCCTGTTTGTCTGCGGTGGTGACGGCATGATTTGCCGCATCGACGAATGCTTCAAAGGCCTGCCGCGCCTGCTCGACGCCTTTTTCCGCCATCGCACGCATTTCCGCGGGGAATTCGAAAGTCGCACTGCCCTGTCTGGCCATGGCTCGTTCTCCAACCAACGCCCCACCAACCGCCGTTAACGCGTATCTAAGGCGCGACGGTGTCAGCGCCAGATTGGGAACTGCACGATTAAGGTTATTGCGCATTCGACTGTGCGGGCATGCCGCCTTCATGGACGGCGCGGCAAACCCGCCTTATTAAGCTTTCATTAGCCGTAACTCGCGCGTGCGACCTTGCGATGAATGGAAGCGAGTTCCAGTTCGCCGGCCTGAACGATCCACAGCTCGCCGCGCATGCGCTGAGCCCGGCGCCCGCGTGGCTTTGGAGCGCCGACGGAGCGCGCATCCTGTGGGCCAATCCGGTCGGCGCGGCAATCTTCGAGGCCGCCTCTCCGGCAGCCGCACGCGACCTTCGCTTCGATGCCAAGCATCCAGCCGCCCAGCAGATCGCGCGGCTTGCCGGGACGCTGCCAGCGGACGGCGGCTGGCGTCTCGAGAGGCTGCGCGGTTTCGGCGCGAGCTTGGGTGGCGCGCTAGTCTGTCTGTGTGCCCGCATCGCCTTCGGCGGCGACACGGCCGTGCTCGTGATCGCGAGCGAGCACGCCGGCAAGGAACTGTCGCTCTCCGAGCGTGCGCGGCGGGTGGTCGCCGATCTCGCCGGACCGGCTGCGGTGTTCATGCCTGACGGAGAATTACTCGAAGCCGCGCCGCAGGCGCGCGCGCTTTTCGGCGGCGCCACCGACCTCACGATACTCGGCGGTGAGGCGCTGGCCCGTGAGGCTCTGCTCAACGGCAGCGCCGAAGGTGAGATGCCCGCAGGCCGGGCGCACATGTTCAAGCTTGGCGCCGGCGAGAGCGCCGTCGCGCTATTGCTGACACTGCCAGCAGTCGCGCGCAGCATGCCGCAGCCGGCATCGGAGGTGAGAAATCCAGCAGCGCCGGAATCGCGCGTACGGCGCTCGCCATTGCGCTTCGTATGGCAGATGGACGCGACCAGGCGCTTCACGCTCGGCGCGGACGATTTCGCCCGCCTGCTCGGACCGAAGACCGCAGCCTTGATCGACCGTCCCTGGGCGGAGCTCGCGGACGCTCTCAAACTCGATCCGCAGGGCCAAGTTGCCGCGGCGCTGGCCGCGCGCGATACATGGAGCGGGATCGTGGTGCATTGGCCCGTCGACGATGACAGCGAGCGGCTGCCGATCGAGATGTCTGGCCTGCCGGTCTTCGATCGCGAGCGGCAGTTTGCCGGCTTCCGGGGCTTTGCCATTTGCCGTGACGTCGAGCGCCTCGCAGCAATCGAGCGCCGCCGCGCCGAGGCTGCGCCGCCTGAACCGGCCAAAGTGCTGCCATTCCGCGCGCCGACGGCGGCAGCGGAAGCGTCCCCCGCACTGAGCCCCGGCGAGCACTCAGCCTTTCGCGAGCTTGCGCGCGAACTGGGCGAGCGGCTGAAGAAAGGCAACGGCAAGCCACCCGGCCCGACGTCGGACGATTTTGGCGAGGAGCCGTTCGTTGCCGTTACTCCACCCGCTCCGCCAGCGCCGGAGCCGCCGCGCGCCCTGCGCAGCGGCGATGCTGCGCGCGATACCGGCGAGGGCCGACCGATCCTCGACCGGCTGCCGGTCGGCATTCTCGTCTATCGTCTCAATAGCCTGATCTATGCCAATCGCGCATTTCTCGATTGGACCGGCTACGGCACGTTGGAGGCGTTGGCTGAGGCTGGTGGTCTCGACAGTCTGTTCATCGAGACCAAGAGCGATCCAACCGAGGCACGCAATGGGACCAAGTCGCTGACGATCACCACCGTCAATGGCAATCAACGGCCGGTCGAAGGACGCCTGTTCAGTGTCGCGTGGAACAAGGAAAACGCGCTGGTGCTGATGATCAACACGCAATTTCTTTCCGCCGGTGAGCAGCAGAACAAAGCAGCCGAGCAATCGCTGCGCCGCGTGGAAATGGAGAATGCGGAGCTCTCGGCCATTCTCGATACTGCAACCGACGGCGTGCTGGTGCTTGACCGCGCCGGCCGCGTGCTCTCGGCCAACCGCAGCGCCGAAGCGCTATTCGGCTACGATCACACACAGTTCGCGGAGCTTCACGTCGGCGATTTGTTCGCGCCGGAAAGCCGCCGGCTTGTCCTCGACGACCTGGAGCGCATCGTGCGCGAGACGCGGGTGCTCGACGCGGGCCGCGAAGCCATAGGGTTGGTGCGGCAGGGCGGGATGGTCCCCCTCTACATCACCATGGGCCGCATTGCCGATGGGGACAGCATCTGCGCTGTGCTGCGCGACATCACCGCCTGGAAGCGCAACGAGGAAGAGCTGATCAAGGCCAAGCAAGAGGCCGAGAAGGCGTCCGCCGCCAAATCCGAGTTTCTTGCCAAGGTCAGCCACGAGATCCGCACGCCGCTCAACGCCATCATCGGATTTTCGGAAGTAATGGTGGACGAGCGGTTCGGCCCCATCGGTAACGACCGATACCGCGAGTATCTCAAGGACATCCATGCCTCAGGCGGCCACCTGCTCTCGTTGCTCAACGACCTGCTCGATCTGTCGAAGATCGAGGCTGGCAAACTCGACCTCACATTCGTGAATGTGAACGTCAACGACGTTGTCCAGCAATGCGTCGCCGCTTTGCAGGAGCAGGCTAACCGACAACGCGTGATCATTCGCACGTCGTTGCCGGCGGGCTTGCCGCAGGTGGTCGCCGACGCGCGCTCGGTCCGCCAAATCGTTCTCAATCTGCTGTCCAACTCCATCAAGCTCACCGCCCCCGGCGGGCAAGTGATCGTGTCCACGGCGCTCAGTGACCACAACGAAGTGGTGTTGCGGGTGCGCGACACCGGCGCTGGCATAAGCGAGAAAGATTTGCAGACCGCCCTCGAGCCGTTCCGCCAGTCTGCGACGTCCGCGCATTGGGGCGAAGGCAGCGGGCTCGGCCTCCCGATCACCAAAGCTTTGGCCGAGGCCAATCACGCCCGTTTTCACATCACCAGCCAGTTACAGGACGGGACGCTCGCGGAAGTCGCCTTTCCGGCTGCACGGGTACTCGCCGAATAGCAGTCGGCATGGTTAGCGTGGCGGCCCTAAAAGGGTCACAGAGGCAGCCCAAGGTTGGCGAAGCCGGCGCCGATGTTATAGTCCGCCCGGCAACGGCATATCAAACAACCGGAATTTCCCTCCTTTGACGGCGGCCAGTGGCTTGAAACGCTTGGGACTGGCTCTGCTCGCCGCTGCGGCAGCCGGTACAGCGGGCCTTTTTGGCGCGACCTACCTGATTTCGCCGGACACGGTGCGCGCACAGGTGCTCAACCAGATCCGCGCCGTCACCGGCCTCGAGCCTACGTTGCGCGGAGAGACCACGGTCAAAGTGGTCCCGAGCGGCAGCGTCAGCTTCGCCGATGTGGCCATGGGCGAAGCGGGCCACCCGGCGCTGACCGCCGAACGGCTCACCGCGCGCCTGCGCTTCTTCCCGCTGCTGCTCGGCCGCGTCGAGATCGCCGATCTATCGCTGGAACAGCCGAAGATCCTCGTCGACATGCAGGCCAACGGCCGTTCCAATTGGTCGGGCCTGATCGAGGCACTGGCCCGCAGCCAGAAAGCAGACGCGCCACGCGTCGCCGCGTTCTCCGAAATGCGCATCGATGACGGCACCATCACGGTGCGCGACGAGACGCGTAATTTGTCGGAGACTTTGGAAGACGTGAACCTTTCGCTGGCCTGGCCGTCAATTTCCAAAAGCTTCGGCGCCACCGGCCACTTCGTCTGGCACGACAAACCAGTCGACATGACGATGACGCTGTCGGATTTCGCCTCGGCGCTCGCCGGCAATCGTAGCGGCCTGAAGTTGCGCGTTGCCGGCGCGCCGATGAAGACGGCTTTCGAAGGTTCGATCAGCGTCAAGCCCACGCTCAAGATAGAAGGTACCCTCGCCGCCGACGCCGCATCATTGCGCGATGCGCTGGCATGGGCCGGACAAAAACCGCTGCCCGGCGGCGGCTTCGGTCATTTCTCGATCAAGGCCAAAGCCGACATGGTCGGCGACACGCTCGGCCTCTCGAACGTCAACGTCGAGCTTGACGGCAACACCGCAGAGGGTGTGCTCACCTTAAGCACCGACGGACGGCAGTCGCTGCAAGGCACGCTCGCATCCGAGAAGCTCGATCTCACGCCGTACGTGTCGACGATCAAGCTGCTCACCGCAAACCAGCGGGAGTGGAGTGCCGGGCAGTTCGCCCTGGAGGGGCTGAGCGGCACCGATTTCGACCTCAGGCTGTCGGCGGGCAGCGTCATATTGGCGGACGCTAAACTCGGCCGCACCGCCATCGGTGCCAATCTGCGCGACAGCCAGCTCACCGTCACCATCGGCGAGGCGCAGGCCTACGACGGCCTCATCAAAGGCTCGATGTCGCTCGCGAGCTCCGGCAAAGGAGTCGACGTGAAGTCGCAGCTTGTATTCAGCGACGTCGACCTCGATTCCTGCCTTGGTCAGCTTTTCGGCCTGCGGCGGCTGGAGGGCAAAGGCAATATCACCTTCGCGGTAGAAGGCACCGGCGACAGCGTGCTTGGTGTTACGCGGACCCTCAACGGCACCGCTACGCTCACCGGCCATGACGGCGCCCTCGCCGGCTTCGATGTCGAGCAGCTGCTACATCGGCTCGAGCGGCGGCCTCTGTCGGGCGGCGGCGATTTCCGCACCGGACGCACGAAATACGACTCCCTCACGGTGGCGCTGAAGATCGACCACGGCCAGGTCACGGTCGAGGACATGAAGGTGGCGGGCCCAGCCGTCAACCTTGCTCTCGCCGGCACTGCCTCGATTCCGCAGCGCGAATTCGATCTGACCGGCACGGCCTCGCTGGTGACGCCGGTACGTCCGGGGGCGGCCCCTTTTGCCTTGCCATTCATCGTGCAGGGCTCCTGGGACGATCCGATCATGCTGCCCGACGCAGAAGCCCTTATTCGCCGCTCCGGGGCGGCCGCCCCACTGCTCGATGCGGTCCGCGATCAGCGCGCGCGCGATGCGGCCCGTTCTGTCATCGAGCGGCTGACCGGCCGCAGTTCGGGTGGCGCCATACCGGCCGCCGAGCAGACTCCGACGGCGAAATAGCCGAACGCCCGCCATTTTTGTGCCTTCCACGCGGTGTCGGCGCCGGCGATTGACCATGATTGCATAAGAGACGAATCACCCCGCCGGTGCCTCCGGCGGCGACAGAACGCGGATGTTGCAGGCAACTTTCCGGACGCTGGTTAAGGTCGTCGTCGCGCCGCTGGTCGTTGGCACGATCCTGGCTCATTTCGGCATCACCCCCGACAAACTGATGCAGCGGGATCGGGCTATCGGCCGACCGCGTGCAAGACTATGCCCGGCGCGGCTTCGAGTGGGCTTGGCCGAATGTCGTCCTGCGCGCCATGGTGATCGTACCGATGTGGCTGCTCGTCTACATTCTCCGCCCGCCGGGACCGACCCGCAGCAACGACTAAACCTGCGCCGCCAAAGCGGCGCGCTCGCGCCGCGCATGGCCGCGCTTGGTCATCAATGAAGCGACGATGGTGCCGAGCGCCACCACCGCTACCATGATGGTACAGATAGCGTTGATCTCCGGCTTCACCCCAAGACGCACCTCCGAGTAGATGCGGATCGGCAGCGTGGTGGCTCCGGGACCGGTGGTGAAGCTCGCGATGACCAGGTCGTCGAGCGAAAGCGAGAAGGCCAACATCCAGCCGGCGGCGATCGCCGGCGCAATCAACGGCAGCGTGATCGCAAAGAAAGTTTTTAGCGGCGGGCAGCCGAGATCCATCGCCGCTTCCTCAAGGCTGCGGTCGAATCCGACCAGCCGCGCCTGCACGATGACCGTGACGAAGCACATAGTCAGCGTCGTATGGGCGAGGACGACGGTCCAGAAGCCGCGGTCGACGTCGAGTGCGACGAACAACAACAGCAGAGACAGGCCGGTAATGACCTCGGGCATCACCAAGGGCGCGTAGACCATTCCTGAAAACAGCAGGCGACCGCGGAACCGCCCCAGGCGCGTGAGCGCGATTGCAGCGCAGGTGCCGAGCACGGAGGCGGCGGTCGCCGACAGCGCCGCGACCCGCAAGCTGATCGAGGCAGCCGCCAGCATTGCGTGGTCGTGCAGGAGCGCGCGATACCAGGCCAATGACCAGCCGCCCCAAACCGTCACCAGCCGCGAGGCATTGAACGAATAGATCACCAGGATAGCGATCGGCAGATAAAGAAAGGCAAGGCCGAGCGCCACTGCGACGATATTGAAGGACGAGGTCCGTCGCATCAGCGGCGGTTCCGGTTACGGGGTAGCCGCGGGAAATCGCTGTCGAGAGGCGTCACCGCAGATCCTCCAACTGACGCGTTTGCAGGCGTTGGTAAACCACGATGGGAACGACCAAGAGCGCCAGCAGCGCAACTGCGATCGCAGAAGCAACCGGCCAATCGCGGTTGGCAAAGAATTCGGTCCACAGCGTCTGTCCGATCATCAGCGTCCGCGAGCCGCCCAGCAGGTCGGGAATGACGAACTCACCGACAATCGGAATGAAGCAAAGCAGCACCCCCGCCGCAACGCCGGGCAATGACAGCGGCAGCGTCACTAGCCAAAAGGTCTTCCAGCGGGGACAGCCGAGGTCGGCTGCGGCCTCAAGCAGCGCCTCGTCCATCTTCTCCAGCGTGGCATAAAGCGGCAACACCATGAACGGCAGATAGGAGTAGACGACGCCGACATAGATCGCGGCATCTGAGGACAGCCATTCCGGTCGGCCGCGGACAAGGCCCAGGCCCAGCAGCAAATCGTTGAGTAGACCGTCGCGCTGGAGAATGTTGATCCAGGCGTAAACGCGGATCAGAAACGAGGTCCAGAACGGCAGCACCACCAGCATTACCAGCAACGGCTGCAGCGAGCGCGGCGCGCGCGCGATACCGTAAGCGATCGGGTAGCCGATCAGCAGCAGGATCGCTGTGGAGATCGCGGCCACCTGCAGGCTCTTGAAATAGGAAAGCAGATAGATCGGATCGGTGACGATCAGCCGGTATCCTTCTGCAGTGAGCTGCGCGAAGAAGACCTCAACCCCGCGCCAGCCGGCGGCAAGATCGAGCACCGGCGCGTAAGGCGGCTGCGCCAAGACGGTCTGCGAGACACTGATCTTCACCACGATGACAAAAGGCACGAGGAAGAACAGCAAGAGCCAGAGAGACGGCAGCAGCAGCACCGCACGAGCTCTCCAATGCGTTTTTTGCGGTCTGTTCATTATTGCCTCAGCAGCACGCCCGCATCCGCGGCCCAGGAAATCCACACGAGATCGTTCACGACGAACGGCCGCCGGCCTTTGCTATTCGTCACCGCAACTTTCATCAGCGAGCGGTCTGACAATCGCACTTTGTAGACCGACACGTCGCCGCGATAGCCGATCTCGAAGACCGTGCCGGCGATCGCGTTGCCGCCGTTCGATGGCGGGCGCTCCGCGCTCAGGCTCAGCTTTTCCGGCCTCAGCGCCAGCCACACCTTGGCGGTGGCGCTCTCACCATCGGGCACGCGCAATTGGCCGACGGCCGTCGTCAACAAACCGCCCGGCTGCAGCCGCCCCTCCAGCAGCGTGACCTGGCCGACGAAATCGGCGACCCAGCGCGACGTCGGCCGCTCGTAAATATCGGCTGGAGGGCCGACCTGAACGAGTCGCCCTTCGTTCATCAGCGCAATGCGGTCGGCAACGATCATCGCCTCCTCCTGGTCGTGAGTCACGATGACAAAGCTGGTGCCGAGCTTGCGCTGGAGCTGCATCAGCTCGAACTGCGTCTCCGCGCGCAGCTTCTTGTCGAGCGCAGCCAGCGGCTCGTCGAGCAGCAGGACGCGCGGACGCTTGATCAACGAGCGGGCGAGCGCGACGCGCTGACGCTGGCCGCCCGAGAGCTGGCCGACTTTGCGCTTCTCGAAACCTTGCAGACGTGTGAGCGCAAGCATCTCGGCGACGCGCTCGGCGCGTTCGCGGCGTGACACATCTTCTTGGCGCAAGCCAAAACCGATGTTGCCTTCGACGGTCAGGTGCGGAAACAGCGCGTAGCTCTGGAACATCATGTTGACCGGCCGGCGGTGCGGCGGCACCGCGCTGATGTCCTTGTCATCAAGCAGGATGCGGCCGTCGCTCGGCTGCTCGAAACCGGCGAGCATGCGCAACAGCGTCGTCTTGCCGCAGCCGGATGGGCCGAGCAGCGCGAAAAACTCGTTCGGCATGATATCGAGTGTCAGCGCGCTGACGGCGGCCAGCTCGCCGAACCGCTTGCTCACGCTCTGGAAACGCACCAGCGGCGGCTTCTCGCCTACCGCCCTTCCGCCGCCGTCCGCCATCGGCACTCCTCACGTCACCGCGTAACGCTAGCGGGCAAGCGCGAGGCGCTCAACGGTTCATTCGTGTTCGGCAGTCAGGCGGAGGGCGCGTCAGTGACGATGTCGTTGTCCGGCTCGGCCTTTGCGGCACCCGACCGCGGCGCCGGTCCGTAGTATTCGCCGAGCTGCACACTCTGGCGCGGCTTGAGCAAGATCGAGAGCAGCCGGTCGAGCAGCGATTTGGCGGAAACGGGCTTGCACAGGAATTCGTTGACGCCCAGCTTGGCCGCTTCGACGATGCGCCAGCGCTCGCCATGTGCAGTCAACATGATGATGGGAACATCCGGCAGCGGGAACACGCCGGGCGAGCGGACGATGCGCACCAGCTCCGGACCGTTGAGCAGCGGCATCTCCCAATCCAGCACCACGACGTCGGGCGCGGTGTTGCGGATCATGTCCAGGCCAGCAATGCCGTCGCCGGCTTCGTAGACCTTCTTGACCCCGATATTTGCCAGCATGTTGCGCACCAGGTTGCGCATGAATGGATTATCTTCCACCACCAGCACCCGCAGTTGCTGGATCAGGTATTCGGCTTGTTTGGCGTTGAGGCTCATTGCGGCGCGGAAGTCTGTCACCGGCGCGTTAACGTCCGGTTCACCGCCTCGCGCCAGCCGGCATATTTGCGCGACCGCGTTGCCTCCTCCATGCGGGGCACAAACCGGCGATCGAGCCGCCATTGGGCGGCAAAAGCGTCGAGACCGGGACAAAGGCCGGCCGCGAGCCCCGCCAGATAGGCGGCGCCGAGTGCCGTCGTCTCCATCGTCTCCGGGCGCTCGACCGGAACAGCCAAGATGTCGGCGAGGAACTGCATGGTCAGTTCGCTGGCCGTCATGCCGCCGTCGACCCGCAACACGGAAGAGGGTGCAAAGGCCCCCGGGCAATCGGCGCGCATCGCCTCGAGCAGATCGCGTGTCTGGAACCCCACCGATTCAAGCGCGGCCCGCGCGATCTCGGCGCCGCCCGCCTTGCGGGTCAGCCCGAAAATCGCGCCGCGCGCCTGCGAGTCCCAGTAAGGCGCTCCCAGTCCTACAAAAGCGGGTACCAGATAGAGCTCCTCGGCGGGATCGGCACGTGCGGCAAGCGCATCGACCTGCGCGGCACTGTCGATGATGCCCAGAGAATCCCGCAGCCATTGCACGGCAGCGCCAGCGACAAACAGCGCACCCTCCAACGCGTAGGTACGTTTACCGCCGAGTTGATAAGCGACGGTACTAAGCAGGCGGTTGCGCGAGGGGACACGTCCGCTGCCGGTATTGAGCACCAAGAAACAGCCGGTGCCATAGGTCGATTTGATCATGCCTGCCCTAAAGCACCCATGACCGATCAGCGCCGCTTGTTGGTCGCCAGCCATGCCGAGAATGCGCACCGGCGCACCGAACAGGGCTGAATCGGTCAAGCCGAATTCGCCGGCGTTGTCGTACACCTGCGGCAGCAGGCTGAGTGGGACGCCGAACAGCGCGCACAAATCCTCATCCCAGCAGCCTGCGTTAATGTCGTAGAGCGCGGTGCGCGCGGCATTGCTGGCATCGGTCGCATGCACCCTGCCGCCCGTGAGCCGCCACAGCAGGAAGCTGTCAATCGTGCCGAAGGCGAGCCGGCCTGCTTCCGCGGCGGCGCGGGCGCCGTCCACGGTGTTCAGCAGCCATGCAACCTTGCTTGCGGAAAAATAGGGATCGAGCAGAAGGCCCGTCTTCGACGCGATGGCGTTCTCGTGGCCCTCCTCCTGCAAGCGCGCGCAAAAATCGGCGGTGCGGCGATCCTGCCACACGATGGCGTTATGAATCGTCTTACCGGTCGCGCGCTCCCAAATGAGCGTCGTCTCGCGCTGGTTGGCGATTCCGATGCCGGCAATATCGCGGGCGCCGAGACCGGCCTTACCGATCGCCTCGCGCACAGTAGCGACGGTCGCGGACCAGATTGCTTCCGGGTTATGCTCGACGTGGCCGGGCGCCGGATAAATCTGCGGCAGTTCCTGCTGAGAGGTCGCAAGTTTATTGAGCGCGGCATCGAAGACGATGGCGCGCGTCGACGTTGTGCCTTGGTCGATAGCGATAAGAGCGGAAGGCAAGCCGGTACCCCGCGGCATCTGCCGCGAAGCTTAGTTCACCAGGAACAGATTGGCGATTGCCCGGTCGTTGTCGGCATGAACGGCAGACGCCACCTGGCGCGGCGCCAATCCATAGCAGCCGCCGCTTTTGACCAGCGGCCGCGGCTTGGCAAGGACGGAGATCAGGCGATCCTGCAGGGCTTTGGACGATACCGGCTTAAGCAGAAATTCGTTGACCCCGATCTGCACCGCTTCGACGACGCGCGACCGCGAGCCGTGCCCGGTCAGCATGATGATGGGAACGTCGGGCACCGGGAACGTGTCGGGCGATCGCACCATGCGCACGAATCCGGCGCCGTCCAGGCCGGGCATTTCCCAATCCAGGATGACGACATCCGGGGACACGGTGCGGATAAAATCGAGGCCGGCAGGGCCGTCCGGCGCCTCGTAAATGTTGCGCACGCCGATGCTCATGAGCAGCGTGCGCACGACTTTGCGCATGTAGTGCTCGTCGTCCACGACCACGACCTTGGTGGTGGAAAGTCGCTGAGCGATGGCTTTGGCATCGATCGGCATGGGCGGGTCCCACGTCCGCGGAATGCGGACCTTATTCATTAGAATGTAGAGATAAAAAGTGGCGAGCGCCTTAAGGGCAATGCAGCCAATCCGGGGGGTGGAGGTAACGACCGGTAAACTATGAACGCGCCGTCTGCTGCGCGTTTTCCGGCAAAAGCGCCGCGGTGAAACGCTCAATCCGCGCGCGCTCGTCCTCTGTCGCGGTTAAGCCCAGCTTACTGCGCCGCCACAACACGTCTTCGGCGGTCCGCGCCCATTCGTGCTCAACCATATATCGCAGTTCTGCCGCAGTCAGATCGCCGACGAAACATTCTCCAAGGTCGTCCATAGCCTTGGCGTTACCGAGGATGCGCTCGGCGCGCCGGCCATAGGCACGCGCGAGGCGCCGCGCATGCGGCTCGGCGAGAAAGGGCCAGCGCGCAATCAGTTCGGCGACCATGGCGTAGTAGCCGCCGGGCGGGAAATCGCCGCCGGGCAAGATCGAGGTCTTTGTCCACGGCGGCAACAATCGGAAGAAGTGAGCGATCTTGGCCATCGCCGCTTCGGCCAGCTTGCGGTGTGTCGTGATTTTGCCGCCGTACACCGTGAGCAGCGGCGCCTCGTGCGGCTTCTCGTCAAGCACGAGCGTGTAGTCGCGGGTGACGTCCTCCGGCTTCTTGGCGCCGTCGTCGTACAGCGAGCGCACGCCGGCAAAGGACCACACCAGTTCGTCGGGCGTGATCTTGTCGCGGAAGTACTCATTCACGGTATTGCAGAGATAAAGGATCTCTTCGGCATCGGGTGCGGGCGAGTTGACATCGCCGACGAAATTCTCGTCGGTAGTGCCGATTAGCGTGAAATCCTGCGCGAACGGCAGCGCGAAGACAACGCGTTTGTCGGCGGCCTGCAAGATGTACCCGCAGTCGTGCGCGAAACGCCGGCGTACGACGATGTGGCTGCCTTTGACCAGCCGCACGGGCGCCTTCAGCGGAGAGCGGATGACCGTGTCGGCAACTTCGCTGATCCAGGCCCCAGTGGCATTGACCAAAGCCCGCGCGGTCGCGGTGCTGCGGCGGCCACGGCTGTTGAACACCAGCTCCCATTCGTGCTTTCGGTCGGCGCGCGTGAGCTTCGTTCGGGTACGGATAGTGGCTCCGTGCTCAACGGCGTCGAGCGCGTTGAGCACCACCAAACGGGCATCGTCGACGAGACAATCCGAATATTCGAAACCGTAGCGAAACAGGCGCTTGAGGGGGGCGGCAAGCGGGTGATGGGTGAGATCGACGGTCTTCGACCGCGGCAGCACCTTGCGCGCGCCGAGCAAATCGTAAAGCAAGAGCCCGAGGCGCAGCTTCACAGCGTTGCGCTTGCCGGGCAGCGGGGGAAGCAAGAAACGCGTCGGGCGGATGACATGCGGCGCCATGCGCAGCAGCACCTCCCGCTCGCTGAGCGCTTCGCGCACGAGCCGGAACGCATGCTGTTCCAGATAACGCAAGCCGCCGTGGATCATCTTCGAGGAGGCCGACGAGGTGCCGGACGCGAGATCATTCATCTCGACCAGCAATACGCGCAAGCCGCGCCCGGCGGCGTCGCGCGCGATTCCGGTTCCATTGATGCCGCCGCCGATGATGGCGAGATCGAAGTCGGCCATGCTGATTCGCTTTGCCCGCCGCAGGATGGGCGGCTTGTGCAGGCAACTCAAGAACGCCGCATGTTAACTACGATTTAAACGCACAATATTCGCCGGCGATTGCCAATTTGTGGCGTGCGCGCCATATCATCGTCTGCATGCCCTCGCCTTGCCTGCTTGTCATAGAAGGCAACTCTCCGCAAACCACCGCCGAGCACGTGCAAGCCGGCGGTGTGCCAGCCAGCAAAGGCTATTCCGACCTGCTACGCGAGCTGCTGCCTGGCGCAGTGGTGGACATCTGCTATCCGGGAGATCCGCAAGCCGCGCTGCCGGCCGGTGAAGCGCTTGAAGGCTACGATGGGATTGCCATCACCGGTTCCGGCCTGCACGTGTACAATGGCGGAGCGGAGGTGACTCGGCAGATCGACCTCGTGCGAGCGGCCCTGGCGACCGGCACGCCCGTGTTCGGCTCGTGCTGGGGCCTCCAGGTGATCGCAGCGGCCGCGGGCGGCACCGTGCGCAAAAATCCGCAAGGACGGGAGATCGGCTTCGGCCGCGGCATCCGCCTGACCGAACAAGGGCGCAAGCACCCGATGTATGTCGGCAAGTCCGACGTGTTCAATGCGCCAACCGTGCATCTCGACGAGGTGGAGGCCGTTCCGGCCGGCAGCACGATACTTGCCACCAATGCGATGTCCGCGGTGCAGAGCGCCGAAATCCGAACCAACGGATCGGTCGCCTGGGGAGTGCAGTACCATCCCGAATATCCGCTGCGAGAACTGGCGGCGATCGTGCGCCGGATCGGCACACGCTTGATCGGCGAAGGTTTTTTCGCAGACGAGAAGGGCGTCAGCGGCTTCGCTGAGGACCTCGACGCGCTCGATCGCGACCCCACTTGCAAACGGCTTGCTTGGCTGCACGGTGTCAGCCAGAACGTGCTGAACAAGAAGCTGCGCACCAGCGAGATTGCGAACTGGATCGAATTCCAGGTGCTGCCGACGCGGGTCAAGCGCGGCCGGGGATGACTGGCCGGTGCTGTCCGGGCATGACGAGGAAGAGCAAGATGGATTTCTCCGGCAAACAAGTCGTCGTCACCGGCGGCACCGGCGCGCTCGGCAATGCTGTGGTCGGCGCCCTGCTCCAGGCCGGAGCGCAATGCATCGTCCCCTACATCGTCGAAGCGGAGGCGCAACGCTTCGTCCATCGCGGCAAAGTTAAATTGATTGAAGTGCCGGATCTTGCCGACGAGGCTTCCGTCGATTTGGTCTACGAAGACGCGACCCCATGGGCCTCGATCCATATCGCCGGTGGTTTCGCCATGGGCAAGGTCGCCGACACGGACAAAGCCGCGTTGACCGCGCAGCTCGACACCAACCTCATCTCCTGCTTTCTGTGTTGCCGCGCAGCCGTGCGCGCTATGCGCGGCGGAGGTCGCATCGTCAATATCGCAGCGCGCCCGGCGCTCGAATGGCGCTCTGGCGCCGGCATGGCGGCCTACACCGTCGCCAAAACAGGCGTCGCCGCGCTCACACTGGCCTTGGCCGAGGAGGTGGCGAAGGACGGTATTCTGGTGAATGCCGTCGCACCCTCGATCATGGACACGCCCGCCAACCGCGGGGCTATGCCCAAAGCAGATTTCACGGCTTGGCCGAAGGTGGAGGAGGTTGCAGCGACGATTCTGTTTCTCGCCTCTGCTGACAATAAAGTCACCCGCGGCGCCATCGTGCCGGTGTATGGAAAAGCCTAACCCGCGATCGGGACCAGTTCGAGCGGCGGACGCAGCAGGCGCTGCACGTTGCCGGAGGAAACCACCGTATGGCCTTCGGCATAGGCCTCGTGATTTCTCTCGATGTGGTCGAGGTCGTAGAGATAATTGACCATCAGCCCGTGCGCCTGAGCCAGCGCCCGCTGCGACGTGTCGGCCAGCCAGTTGATGCGCTCGAGCTGCGCACCGTTGCCGAGATGAAAGCGCGAAACGCCGTCGACCGGCACGCCGCGCGAAGTGCGTGCGCGCAGGAAGTACCATGCCGCGGCGCGCATGACCGGCTCGCGCAGTTGCTCGGCTTTTTCGGTGTCGGTCCACCATGACGGTTCATCGAGCGCGGAAAGCATTGCCTTATCCGCCTCGGTCAGCGCCGCCGAATCTTCCTTCTCGCGCTCACGCGCCAGCCAGCCGGCAAAGCTCACGACCGGCGACAGGGTTACGAACGTGGCGAGCTTCGGCAGTTCGCGCGAGACTTCCTCGACCACCTGCTTGATCAGGAAATTGCCGAAGGAGACGCCGGCAAGCCCGCGCTGGCAATTCGAGATGGAATAAAAGGTGGCGGTGCGCGCTTTGTCGGCCTCGATCATCTCGCGATCGGTCGCAAGAATCGGGGCGATAGCTCCCGGGATCTCGCGCGTCAGCGCCACTTCGACGAAAATCAGCGGATCGTCCACCAGCGCCGGATGGAAAAAGGCAAAGCAGCGCCGATCGGGTGGGTCGATGCGCCGGCGCAAGTCTTCCCAGCCGTTGATCTGATGCACCGCTTCGTAGCGGATGATCTTCTCCAGAACGATCGCCGGGGTCGACCAATCGATGCGGCGCAGAACAAGGAAGCCTCGATTGAACCAGGAGGAGAACAAATGCACGAAATCGTCGTCCACCGCGCCGAGGTCTTTGTCGCGATGCGCCAAGACATCCATGAGCTGCTCGCGCATATGCACGAGCGCGACAGTGCCGCCCGGGGCGAGATTGAGGCGGCGAAACAGCTCCTGCCGCCGCGGCTCGGACGCGGCGTGCACTTCGGCGGCGGCTTCATCGCCCGGATTGTCGCGCCAGGCTGCGACGGCGGCTTCCATGCGCGCTTTGTCCGGGCCGAAACGTTGCGCTAACGCCTCGAAAAAGGCGATGCGCGGCCCGGTCGTGAGCTCGGCGTAGCGCGCCAAGATTTCCCGCGCCAGCGCCACACCCGACGCTTCGCCGCGGCCGGACAAAAGGTGCTCGCAAAGTTCGACCAGGCTTTCCGATCGGGTCGCATCGGCGCCGCGGCGCTCGCGCGCGCGGTCGATCAGGGCGCGGCCGCGCTCGGAAATCGTCTGCAGCAATTCCCCGAAAAACGAGGCGTTCATGTGAGCCTCCCAGCCGCCGTGCGTCGCCGGGCTGCTACTTGCCGGCACCCATCAGATGGTTCGGCAACCATGTGGCTATTTCCGGGAATATACACAAGATCACAATCGCCAGCATCATGCAGATGACGTAAGGCAGCGTCCCCCACATGACTTTGGTCACCGGCACGTCGGGCGCGATCGCGTTGACGATGTAGATGTTGAGCCCGACGGGAGGGTGGATCAGCCCGATCTCCATGTTGATCGTGAGGATGACGCCGAACCAGACCGGATCGAACCCGGCCGCCGTAATAATGGGCAGCAGGATCGGCGATGTCATCAAAATGATCGCGGCCGGCGGAATGAAGAAGCCGCAGACCAGCAGGAACAAATTGATCATGAACATCAGCACCCAGCGATTGAAATGCGCGTCGGCAATCGCCTGCGCCAGCGTCTGGGTGAGATAAAGCGAGGTCAGCATGTAGCCGAACAGCACGGCAGCGGCGATGATGGTCAGGATCATCACCGACTCGCGCATGGTGTCGCGCAAGATCAACCATATCTGATCGGGCCGCCACAGCTGGTAGATGATGATGGCCATCAAGAGGCACAGAGCGGCGCCCACGCCGGCCGCTTCCGACGGCGTGGCCACGCCGCCGTAAAGAACGTACATCACGCCCAAGATGATGATGATGAACGGCGCGATCTTGGGGATCGAAACGAATTTTTCCTTCCAGGAATAGCGGAAGTCCCGCGCATGCGAACGAAAGCCTTTGCGCCAGATCGCGAACATCGACCAGAGCATGAACAGGCCGGTCAACAGCAGCCCCGGCAACACACCGGCGACAAACAGGCGGCCGATCGACGTCTCCGTCGCAATGCCGTAGAGAATGAACGTGATGGATGGCGGAATGAGAATGCCGAGCGTGCCGCCGGCGCAGATCGAGCCCGTGGCAATCTCGTCCGGATAGCCGCGCCGGCGCATCTCCGGAATGCCCATTTTTCCGATCGCCGCACAGCAGGCGGGTGACGACCCGGTGAGCGCGGCAAAAATCGCACAGGCACCGAGATTGGAAAGGACGAGGCCGCCTGGAAGCCGATAGAGCCAACGATCGAGCGATTCGTAGAGATCTTTGCCGGCCGGCGACGACCCAATGGCGGCGCCCATCATGACGAACATCGGGATGGCGACCAGCGTGAACTCGTCGAGGCCAGAATAAAACGTCTCGGCAACCACGTGCATGCTGTCGAGGCCGTGGAACAGCAGCAGGAAGATGATGGAGATGGCGCCCAGCCCGAAGGCGACCGGCACGCCGGATAGCAACATCAGCAACGTGACGACGAGAACGACGCTGCCTTGCGCGGTCGGGTTCATCCCGCGCCTCCCAACGCCTCGCGCGCCTGCTCCTGCGCAATATCCTCGGCGGTTGCTTTCTCAGGCAGGCCGAAGGGCGGGGCGCGGCCGGTCACCAGGCAAATGAGTTCGGCCGCGTATTGCAGCACCAGTAGACCCAAGCCGACCGGCATCGAGAAATAAGGAACCCACAATGGTGCGCGCCAGACCGTGTCGGAATGCCAGTCGTTGCTCCACGCCTCGTACCAATAGGCGGTGCACAACACGAACAGCACCAGCACAAAGCCGAACGCCAGGATAATGGTCGTGAGCGCCAGCCAAAAACGCGGGCGTGGGCGCAGATGAATTGGCAGCACGTCGACGTTGACGTGGCCGCGGGTCATCAGGACGTAGGCGCTGCCGACAAAGGTCGCGGCTACGATGCAGTAAGTGACCACATCGATTTGCCAGATCGTCGTGCGGTTCAAGATGTAGCGCTCGATCACCATGTCGCAGATCACGAGCACCGCGCCGCCAATAAGCAATGCGGCAGCTACTCCGGCCACGCGCGAGGCGAAGGTGACCGCCCGAATATACCCGTCCATGATGTGATCTTCCGGCGATAGTCGCGAAAAACTCTCGCCGCCCCCGAAATGGCGGCCGGCAGGATGCCCGCCGGCCGCATCTTGTTGTTACTTAACGGCCAGCGCCTCGTCGATCAGCTTCTGGCCGTTCGGCACATCTTTGGCAAACTTCGCGTAGGAGCTTTTCTTCGCCACGTCGAGCCAGGCTTTATATTCGTCGTCGGTCAGGCTGATGACTTCGACCTTGTGGTCCTTGAAGGCCTTGATCGCCTCGTCGTTCACCTCATCGGCCTTCTTCTCATAATAGGCCTGCGCGTCTTTGCCAGCCTTCAGGACGGCCTCCTGCTGCTGCTTGTTGAGCTTGTCGAAGCTCTTCTTCGACATCAGCACCGGCTCGTACATGAACCACAACGCATTATTGCCCGGCGCCGTCAGGCACTTGGTCACCTCATAGAGGCGCATGGAGGCGAAGGTGCCGAGACTGGTATCCGTGCCCGTGACCACGCCGGTCTGGAAGGCGTTGTAGATTTCGTTCGACGGCGGGCTCACGATCGAGGCGCCGGCGGCCTGCCACATGGCGGCGAAAGTCGGTCCGGCCGCACGGAACTTGGCGCCTTGCATATCGGCCGGCATCTTGATGCACTTGTCCTTGGAAGCCATACCGCCGGCAAACCAGGCGTCGGAGAGCACGATCACGCCGTGCTTCTCGATCTCGGCGCGCACGTCTTTCATGAACTGCGAATCGTTGATGCGCTTGGCGCGATCCTGACTACGGATGAGACCGGGCATCAAAGTAGCCGAGAAGGTCGGCACCTTGCCGCTGGCGTAATCGAGCGGGAACAGCGAAATGTCGAGCTGGCCGTCGACCATCGCATTCCACTGCTGGTTCGGCTTGAACAGCGAGGCGCCCGGATAAACCTGGACATTGAGACCGACATTGGCCGCGCCGGCTTCCTTGGCGATCATCTGAACCATGTCGTCGCGTACATCGCCCTTGCCGCCCGGGAACTGATGCGAGGCGCGCAACGTGACCTGCGCCTGCGCCGAGGCAGCAAACAGCAGGACGGCCGCGGTCGCGGCAAACAGGGTCTTCATCCTTCTCATCGAGGTCCTCCCTTTGACTCCGTATTCGCGGCGTATCCGCCGGCGGTTTTTTGCTGATGGCAGTTACGGTAGCCCCTCACCCACCTTAGCCGCCATGATGGCCTCGCGCCATAGGCCCGGGCGTCGACGACAACCCCGTGAGCGCTATGGTGAATTGGCGCTCTGGCCAGCGTAAATCGATGGCTCTATAACCCGGCACATACTGTCCATCCCCTTTCCTGGAGCGATTGATATGCCCCGACCGTTGGCGGGCCTCCGCGTTCTTGAACTGGCCCGCATCCTGGCCGGACCCTGGGCTGGTCAGATCCTCTCCGACCTCGGGGCCGACGTTGTCAAAGTGGAACGCAAGGGCGCGGGCGACGACACCCGCGCATGGGGCCCGCCATTCGTGGAAGGTAAGGAGGGGAGCCATATCGGCTCCGCCTATTTTCACGGCGCCAACCGCGGCAAACGGTCTATCGAAGTGGATTTCGATACGGAGGAGGGCCGGCGCATTGTGCGCAAACTTGCCGCGCGGTCCGACGTACTCATCGAAAACTTCAAGGTCGGCGGGCTGGCCAAATTCCAACTCGATTACAAGAGCCTCGCGCCGGACAATCCACGGTTGATCTACTGCTCGGTGACGGGCTTCGGCCAAGACGGGCCGTATGCGAAACGCGCTGGCTACGACCTCATGGCGCAAGGCATGGGCGGCATCATGGATCTGACCGGCATGGCCGACGGTGAACCGACGCGCATCGGCATTCCGGTGTCCGACATTTTCACCGGCTGCTACTCGGTGATCGGCATCCTGGCGGCGCTGGCCCAGCGCGAAAAAACCGGCAAAGGCTGCTACATCGACACGGCACTGGTCGATTCCACGGTTGGCGTGCTGTCGAACCAAGCGCTGAACTATCTGGTGTCCAGCAATGTACCGAAACGCATCGGCAATGCCCACGCCAACATCGTGCCATACCAGGTTTTTCCCGTCGCGGACGGCCACGTGATCATCGCCACCGGCAATGACGCGCAATACGGCAAGCTGTGTCAGGTCCTGGGCGCGCCCGAGCTGGCCACCGATTCCAATTACAAGGACAATACGGGACGTCTCAAACACCGCGCAGAGCTGGTCGCCAAGTTAACGGCACTCACCAAGCGCATGGCCCGCGACGATCTGCTCGGCAAACTGGAGTCCGTGGGGGTACCGGCAGGGCCGATCAACGATCTCCGTCAAGTATTTGACGACGCGCAGGTCAAACATCGCGGGATGCGGCTGTCATTGCCGAGCGCGGCTGCCAAACAAGGCGTGATTCCGGGCGTGCGCACGCCGATTGTGATCGACGGTTGGAAGGCCGCTTCCGAGCGCCCCTCGCCGCTCCTCGGCGAACATACTGCTGATATCCTGAAGGAGATCGGCGAAGACTAGCCCGCGCGGGCGATCTTCTGGTCGGAGCGAGCGCGGATAGTGTCGATCGCTTCGCGAATATTGCGGCGAAGCGCTTCGATATCATACGGTTTTTGCAGTACGACCAGGCCGCGGCGTACCGCGTCCTTTGCACTGGCGCTGTAGCCTGTGGTCAGCAGCACCGGAATGTCGGGGAAGCGTTCGGCGATCTCGCGCGCGAGATCGAGGCCGTTCATGCCGCCGGGCATGAGAATGTCAGAGAACACCAGATCGACGTCGGGATCGAGGCGAAGCGCGGCCAGCGCCGCCTGACCGTTGGCAACACTGCGCACGCGGTAGCCGAGTTGGCGCAGCAGACCCGACCCGACCTCCGCTACGTCGTTGTTGTCCTCGACCAGCAATACTGTGCCAAGCGGTTCGGCCGGCGGCCTCGTCTGACTTTGCGGCACCGCAACCGGAGCGGCCTCATGACAACGCGGCAGATAGAGCGTTACCACCGTTCCACGGCCGACGGTGCTGGACACTGTTGCCGTGCCGCCCGACTGCTTGGCAAAGCCATAGACTTGGCTGAGGCCGAGCCCGGTGCCTTTGCCAATGTCCTTGGTGGTGAAGAACGGCTCGAAGACGCGGGTGAGCACGTCGGGCGGAATGCCTTGCCCCGTATCGGCGACGCGGATGGCGACGAATTCGCCCGCAAGCCCCTCTTCGCTCGCTTCGCCGCGCAAAGTGACGGTTTTGGCACGAATCGACAGCGTGCCGCCGTGCGGCATCGCGTCCTTCGCGTTCACCGCCAGGTTGAGAATCGCAAGCTCGAGTTCGCCGGGGTCGACGCGAACCGCGCAGACATTGTCCGGCACGTCGACTTTGATGTCGATGTCCGTGCGCAATGAGCGGGCGAGCAACTCGCGGATCGCCGGCAGGCGTTGGCCGAGATCGATGACCTGGGGCGTCAACGTCTGCTGGCGGGAATAGGTCAGCAATTGCCGCGTCAGCGTTTCGCCGCGGTGAGCCGCCGTCATGATCATGTCAAGCAGGCGCAGGTGCTTCCGGTCGGATAGTTCGCTGCGCAACCGTTGCACGCTGCCGCTGATGACCATCAGCAGATTGTTGAAATCGTGAGCGACGCCGCCGGTCAGTTGTCCGATGGCCTCAAGACGCTGTGCCTGCCGCAGTGCTCCCTCGGCGGCCTCGCGCCGATCGGCCTCGTCGTAAAGTTTCTGCGTGCGCCGCAAGGCCAGCCAAAAGCCGATGAACAAGCAGGCGGTCGCTGGCAGACCGAAGACCAAATGGCTGCTCATATAGTTCAGCCATTCGCCGATCACCGCCCTTTTCTCTACGCCGGCGAGCACGTAGAGAGGAAAGCCGGTCAGCTTGCGGTAGCCGATGCGGCGGTCGACCTGGTCGACCTGCGAGTCGACTGAAAAGATGGTGCGGTCGAGCCCGCGTGCAACGTCTTGTCGAAATTGACTGCGCTCATCCAGTTTGACCTTGCGATCCTTCATCAATGGAAAGCGCGCAAGAAAGCTGCCATCGGCCCGTACCAGCGCGAAATAGCCGCCCTCGTCCCGCGCCATGCGGCCGTAAAATCCCTCGAAATAGCTCGGCAACACCGCAATCGAGACGACGCCATTGAATTGACCGTCAGCCGACAGCCGCCGCCGCGATACGGAAAAGAAATACGCATCCATTCCGACCATCCGCGGGCGGTGGATGTCGCTCACAAATGTGCCGGCGTCGCGTGCAACTTCCGCTTTGAAATAATCGCGATCGCTGAAATCCAACGTTCTCGGCACCGGCAACACGTCGGCCGAGACCAGCGGGTGTCCGGTCCGGTCGAAAATGACGATGCCGCGCAATTGCGGCAGCGCTTTCACGATTTCTGCAAGACGCGCATGCAAGCGGGCCTCGTTGGCACGGATGTCGTCATCGGACATGCCGCGCATGACTTCATTGACCTCGCCGAACGTACTCTCGATCGTTTGCAGCACTTTGAGCGCGTGCTCATGCAGAATATCGAGCGAACGGTAGATGCGTTCGTCGCTTTCGCGCTCGATGTTGCGATAGCTGACCCAGGAGGCGAATACGAACAGCACCATCGGCAGCACCACTGACGCCACCATCATTGCCTTGAGCAGGCGGATGGCAGCCTGTCGCGCGGTCAACATCTCGCTCCCGGCGTGCTCTGGCATGATGCGCGGATCGGCCCCGAATGTTGCGTCGCATTTTTTCACAAATCGGCGGCGCGGGCGAGAAGCTTGCGGCGGAGATCGGGGAAAATTTAGACGAAATTCAGCAGATGACGCGGCGCTCTGACGCGCGCGCTTTGACCGGGGAACTACTGCTGAGTAGCGGTGCTAGGTGACCGCCGTCGGCGCCAAAGACTCGATGTCAGTGGCGATATCGATGACCGCCGGACGCTTCGCCGCGAGCGCACGCTGCAGCGCAGGCGCAATGTCGCGGGGATTTTCGACACGAAGCCCGAGCGCGCCCATATCTTCGGCGAGCCTGGCGAAATTCATCGGCCTATAAGTCCACAATTCGCGCGCTTTTTGCGTCTGCTCGCCGCCATAGGCACGGTCGAAGCCGCGCTTGGATTGGTTGCCGCCACCGTTGTTGTTAACGATTGTAACGCTGGCGATGCCCCAGCGTACCGCCGTTTCCACCTCGGCGATGTGGTACCAGAATCCGGCATCGCCGGTGAACACGACCACCGGCCGCTCCGGACATGCCGCCTTGGCGCCGATGCCGGCTGGAAACGCCCAGCCGAGGTGGCCGGCGCTGCGCATATAGCTCTGGCGAGGCGAACGCAGGTCGTACATGCCACCCATCCACATGCCGGCATGCCCTGTGTCGACGACGACAATGGCGTTGTCCGGCATGTGCCGGGACAGCTCGCCGCAGATGCGGGCCGGATGGATAGGCACCGCATCGGATTCGAGATCGGCTCGATATTTCCCGTACCACTCCCCGCGCAACGCGGCGATTTCCTTGATCCAGGCCTCACGCTTTTTCGTAGTTGCCTTGTCCGCGCGCTCGCTCATTGCGGCGAGCACCGCTTTGGCGTCGCCCAATACGCTCGCCTGCAAAGGATAATTGCGGCCGAGCGATTCCGGCTCGATGTCGATCTGGATCGCCGGCGTGCCGATCGGGGGCACTGCCCAGAAATGCGTGGTCATGCCGCCTGTCTCGGTGCCGACAAAACAGACGAGGTCGGCGCGGTTGACCGCACGATTTGCGCATTCGCGCGAATAGCTGCCGGAAACGCCGACCGAGAGCGGATGCACGCTCGGGATCGCGTCCTTGCCGTTCAGCGAGGTCGCGACCGGAATCTGCAGCGCCTCGGCCAACGCAACCAACTCCTCTTGTGCGCCCGAGGCGCGCACGCCGCCGCCGGCGACGACGATCGGGCGCGCGGCCTTCTGCAGCAAGGTCAGCGCCGCCTGCACATGCTCGGCCTGCGGCTGCGGCCGGAACGGCGGCAC
>Ga0070740_10000836_pt1 | contig 51559 bp, 52 predicted proteins | sample Coa_R2_FD_67286 | JGI IMG/M metagenome (GOLD analysis project Ga0070740, IMG submission 67286) | Surface soil microbial communities from Centralia Pennsylvania, which are recovering from an underground coalmine fire - Coalmine... | ecosystem: Environmental > Terrestrial > Soil > Unclassified ... | reverse complement strand
TACGACCGGGCGCGGATGTATTCTCCGGGCGATGTGAAGGGCGGCGGCGGCCGCTTCCTGCAGACCGACCCCGTGGGATACGACGCGGACATGAATCTCTACGCCTTCGTCGGAAATGATCCTACAGACCGCACAGATCCGACGGACGGGGTTAGCTGCTTGCTCGACAGGCTCCCGGCTACCGGGAGGTGATACGAGCGCCAGCATCAGCGGCTGCTATGATGATCCGCGTTCCGAAAAGGGTACGGACACACAGGCTCCGCTGACCGCGCAGCGACAAGCACGTGACGCGCAGGTCGTATTGGTGCGGAACACCGGCAAGCTCAGCGACAATACTCCCGTAAACACGCGGAGCAACACAGACGAAGAAAACGGTTTTGGAGTTTCCGACCAGGGGACGTACACTAATCCCATGACCCCAGATGGAGAGCAGTATTCTGGCGCGGGAGCGAGCGCGGTGGGCTTTATGTATAATCCATCAGGGCTTCACCCGGGAGATGACCCCGGACACGTGCATCCGCTTGGCAGAGAACGACCGATAAGTGGTCTTCCGGGGATCGGCGACAGGCCAGAAAATACGGGCGTTGCTGGCGCGCGGACCTTCTATTTGGTGTCTTCGCGAGGCGTATTCGCAATCGAAAGGACTTCGGTCGGCTATCGAGTGCGTCAGCTTTGGGATGAAGAGCTCGACCGAGATGAAAAAGCACAGGTCCAGCAATTTATCCGACAATGGAACATAGGTCTTGAACGATGACCCTTCGGCGGATTTCACTCGTAGCAGTCACCCTGATTTCAATGACTGCTTGCATGGTAGCGCCGGGATCAAATGATGGCGCCTGTTCCATAGGGAGGACCTGCACACTTGTTGGGAGGGCAGTTATTTATCCCCCCGCCGACGGTGAGCAAGCGTGGTTAGAATTTAACAAGAACTGTGTCGCGCTTGCGTTGCCTGCCAACGTCTATGCCGACCTGGATCGCTGGAATAAGCACAGCGTCAAGGTGACGGGTACTGCGTATCGGCAACCGAAAGGCTCATTTCTCTTTTACGACATTAAAGGCAGACGAATCAGCGCGGGCGTTTGCGCTGATGGGCCGCTGGTCATCGTAGACACGATAGAACTGCGATGAGGAAGGTGAACCCGAATTCGGTAGCAGGAGCAATATAACCCTCATCATTCTGACGACAATTTAGCGACAGGAGCGCTCATACATTGCGAGAGATCTGTATGCGCGCTGCCCGGTTTCTCGCCATAGCGCTTGGCATGCCATTGGCTGCCGGCGCGGCTCATAGCTGAACGTCGCTGCGCGCCGAAACGCCCGGAGTTTGTTGGTCCAATTGCTGGTGCTGGAAACCGCGGGTGAGGGATTGGCGTGGCGTTTCAATCGCATGCTGCGGCATGCCGCCTCCGCCCTTGGGCACCACGGCCTCGCGGATGAGCCGGCGGCCCGGCATTTTACAGGTCATAGGTCAACGTGACGGCGTCGCTTGTCGGAACGGCCTGGCAGGTGAGCACATATCCCTGGGCCAGCTCCTCGTGGGTCAGCCCGTAATTCTTCTTCATGGCCACCGACCCGGCCGTCACTTTCGCGCGGCATGTGGTGCACACGCCGCCCTTGCAGGCATAGGGCGCAGGCAGCCCCGCAGCCTGCACACATTCCAGAATGCTGCCCCGCTGCGGATCGAAACTGATTGTGCGGCTGCGGCCATCGAGCGTGACCGAAAGTTTCGTGCCGGCCGCCTTGCGCTCGAGCGCCTCTTCGCGCATGCGCTGGTCGGCCGGCGTTTCGCCCGTGGTGAACCGTTCGATCAGAATGCGCGCCGGCGGAACATTGCGCGCCAGGAGCGCCGCTTCCACGGAATCCATCATTGGCCCCGGCCCGCAAATGAAAAAGGCGGTAACGCGCGACGGGTCAACCAGATGCATCAGAATCTCGTCGCATTTCGCGCGGTCGAGACGGCCGTTGAACAACGCGATCTCTTCGGCCTCCTCTTCCAGGAAGTGATAGACCTCAAGCCGGTCAAGATGGCGGTTCTTGAGCGCCGCAAGCTCTTCCAGAAACATGATGGAGGCGCTGTCGCGGTTGCCATAAAGCAGCGTGAAGCTGGAATCGGTTCGGGTTTCCAGCATCGTCTTCAGGATCGAAAGCACCGGCGTGATGCCCGACCCGCCGGCGAACGCCACATAGTGCGGCGCTGCTGCATCGGTTTCCGGAATGAGAAAGCGGCCCATCGGCGGCAGCACATCGATCGTCTGGCCGACTTTCAGCTTCGTGTTCGCCCAACCGGAGAATTTTCCGGCCGGCATCTGCTTCACCGCGATTCGGATTTCGTTTTCGCTCGGCGCGGCGCAGACGGAGTAGTTGCGCCGCACATCTTCACCGCCGATATCGGCCCTCAGCGTCAGGTGCTGGCCGGCCTTGAAGGCGAAAACATCCCTGAGATCGGAGGGGATTTCGAATCGGATGGAGACGGCATCCGCCGTTTCGTGGCGCACCTCGGCGATCTTCAGCGGATGAAACCGGTCGTTCAGTGACATTTGAAGCGGTCAAAGGGCTCGCGGCAATCCAGACAGCGGTGAAGCGATTTGCACGGCGTCGATCCGAACCGGCTGATCTCTTCGGTATGACGTGAGCCGCAGCGCGGACATTCCACCGGCACATCCCTGAGCGAATGCTTGGCCGTGCCCCGGTCCGGCGGCGCGATGCCGTAAGCGCGCAGTTTTTCCCGGCCGGAGTCGCTGATCCAGTCGGTCGTCCAGGGCGGCGAAAGCATCGTCGCCACCTTGAGGGCAAAACCTGCGTCCTTCAGGGCCTTGCCGATTGCCGCCTCAATGACGGCCGTCGCGGGACAGCCGGTATAGGTGGGCGTGATGAACACCTTGCCATCCCTCACATCGCGCACGATGCCGAGATCCACGACCGACACGCAGGGAATTTCGGGATCCGCTACCTGCGACAGAATCTCCAGAACACGATCCTTCAGGGGAAGCTCCGCGTTCACCACATCGCTCCCGGATAGGCCCGCTGCAGAAACTGCATTTCGGACAGCAGGTGACCCAAATGTTCGGAATGATGGCCCACACGCCCGCCCATCACCCACCGGCGGGGCTTGGGCAGTTCGAGCCTTGCCTCGGCCAGCGTTCGCGAAATGCGGTCCTCCCAATCGGGCCTGAGCGAGGGAACATCCACCGCGACGCCCGCGTCCACCAGCGGCTTCAGCGCCGGATCGCGCTCGAACAGTTCGCCTGTGAAGCGCCACATCCATTCAAGGCCTGCAATCGTGCGCGCGCGGCTCTCTTCGGTCCCATCCCCCAGGCGCACCATCCATTCGTTGGCGAAATGCGCATGATAGGCGACTTCCTTGACGGCCTTTCTTGCGATGTCCGCGAGCGTGTCGTTGGCCGAATGCTGCAGCTGCGCGAAGAGCAGTTCCTGCCAGTTGGAGAACAGGAACTGGCGCGCCATGGTCTGGGCGAAATCGCCGTTGGGCTGCTCGACGAGAAGGCAGTTGCGGAAATCCAGCGCGTCGCGCCGGAAGGCGAAGGAATCGGCGTCGCGCCCGCGGCCTTCCGCGCGCCCCGCAAATTTCAGGAAATGCGACGCCTGCCCGATCAGGTCGAGCGCAATGTTGGAGAGCGCCAGATCGATTTCCAGCATCGGCGCATGCCCGCACCATTCGGAAAGCCGCTGGCCCAGGACCAGGCTGTCATCCCCAAGGCGCAGCGCATAGTCGGCCAATGTGGCATCAGGCAGCATCAGATGTTCTTCACGTTGTCAGGGATCGCATAAAACGTCGGGTGCCGGTAAACCTTGTCTTCGGCCGGTTCGAAGAGATCGGCATGTTCCTTCGGATCCGACGCAGTGATTGCGTTCGAGGGCACGACCCACAGACTCACGCCCTCCATCCGGCGCGTATAGACGTCGCGTGCGGCCTCGATCGCCATGCGCGCATCCGCGGCATGGACGCTTCCCACATGGCGGTGGGACAGCCCGTTCTTCGCGCGGACGAACACTTCCCAGAGCGGCCAGTTCCTGTTCATGAGCTACTCCGCCGCGATCCGCATGCCGCGCTTCTCGGCGTGCGCCGCCGCGGCGTCGCGGACCCATTTGCCGTCTTCCCAGGCTTTTACCCGCGCCGTCATGCGTTCCTTGGCGACCGGCCCCTCGCCGCGCACCACGGCATAGAATTCATCCCAGTCGATGTCCCCGAAATCGTAATGGCCGCGCTCTTCGTTCCATTTCAGTTTCGGATCGGGGACAACGAGGCCAAGCGCATCGGCCTGCGGCACGGTCACATCCACGAATTTCTGGCGCAGCTCGTCGTTGGTTTCCCGCTTGATCCGCCAGCGCACGCTTTGCGCCGTATTGGGCGAGTTTTCGTCCGGCGGCCCGAACATCATGAGCGACGGCCACCACCAGCGATCCAGCGCGTCCTGCGCCATGCGCTTTTGGGCGTCCGTGCCGTTGGCCAGCGTCATCATGATTTCGTAGCCCTGGCGCTGGTGGAAACTCTCCTCCTTGCAGATGCGAACCATGGCGCGCGCATAGGGGCCGTAGGACGTGCGCTGCAGCGGAACCTGGTTCATGATGGCCGCGCCGTCCACCAGCCAGCCGATGGCGCCAATGTCCGCCCAGGTCAGCGTGGGATAATTGAAGATCGTGGAGTATTTCGCGCGGCCCGAATGCAGGGCCTCGATCATTTCCTCGCGGGTGATGCCAAGCGTCTCCGCCGCCGCATAGAGATAAAGGCCATGCCCGCCCTCATCCTGCACCTTGGCCAGCAGGATCGCCTTGCGGCGCAGATTGGGTGCGCGCGTGATCCAGTTGCCTTCCGGCAGCATGCCCACGATCTCCGAATGGGCGTGTTGCGAGATCTGGCGGATCAGCGTCTTGCGATAGGCCTCCGGCATCCAGTCCTTCGGCTCGATGAAATCATCGGCGGCCACGCGCGCCTCGAATGCGGCCAGCCTTTCGGGGTCTTCCCGTTCGAGCGAGAGGCCCTGGACCGCCTGGTTCCTCTCCTTGAGCTCGGTTGTATACATTCCGCCATCCTGGCTCTGCAGGCCTGAAAATATAATAAATCGACCGGACGGTCAATTAATCCGGCGCGAGCACGGCCCCTCCGGTTGATCGGGAAAGCCCTTGAAATACTGCAATCTTTTCGCCCGCCTGATTGGTGACGGTCACTGCATAGACGCCTGACCGGCCCGAGACCGCAACCTCGGCCGCTTCGGCCGTCAACCGGTCCCCTTCCCGTCCGGGCGCCAGAAACGCGATGGAGGCCTGTTGCGCCACGGTGTTCACATTGCGCGAGTTGCAGGCATAGGCGAATGCCGTGTCGGCCAGCGCGAAAATCATGCCGCCATGGGCAATGGCGTGGCCGTTGAGCATGTCCTTGCGCACCGTCATGGAAATGCGGGCATAGCCTTCGCGGGCCTCGTCGATCTGAATGCCCCAGGCGGCGCCCGTGCCCTCGCGCGAAAGCATGACATGCGCAACTTTGTTCGCCAGCCGGTCGGCTTCGCTCATCGGCCAATCCACGAAGAATGTTCTCGAGTTCTATCCTAACCCAAAATCCCCTATCGTCATGGCCGGGCTTGTCCCGGCCATCCATGATCCCGGTCTGAGATAACCGTCTCCAATCGCGTCAGTGGATGGCCGCCACGAGGGCGGCCATGACGGCAATGGGATAGGACAATGAACTACGAAACAATCCTGTTCGAAATCGCGGATGGCGTGGCGCGACTGACGCTGAACCGGCCCGATCGCCTCAACAGTTTTACCGTGCAGATGCATGGCGAAGTGGCCGATGCGCTCTCGAAAGTGGAGCGCGACACAGGCGTCCGCGCGCTGTTGCTGACCGGGGCCGGCCGAGGGTTCTGCGCCGGGCAGGATCTGTCGGACCGCGCGGTGGCGCCGGGCGGCGACGGTGTGGATCTGGGCGAGTCGCTGGAGAACAGATACAACCCGCTGATCCGCCGCCTGATCGCGCTTCCGAAGCCCGTGGTGTGCGCAGTGAATGGCGTGGCGGCGGGTGCCGGCGCGAACATCGCATTCGCATGCGATATCGTGTTCGCGGCGAAGAGCGCAAAGTTCATCCAGTCATTCTCCAACATCGGGCTGGTGCCGGATTCCGGCGGCACGTGGATCCTGCCGCGCCTTGCGGGGCAGGCGCGCGCGCTCGGCCTTGCCTTGACCGGCGAGCCGCTGAACGCCGAAAAAGCAGAACAATGGGGTCTGATCTGGCGCTGCGTGGACGACGCCGAGTTGATGAACGAGGCCGGAAAGGTTGCGGCACGGCTGGCAGGCGGGCCGACGCGCGGCTTTGCGGCCATCAAATCGGCCATGCGCAAGGGCTGGCTTGCGAGCCTCGATCAGCAGCTCGATCTGGAGCGCGATCTGCAGCGCGAGCTCGGCCGTTCCGCCGACTACCGGGAAGGCGTGGCCGCCTTCATGGAAAAGCGAACGCCGAAATTCACGGGACAATAAGGAGCCGCCAATGAAGCCGCTCAAGCTACTGAGTTACGCGAACGACCGCTGGGTCGAGCCCGCAGGTGCGCTCACCGACATTTCATCGGCCATAAATGGCGAGCCCGTTGCGCAGGTGGGCAGCGCAGGCGGCTTTGCGCAGATGCTGCATCATGCGCGCAATGTCGGCGGCCCCGCCCTGCGCGCGATGACATTCCACGCACGCGCAAAGATCCTGAAAACGCTGGCCGAAGCGATCATGGCCAAAAAGGAGCAGCTATACGAGCTTTCCTACCAGACCGGGGCGACCCGATCCGACGGCTGGATCGACATTGAAGGCGGCGCAGTAACCCTGTTCGCCTATGCCTCCAAAGGCCGCCGCGAGCTTCCCAACGATACCATCCTGATCGACGGCGCGGTGGAGCAGCTTTCCAAGCGCGGCACGTTTGTCGGCCAGCATGTCATGACGCCGCTGCAGGGCGTGGCCGTTCACATCAATGCCTTCAATTTTCCTGTGTGGGGCATGCTGGAAAAGCTCGGCCCTACCCTGCTTGCCGGCGTTCCGGCCATCGTAAAGCCGGCGACGGCCAGCGCCTATGTTGCAGAGGCCGCATTTCGCATCCTGATTGAAACAGGCGCGCTGCCGAAAGGCGCTTTGCAACTGGTCGTGGGGCCCATCGGCGATCTGTTCGATCACCTGACGGGACAGGATGTTGTGTCGTTCACCGGATCGGCCGACACTGCGCAGAAACTCCAGCGCCATCCCGTGATTGCGCGGGAAAGCGTGCGCTTCATCGCCGAACGCGATTCCCTCAATGCCGCGGTGCTCGGACCGGATGCCGGGCCGGACTCGCCGGAGTTCGAACTCTTCGTAAAGGAAGTCGTGCGCGAGATGACCGCCAAGGCCGGACAGAAATGCACGGCCATCCGCCGCGCGTTCGTTCCCGCCCGCCTGATTGACGCCGCCGAAGCCGCATTGAAAGAGCGCCTTTCCAAAATTGTGGTTGGCGACCCGCGCGACGAAAAAACCCAGATGGGCGCACTGGTGAGCACAAGCCAGCGCGACGATGTACGCAGCAAGATCGAAGCGCTTTCCCGCGAAGCGCGCGTCGTTTTCGGGGATCCGCAGAAGACCGGCGATAAAGGCGCTTTTCTTCCGCCGGTGCTTCTGCGCTGCGACGATCCGGCAAAGGCCACGCGCGTTCATGAAACGGAACCATTCGGACCTGTTGCCACCCTGATGCCGTATCGCGATGTTTCTGAAGCCGTGAAGCTGGTGAACAGGGGCAACGGCTCGCTGGTCATGTCGCTTTTCACTTACGATCCCGCGGTGACGCGCGAAGTCGTCACCGGCTCCGGCGCATTTCATGGGCGGCTGCTTGTGGTGGACCGCGACTGCGCAAAAGAATCCACCGGCCATGGCTCGCCGCTCCCCATGCTCATCCATGGAGGCCCCGGGCGCGCGGGCGGCGGGGAGGAAATGGGCGGCCTGCGCGGCGTCTACCACTACATGCAGCGCACGGCGCTTCAGGGAAGCCCGCGCATGATTTCGGCCGTGACGAACAGCTGGACGCCGGGCGCGCCGGAATTCACCGATGGCCCGCATCCCTTCCGCCTGCGTTTCAACGAACTCGAGCTCGGCAAGACGCTCATCACCAAGCCGCGCACGATCACGCTGGAAGACGTGGAGCATTTCGCCCATTTCACCGGCGACACCTTCTACGCCCACATGGATGAAGAAGCGGCCGCGGCCAACCCGTTCTTCGGCGGGCGCGTGGCGCATGGCTATCTCCTGCTCGCCTTCGCGGCGGGGTTGTTCGTGGATCCCGCGCCGGGGCCGGTGCTCGCAAATTACGGGCTCGACAATCTGCGTTTCCTGAAGCCGGTAAAACCCGGCGACAGCATCCAGGTACGGCTGACCGCCAAATCGAAATCGCAACGAAACGCCGAATACGGCGAAGTGCGCTGGCAAGTGGTGCTGACGAACCAGAACAGCGATACGGTGGCAACCTATGAGCTGCTCACCATGAATGCCGTATGATGCACGCCGACTGGCCGCAGTTTTCGTCGCGCGCCATGCTCGAAGATGAGCAGCTTGCGCGGCTGAAATGGTCCATCGCCCACACGCACCGGAACACGGACTACTATCGCGCGAAGTGCGACGAGGCGGGCGTGGCGCCTGTCGATCTCAAATCGCCTGCCGATCTGGCGCGCTTTCCCTTCACGCTGAAAAGCGATTTCCGCGCGAACTATCCGTTCGGCATGCTGGCGGTGCCCCGCGAAACGCTCGCGCGGATTCATGCCTCATCCGGAACGACCGGAAAGCCCACGATTGTCGGCTATACGAAGAACGATCTCGATCTGTGGGACAGTCTAATCGCGCGCTGCATACGGGCGGCTGGCGGGCGGCCCGGTGACGTCCTGCACAATGCTTATGGCTACGGGCTGTTCACCGGCGGCCTTGGGCTGCATGGCGGCGCGGAACGGCTGGGATGCACCGTAATTCCGGCAAGCGGCGGCCAGACCGAGCGGCAGGTGCAACTGATCTGCGACCTGAAGCCCCGCATCATCGCCTGCACGCCATCCTATCTTCTGGCACTCGGCGAAGCGATGGAACGCGCCGGCATCAATCCGCGCGACACGTCGCTTGCGATCGGCATCCATGGCGCCGAACCGTGGAGCGAGGAAATGCGCTCCGAAATCGAACAGCGCTTCGGCATGGCTGCGCTCGATATCTACGGCCTTTCCGAGGTGCAGGGGCCGGGCGTGGCGCAGGAACGGGCCGATGCGCGCGGCGCGCTTACCATTTGGGAAGACGCGTTCTATCCCGAAATCGTCGATCCGCAGACCGGCGCAGTCTTGCCGGACGGCCAGGCGGGCGAACTGGTGCTGACCACGCTGAAGCGCGAGGCAACGCCGGTGATCCGCTATCGCACGGGCGACCTGACGCGGCTTTCGCCGCCGGTGGGCGAGCTGCCCATGCGCCGGATGGATCGCATCCTGGGCCGCAGCGACGACATGCTCATCGTCCGCGGCGTGAACATCTTTCCGCGCCAGATCGAGGAGCTCATTCTTTCCGATCCGTCCATGCATCCGCACTATCGCATCGATATCCGGCGCGAAGGGGCGCTGGACGAACTGATCGTCACGGTGGAAGCGGAGGACGATGCCTGCGGCGAGCGGCTGCACCACCGCATGAAATCGCATTACGGCCTCAGCGCCAGGATCGTGGTCGAAAAGCCGGGCGCCCTGCCCCGCTCCGAAGGCAAGGCCAGGCGCGTGTTCGACCACCGGAAATAGCTACTTCCAGCTCTCCAGCGTTTCCACGAACTTCGTCAGCCAGGCATTGGTCTGGAAGGCGTCAATCGCGCGGTGGTCGATGGTGAGCGTGACATAGGCCATCGGGCGGATTTCGATCTTGTCGTTACGCACCACCGCGCGCTTTTCCAGCTTGCCCACGCCAAGAATCGCCGATTGCGGCTGGTTGATGATGATGGGCGCGGCCACGAGCGAACCCGACACGCCGTGATTGGAGATCGAGAACGTGCCGCCCTGCACATCGGCCTGCGCAAGCTTTCCGGCGCGCGCTTTTTCCGTCAATTCCTGGAGCCTGCGCGCGATTTCGGCCAACGACAGCGTTTGCGCGCGGTGGATGACCGGAACGATGAGGCCCTTTTCGCCCAGCGCGGTGCCCACGCCGATGTTCACGTCGTCATAAATTTCGATGCGGTCGTCGAACCAGCGGCCGTTCACGGCCGGCGCGGCCTTCATGGCCGCGACCGATGCAGCCACGAAATAGGCCGTATATGTTAGGTTCACGCCGTCCTTCGCGAACGCGTCCTTGTGCGCAGCGCGGTGCGCGGCGATGGCTGTGAAATCCGCCTCGAATACGGCGGTAACGTGCGGCGCGACCGTGACCGAATGCGTCATATGTTCGGCAATGCGCTTGCGCATCGTGTCATGCGGGATGCGCCGGACGCCCGCAGCCGGCGCCTTCGCGCGCCGCGCCGCTTCCGCCAGAATGTCTTCGCGCGTAAGCCGCGCGCCGCTCGCCGGTACATCGGCGGCGCTCAGCCCATGCTCTTCCAGCAGACGGCGAATACCCGGCGGAAGCTGTTCGCCTGACGGCTTCGCGTGTGCAGACGGCCCCGGCGCATTGCCTGCGCCGGGTTTCGGCGCCTTCTCCGCCGCGGCGCCGGCGGATTCGGAAATGCGGCCCAGCACCGTGCCCGGTTCGACCTCTGCGCCGGATTCCAGAAGGATTTCCGAAAGTACGCCGCTCGCTTCGGCGGCGATCTCCACGGCCACCTTGTCCGTTTCCAGCTCCACCACCGGATCGTTCAGGCGCACGGGATCGCCCACCTTCTTCAGCCAGGTCTTGATGACGGCTTTGGTGCCTTCCTGTTCGGCGGGTGCAACGATGTCCATCTTCAGAAGCCGACCAGTTCTTCGAGTTTCGCGCGGATGCGTTCCACCGACGGCAGCGCCCATTCCATCAGCGCCGGATTATGCGGGCTCGGAATATCCGGCATGGTCAGGCGGCTCACCGGCGCATCGAGATCCAGAAAACACCTGTCGGCCACCACGGCGGCGATTTCCGCGCCGAAGCCGCCGCTCATCAAATCTTCATGCACGATCAGGCAGCGGCGCGTGCGCTTGACCGACTGGATCACAGCTTCGCTGTCCCACGGCATGAGCGTACGCAGGTCGATGATTTCGACCGAAAGACCGGCCGCGGCTTCTTCACACCGCTCCACCATCGCGCCCCAGGTGACAACGGTTATGTCGCCACCCTCGCGCACGATGCGCGCGCTTCCGAACGGAAGAACAAAATCATCGCCGGGGTAAGGACGTCGCGCAGACGTCGCATCCAGCATGGCGCGATGCTCGAAGAAGATGACAGGATCGTTTCCGCGCAAGCTCGCGCGCAGCAGGCCCACCGCATCTTCGGCATTCGACGGCACAGCCACCTTCCAGCCCGGCGCATGCACGAACTGCACCTCGTTCGTCTGGCTGTGCCAGGGGTCGCCGCATTTGAAGAAGCCGACAGGCATGCGCACGACAATCGGCGCGGCGAAGCGGTTGTTGGTGCGCCAGCGCATGGTGCCGCAATCGTTGAGCTGCTCGGTCGCGGGATCGGCATATTTGCGGAACTGGATTTCCGGCACCGGCACAAGCCCCGCCAGCGCCATGCCCACGGCGCGGCCGATGATGCCTTCCTCGGACAGCGACGTATCGAACACCCGGGCCTCGCCGAATTTTTCCTGCAGGCCCAGAGTAACGGCATGCACGCCGCCCTTCGGCCCCACATCTTCGCCGAACACCAGCACCTTCGGATTGATCGCCAGCTCGTGCTCCAGCGTGCGGCGAATGGCCGTGACCATGTTGATGCGCTGGCCTTCCGGCGACGGCTGTTCGCTTGCGCGCGGCGGCCGGTAATCCTCGCGCCACTGCCCGCCCATCGCCTGCAGATGCGTGCCATCGAAGAACACATGTGTCGCCGTCTGTTCCGGATCGGCGACGGGCCGCGCCTCGGCCTCCGCGCGCGCCTTTGCGACCGCCGCTTTGGCCGAATCCGCAATTCCGTTCCATTCGGATTCGCCGAACACGGCCGGCACGAGATAGTCGCGCAACTTCGGCAACGGATCGCGCGCCCATTCCGACTTTACCTGCGCGTCGGGCTTGTAAGCCTGCGTGTCCTGGGCGGAATGGCCTTCGAGCCGCGGCACCGCAAGCCGCAGCAGCGCCGGCGTTCCGCCCTTGCGGACAAACGCAACGGCGTCTTTGGTGAGATGCGCCGCTTCGGCGGGATCCGTGCCGTCACCGGAAAAGATTTTCAGATTGGAAAAGCTCGCAAGGTTCGCCGCGATGTCGCCGCCCGGCGTCTGGAACTTGCCCGGCACGGAAATGCCATAGCCGTTGTCTTCGATATAGAAAAGCATGGGCAGATTGAGCGTCGTGGCCATGGTGAGCGCCGACCAGAATCCGTTGGTCGCAACCGATGCGTCGCCGCCCAGCGCCACGCCGATGGCGTTCGCCCACTGCGCATCCTTCAACTGCGCGCTGCGATAGCGGATCGCCTGCGCCCAGCCCGCCGTGGGCGTGAACTGCGCGCCGACGCCGCCGCACATGGGCAGCGCGCTGGCGCCCCGCGGGTTGGGAAAATTGAACACGGCGCCGATGTCGCGCCCGTCGGAATAGCCGCCGGCGCGCGCCATGGAGGAGCCCAGCGCATCGGCGGGATCCACGCCCAGCGCAAGCAGAATGGGCCGCGAGCGGTAATAGCCGCAGATGGCGTCGTGCCGGCCGGTGAGCTGAAGCCCCAGCAGCACCTGCGCCATGTCATGCCCGCGCGCGGAAAACTGGTAGAGCACCTTTTTTTCCGGCACGAGCGATTTTTCTTCCAGCTCGTCCAACGCGCGCGAGATCAGCACAAGCTCCGCCACGCGCCGCCAGTCGATGGCGGGGTCGGGCGCGTTGCCTTTGGCTTGCGGAATGGCGGACATGGGCTTGGCTTGAATTGGGGGTGGGGATGAATTAACCGGATGGCCGGTCGGTTTTCAACCACCGCCACAACGGGCGGGAAATCGGGGCATGGCGCGCACGCAGGCCACGGATTATGCGGAACGGCGCGAGGCCATCCTGCAGCGCGCGGCTGCCCTGTTTGCCGAGCGCGGGTTCCTGGGCGCCTCGATCGCCGACCTGGCGCGGACCTGCAAAATTTCGAAGTCACTGGTTTATCATTATTACCCCTCCAAGGAAGACATCCTTTTCGATGTAATGGATTCGCATCTGCGCGCGCTCGAGGCGGGCGCAACCGAAATCGAATCCCGCAAAGGCGACGCCGCGGAAAAGCTGCGCGCGCTCACGCACAAATTCATGCACCTCTATGTCGGCGCCGAGGCCCGCCACAAGGTTCTGCTCAATGAACTGCAACGGCTGCCGCCGAAGCGGCGCGCCATCATCGTCGGCCGCCAAAGGCACCTGATTGCGTTCGTCGAGTCGCTTATCGGTCAGCTGAAGCCGGACGTGGCGCAGCGGCCGGAGAAAAAACTTTCGCTCGCCATGCTCTATTTCGGCATGATCAACTGGACCCACACATGGTTCGATCCCAGGGGCCCGGTGACACCGGAGGAGATTGCCGAGCTTGCGGCCGATCTCACGCTGTCGGGTTTGCCGGGAACCTAGGGGAACTCCCGACGGCGGACAGCCGTTTTCAATTCACCGAGCGAGGCGCCACAAATGGCCAGCAAACCGAAACGCAAGCGCCGCAACGGCAAGACGGCGGAACCCAAGAGGGACAAACAGATCGACGAGGAAGTGGCCGAGTCCTTTCCTGCGAGCGATCCCCCGTCCTACGCCGGCGGAAAGCACGCCGTCGGCGCTCCGCCAAGCCGCCAAACGCCGCAGACCAATGGCAGAAAGCGCTGAGGCTCCGTCGCGATGCATCCGATCCTGGGCGTGAATGTGGTGATGATCCAGCCGCTGATCGCGCTGATCTTCGGCATCCTTATCCTGTTCGCGCCCAGGTTCCTGAATTACCTGATCGCCTTCTACCTGATCATTGTCGGTGTCATCGGGCTGTGGCCGCATCTTCTGGGCGCGGCCATCTGACCCGGCCTATTCGGCCGCCTTGGCCTGCCGGCTGGCGCCCCTGGCCATCCGCTCTTCCGCGATGCGGTCGGCGATCAGGCTGGTCGGCCGGCCTTCCGTATCCGAGCGGCGGAAAATCTGCATGAGCGTATCGGCGATGCCGCGCACGCGCCGGTCGATTTCCGCGTCGTTCCAGTCGAAGATCTGGCCGGCCACGCGGATGATGCCGCCGCCGTTGATGACGTAATCGGGCGCATAGAGAATGCCGCGCGCCTTCAGCGCGGCTCCGTCTTCGTCGCGCGCAAGCTGGTTGTTGGCGGCCCCTGCCACCACGCGCGCCTTCAGCTTCGGAATTGTGCGCTCGTTCAAAATGGCGCCGAGCGCGTTGGGCGAAAGCACATCGCATTCTGTGGTGACGATTTCATCCGTTGAAACCGCTTTTGCGCCGAATTTCCCGACCGCATGCTGCACGGCCGCGGGATTGACATCGGCCACCACAAGCCTTGCGCCTTCGGCATGCAGCTTTTCCGCCACGCCCATGCCCACCTTGCCGAGTCCCTGAATGGCCACGGTCAGCCCCTTGGTCGTGTCCACGCCCAGACGGTGCCTGACCGCCGCCTTGAGGCCGATGAATGTGCCCAGAATTGTGGCCGGGCCGGAATCGCCGCCCGGCTTTCCCGGCTGGTCGTAGCCGGCGACATGCTTTGTGCCGCGAGCGATGACGGGCAGGTCCTTCGGGCCGATGCCCACGTCCATCGCCGTGATGTAGCGGCCGCCCAGCGCATTGACCGCATTGGCATAAGCCAGAAGCCGCGCTTCGGTCTTGTCTTTCGCCGGGTCGCCGATGATCACCGCCTTGCCGCCGCCCAGCGGGAGATCGGCAATGGCGCTCTTGTAACTCATGCCACGCGACAGGCGCAGCACATCGGTCGTGGCTTCGTCGCCGTTCGCGTAGGGATACATGCGGGTTCCGCCGCAGGCCGGACCCAGCGCGGTCGAATGGATCGCGATAATGGCTTTCAGCCCTGTCTGCTTGTCGTCGAAATAGGCAACCGTTTCGTGGTGGTCGAAGTCTTTCGCTTCGAACGCGCTCATCAAGCAACTCCTGGGCTGGATTCGTTTTTGTTGGCGGGACCATAATGCCCGCCCGCTGAAATTGGCTTGCCAATTGGGGCTGTCCCCCGCAACACCCGTGCGGCCCGGAAGGACCGCAGGCAACAAACGCTTTCTATTGCGCGCCGATTGCGCGGAGAATCGCGCCGGCCGTCAGCACCTGCGGCAGAACCAGAGGCGCATCCTTGCCGGGCGCATAGTACAGATAGAGCGGAACCCCCGAACGCCCATGCGCTTCGAGCAGCGCGGTGATTTCCGGATTGCGGCGCGTCCAGTCCGCCGTGAGATAGGCGATATGGCGCGCCGCAAACGCGGCCTGCACGGGCGCGGTGAAGGCGACTTTCTCGTTGACCAGACAGGTGACGCACCAAGCCGCCGTCACGTTCACGAACACCGCCCGGTTCTGCGCGCGCAGGGACTGAAGCGCGACAGCCGAATAAGGCTGCGACGGGATTCCGCTGACATCCGCCGCCGGCGCCTGCGGCGCGGCAGGGCCGAGCGTGGACAAAAGCGCGACCGAACCCGCCACGCCGGCCGCCGCAAGCACCGTTGCCAGCACGCGCCATCCGCGCCTTGCCTCGCGCGCGGCATCCCAGATCCAGGCGGCGAAGGCGATCGCGATCATGGCGGCAAGCAGCGCGATCACGCCGCCGGAACCGGATTCCTGCGCCAGCACCCAGACAAGCCAGGCGGCCGCGCCATACATGGGGAATGCCAGAAATTGCCGGAAGCGCAGCATCCAGTTTCCCGGTTTGGGCAGCAGCCTGAGCAATGCGGGCGAAAGGCCGATGGCGATGAACGGCGCGGCAAAGCCAAGACCCAGCGCCAGAAAGACCGACAGGGCGACGGCGGCAGGCTGCGTGAGCGCAAAGCCGAGTGCGCCGGCCATGAATGGCGCCGTGCAGGGCGCGGCAACCGCCACCGCCAGCACGCCGGTGAAGAATGCGCCGATCGCGCCGCGGCGCCGCGTAAGCGTGTCGCCGGCGCCAAACCCCGGGATTTCGAACACGCCGGAGAGATTGAGACCGATCGCGAATATCAGCAGCGCAAAGCCGGCGACGGCCGCAGGGTTCTGAAGCTGGAAGCCCCAGCCGACCGCCTGTCCGCCCGCGCGCAACGCAATCACCGCGCCGCCCAGCACGAGAAAACTCAGCACCGTCCCTGCGCCATATGACAGCCCTTCGCGCGCCGCCTCGCCATGCGCCTTGCCCGCCTTTCCGGCCACCGCCAGCGCCTTCATCGCCAGCACCGGCAGCACGCATGGCATGAGGTTCAGGATCAACCCGCCGATAAGTGCGAAAAGCAGCGCCAGCGGCCAGCCGATGCCATTCGTTTCGCCTTCTCCGCTTTCAATGAATTGCACCGGCGGGACCGGGCCCGGCAGGGCATGAACATCGAGCGCCTGCACGGAGCCATCGGCGGACGTGAGCACAATCACCCCGTCGAGCGCGGTGCCCGGCTTCCGGCCGGGGACAAGGCGCAACACAAGCCCGTCGCGCGCGAAGCCGAGCAGTTGCGGTGCCATGTCCTTCACTTCGCCGGGCCGCGCGGGAAAGAACTGGGCGCCGGCAGGGCGCGCTTGCGAAAGGTTTGGCGCTAGGATGAAAAGATCGAGCGACTCTCCTTTGTGAAACCGCATTGGCCAGGGCGATGGCGCGGGCAATTTCGCGCGCGCTTCGGCAAACTTTGTTTCCACCGCCGGGTCGGACGAAGCCGCGGCGCCGACCGAAACCGGCAGCGAGACCATCGCATCTTCGGGAATGCAGACTTCCTTGCAGACAAGCCAGCTGGCATGCGCCTTCAGCGTGACGGTTTGTCCGGGCGTTGCATCGCGCGGAACCGTGATGTCGGACAGCAGCCACACCGTTCCTTCGTAGCCGTAGTTCATCAGCGGCCCGACGGGCAGCCGCTTCGGATAAGGCCACTGGATCGGCCCCGCTTTCCAGCCGGCCGGCAGCGACCAATCCAGCGTGGTCGGTAGTCCCGCTTCGCCGGGATTGAGCCAATAGGTGTGCCAGCCCGACCGGATATTCTCTTCGAGCGCGACGGCAACCGTGCCGCCGGGCGCAACCGTAGTGTGCTCCGCGATCAGCCGCGCCTTCACCTTTGGCGCAAAATCGGGCTGTGCCGCAGCAGGCGCCACGAACAGAAGTCCGAGAAGGGCAAGCGCGATCCGCCGCATGGGCCGAGGCTATAGCCTCAGCGCCCCCGGCTTGCCAGCCGCCCTCGCATGGAATTGAGGGACAAGGCTAATCTCCCGTCCATGAGGATCACCGGCGGAAAATTCCGGGGGCGTACGCTGACCGCACCCGCGGACATGCGCGTGCGGCCGACCGCCGACAAGGCGCGCCAGGCAATCTTCAACATCCTCCTGCACAACGATTTTGCCTCCGGCTTTTCGCTCGAAGGCGCGCGCGTGGCCGATCTGTTCGCCGGCACCGGCGCGATGGGCATCGAAGCGCTGTCGCATGGTGCGCTGTTCTGCCTGTTCGTGGACGATTCGGCGGAAAGCCGCGCGCTGATCCGCGAGAATGTGGAAGCGCTGGGCCTGACCGGCGCAAGCAAGATCTGGCGGCGCGATGCAACAAGGCTCGGCCCCATGCCGGCAGGATCCGGCGGGCCGTTTGATCTTGTGTTCCTCGATCCGCCCTATCGGAAAAACCTGATCGATCCGGCGCTGAAAAGCCTGCGCGAGGGCCGATGGCTGGCGGACGGCGCGCTGATTGTGGCCGAGATGGCGGAAGACGAACCTGCGCCGGAAGCCGACGGTTTTGCGCAGCTGGACGAACGCGTTTACGGCAGCACACGCGTGATCTTCCTGCGCTGAAAATTTCGCACCGCCCAAGACGCAATTCACCCGCCGACCGGTTTGCGCGTTTGAAAAAATCCGGCCGCGGCGGGGAATCCGGAGTTTTGCGGCAATGAAAGTGCGGGCGCGCGCGGGGCGCGCGCGCTAGCGGTGATGGGGCATGGGTCATTTCCTTGGTTTGCGACCGCGCGAAGGCAAAGCCGGCCCGCTTTGGAGCCGGCCCCGCGGAATCAGGGCGCAGTTCGGGAGAATGGGCCCAGTGTAATCAGGTATGGGTCCCCATATCAAGGAATAAAGCTATCCCTTTAGGATCAATGGGCCGCGCGGGCCAGAAGACCGAATCAGGCTACCTGCCCCGGCCGAAGACGTCGGCGCCCAGGCTTTTGAGGCCGGGCCTTGCCGCATAACCCAGGTGCGGCAAGCCGAATACGTCTTCCAGCGTGCGCAGCAGCGAATAGTGATTGTAGGGCGTGCGCGAGATTCGGCCGGGCGGGATGTAGCGGGAGATCAGCACCGCGCCGATGCGGCCGCCGCCCGGGCCGATGACCCCCGGCCCCTGATCGGGCACGCCGAAGACCGTCTGGTCGGACGTGATGTTGGGCCCATGCGGCTCGCCGCAGCAGGCCGATGCATCGCCGTGGTCTTTCGCGTCGGGGTGAATATCGATTTCCGCCTCGTCGAAGGTGACGATCAGAAGGCCGTCCTGTCTGAACGCGGGCGACGCCAGGATGGCCGGCACCCATTGCTTAAGGAACGCATCGGCGGAGACAAGGCCGCCCGGCTCGCCATTGACGCAGGTGCGCTTGCCCGTGCCGTCGCCGTCATGCCCGTCATGGCAGAGATTGGGAACGATGAAGGCGAGATTGGGCGTGGTGTCCGCAGACTTCAAATCGGTTTCGAGCGCCGCAAGATTGACGGCATTGGTGCTGCAGGCCGGCGTGTCGATGATGGAATGGAAATACATGAAAGGATTGTGCCGCGTGGCATATTGGTCCTTTGGCGTGGCCTTCTGCGTGGGATCGGCGGCGCCGACCGGCGGATGGCCGCAGGTGGCGCTTTCGCGCGCGGGATCGTTGCCCATGTCTTCGGCATAGGATTTCCAGGCGAGGCCCGCGGCCGAAAGCTGATCGGCGATGGTTTTCACACCGGCCGGATAGACGCAGCCTTCGCCGATGGCCTGGCCGTCGGCATCGAGCTTCGCATCGGGCGTGAAATCCACGAAGGTCTGGCAATCGCTCTGCGTGACGTGGTTGGGCCCCTGCCCGCTGATCAGCGAGATGTAGTTGTCGAGGCTGAAGTGGCCGGTGGCATAGTAGTTGCGCAAATAGGCGCCCATTTTCGGCAGCGTGTGCGCCAGATAGGGCGCCGGCGAATGCCGCCCAAAGGTCGTGGCCGCGCTTTCGTTCTCCAGCATGATGATGAAGACATGGCGGATGGGAGGAAGCGGCGCAGCGTTGGCCTGCACCCCGGCAGCGAGCAATAGAATCGCCGACAGCAACATACGGTAAAATCTGGGCATTTCCCTTCCCCTGAAATTGGCTTTGGCCGCCGGTGCAAAGTCACCACCTTTTAGCATGGACCGCCCAGACATCTTTTGCCGCAGGAGCATTTCTGGACACCTATACGCCAGCGGCGTATAATTCAGTGCAATGAAGATCGTTCGCACGAAGCGATACGCCAGAGACCTGAAGAGGCTCAAGGCAGCTGCTTCGGATGTGGATGCGATGGAGCGAATGATCGCCGCCAACCCGGCAGTTGGCGCCGTCATTCAGGGATTGAGAGGCGTGCGGAAAGCGCGCTTTCGCATCGGCAACCGCGGCAAGAGCGGCGGCGGGCGCGTGATTTATTACGTGGTGACAAAGTTTGAAGCGGTGGCAATGCTGATGGTCTATGCGAAATCGGAAAAAAGCGATCTTTCGCCCCTGGATCGAGAGAATGTGCTACGCATGCTGAAGGAGATCGGCTCGTGAACAAAAAAATAAAACCCGGAAGAACCAAATTCGGATTGGCGCTTGAGGGTGCACTAAGAGAAGTCGCCGCCTGGAAGCGCGGCGAACTTGAGCTGGAAGTGCGCGTTATCGAACCGATGTCGCCGAAACGCGTCAAGGCGATCCGCAAGTCGGTGGCGAAAAGCCCACGCGATTTCGAGCGCCGGTTTGGTGTGCCGGCGCGAACTGTGGAAGGCTGGGAGCAAGGCAAGAAACTGGATGTGGCGGGACGCGTGCTGCTGACAGTGATCGAGAAAGAACCCGAAGCGGTGGAACGCGCATTGGCCGAGGATTAATATTCTGCGTCTGACAACGGAGCCAAGCCCGGCAGCGCCGCGGCCCTGAAGCGCATCGCTGCCGTGCTGAAGGTGGACATGGAGGATTTGGTGGCGGAATAGTTCGACCCACCTGTGCGGAATATAATGGCAGAAGAACGCAGAGGCAGAATGCGCGTGTCGAGCGCCCAGTGCTTGGTCTGCTGCGCAGTTTGTTCCTTTGAGCCATCGTCCATGACCTGCCCTACCGCCTGCCAAACAGCTTCTCGATATCGGCGAGTTTCAGTTCCACATAGGTCGGGCGGCCGTGGTTGCACTGGCCGGAATGCGGCGTGGATTCCATCTCGCGCAGAAGCGCGTTCATCTCTTCGGCGTTCAGGCGGCGGCCCGCGCGCACGCTTGTATGGCAGGCCAGCGTTGCGGCCACCTCTTCCAGGCGTTCCTTCAAGGACAGCGCCGCGCCGGTTTCGGCGATGTCGTCGGCCAGATCGCGCACCAGCCCCTTGATGTCGAGCCCTTCGAGCATGGCGGGCACTTCGCGCACCACCACCGCGTCGGGCCCGAACGGCTCGATCACAAGGCCGAATTCGGAAAGCTCGTCCGCGCGCGCGGAAAGCCGCTCCACCTCGGGCGGATCGAGCGCAACCACTTCGGGAATGAGCAGCGGCTGGCGCGCCACGCCGCCGCTTTCGATCTGCCGCTTCATGCGCTCATAGGTGAGGCGCTCGTGCGCGGCATGCTGATCCACGATCACGATGCCATCTTCGGTCTGCGCCACGATGTAGGTTTCGTGAACCTGTGCGCGCGCCACGCCCAGCGGCAGGCCGGGCGGCGCGGCTTCGGCCGGCGATTCCTCGACGCGCGCGGAGATCGCGGGCTGGCTGCCCAGCAGCGGCGCATAAAAGGTGCGGCCGGGATCGTCCATCGCGGGCATGCGGCCATGGAAGTGCGGCGTGCCCTGCGGCCGGAAGGCGGCCAGCGTCTGCTCCGCCACCGTGGTGGAGGCGCGGTGGCCGGCTTCATGCAGCGCGAGCTTGAGCGACGACACGATCAGCCCGCGCACAAGGGCGGCATCGCGGAAGCGCACTTCCGTCTTGGCCGGATGCACGTTTACGTCCACGAAGGCCGGATCGCATTCCAGGAACAGGGCCAGCGCGGGATGCCGGTCGCGCGCCAGGAAATCGGCATAGGCCCCGCGCACCGCGCCGATCAGAAGCTTGTCGCGCACGGGCCGGCCGTTCACGAACAGAAACTGCATCTGCGCATTGCCGCGATTGTAGGTGGGAAGCCCCGCATAGCCGGAAATCGCCACGCCTTCGCGCGCGGTGTTCACGGCTTCGGCGTTATCGGCGAATTCGCGGCCCATGACGCGCGCCAGCCGCTTTAGCCGCGACTCTTTTCTATGGCCTACCGCTTCGCTTCTTGAGGCCAAGGGTGGATCGGTTTCGGCTTCGAGCGAAAGCGCGCGCCGGCCATCGGCCGTGAGCGTGAACGCCACGTCGGGCCGGGCCATGGCAAGGCGCTTGACCACGTCGAGCACGGCCATGTCTTCGGCGCGCGCCGATTTGAGAAACTTCAGCCGCGCCGGCGTGGCGAAAAACAGCTCGCGCACTTCCACCCGCGTGCCGGACTGGCCGGGCGCAAGGTAGCCCGTGGGCTTCACCTTGCCGGCGATGCCGCCATCCACGCGGATTTCATGCGCCTCGCCCTGTTTCGTGCGGCTGGCGATGGAAAGCCGCGCCACCGCCCCGATGCTCGGCAGCGCCTCGCCGCGGAAGCCCAGCGTCCCGATGTGCGAAAGATCATCGCCGCCGGCGGCGCCGAGCGGGAGCTTGGAGGTGGCATGGCGTTCGATGGACAGGCGCAGGTCTTCGGCGTCCATGCCTTCGCCATTGTCTTCGACCAGGATGAGATCAATGCCGCCGTTGCCTGTGGCGATGTCGATGCGGCTTGCGCCGGCATCCAGCGCATTCTCGATGAGTTCCTTCACCGCGCTCGCCGGACGCTCAACCACTTCGCCGGCGGCGATGCGGTTGACGGTGCCTTCGGCCAGCCGGCGGATTTTCATGGAACGATTCCACGCAGAGACGCGGAAACGCGGAGGAGATAACATCTCCGCGTTCTCCGCGACGCCGCATGCACGAGTTTCGTCATTTCGACTCCGCCAGGTATTTGCGGGCGAGCACCTTGCCCTCTTCCACCGCGGGCTGATCGAACGGATCCACGCCCATCAGCCGTCCCATGATCATGGTCTCGAGCATGAAATGCATCATCAGCGCGCCGATGCTGCGCTCGTTGACCTGTTCGACATGCATCTGGCGCACGGGGCGGCCGTGTTTGGCCAGCGTTTCGGCGGTCGCGCGGGCTTCGGCGGCGGCGAGATCGCCGATGCTGCGGCCGGCAAGATAATCGAGGCCCAGCGCCTGCGCGCGCGCGGCGGGCGCGGCGGGGCCCTTTCCCTTCATGCCGGTGGTGACGATCGTGTAGAGCTTGGCGCCGGGGCCGCCGAGAAAAAGCTGGAGCTGGCTGTGCTGATCCACCGGCCCGAGGGCGGCAACGGGCGTTGAGCCTTTGCCATCTTTCCCGAGGCTTTCGGCCCAGAGCTGCCGCCACCAGGGGCCGAAGGTTTTCAGTTCGTCGGCATAAAGCCAGAGCACGGTTTCGTTGAGCTGTTTCTGCTGCGCGAGGGCATGATGAAGCGCAGCCCCCGCGGCGGCCGGCACATCGGCGGCGGATTTCCCATCGAGCAGCGGCCTGAGCGCCTCCGCCGCGCCCGCGCGAATGGCCCCGGCATCGAGCCCCATGAGAAGCGCGGGCAAAAGCCCCACCACCGTCAGCACCGAATAGCGGCCGCCCACGCCAGGCGGGTGATCGAGCGTGGCGCAGCCGATGTCTTCGGCGAATTTCTTCAGCGCGCTGGGTTTCGGCTCGGTGACGACGACAAAATGATCCTTCAGATATTTGCCGCCGCCCGCCTTCTCGAGCGCATCGGCGGCGATGAGGGTCTGGATGAGCGTTTCGGCGGTGCCGCCGGATTTGGAGATCGAGACAAAGCGCGTGGTCTTCAGATCGAAGTGCTTCAGCGCCTGTTCGAAGGTGAAGGGGTCTATGTTGTCGAAGAAATGCAGCTTGCGCGGCGCGCCGAACGGAATGAGGTCGGCCAGCGCCTGCCCGCCGAGGCTCGACCCGCCGATGCCGAACACGGCGATGGCGGATGTGTTCTGCTGCAGTCTGTGTGCGACGGCTTGCGCCTTTTCCAGATCGTCGCGGCGTTCGGGAATGCGCAGGATCTCGATGCTGCCGTTGTCACGGGATTCGCGCAGCCAGGCGAGCGCGGCCTCCGCCTGGCTTATGGCGGCGTCATAGCCGGCCACCTTCGACGCCAGCGAAAGCGAGACGGAAAACGATTCTGTGGACATGGGGTCACCTTAGCAGAGTCCGTGTAACGCCGCCGCCGCTCCCGGGCTCCGTTTCAACAGGGATTTTGCGTCAGTGGCCCTGCGGGCGTGCCGCCGGTTTCGCGGCCGCGGGAACGCTGCCCGCCACGACGATGGTGAGGCGCCCAGAAAACATTCGCCGGGCCGCCCGCTTCACATCCGCCGCCGTGAGCGCATTGATCAGGTCGTTGCGCCTGCTGATGTAATTGGCCGGAAGGCCCTGCGTCTGAAACGTGCTGAGCTGGCCGGCGATTCCGGCGTTTGAGCTGAACGCCAGCGGAAACGATCCGGTCAGGTAGGTTTTTGCATCCGCCAGTTCCCGATCGGTCGGGCCGTCCGCCGCGAATTGCCGCACGGTCTTCTTCAGGACATCGATCGTCTGGCGGATGGCCTCGCGGCGCGTGGCCACCTCACCAACCACAAAGCCGCCGCGGCGATAGGCCAGAAGGTTGGTGCTGATGCCGTAGGTCAATCCGCGCTTCTCGCGCACTTCGTTCATCAGACGCGAGGAAAAATCGCCTCCACCCAGAATGTTGTTGGCGACATAGGCGGCGATGAAATCCCTGTCGTTGCGCGGAATGCCGGGCAGCCCGAATATCACCGTGGATTGCGGCACCGGCATCGGCACGACGATCACTCCCGGCGCGCCCATGTGCCGGACGGGCGGAATGGCGGCCGGCGTGACATTGGGAAGCTTGTCGAACGCCGAACCGAGCAGCGCCGCAAGATCATCGGCGCTCACATCGCCGGCCACCGCGATCTTCAGCCCGCCGCGGACCCAATGGCCTCTGGCGAAGGCCTGAAGGTCGCCCCGCCCGATGCGGCCGACCGAAGCGGCATCGCCGTCAACCGGGTGTCCGTAAGGATGGCCCTTGAAGAAAGCGCGGAAAAACGCCTTTTGTGCGACCGTTTCGGGCTCTTCCTGTCCACCCTGAATGTCGGTCAGAATCTGGCCCCGCACGCGCGCGATGGCATCCGGATCGAAGCGCGGATGGGAGAGCGCCAGCCCGAGCAGGCGAAAGGCTTCCTTTGCGTTTTCGCTCAGCGTGACGAGCGTGATGACGGTGTAATCCCGGCCGGGCGTGACCGAAAGGCGGATCGCACGGTCGCTGAGGGCTTCGTGATAGGCCTGCGAATTCAGGTTGCCCGCGCCTTCATCCAGCATCGCGGCGGCGAATGCGGCGAGGCCTTCCTTGCCCTTGGGGTCATAGGCCGAACCGGCGGGCAAGGCGGCCGACATCGCGATCATCGGCAGCGTGTGGTCTTCGACAAACCAGATGTCCTCGCCCTTGGGCGCCGGAAGCGTCTGCACCTCGACAGCCGACGCCGCGGCCGGCGCAAGGAGGAAGAACATCGCCAGAAGAAGCCGCGCGCGCATCATTTTCCGCCCGGCAACAGATAGCCTGTCACCGCCTCCTTGCGGATGAGCGAGTTCTTCGCCGCCTGCCGCACGTCGTTTCCCGTCACCGCGCGGATGCGGTCGGGCCATTGCTCCACATCATCGACCGTCAGGCCGATGACAAGCGCCTGGCCATAGGTGCTGGCCAGTTCATACTGGCTGTCGCGCCTGTAGGTGGCGTTGGCCACAAGCTGCGTCTTGGCCCGCGCCAGATCGGCGGGAGACGGCAAATTGCCGGAGAAGGCGGCGATCACGCCGTCGATGGCGCGCTCCACGGCCTCGATCTTCACGCCCGGCCTGGGGATGGCATAGACGAAGAATTCGCCGGAGTCGCGGTTGTAGCCGTCGTAGGATGCGCCGACCTCGGTGGCGATCTTCTTCTGGACGACAAGGCCGCGATAAAGCGCGCTCGTCACGTCGCCGCCCATGAGCTGCGCCAGAACCTCGAGTGCCTCGGCCTTGCCCGGCGTCGCTTCCGTGTAGCTCGTCACCCGATAGATGCGCAGGAACACCGGCACCTTCACGTCCGGCCGCACGATCGTCATGCGCGTTTCGGCAAGGCGCGGCGGCTGGGCGAATTGCCAGCGCGGAACAAGATCGCGCGCCGGCACCTTGCCGAACGCCGCTTCGGCGTCCTTGCGCACTTCGTCGGGCGTGATGTCGCCGGCGACCACCAGAATCGCGTTATTGGGCGCATAGTGGTGCGTGTAGAAGCTCTGCGCGGAAAGGCGGTCGATCCGCCGGATCTCCTCCGGCCAGCCGATCACGGGCCGCCCGTAGGGATGGGACAGGTGCAGCGCCGCTTCCAGCTGTTCGCGCATGAGCGCCTGCGGATCGTTGTCGATGCGCATGCGCCGTTCTTCGAGCACGATTTCGCGCTCGGTGTTCACGTTGGCGTCGGACAGATCAAGACTGGCGATGCGATCGGCCTCCAGCCCCATGATGAGCGGCAGGCGGTCGCGGGCGATCTGCTCGTAGAAGCAGGTGTAATCATGCGTCGTGAACGCATCCTCTTCGCCGCCGTTGCGCGAGACGGTGAGCGAAAACTGGTCGCCCGGCACCGCTTTCGTGCCGCGAAACATCATGTGCTCGAAAAAATGCGCCATGCCGGACAGGCCGGGCGGATCGTCCACCGAGCCCACGCGAAACCAGAGCATCTGCGTCACCACGGGCGCGCGCCGATCGGGCACGACCAGCACCTGCATGCCGTTCTGCAATGCGAATTGGAACGTGCGCGGCTGCTGCCGCGCGGCCTGGGCCTGAGGCGCCGCGGGCTGGGCAAACACGGGACCGCACGCCGCCAGCGCGATCAGGAGCGCGGCGAGCCGGTTCTTACCAGTTGAAGAGATCATCAAGCCAGCTGCCGCTGTCGCTCTTGGAATTGTCGGTCTGCTGCGGCTGTGCCGGCTCCGGTGCGGGCGCGGGCGGCTGCCCCGCCGTGCGCGCGGTATCCAGGCGTTGCGCTTCGGCATCGGCGTTCACGGGCGTGCCGTTCGGATTGGGGTTGCTGCTGCCGAACAGGAGCTCGTCGCTCAGGCTTTCATCCGTGTCTTCGGACGATGCGGCGTCTGCGGCGATCCGGCGGCGGATGGAATCATCGGCGCCGGTTGCGCCCGCCTTGGCAAGCAGTTGCTGCTCGGCCTGGCTGTAGCCGCCCGCCGACGGGGCCGTGCTTTGCGAGGTGAAGAGCGCCGTCTGCGCGTCCTCCGATGGCGACGTCTGATTGGTGGGCGGGGCGCCCGGATGCGGCGGGCGCAGGTTGTACTCCGGCGGAATGATGAGCGGCGCCTTGGTCGTGATCGCAAATTCGTCGGGCGACTGCTTGGTGAGGCCGGCCGCATCGCGGATGCTTTCGCAGCCGGTCAGCGACAATCCGGCAGCCGCCAGTGCGGCAAGCGGAAGGACGTATCGCGAAACATACGCGCGTTTCATGTCTTGCTCCTGGTTCGCGTCACCCGGCTCGCCGGCGCTTCCGGCTTGAGCAGCGCGTCATACAACAGCGCCATGACCCCCACCACGATGGCTGCGTCGGCAACATTGAACACATACCAATCGTAGCCGAAAGCGTGAAAGTGAAAAAAGTCGGCCACGGCGCCGTAAACCAAACGGTCGATGAGATTGCCCAGGGCCCCGCCGATGATGAGCCCCAGCCCCATGCAGAGGATCCGGCGGCCCGAGCGCCACAACCAGAAGCCCAGCCCCCCCACCGCGGCGAGCGAAAAAGCGACCAGAAGGGCCGTTCCGGCCGGTCCGGAGGCGGGAAACAGGCCGTAACTCACGCCCCGGTTCCAGACCATCACCAGATTAAAGAACGGCAAGATGTCGATATGGGCGAACGGGGACATCCCGGCAAAGCCGAAGGCATAGAGCAGGAGAAGCTTGCTCCCCTGGTCGGCCACCAGCGCGGCGGCCGCCGCAATGAGACCCTGGTCGCGCGGGGTCATGCTTTTCCTTCAGTATGGGCGACGGCATCCGCGCAACGGTTGCACAGATCGGGCCAGGCGGGGTTGCTGCCCACTTCGGGCAGGATCATCCAGCAGCGCGCGCATTTGTCGCCTTCGGCATGGTGAAAGACGGCGGCGGCGCCGGAAACATCGGGCAGGCGGAAGGCATCGGCCGGAGGCTCGTGGGTGGAGATCGCCGCCTGCGAGGTGATCGCAACTTCGCCGAAATCGATGCCCTTGAGCAGCGCCGCGTCATCCTTGCCGACAAACAGCGTGGGCCGCGCTTCGAGGCTGGCGCCGATGACCTTGTCCTTGCGCTTGAGCTCGAGCGCGCCGGTGACGACGCGGCGCAGGTCGCGCACACGCTTCCACTTTTCGATCAGCTTTCCGTGATGCCAGCTGCCCGGCGTTTCCGGCGCGGTGTGCAGATGCACGCTGTCGTTTTCGCCAAAGCGCATCGTCCAGGCTTCTTCCATGGTGAAGCAGAGGATCGGCGCAAGCCAGACGACCACGCGGCGGAAGATTTCGTCCATCACCGTGCGGGCGGCGCGGCGGCGCGTTGAATCCAGCCGGTCGCAATAGAGCGAGTCCTTGCGGATGTCGAAATAGAAGGCCGAAAGCTCGTTGGTGCAGAAATTGAACAGCGCGTTGAACACGCGGTTGAAATCGAAGGCTTCGTAGCCTTCGCGCACCAGCCCATCGAGATCGGCCAGAAGCGCCAGCATGTATTTTTCCAGCTCCGGCATCTCGCCGTGGCCGATGCGTTCGCGTTCCTCGAAGCCTGCGAGATTGGCCAGCATGAAGCGGATGGTGTTGCGCAGGCGGCGATAGGCATCGACATTCGCGTTGATGATGTCCTGCCCGATGCGCAGGTCTTCGGTGAAATCCGAGCTGGCGGCCCACAGGCGCAGGATGTCGGCGCCGTTCTTTTCCGCGATCACCTGCGGGGCCAGCGTATTGCCCAGCGATTTGGACATTTTGCGGCCCTCTTCGTCGAGCACGAAGCCGTGCGTGAGAACGGCCTTGTAGGGCGCAACCCCGCGCGTGCCGCAACTTTCCAGCAACGACGACTGAAACCAGCCGCGATGCTGATCGGAGCCTTCGAGATAAAGATCGGCCTTGTCGGCCTTTGGCCACGCCGGATCCAGCGGCTCTTCCACCGTGAACACATGCGTGGAGCCGGAGTCGAACCAGACATCCAGAATGTCGTGCGATTGTTCCCAGTCTTCCGGCTTGTGTTCGTTGCCGAGGAAGCGCGAGGGCGGCGAATTGAACCAGGCATCGGCGCCTTCCTTCGCGAAGGCCTCCTGGATGCGCGCATTGACCTTTTCGTCTTTCAGGATTTCGCCGGTGTCGCGCTTGTAGAAGATGGCAAGCGGCACGCCCCAGGCGCGCTGGCGCGACAAGACCCAATCGGGGCGGCTTTCCACCATGGAGCCGATGCGGTTTTTGCCGGCGGCCGGAAACCAGCGGGTTTCTTCGATGCCGGCCAGCGCGAGCTGGCGCAGCGTCTTGCCCTGCGAGCCCTGAAACGGCCTGTCCACATGCGCGAACCATTGCGGCGTGGCGCGGAAGATGACGGGCGCCTTGGAGCGCCAGCTGTGCGGATAGGAATGGCGCAGCGTGCCTTTGGCGAGCAGCTTGCCGGCGGCGATCAGTTCCCTGATCACCGCGCAATTGGCATCGCCGTCTTTTCCGTCCGGCGTGAGGATGCGCTTGCCGGCAAACAGCGGAACATCCGGCGCGAAAGAACCGTCTTCCTGAACGATGCTGAAGGCTTCCTGATGCTTCACCGGGTAATCCGGGAAATTCTTCAGCATGATCTCGAAATCGTCTTCGCCATGGCCGGGTGCCGTGTGCACGAAGCCCGTGCCGGTGTCGGCGGTGACATGCTCGCCTGCAAGCAGCGGGACATCGAAGTCATAGCCCTTCCCGCGCAAAGGATGAGCCGCGACCGCGCCGCTCAATTTCGCGGCGTGAAGACGCCTGAGTCTGATCCTGGCCTGCGCAGCAGTTGCATCGGCCAACGTATCGGCCAGCAGAAGCAATTCGCCAACGGTTGCGAGCGCGCCCTCGCCCGCTTCCGATACTTCATAAAGCCCGTAATCCATGGTTGGGGAATAGGAGATCGCGCGGTTGCCGGGGATGGTCCACGGAGTCGTGGTCCAGATCACCACGCTTGCGCCTTTGTGCTCGCCGGCCGTGAGCGGAAACTTCACATAAATCTGCGGGCTCGATTTCTCGTGATATTCGATCTCGGCCTCGGCAAGCGCGGTCTTTTCCACCGGCGACCACATCACCGGGCGGAAGCCGCGATAGAGCAGCCCGTTCATCGCAAACTTGTGCGCCTCGCGCACGATAGCGGCTTCGGCGCGGTAATCCATCGTGGTGTAGGGATGATCCCACGCGCCGATGCAGCCCAGCCGCCTGATCTGCTCGCGCTGGATGTTGAGCCAGTGCTCGGCGAACCGGCGGCAATCGCGGCGCAGCTGATCCTTTGGCACGTCGTCTTTGGATTTGCCTTCGGCGCGGTACTTCTCTTCCACCTTCCATTCGATGGGAAGGCCGTGGCAATCCCAGCCGGGGACATAGGGCGCATCCTTGCCCAGCATGGTCTGCGAGCGGACGACGAAGTCCTTCAGGATGTGGTTCAGTCCCGTGCCCGAATGGATGTCGCCGTTGGCATAGATCGGCCCGTCGTGCAGCACGAAGAGCGGCCGGCCCTTCGCGGCCTTCCGGATGCGGCCGTAAAGGTCCATCGCCTCCCAGCGTTCCAGCCATTTCGGCTCGGCCTGCGGCAGGCCGGCTTTCATGGGAAAGCCGGTCGCGGGCAGGAACAGCGTGGCCCGGTAATCGCGGGCAGTTTTGGCCGGGGAGTCGGACATTTGCGGCTTAGTATCAGCGGGGTTTGGAAGGCGCAAATCTTCCTCTTGGCGCCCCCTCACCCCGACCTTTCCCCCACATGCGCGGGGGAAAGGGGGGCGGCGGCCAAAGCTGCGCGTGCCGCGGCTTCGTCTTTTTTCATCTGCGCCTTCAACGCTTCGATGCCGTCGAATGTCATCTCCGGCCTGAGGTAGGCCACCAGCGCGACCGACAGGTGCCTGCCGTAAAGATCGCCGGAGAAATCGAACAGCCAGGTCTCGAGCAGCGGCTCGCCGGTTTTGAACATGGGGCGGATGCCGAAGCTCGCAACGCCCTCATGCGTCGAGACGGGCTTGTCGTTTTCCAGAACCGTGGCGCGCACGGCATAGATGCCGAATGCCGGATGCAGGCAATCGGTCAGCCGCATGTTGGCGGTGGGAAAGCCGATCGTCCGGCCGCGCTTGTCGCCATGCTCCACCCGGCCTTCCACGGCCCAGACGTGGCCGAGAAGGCGCGCAGCTTCTTCGGGCTTTCCCGCCTTCAGCGCTTCGCGGATATGGGTGGAGGAAATCTTTTCGCGATCGGCAAGCACCGGCGCGAAGACTTCGACGCCGAACCCTTCCATCTCGCCCATATAGGCGAGCACGGCCACATCGCCGGCGCGGCCCTTGCCGAAGCGGAAGTCCCCGCCCACCACAACGCAGCCCGCGGCAAGGCCATCCACCAGCACGTCCATCACGAAATCCTGCGGACCCTTTTTCGCCATCTCCGCATCGAAGGCGAGCGCGAACATCACATCCACGCCCAGCTCCGCGATCAGGCGGGCCTTCACGCGAAACGGCGTGAGGCGAAAGCTTTCGGCGGACGGCCTGAAATACTCCTGCGGATGCGGCTCGAAGGCGATGACGCCCAGCGGCGCATTGCGTTGCTCGGCGAGCGCGCGGGCATGCCCGATCAGCGCCTGATGACCCCTGTGCACGCCGTCGAAATTGCCGAGCGCCACCACCGCGCCCTTGCAGGCTTCGGGAATGTCCTGGTAGTGGCGGAAGATCTTCATTCAGGCCTGGGGGCGTTTGGGCGGCATCACGGCGGCCTCGGCTTCGATCACCACCGTATCACCGACCTTGCAGACGCAATCGAAGAGCACGCGGCGCTTTTCCGGAATCGTTTCCCGCACGGTGCAGGTGGCGACCACCGTGTCGCCGATGCGCACCGGCGCCTTGAACTGGGTGCCGAGCGCGACAAAGATCGTGCCGGGGCCGGGCATCTTCATGCCGAGCACGGTCGAAATATAGCTTGCGGTCAGCACGCCGTGGGCGATGCGGCCCTTGAAGACCGTCTTCTTCGCCCATTCCTCGTCGAAATGCGCCGGATTCATGTCGCCGGAGATTTCCCCGAACAGCTGGATGTCGCGCTCGGTGACGGTGTGGGAGAAGCTCTCGCTCATGCCGGGCTTCAGGTCTTCCATGTAATAGGGCATCGGGGTTTCCTTTCGGGCCGGTTCTTATCGACGGCCTCATGCGTCGACAAGCCTCTTGCTTCGACAGGCTCAGCCTCGACAAGCTCATGCTTCGACAAGCTCATGCCTCGACAAGCTCATGCTTCGACAAGCTCATGCTTCGACAAGCTCAGCATGAGGATTCCTTTAATTCCTCACCCTGAGCCTGTCGAAGGGTGAGGAGCGAGCCTGTCGAAGCATGAGGGCCCGGCAATCACCACGCAAGCACGCGCATGGCCGCGCGCGCGGAGACGCCGGATTTGGCGAACAATGCCGCCATGTGGGCCGGCGTGAGTTCGCGCACGTCCTCGCCGTGGATGCCGTCGGCGATGAAGAGCGCATCGAGGCCCGCGCCATTGGCGCCCCGGATGTCGGTTTCCAGCCCGTCGCCGATGGCCAGCGGCCGTTTCGCGGGGCCAAGCCGGCGCAGCGCCTCGAACGTGGTCTCATAAATCGGCTTGTGCGGCTTGCCGTAATAGACCGCGCGGCCGCCCATCTTTTCATACTCGCGCGCGATGGCGCCGGCGCAGAAGATGAGCTTTCCGCCGCGCTGGACCACAATGTCGGGGTTGGCGCAGAGCATCTCCAGCCCGCGTTCCAGCAACACGCCGTTGAGGGCCTTGTAGTCGTCCGGCGTTTCGCGATCGTCGTCGTAAAGGCCGGTGCAGAGCGCCACCTCGGCGAGCTCCGGCTCGACGCAATCCAGATTCAAGCCGTCAAATACGCCGCGGTCGCGCTCCGGCCCGATATGCAGCATTTTCAGGCGATGGCGGGCGGCGCGCTTTTCCAGCGCCGCGCGCGTGGCGACGCCGGATGTGATGATCGCGTCATAGCAATCGGCCGGCACGCCAAATTTCCGGAACTGCTCTTCGACGTCGGCCACCGGCCGCGGCGCATTGGAGAGCAGGACCACCGGCCCATGTGCGCCGCGAAACCTGCGCAGCGCGTCCACGGCCGGCACCTGTGCGGTCTTGCCGTTGTGGATCACGCCCCAGACGTCGCAGATGAGCGCGTCGTAGTCGGGCGCGATCTCGCGAAGGTTGGTGAGGATCTGGGGCTGTGCCGGCACGTTTCGCCTTTCATTCCCACCCTTGCAAAGGGAAAGGCCGCATCGCCGAGGGCGACCCGCGGAGGGATCAGGGCCTCTGACCCCACCTGGCCTCCCCCTTTCGGGGGGAGGAACAATCATGTCAAGCCGTGCGGCGTAGCGGAATGACGGGGGCGGCCGCGCGGGGCTGTTCGGCCGATTTCAGCGGATCGTCGCGCAGCGCGCGCGGTTCGCCGAACAGGAAGCCCTGCGCGTAGTCCACGTTGAAATCGAGAAGCTGGACGACCGTCTTTTCGTCTTCCACGCGCTCGGCAATCAGGTTGAGACCGTGGCGCTCCAGAAGCTTCTTGAAATCCTCCGCGGCAACGGTTGCCTGCGCGCTCGCCATGCCCTGAATGAGTGTCTGCGAGCGCACTTTTATATGGCGGAAGCCGAGCGACTTGATTTTGGAAAAATCGACCGCAAGCGTTTCCATGTGATCCATCGAGAGCGCAAACCCGAGATTGGCGAGCTGGCGCAAGTTGGCCTCGCCCGCCGCCCCGGCCTTCAGGACCGCGCTCTGGCCGAATTCGAAGACGATCTGGCCCGCGAGATCCTTGTTGTGCTGCATGTATTCCAGGAACTGCGGGAAAAACTCGGCATCCGCCAGCGTATCGCCGGAGATGTTGCAGAAGATGGCGATCTCGCGCGTCTTCTGCACCAGCCGGCGCACAATCTGCACGCAGCGGAAAAGCAGGAGGTTGTCCACCACGCTCATCAGACCCGCTGGCGCGGCAACCTTCATGTATTGCGACGGCATGATGACGGTGCCGTCTTCGCTTCTCAGGCGGGACAGGGCCTCATAGAAGCGCAGTTTCCGCTGCGGCAGGCTGACGATCGGCTGAAGATAGAGATCGACGCGGTTTTCTTCGAGGCTGGCGCGGATGATTTCGAGAAGCTCCGCCTGCCCGAGCGTTTCCAGATAATGCCGGGCGTGCCCCTGTGGTTGCGGTTGCGGTTTGGGCGCCTCGGCCGGCGGCGCAACCTCTTTTGCCTTCGCCGAAATGCGCTGCGCAAAGTCGCGCATCAGGCGCTCCAGCATCTTGAGCTCGGACACGATCTTCCGGGACTGCTCGCTGGCCTGGGCTTCGACGGCCGCCCTGATGTCTTCGATCTTGGTCTTCGTCTCGTTCAGCGATTGCTCGAGCGTGCGCGCGGTTTTCTTCAGCGTTGCGATCTGCCGTTCGGTCTTGCGGCGTTCGCGCGCACGCAGGATGGCGGCATGGGTCTGCGTGCAAAGCAGAAAGCCGACGGCCGTCAGAAGGGCCGACAGCGCGCCCGACACGCCGGCGAAGGCGTGAATGGCGATGCCAAATCCGGCTGCGATCATCGCGTAGATGGCGGCGATGAGGAAATTGACCATGACGGAATCGGGCCTTCTGCCTTTCCCCGCCGGCATTGTGGGGGCAGGCCGTTTCCAATTCCTTAACCATGCGAATCAGCCCGCTGGCCTTGGATCGCCCATGTCCGGAGGGTCGATGGCCCCGGCGGCGCTACGGCGCGACCGAAAAGCTGTAGCGGCCTTCCGTGCGGTGCAGATCGATGGAAACGGCATGCCACCGGACGCGATATTCGCCGGGTGAAAGCGGCTTCAGCCTGACCATCATCGCGGAATCGGAGACCGCCGGGCTTCCTTCGCTGACCACTTGGCCCCTGTCATCGGTGACCGTGACGCCGCTGGATGCGGGCTCCAGCGCCTCGCTGAATTCCAGACGCAATTCCGGCGGGGCGCCATGAACAACCGCGCCTGCGCCCGGATCGGCATGCTGCAGCAAGGCGTGCGCGCAGGCCGCCTGCGGCAGCAGAAGGATGGCGGCGATGGCTGGCCATGAGCGCAACGTCATTCGAACAGGGGCCTTCCCAGCGAACGGGGGAAAATGTCGTCAAGATAGAAATGCAGCTGCGCCACCACGCCGATGTTGCGGCCGGTCGCGCGGTTGAGCGGCAGCATGGCCTCTGCGCCGATCTGCACCTGTTGGCCCGACCAGATGAAGCCGGGATTGATCGTCCCGGTCGTTGCGCCGCCATTGCGATCGAGCGGCGAAGCAAAGCTGAACTCCACGACCGGCGTGATGCGCGCAAGCTCTGGCCCAAGGCCTGCGTCGCGCACGCTGTTCTGCAGATAAAGCAGGCTGTATTCGACCGCCCCGCCCCATTCCAGCGTGTGCGGTGCGCCGTTGCCGGCAACGGTATAGCCCGCCGTGCCGGTGAGGGCGAAGGGCCTGAGCCACGAAAGGGGTTCCGGCAGATCGCCAAATCCTTTTCCGAACTGGATGCGCGGCGTGAACGTGGAGGCGGCGTCTGCGCCGGCATGGCTTGTGCCCGTGCCGCCGATTTCCCAGCCGAAGGCCAGGGACACAATGAACTCGTGCTCGCCGCTGCGGGCGATTTCGAGCACGGGCGTCAGCTCCAGATTGTCGAAGCCCGATACCGAAGGCGCGCCGGGAGCACGCGCCTGCGCGTAACCCTCCTCGAACGAAAGCGCAAAGCCGGGCAGGATGGATTTGGAATATTCCACATCATAGGCGGTTTCCGTGACCTCGGAACCGTCGTCCCGGTGGCGGATGATCGAGATGGTCGGAAGCGCAAGTTCATCGGCGGCGAACGGATCGTCGGTGGCGATGGTCGCCGGAAAAAATCGCGGACCGATCACGCCATGCGCATCTGCTGTCGCAGCCATCGGCGGCATCAACGCGCAGGCGCATATCAGAACACACGGACCGTGCTTCAACAGATCCTCCGGTCAAACCGCGATTCTTTTCTATATCCCGGATATTCTGCCCGGCGTCAAAAGGCGCTAGCATTCCGCAAACTTGCGAGGGTTATTCCATGGCCAGAACCGCATATGATTTCAGCTTCCGCTCCATCGCCGGCGGCGATCTGCCGCTTTCAAAATTCAGGGGCAAGGCGCTGCTGGTCGTGAATGTCGCAAGCCAGTGCGGGCTTACGCCGCAATATGCCGGCCTCGAAGCGCTGTGGAAGGCCAAGGGCGGCAAGGGGCTCGTGATCCTGGGCGTGCCGGCAAACGATTTCGGCGCGCAGGAGCCCGGCACGGAAGCCGAGATCAAGACGTTCTGCGAAACGCGCTTTCACGTGGACTTTCCGATGACGGCGAAGGAGCATGTGATCGGGCCGAAAGTGCATCCGCTCTACAAGTGGCTGGCCGAAGAGCTGGGCGAAGCGGCCACGCCCAAGTGGAACTTCCACAAATATCTGTTCGACCGTGAGGGCGGGATCGCCGGCACCTTCGGATCGCGCACGGAACCCAACGATGCCGCGATGAACGCCGAGATCGACAAGGTGTTGACAAAATAAGCAATTGTCATGGCCATTGCCCGCTTCACGCGGGCGACCAATTCAATTGGATCACCCGGACACGCCGGGTGATGACGGCGTTGCAAAAAATAGAAGATGTCCATCGCAACCGGCTGGCCCGCGCCATGCCAGTGGGCGTTCACCCCAATCCCGCCGGCGAAATGTGAATCTCGATCCGGCGGTTGCGCGGCTCATTCACATTGTCGCCGGTGGGGATTTTCAGGCCGGTCTCGCCAAAGCCCTGTGCCCTGATGCGTCTGGCATCCACGCCGCCGGATTCGATCGCCTTTGCCACGGCGTCCGCGCGATTTTGCGAGATCGCCATGTTCTTGTCGGCGGGGCCGGAGGTATCGGTGTAGCCGTCAACCTCGATCGTGGTGAGATTGTAATAGCGAAGCGTGCCGCCCAGGAGAGCGAGGAACTGCTCGCCTTCGGGCGATAGCGTGGTCGAATTGGGCTCGAACAGCACGTCGCTCTTCATGTTGAGCACAAGGTTGTTGCCCTGCCGGGCCACCAGAAATCCGCTGCCCCTGAGGTCGCGGCGCAAATCGGACTCCTGCCGGTCCATGTAAAGATCGGCCGTGGCTTTGGGCGCGGTGCCGCTGTGCTGCGTGAACTGGGTGGTTCGCACGGTTACAGGCTGCGTCGGCGCGGCGCGCGGCACACTGGCCGGAGGCGGCGCGGGATATTCCGGGTAGCTGGCGCGCGGCGGATTGGTTTCGCAGGCCGACAGCAGCACGGCGGAGAACAGGACTATCAACGCACGGTTCATTCGAAAACTCCTCAACCGCCCCGCCGCGCCATTCTAGCGCGAAGCCCGAGTTGTCATAGCCCCTGCCCCGCCGCAAGATGCCGATGAAACGCAATTCCGCAGGGGTCTTCTCATGAGCCTGTTCGATCTGGAGGGAAAGGTCGCGCTTGTCACCGGCTCGACCAAGGGCATCGGCGAAGCCATCGCGCACCGCCTGGCGGAGCATGGCGCCAATGTGGTGGTGTCGAGTCGCAAGGCCGATGCCTGCGCAAGAGTGGCCGATGCGATCAACAAGGCATGCGGCCGCGAGGCGGCGATCCCCGTGCCCTGCAACATCAACTACAAGGAACAGCTGCAAAACCTTGTCGCGCAGACACACACCAAATGGGGAAAGATCGACGTGCTGGTGTGCAACGCCGCGCTCAATCCCTATTTCGGGCCGGGCATGAATATTCCCGACGAGGCCTTCGACAAGATCATGGGCGCGAATGTGCGGTCCAATCACTGGCTGTGCCAGATGGTGCTGCCGGAAATGGTGGAGCGGAACGACGGCTCCATCATCATCGTATCATCCATCGGCGGCCTGCGCGGCAGCCCGGTGATCGGCGCCTATTGCATTTCGAAGGCGGCCGATTTCCAGCTGGCGCGCAACATCGCGGTGGAGTACGGGCCCCACAACATCCGCGCCAACTGCATCGCGCCGGGGCTGATCAAGACCGATTTTGCCCGCGCGCTGTGGGAAAACCCCGAAATCCTGAAGCGATCCACCGCCAACGCGCCCCTGCGCCGCATCGGCGAGCCGGATGAAATCGCCGGCGCGGCCGTGTTTCTGGCCTCACGCGCGGGCGCCTTCATGACAGGCCAGGCCATCGTGATCGACGGCGGCGTGACGATCGCGTAACCCCTCATGAATCGCCGCGTCATCGCCTGGATCGCCGCAGCCGCAATTGCCGCCGTCGCCATCGCGGCGTTTGCCGGATGGGTGGAGCAGAAATCCGGCGCCGTGCTGGCGCAGCGCCATGCCGCGCCCGCCGCGCCGCTGCGGGTGCCCGTCTCGCCGGATGCTGCAGGCCAGGGTTTGCGGCTGGCCCGCCTGAACGGCTGTTTCAGCTGTCATCGCGCCGCGCTGACGGGCGGCTCCGTTTCCCACGGCATCGCGGGCTTTCATCTGACGGCGCCCAACCTGACGCGCGCCATCCGGACCATGACCGACAGCCAGGCCGCAACCGCCATCCGCTTCGGCATTGCGCCCGATGGGCGGTCCCTGTTCGACATGCCGTCGGACGAATATGTGCGGCTGTCGGATCAGGATACGGCCGCCATCATCGCCTATCTGCGCACGCTTGCGCCCAGGCCCGACGCTTCGCCGCCCACGCAGTGGGGCTTTGAAGGCCGCATGCTGCTGGCCTTCGGATATCTGAAGAACGAGGCGGAAGCGGTTAACCCCGCCAACCGCGGACCTGTGATGACACCAAAGGCGCTGGTTGCGCTGGGCCGCTATCTTGCGCTCTCGCAGTGCGCGGGCTGTCATGCGGCCGATCTCGGCGGCGATCCCGACATGCATTCGCCGGATCTTCGCGCCGAGGCGCGCCACTATTCGCTTGCCGAATTCCGGCGCTTCTTTGCCACCGGCAAGCCGCGCAAGGGCAATGACACGGCCATCATGAGCCATGCGATCAACGTGGCGTTGAAATATCTGACGCCGCAGGATGTGGGCGCGATCTACGCCTATCTGAAAACACCGGAACGGGGAGAGAAATGAGGACATTTCTGATGGCAGCAGCCGCCGCGCTTGCCGCAACCGCCGCCTGGGCGGGCCATGTGACCGACCCGGCCGCCTTTCCGAACCTCGACTGCAAATCGCAGGACCTGAACCAGATGGAGCTCGATCAGTGCGCCGGCCGCGATTTCGACGCGGCCGACGACAGGCTGAACGCGCTCTACCGGAAGCTGATGGCGGGATATGACGCCGCCAATCAGGAAAAGCTCAGGGCCGCGGAGAAGGCCTGGATCGCCTGGCGCGATGCCGAATGCGATTATGAGACCAACGGCACCGCCGGCGGCACGATTAATCCGATGATGTTCACCAAATGCCGCACCGACAAGACAGAAGCGCGCATCAGGATGCTGAATGCGCAGCTTGCCTGCGAAGAAGGCGATCTGACCTGCAACGCGCCGGCGAAATAGCCGGCCTTATGCCGCGATCCCCAGCACGCTTTCCGCGCTCTTCCAGGGAAGATTCTGCGCCTGCGCCACCGCTTCGTAGGTGAGCGTGCCCTTGTAGACATTCAGGCCGGCGCGCAGATGCGGATTCTTCTTCATCGCCGCTTCGGGGCCCATCTCGGCCAGCATCTTCGTGAACGGCAGCGTTGCGTTGTTGAGCGCGAATGTGGAGGTGCGCGCCACGGCGCCCGGCATGTTCGCCACGGCATAATGCACAACGCCGTCCACCATGTAGGTGGGATCGGCATGGGTGGTGGCATGGGAGGTTTCGGCGCAGCCGCCCTGGTCAATGGCGACATCCACGATCACCGAGCCCTTCTTCATCTGGCTGACCAGCTTTTTCGTGATCAGCTTGGGCGCGGCGGCGCCGGGCAACAGGACGCCCCCGATCACAAGATCGGCCTGCGTGACCTGTTCCTCGATCGCATCGAGCGTGGAAAACACGGTGCTGACTTTCGACCCGAACTGCAGGTCGAGCTCGTTCAGCCGCGGCAGCGAGATGTCGAGAATTGTGACATGCGCCTCAAGCCCCATGGCCATGCGCGCCGCATTGGTGCCGACCACACCGCCGCCCAGCACGACTACCTTCGCCGCGGGCACGCCGGGCACGCCGCCAAGCAGCATGCCGCGCCCGCCCTGGGCGATTTCCAGCGAATGGGCGCCCGCCTGAATGGACATGCGGCCGGCTACTTCGCTCATCGGGGCCAAAAGCGGCAGCCCGCCGCGCGAATCGGTGACCGTTTCATAGGCGATGCAGATGGCCCCGCTCGCCAGCAACCCCTTCGTCTGCTCGGGGTCGGGCGCGAGATGCAGATAGGTGAACAGCGTCTGGCCGGGTTTCAGCCGTCTGATCTCGGCGGCTTGCGGTTCTTTCACCTTCACGATCATGTCGGCGCCGGCGAAGACCTCTTCCGCATTGGGCAGGATCTTGGCGCCGACACGCGCATACATCTCGTCGTGCAGGCCGATGGCGTCGCCCGCTTTGGTTTCGACGAAAACCTGATGCCCGCGCGCCGTCAGCTCGCGCACGGCGGCCGGCGTCATGCCGACGCGATATTCGTGGTTCTTGATTTCCTTTGGAACGCCGATGCGCATTGTGCCCTCTTCGCTGTTTGCCTATGCCGACCACCGCGATCTTGCCTCCAGGACCGCGACCCAGAAGAAGATGATGAATTCGGCAACCGCCGCGTACGTCAGCACCTTCGGATCGATGGTGCGATTGGTCGCGCGCAGCAGATACTGACTTCCAACATAAAGGCCCGCCGTCAAGAGCGGCGGTGCGGCAAGAACGAAGACCAGAAGAAAAAGTCGCCTGATTGCCAGCATGGCGCAATTTCCGTTCTAATTCATGCGCTTTAGCGCATTGCGCACCCCATCCACGATTCTGCTTATATCATCCTCCGTGGCAATCAGGGCCGGCGCCAGCGCAATGGTGTCGCCGGATATGCGCACAACCAGATTTTCATCGGCAAAACAGCGGCGCATGGCGTCATAGCCGCGCCGGCCGGGCGCGGCCGGATCGGGCTCAAGATCGATGCCCGCCGCCAGGCCCACGTTTCGGATGTCGCTGACGAAGGGCGCGCCTTTCAGATCGTGCACGGCCGCCTCGAGCACGGGCTCCATCTTCCTGGCGCGCGCGAACAGGTCTTCGTCGCGATAGAGGTCGAGCGTGGCGTGCGCCGCCGCGCAGGCAAGGGGATGGCCGGAATAGGTGTGGCCGTGGAACAGCTCGATAACAAGCTCCGGCCCCTGCATGAACGTCCGGTAAATCCTGTCGCTGACGATCACGCCGCCCATCGGCACCGCGCCGTTGGTTACGCCCTTGGCAAAGGTGATCATGTCGGGCACGACGCCGTAACGCTCCGCCGCCGTGGCCGCACCCAAACGGCCAAACGCCGTGATCACTTCGTCGAAGATGAGAAGAAGGCCGTGGCGGTCGCAGGTTTCGCGCAGCCGTTTGAGATAACCCTGCGGCGATGCAAATACCCCGCCCGATCCTGCCATCGGCTCCACGATCACCGCCGCGATCGTTTCCGCCCCGCGCCTTGCCACGATGTCTTCCAGCGCGTCGGCATATTCGGCGCCCGCCTGCGGCTCGCCCCGGGTGAAGCGCATTGTCTTTGCGTCATAGGGCAGCGGCAGCTGATCTTCGGTGGCGCCGATCAGCGGACCGAAATTCTTCTTGTTGTTCGGAAGGCCGCCGACGGAAATGCCTGCGAAGGTGGAACCGTGATAGCCCTTTTCGCGGCCGATCAGGCGCACGCGCGATTCCTCTCCCTTTTTTGCAAAAAAGGCGCGCGCGATTTTCAGCGCGGCATCGCAGGCTTCCGATCCGGAATTGACGAAGAACACATGCTCAAGTCCTTCCGGAGCCAGATCGGCGATGCGCCGGGCGAGCGTGAAGGCCGATGGATGCCCGAACTGGAATGTGGGCGCGTAATCAAGGCGGCCCGCCATGTCGCGGATAGCCGCCGTAATGCCGGGCCGGCCGTGGCCGGCGTTCACGCACCACAGACCGGAACAGGCGTCCAGAATCTTCCGGCCGCTTTCATCGTAGAAATACATCCCTTCCGCGCGCGAAAGCATGCGGGGCGAATGGCGAAAGGCGCGATTCTGCGTGAACGGCAGCCAGAACGGGCCAAGGTCGTTGGGTCGCATGTCTGTTGGCCCCGGGAAAGTCCGGAGCAAGCTAACAAAGCGCGGGCGCCCGCGAAACTGCCGCAAAAAACAACGGCCCCGGCGAGGGGCTTTGCCGGGGCCGTCTTTTTCGCTCCGGATGCCGATCACGCAGGCATCGGGAACGAGACTGTTGCAGGCTTAGTGATGATGGTGATGACCACCACCGCCGCCACGGACTCTGACGCGAACGCCGCCACCGCGCACGCGCACGCCCCAGCGGCCACCGCGGACGTTCACGCGAACGGCCGGACCCCAGGCCCTGTTCCAGCGGCCACCCCGCCAGCCCCAGCCCGGTCCATGATTCCAGTTCCAGCGAACGCGGCCCCAGCCGTTCCAGTAATGCCAGCCGCCGCGGTACCAGAACCACGGATGTCCGCCGTACCAGCGATAATAGTGCGGGCCCGTGACCCAGACACCATTGATGAAGACGGGGCCGGTGTAAGTCGCATAGCCGCAATCGCCTTCATAATAATAATCATACGCGTCGCACGGTCCGGGCGGATAATAGCCGGGGCCGTAGTAGTAGGCTGGCGCAGGCACGCCCACGCCAACGCCCACAACCACACGCGCTTCCGCGGGTGCAGCGGCTGCCGCTGCCGCGCCGGCGAGGACTGCCGCACCCAGCGCAAATTTCGCGATCGATTTCATTCGCAGGATCTCCTTGTTCTGCCCCGTCATGGACGCCAATCTGGTGGCCCGTAGCTGAACGGCAGATGAACTGAAATAAAGGAAGCGGATCAGGACATTACGGCTCGATTGACCGGCGGACGCCAGCCTGGCGTTAATGAAAAACGGCTCCGGCGTGCGTTTGCGCCGGAGCCGTTTTCTTGAACAATGAGCAGGCGGCTACGACGGCTTAATGCCGGCCATGCCAACCACCACGCCATCCGGCGCTGTGGTTCCAGTTCCAGCGCGCGCCGCGCCAGCCGTTCCAATTGTGCCAGCCACCGCGATACCAGAACCACGGGCGACCGCCCCACCAGCGGTAATAATGCGGGCCGTAAACCCAACGGCCGCCGATGAAGACGGCGCCGGAATAAACGGGATAACCGCAGTAACCGGGGTAGTAGTAGCCGTAATAATAGCAGGGTCCCGGCGGATAATATCCGGGCCCGTAGTAATAGCCCGGCACGCCGATACCAACACCGACAACCACGCGCGCGTCGGCCGGCGCCGTGGCAACAACAGACGCTCCGGCAATCATGGTCGCCGCCAGCGCCATCTTCGCGATCGTTTTCATCGCTTCATCTCTCCTATGCCCTTGCCCCTGCCTCAGTCGCACGAATCTGCGTCGGGCCCGCTGAATGGCAAATGAATTGAAAATTCAGAATTCCATTGCGCCGAAAACGCCGCAGCCCCGGCATTTTTTGCCGGGGCCGCTTGTGCGTCCGGCGGGTCAATCAGTGACGCCACCGGCCATGCCAGGTGCCGCGAAATCTGACAAACCCGCGGCGATAGGGATACCAGTGGCGATAGTAGCGGCCGCCGACCCAGTAGCCGCCCCAATATCCCCCGACATAGGGGCCATAATAGGCGACCGGATACCCGCAATAGTAGCCGTAGCAAGGCGGGTAATAGACGGGATAGGCGGGTACGCCGATTCCGACGCCGACAACGACTCGTGCCTCCGCCGGCGTTGCGGCGACTGTTGCCGCGCTGGCGGCGCCGAGCACCGCAATCGCCGCAATGGCAAGTTTTCCGAACGGTTTCATGTTTCCATTCTCCGTCAGCTTCCTCGCCCCTCGTTCTCATTTGTTCGCTTCCCAAGGCGAACATTTCAGAAAACGTGCGGGGTCGCGCGGAGTTGCGAAACCCTTGGCTATGCGGCGCGGCCCCGCCCTTCAATCGCCCAAATCGTTTCCAGGCGGCCGCCGCGCACGCCGTGATAGACGTCGTAGAGATTCACCGTCGGATCGCAGTGCGGAACGATGCAGCTGACGACATCGCCGGGCTTCAGCTTGCGGTCGCCCGAATAGAAAATGCCGCCCTGCTCGTCGCCGAAAAAGAAATAGTTGGCGCCATCGGGCGCCCCATGTGCGATCGCCGGCGGTCCGGCATCGGTGGCGAAGGACTTGAATCCGGCATCCGTCGTTGCAAGCCCGTCGCGATTGGCGCTGATCACGGTTGTCTGCACGAATAGCGAGGTGGCGAAGGGCGGGCGGTCGCCGGGCTTTTCCCACACATCGTTGTACTGCTTGTCCATGAACACATAGGAGCCGACCTGAAGCTCGGTGAGCACCCGCGCATCCGGATCAATGTCGAAGGTGCCGGTGCCGCCGCCCGACAGGATCTTCGGCGCAAGGCCGCCGGCCTTCAGCCGGTCCCGCAGCGCCCCCAGTTCCTTCAGCGCATTGAGCGAAGCCGCGCGCCGTTCGTTGGGCGATTCCATGTGCTGGACCTGGCCCGCGTAACACTGCAGACCCGCATATTCGAGGCCCCTGCTTTCGGCCACCTGCCGCACCAGCGGCTCTGCCAGCTCGGGGCGGATTCCGGTGCGGCCCATGCCGGGATCGATGTCCACCAGAATCTTGAGCCGCTTGCCGCTTTCGCGCGCGGCGGCATCGAGTTTTTTCGCAGTCTCGGCGTTGTCGCAGACGGCCATCAGGTCCTTCATGCGGGCATTGAGCGCGATCAGCCGCGCAATGCCCCTGTCCGTCACCACCGGCGAAGTGACAAGGATGGACGGGATGCCGCCCGCGGCCAGAGCTTCGGCCTCGCCCAGCTTGGCGCAGCAGACTCCAAGCGCGCCCGCCGCGATCTGCAATTTCGCGATCTCCACGCTTTTGTGCGTCTTGGCATGAGGACGCAGCGCGATGCCGTACTTTTTCGCATGCGCCGCCATCGCGGCGATGTTGCGCTCCAGAGCATCGAGATCGATCACCAGGGCCGGCGTTTGCAGCATGGCTTGCCCGCCGGGAACGCCGATCAGGTTTTCATTGAGTGCTTGCGCCGTCATGCCAAACCCCATGATGCTGGCGGCCCGCCATGAGCGCCGCCCTTGTCCTGATCCTTGTTTCGGCCGTCACCCATGCCGCCGTCAACATCCTGACGAAGCGCGCCCGTGACAAATACGCCATGCGGCTTCTGATCGGCGTGGTTTCCGGGATCGCCGTGACGCCGGTCCTGTTTTTCCTGCCGGTGCCGCAGGGGCTTGCCCTCTGGTGCCTCGCCGGCACGGGTTTCGTGCATGCCTTCTATGAGCTGTGGCTCGTGCGGTCATACGAAGAAGCGGCGTTCTCGGCCGTCTATCCGGTGGCGCGCGGCACGGGGCCGCTCTTCACCGCCATCGGCGCGATCCTCATCCTGCGCGAGCATCCGCCGCTCGTTCAGCTTACGGGAATCCTGATGGTGTGCGGCGGTGTCATCGCGATCGGGATTTCGCATCGCGCGAGCGACGGCATCGGGAAAGGTCTTTCGTTCGCGCTGGCCACCGGCTTCACCATCGGCTGCTACACGCTGATCGACGCCACGGGCGTGCGAAGCGTGACCGAGGCGTTGAGTTATATCCTGTGGTTCTTTCTCGTCCATGGCGTGGTCGTGCTGGTCACGGCGCCGGGTATCCGCGGCCGCGCGGTGCTGATCGAGGCGCGGCGGCAATGGAAGCTCGGCATCCTGCTTGCCCTGCTCTCCGATGTCAGCTACGGCGCGGCGCTGTTTGCGTTTCGCCTGGGCGCCACCGCGCAACTTGCGGCGTTGCGCGAGACGAGCGTGCTGTTCGGCGCGGCGATGGCTGTGGCGTTCCTTGGCGAGAAGATGAATTTGCAGCGCTGGATCGCGGCGGGCGCCATCGCCTCGGGCGCGATTATGCTACAAGCGGGCTGATGAAAACCTTTTACTCCCCGGCCCATCTGGGCCACGCGCCACGAGAAGAGTTCGAGCAGGGGCGGCTGACGCCCGCCGTCGAGGTGCCCGAGCGGGCCGAGCGCGTGAAAGCGCGCATCGCCGAACGCGGGATCGGGCCAGTGCTTGCGCCGAAAGAGTTCGGCAACGAGCCCGCCCTGCGGGTGCACGATCCGGCTTTCGTGCAATTCCTCGGCGAAGCTTACGGTCAGTGGCGCGAGAAATACTGGCGCGACCCCACATCGGACGCCGTCCCCTCCACCTGGCCGGCGCGCGGGCTTCGCGAGCGGCGCAGCGGCGACATCGAATCCAGGCTCGGCACCTACAGTTTCGACACGGCAACGCCCATTACCAAGGGCACGTGGGACGCCGCGCATGCCGCGGTCAATGTGGCGCTGTCGGCGGCGCAGACGGTGCGCGGTGGCGAGCGCGCGGCCTTCGCGTTGGCGCGGCCGCCCGGACATCACGCGAGCGCCGATGTGTTCGGCGGCTATTGCTATCTCAACAATGTCGCCATCGCCGCCCAATGGTTGCTCGATCAGGGGCTGAAGCCAGCGATCCTTGATGTAGATTATCACCACGGCAACGGCACGCAGGCGATCTTCTACCGCCGCAGCGATGTGCTGTTTGTCTCCCTTCATGCCGATCCGTCTTTCGCCTATCCGCATTTCCTCGGGTTTTCCGACGAGCAGGGCGAAGGCCCGGGCGAAGGGTTCAATCTCAATCTGCCATTGCCGAAAAAGACCGGTTGGCCCGCCTATTCGCAGGCGATGGACGCCGCCTTCGCGCGGATCATGGCGTTCGGGCCGGATGTTTTGCTCGTCTCGCTGGGGCTGGACACTTTCGAAGGCGATCCGATCTGCCGTTTCAGGCTGCGCACGGAAGATTATCTGCGCATGGGCGAGCGGATCGCTTCGCTGAAGCTGCCCACGCTTTTTGTGTTCGAGGGGGGTTACAATCTCGACGCCCTGGCCGAAAACACCTGCAACGTGCTGGAAGGATTCGAAGGCCGCTGAGCCGGTTGGGGGGATTTCATGCCGACGATTTTGCGCGCGCTTGTTGTTGCCATATCGCTGGGCGCGCTCGCCGCCTGCGAGCCGGCGGGCACCCCGACGCCGAAATCCTCGCAGGGGCCGCATCCTGCCCTGCCCGCGCCGCGCAGCGACATGATTCCGACCACGAAATTCGCTGCGGCCATCGGCTGGCCGAAAGATCGTGCGCCGAATGCGCCCGCCGGCTTTTTGGTCACGCGCTTTGCCGAAGGACTAGACCATCCGCGCTGGCTCTATGTGCTTCCGAATGGCGACGTGCTGGTGGCGGAGTCCATGACGCTGCCAAAGCCGCCGCAGAGTCTGGAAGACCGCATCGGCGATTATCTTCAGCGCAACTCCGGCACGGTCGGCCGGAGCGCCAACCGGATCGTTCTATTGCGGCCCAATGCGGACGGCACGGTGGCGCTGCGCACGACATTTCTGAAAAATCTGAGCCAGCCGTTCGGCATGGCGCTGCTCAACGGAAAGTTCTACGTCGGCAACACGGGCGGCGTGTGGATGTATGACTACAGGGACGGCGACACGGCAATTGCGGGGCCGGGGAAGAAAATTCTCGATCTGCCGGTCGGGGGCTACAACAACCACTGGACGCGCAACCTGTTCGTGGCGAAGGACGGCCGGCATCTGTTTGTCACCGTCGGCTCCGGCAGCAACGCGGGCGAAAACGGCGCGGCCAATGAAGCCCTGCGCGCGGACATTCTGCAGATCAATCCGGACGGAACGGGCATACGCATCTACGCCTCGGGCCTGCGCAACCCCAACGGCCTCGGTTACGAGCCCTCCACGGGCCAGTTGTGGACGGTGGTGAACGAACGCGATTTTTTGGGCAACGATCTCGTGCCCGATTATCTCACGCGCGTGCGCGATGGCGATTTCTATGGCTGGCCGTGGGCCTATTGGGGCCACCATGCAGATGCGCGCGTAGCGCCACCACGGCCCGATCTGGTCGCAAGGGCGTTGACGCCGGATTATGCGCTGGGCGCCCATGTGGCCGCGCTCGGCCTTGCGTTCTACACGGCCGATGCGTTCCCGGCGCACTATCGGGGCGGCGCGTTTATCGGCGAGCATGGGTCCTGGAACCGCGACCCGTTCAGCGGATTCAAGGTGGTCTATGTGCCTTTCGCCAACGGCATGCCGGCGGGCGCGCCGGAAGATTTCCTGACCGGCTTTATCGCGTCGGAGAAGGACAGCACGGCTTACGGCCGGCCGGTCGGCGTGGCGGTGGCCAAAGACGGCACGCTGCTGGTAGCCGATGATACCAGCGGCATCATCTGGCGCGTGGCGCCCGGAAAGTGATCGCAAACGGCGGAAGCCGGGCTATTTCTTCTCGCCTTCGGAAAAGACGTCCTTCACCTTGTCTTTCACCTTGCCCACGCCGCGGCCGGCGCCGTCCTGCATCTGGTCGAGCGCACGGTCCACCGCCGCCTTGATGTTGGCGGCCGTTCCGCCCTTTTCGTATTCGCGCACGATTGCGCTTTCGAGCTTTGCCACCACCGCGTCCACGGTGAAATCGCTTTTCATGGCGTGTTCGTGCTCGCCGCCGGTTGCGTGATAGCCGCCGATCGCGCCGTAAAGATTGATGGCTTCGTCGGTCGCGCGGCCGAATTCCACCACCTTGTAGAAGAGGTGGCCCTCGCGTTCGCCCTTGATCAGCAGATCGATCAATCCGGCGCCGATGGAAACGGGCAGAAGCAGGAAATTCTGCAGATTGCCCAGCGCAAGCTTGAATTCGAACACCAGGAAATCGCGCAGGAATTTCCAGCGCGCATGCGGATCGTTGTGACCGGGCGGCGGGAGATCGTTCATGCAATCATCATAGATTGCGACAATGGGAGATTGAAGCCGCCGGCCGGCGCAAGCGTCACTGACCGCCGAACAGGCGATCCAGCGTGAACGGCTCATCGCCGCTTTCGCGCCGTGCAATCTTGAAGATGCCGTTCATCCTGAGGCAGGGCACGCCGTCAGCCGTCGCCGTTCCCTGCGCGAAGAGCAGATTGCGCGTGGCGCGCACGAGTTCGCCCTCGCCCTCCACCCACGCGCCCAGGGGCGCGGGCGCAAGGAAATCGCAGGCAAGATTGACGGTGGGCAGAAAGCCGGGATCGATCTGCGACTGGAAGCGGGCCGCCATCGGCAGCTGCATGTCGGCAAAGGTCGCCAGCATCCCGCCATGCGCCACGTTTCCGGGGTTGCAGTGCCGCAGTTCCACGCGGAACCCCAGGTGCAGCTTGCCGTCCTGCCAACGCCCGTAAAGCGGGCCGTTCTTTTCCAGAAAACCCATGTTGAGCATGAGCGGGCGAAAGCCCGCAGGAATTTCGGATGACATCGGACTCTCGGAAATGACGTTCGCCACCGCTCTAAAGATGCGCGGCGCCAAACTCAAGCGGCGGCGCGCCGGATCAGTCTGCGAAGCCGTAGTCGAAGCGGGGCGGCCGCGCAAACCTGGACGGAGCGCCCCGTCAGCCGTTCAGCTGATTTTCAATTTCGTGATAGCCGACAGCGCCGCAATGCAGCCTGAGCCGCATGATCATGGAGTGGCGGTCGCGCCGCCCGCCCAGCGCCTTGCAGGTGCCCAGCACACCGCCCACCTGCTGGCCCGTGACGCCGGCGACATAGGCCACGGTTTCCGCCGGCAGGTCGCGCTTGCCCGACAGATGCAGATCGAAATTGGCCGGCCCGTCGTTATAGGCGGCGAACATGCCGGGATAGCCGTATTTCCTGTAAAGCCACTGCATGTAGGCCACGCCCGCGATGATGTTGTCATGCGGATCGTAGGGATTGTCGCCCAATCCCAACCGCTCGCGCAAAACAGCATAAGTGGCCGGCATGAGCTGCATGATTCCCATGGCGCCGGCATCCGAGCGGATGGGCGTGCCGTCATCCATCATCGTGCGGCCGCCGCTTTCCTGGCGCATGACCGCGCGGATCCAGTTTGCCGGGACGCCGAACCGGCTTGAGGCGAGCCGCACCAGCGGCTCCCAGCGGGCGACAAGCTCTTTCGGGCTGAGGGCAAGTTCTCTTGCCAGCGCATCGGCCTGCGCGGGCGCGATGATGATGACAGGCGCCGCCGGACGCGGAATCGCCGAACGGATCAGCGCGGCCTGATGCACGCGGGCATCGAATTCGCGCGTGATCTGCGCGCCGCTCTCGCGCATGGCCACGGTGGCGGCCAGCGTCAGCAGTCCCAGCGCCAGCGCGCCCGCCGCAGCGTTCTTCGCGTAGCGAAAAGCGGTCACATACCGGTCGCGCAATGCCTGGACTCCAGAAATCAGCTCCTGGGACGGGTGGGCAATCCGTTCATCCATCTCGGAATGGCTATGCACAATTCAAGTTCCGCGCGCAAACATTTCCGCCCCGGATGGTTTGGAAGCCGGCCTTTGCCCTTCATTTGCCTCAAGAAATCCGGGCGGCCGCCCTTTGCCCTTGACGGCTTTGGGCGGCGCGACTATCTCCGGCCCAGCAGCTGGCACTCCCGGCTGGCGAGTGCTGCTGACCGAATCTAACCCATTGATTCAATTAGAGTGAGGAGCCAACTCATGAAGTTCCGTCCGCTTGGCGACCGCGTGGTCGTCCGCCGCGTGCAGGAGGATCAGAAGACCCCCGGCGGCATCATCATCCCCGACACCGCCCAGGAGAAGCCGCAGGAAGGCGAAGTGATCTCCGTGGGCCCCGGCGCGCTCGACGAGAACGGCAAGCGCGTCGCCCCCGAAGTGAAGGCCGGCGATTTCGTGCTGTTCGGCAAATGGAGCGGCACCGAAGTGAAGATCGACGGCGAGGAGCTCCTGATCATGAAGGAGTCCGACATCATGGGCATCCTGGAAGGGCGCCCTGCCTCGAAGAAAAAGGCCGCGTGATCCCGTTTCCCGGCCGTTGCGTGATTGTTTTGAATTAGGAGAAGGAAAATGGCAGCGAAAGACGTACGCTTCGGCGCCGACGCCCGCGAGAAAATGCTCCGCGGCGTCGACATCCTCGCCGACGCAGTGAAAGTGACGCTGGGGCCCAAGGGCCGCAACGTCGTGCTCGAAAAAAGCTTCGGCGCGCCGCGCACGACGAAAGACGGCGTGACGGTGGCCAAGGAAATCGAGCTGGCCGACAAGTTCGAGAACATGGGCGCACAGATGGTGCGCGAAGTCGCCAGCAAGACCAACGACGCCGCCGGCGACGGCACCACCACCGCCACGGTTCTGGCGCAGGCGATCGTGCGCGAAGGCGCAAAGTCGGTGGCCGCGGGCATGAACCCGATGGATCTGAAGCGCGGCATCGAGAAGGCGGTGGAAACCGTTGTGGCCGATCTCAAGAAGCGCTCCAAGAAGGTGAAGGACAACGCGGAAATCGCGCAGGTCGGCACCATTTCGGCGAACGGCGACACCACCGTCGGCAAGATGATCGCCGACGCGATGGCCAAGGTCGGCAACGAAGGCGTGATCACGGTGGAAGAGGCCAAGAGCCTCGAAACCGAGCTGGAAGTTGTCGAAGGCATGCAGTTCGACCGCGGCTACATCTCGCCCTATTTCATCACCAACGCCGAGAAGATGGTGTGCGAGCTGGAAGAGCCCTACATCCTGATTCATGAGAAGAAGCTTGGCAGCCTGCAGCCGATGCTTCCGATCCTGGAATCGGTGGTGCAGTCGGGCCGGCCGCTGCTCATCATCGCCGAGGAAGTGGAAGGCGAGGCGCTGGCGACCCTTGTGGTCAACAAGCTGCGCGGCGGCCTGAAGGTGGCGGCCGT
>Ga0070740_10000830_pt1 | contig 51959 bp, 45 predicted proteins | sample Coa_R2_FD_67286 | JGI IMG/M metagenome (GOLD analysis project Ga0070740, IMG submission 67286) | Surface soil microbial communities from Centralia Pennsylvania, which are recovering from an underground coalmine fire - Coalmine... | ecosystem: Environmental > Terrestrial > Soil > Unclassified ... | reverse complement strand
AGTTCATGGATTTGTGCCATTTGTATTTACCTTTAGTTGCGTGATGTCACCTCGCGGTGACTTGGGAACTTCCGCGCGACCACGGAAGTTGTTGAGGGAGGCGTGATGCGGGAGGAGGGAGGCGAGACAACAACAGCGCCTCCCGCCTAACTCCTCCCGCCTCCCGGCTTCAATCCACGTACAAACTGCTGACCGACTCCCCATACGCCATGCGGCGCAGGGTTTCGGCCAGCAGTTCCGCGACGGTCAACTGGCGGATCTTGCCGCACGCCGCCGCCGCGTCGGACAACGGAATGGTGTCGGTCACCACCAGTTCGTCCATCTGCGAATTTTCGATGTTGCTCACTGCCTTGCCCGACAGCACCGGATGCGTGCAGTAGGCGACGACTTTCTTCGCGCCGCGCTCCTTCAGCGCCGTCGCGGCCGCGCACAGCGTGCCCGCGGTATCCACGATGTCATCCACTAGCACGCAGATCTTGTTTTCCACCTCGCCGATGATGTTCATCACCGTCGCTTCGTTGGCGCGCGGACGGCGCTTGTCGATGATCGCCAGGTCCGCGTCGTCCAGCCGTTTCGCCACCGCGCGGGCGCGCACCACGCCGCCGACGTCCGGGCTCACCACGATCAAGTTGTCGTTCGCATAATGCCGCCAGATGTCGGCCAGCAGCACCGGCGAGGCGTACACGTTGTCCAGCGGGATGTCGAAGAAGCCTTGTATCTGGTCGGCGTGGATATCGACCGTCAACACGCGATCCGTACCGACCACGCCGATCATCTGCGCCGCCACTTTCGCGGTGATCGGCACGCGTGCCGCGCGCAAGCGCCGGTCCTGTCGCGCGTAACCGAAGTACGGGATCACCGCTGTGACGCTGGACGCCGAAGCGCGCTTCAGCGCGTCCACCAGCACCAGCAGCTCCATCAGGTTTTCCGCCGAAGGCGCGCAGGTGGACTGCATCACGAACACGTCCTGCTTGCGCACGTTCTCCTCGATCTCGACCTGCACCTCGCCGTCCGAAAATTTTCCGACCAGCGCCTTGCCCAACGGCTCGCCCAGACAATGCGCCACATCCTCCGCCAGCTTGCGCGAGGCGTTGCCGCTGAAAAGCATCAGGCCGGAAGCTGTATTCACGTCACCGCCTCGTCCATACCTGCTTTCAGCCCCCTTGAGTCAAGGGGGCAGCTCGATCGAAGATCAAGCGGGGGTTGTGGAAGCAACCTACGCTCACCCGCAAGCCGATGCGCCAACATCTCGCGCCGACGTATATCGTGGCTGGGGCGGCAGGATTCGAACCTGCGAATGCCGGGATCAAAACCCGGTGCCTTACCACTTGGCGACGCCCCACCTTTGATCGCGACCGGGCATCCTGCCACGGCGCGATGAATGCGGTCGCGGCAAAGCCGCGCCGCGCATTCCGCTCGACGCTACGCGCCTCGCGCCGGTACGTCCATGTACCGGATTCACAACCAACCTCTGTCGCGACCTAGGTGCAAACGGTCATAGTAAAGTCGCGCCACGTTTGTACGCTCCGGCGCTTCGCGTCGGCACATCCATGTGCCGCAATTTACAACTTCCTCCTCCGTTCCGCGTTGAGCCTCGCGCTTTCCAGCGAGGCTCGAACACGGAGACTAATTATCTCGCAGCCGGCGCAGCGCTTCATCCAGTGGTGAAACGTTTACGCCTCGCGCAACGATCGCCTTGAACTCCGCGGGGCAGCGCGTCGCGATCTCCCGCGCCCTCGCTTCGTCCTCGCATTCCAGAAATACCGCCCCACCGCTGCCGGACAACCGGGCGAGCCCGAATCGTCCCAGCCAGTCCAGTGCAGCGGCGATCTGCGGATATCGCGCCCGCGCCACCGGCTCGAACGCGTTGCCCGCGATCTCGCCGGAAAGAAAGCCCACAATTGTCGCGGGCGCGGCATTGCGTGTCAATTCAGGTGCTTGGAACAATTCCTCCGTGGAGACGTGCACGCGCGGATCGAGAATCACGTACCAGCGCGGCGGCAACTTCAGCGGTGTCAGTTTTTCGCCCACGCCTTCGGCCCAGGCGCTGCGGCCGAACACGAACACCGGCACGTCGGCGCCGAGGCGCAAGCCGATTTCGGCCAACCGGTCGCGCGGCAATTCCGTTTTCCACAACGCGTTCAACGCCACCAGCACGGCCGCCGCATCCGAACTGCCGCCGCCCAGGCCCGCACCGAGCGGAATGCGCTTGTTCACTGCAATGTCGGCGCCGACTCGCGTGCCGCTTTCATGTTGCAGCGCGCGTGCTGCGCGCACCGCGAGATCGTCTTCGGCCGCGACGGCGTGGGAACCTTGCACACGCACGATTGCGCCATCTTTGCGAACGCGCAACCGGATCTCGTCGCCCCAATCCAGCAGGCGAAAAACGGTTTGCAGCAGATGATAACCGTCCGCACGGCGGCTGATGATGCGCAGAAAAAGATTCAGCTTGGCCGGCGCCGGCCAGACGCTCCACGCGTTCACTGGATACGCCATTGCTCGATCAGCAGCCGCACGGTGTACGGCGGCTTGCTCGCGAAAATCTTGCGCGGCAGCGGCGGCTTGCTGTCGGCATACCAGTCGCGGTATTCCACGTTCCAGCCATCCTGTTGCAGCAGCGAAGGCAAGCCGTCCTTGCCGTAGCTCACTTCACCCGGGCTTTCCGGGGCGCGCAGACCGCGCACCCACCACGTCAGTTGTTCAACCGGCATGTGCCAGCCGAATTCGTCGGCCAACAATGCCTGCGCGTTGTCGCCGCGGATCGGCAGTTCACGCAGCCCCGTCAGCACCGCACCGCCGGGCCCACCCTGCAACCGCACCGTCTTGCCCGTGACCGGCGCGCGCAGCACCAGCGAGAAATTCGAGCCATCCGCTTGCCAGCTCAGCGTGCCACTGCCGCCGTCGCGCCCATCGGAAACCGCGAAGTGCGCGTCGAAGCTCCAGGAAGTCCTTTTCGCCAGCATCGCTTCGCGCGAAGTCTGCGCCTGCACCTGCTCCGCGGTGCCGCGCGTCCGCACCGGCGCGCAGGCGGCAAGCACGGCGAGAAGAGCGGCGACTCCAAGCAACCGCAAATATGAAGTTGGAAACCTGGATCGATCCATTCGAAGCGAGCCTTGTTTCAGCCCCCTTGAGTCAAGGGGACAGAAACCATTGCGAGCAATGGTTTCGGGGGTTGTGGGGGCATGACACCGGCTTGCAAGAGCCAAATGATCGATCAACTTACGCAAACTTTCCCTTAGGGATGCAGGCGCTCCAGCGCTGCGTGCAGACTCTTGTTGGAAGGATCGAGCTTGCGCACCTGCGCGAACACCGCACGCGCCTGATCGTGCTTGCCGCGTTTCCATAGCACCTCGCCCAGGTGCACACCGATGTCGGCGTCCTTGCTCTTGTCCCAGGCGCGCCGCAGCGTCTGTTCGGCTTCATCCAGATGACCGAGCCGGTATTGCAGCCAGCCCCAGGAATCGATGATCGCGGGCTCGTCCGGCTTGGCCTTCAAGGCCTTTGTCAACAATTGCGTGGCTTCGTCCAGATGCTGATCGGAATCGGCCAGCGTGTAACCGAGCGCGTTCATGGCTTCGAAGTTATCCGGTTTCAAGGCCAGCACGCGGCGCAGATCGGAGATTGCCGCCTGCGTATCGCCGGATTCCGCCTCGGACAGGCTGCGGGCGTAGAGCAATTCCTCATCATCGGGCAGCGCGTGCAGGGCGCGGTCGTAAACCTCGATCGCGGACTTGTGATTGCCGGCGCGCACATACAATTCCGCGTCCAGTTCGTACGCGCGGCGCAGCGAATCGGGATCGTCGACGTAATCCTGCTGCAGACTGCGAGCGATCTGGTGCGCATCGTCGTACCGTCCGGCCTTGTCCATCAGCACCGCGCTGCGCGCCTGCGCATCGAACGCGTGCTCGTCGTCGTCGGGAACCTGCGCATACCACTGCAAGGCTTCGCTGTTCTTGCCGAGCAGTTCAGCCAATTGACCAAGCAGGAACGCGCTGTCCTGCTGCACGTCTCCGGGTGCGCGTTTCAATTGCGAATAGAGACTCGCCAGCAGCGCGTTGTCCTTGGCACGCGCGGCGTAGGCTACGCGCGCGGCCCAGGTTTGCGCGTCCTGCGGACCCGCCGCCAGCACGCGTTCGGCGCCTTTGTTGTCGCCGTCCTGCGCCAGCAAGGCGGCGTAGGCCATGCGCAGATCCGTGTCCTTGGGATCCTTTGCGATCGCACGCGCGAACAGCGCCTTGGCACCGGCGCGATCGCCCGCGGTCAGTTTCATCTGCGCCGCCCAGGTCAGGCTGGGCGCGCCGCCGAAACGTGTGACCGCGGCGTCCGCAAGCCGTTGCGCGTAGGCATGCCGGCCCAGCTTTTCGCCCAACTGGCTGAAAGCCACCCACAGCTTTTCGTCCGCGGGCAATTTCGGCACCGGCGCCAGCGACTCCAGCAACACACCCGCCAGCGCGGGATCGCGCGCCTGCAGCAGCGCGTGGCCGAAATCCTTCCAGTCGTCGACTTTGCCGGAGGCAAGCAATTGCGCGAATTCGCGCTCCGCTTCCGCGCGATTGCCGCGCAGCATCTCCAGTTGCGCGCGCGCGGAGGCGAGTTCGTGTGCGGGCGCACCCAGAGCCTGCCAGCGCGCCAGCGAACTCGATGCGCCTTGCTCGTCCTGGATCGCGAGATTCAATTCGACCGCGCGCTGTGCGATTTTCGGGTCGCCCGATTGCGTCGCCGCCTGCGCGTAATCCGCGGCGGCAGTCTTGGCATCGCCGTGCTGCAGCGCGAATTCCGCGGCCAGCACCAGCGTGGAAGCATTTTCACCGGGTTGCGCGGGGAGATTCAGGGTGCCCAGCGGCTGTTTGCCCGCTGCCGCCTTCTGCGGCGTGGAAGCGCAGCCGGCCAGCAGCAACGCAATGGCCATCAAAACCGCACCCAGCTTGAAGTTAAAATACCGCATCCGCACACTGGCTCCGCTCATCGACCTGCAAGGCGCAAGCTTAGCCGGTCGCACGATCCCTCAACATGCCGCTCATCGCTCTCGGGTTAAATCACCTCACCGCGCCGGTCGCCCTGCGCGAGCAGGTGGCGTTCGACCCGGAGAACACGCCGCCCGCCTTGACCGACCTGGCCGCGCAGAGCGGCGTGGAAGAAGCGCTGATCCTCTCCACCTGCAACCGCACCGAGTTGTACTGCACGGTCAGTGAAGGTGCCGAGGAAGCGCCGCTGACATGGCTGCATCGTCACCACCGCTTGAATCCAGGCCGGTTGGACGAGTTCCTCTATCGCCACGATGAAGATGCCGCGGTGCGGCACATGTTCCGCGTGGCCACAGGTCTGGATTCGATGGTGCTGGGCGAACCGCAGATCCTCGGCCAGGTGAAAGACGCGTGGCGCATCGCACACGATGCCGGCACGCTGCACGCGCCGATGGATCGCCTGCTGCAGCACGCCTTCGCCGTAGCGAAACGCGTGCGCACCGACACGCGCATCGGTTCCGCGCCGGTCTCGGTCGCTTACACCGCGGTGCGGCTGGTGGAACGCGCCTTCACCGATCTGCGCGAAGCCTGCGTGCTGCTGATCGGTGCAGGGGAAACGATCGAATTGGCCGCGCGGCATCTCACCGAAAGGCAGGTACGGCGGTTGATCGTCGCGAATCGCAACGTCGAAAATGCACGTGCGCTGGCCGAACGCTTCGGCGGCTACGCGATTCCGCTGGCCGATCTTCCGCTGCATCTGGCGGAAGCGGATATCGTCTTGTCCGCCACCGCCAGCCGCGCGCCGGTGCTGAAGCGGGCGATGCTGGACGATGCCTTGAAGGCACGCCGGCGCCGTCCGATGTTCCTGCTGGATCTGGCCGTGCCGCGCGACATCGAAGCCGATGCGGCGGAACTGCCCGACGTGTTCCTCTACACCATCGATGATCTGAAGCAGGTGATCGATGCCGGCCAGCGCTCGCGCGAGAACGCCGCGCGCGAAGCCGAAGTGATCATCGAATTGCAGGTCGAGCGCTATCTGGCATGGCGGCGTGCGGCGCTGCTGGATCAGCCCTTGCGCGCGTTCCGCGCCGAAGCCGAAGCGCAGCGCGATCAAGTGCTGGCGCGCGCGCGGGAGATGATCGCCAACGGCCGCGATCCCGCGGAAGCCCTGGAATATCTGGCGCACACGCTCACCGGCAAGCTGCTGCACACACCCAGCGTGCGCCTGCGCGAAGCCGCGCAAGCGGGCGATGCGGAATTGCTGCAAGCCGCGGCGCGCTTGTTCGACAACGACTCATCGCAATGAATCCCGCCTTGCGCGCCCGGCTGGAGCGGCTCGCCGAGCGCCACCAGGAAATCGGCGCGCTGCTGGCCGAACCGGAAATCGCTTCCGACCCCGCACGCTTTCGCGATCTCTCGCGTGAATACGCGCAATTGCAGCCGCTGGCCGAAACGCTGGCTGCCAGTCAACGCAATGCGCATGAACTGGAACACGCGCGCGCGATGCTCGCCGATCCCGATCTGCGCGAACTGGCGCGCGACGAAATCGCGCGATTGGAACGCGAGGCACAAAACCTGGACGAACAATTGCAGGCGCTGTTGATTCCCGCCGATCCGCGCGACGAGGCCAATCTCTATCTGGAAGTGCGCGCCGGCACCGGCGGCGACGAGGCCGCGCTGTTCGCCGGAGATTTGCTGCGCATGTATCTGCGCTACGCCGAGCGGCAGGGCTGGCGCACGGAAATCCTGTCCGCGAATGAAGGCGAGCACGGCGGCTACAAGGAAGCCGTGGCGCGCGTCGAAGGCCGTGGCGCGTTTTCGAAATTGAAATACGAATCAGGCACGCATCGCGTGCAGCGAGTGCCGGTGACCGAAAGCAGCGGCCGCATCCACACGTCGGCGGCGACGGTGGCGATCCTTCCCGAACTCGACGAAATCGAGGATGTCGAAATCAATCCCGCCGATCTGAAGATCGACACCTATCGCGCGTCCGGCGCCGGCGGCCAGCACGTCAACAAGACCGATTCGGCGATCCGCATCACCCACCTGCCGAGCGGCATCGTGGTGGAATGCCAGGAGGAACGCAGCCAGCACAAGAACCGCGCGCGCGCGATGTCATTGCTGAAGGCGCGGCTGCGCGACGAAGCACAGGCCAGGCAGACCGCCGAGCAAGCCGCCTCGCGCAAATTGCAGGTGGGCTCGGGCGACCGCAGCCAACGCATCCGCACCTACAATTTCCCGCAGGGGCGCGTCACCGATCACCGGATCAATCTGACCTTGCACCAGTTGCCGCAAATCCTGGAAGGCGATCTGGACGAACTGGTCGCCGCGTTGCAACGCGAGGCGCACGCGCAGGCGCTGGCCGAACTCGCGGGTGCGCACGCATGAGCGTGGCCTTCAGCGATATCGAAGACGTCGTGGCGCTGATCGAGCGCGGCGATGCGGCGGGCGCGGAAGCGCGCGCGCTGCAGGCGCTGAACACGCAGAAGAACGACGCGGAATTGACGCGCCTGCACGGTGTGGCACTGCTGATGCTGGGCCGCGCCGCGGAAGCGCGCGTGGAGTTCGAACGCGCGATCGAACTGGCGCCGCAGGAATTCGCGGCGTACTGCAATCTCTCGAGCGCCTTGCTGACCCTCGACGATCCGCCCGGCGCGCTGCACGCGATAGAGCGCGCGCTGGCCGTGATGCCGGCGAACGCGTCATTGTGGAACGCGCTGGCCAATGCGTGCGTCGCCTGTGGCGATCACCAGCGCGCGCGCAACGTCTATCGCGCCGCATTGAACGATGCGCCGGACGATCCGCGCCTGCTGCTGAACCTGGCCGCTACCGAAATGGCATTGGGCGAGATGACCGAAGCCGAGCGTCTGGTGCGCGCGGTACTCTCGCAAACGCAGGTGCCGCAGGCCTGGCTGTTGCTGGGACACATCCATCGCAGCCAACGCCAGTTCGAGCGCGCGCGGCAGGCTTACGAGCGCGGAGCGGCCCTGGCACCCGGCGACGCGATTTTTCCGCATCACTGCGGCCTGGTGGACGAAGAACTGAATCGTTTCGAATCCGCGCTCGGCGAATACCGGCGCGCGTTGAAGCTGGATCCGGATCTGGTGCCGGCGCTTTCGCAACTCGCCTTCGTGCAGCGGCGCGTCTACGACTGGCGCGACAGCGATGCCTTCGGCGCGAAACTGCGTGCGCTGGCGCTGCAAGGCAATCCCGACGTCGCGCCGTTCTCGCTGCTGGCGGAAAACTCGACCGCGGAAGAACAACTGGCCTGCGCGCGAGCGCAGGCACGGCGAGTGATCTCGCGCACCGGCGGCGGACGTCTGCTGCACGCCCCGGCGAAACCCTCCGACGCGCCGCTGCGCGTGGGCTTCGTCTCCGCGGGTTTCCACGCGCATCCGACCGCGCTGCTGGTCGCGCACATGTTCGAGGAACTGGCGAAGCTCGATCTGGAAATCCACCTCCTCGCCACCAGCCCCGACGACGGCAGCACGATCCGTCAACGGTTGCGCGCGGCCGCGCAGGAATTCCACGACGTGTCCACGCTGACGCCCGCGCTGGTGGCGCAGCGCACACGCGATGCGGGCGTCGACATCCTGATCGATCTTGACGTGTGGTGCGGCGGCGGCATGCCGGGCGCATTCGCGCTGCGGCCCGCGCCGATCCAGGTCAATTGGCTGGGTTATCCCGGCACCTCGGGCGCCGAGTTCTACGACTACATCGTCGCCGACCGCTTCGTGCTGCCGGAAGGTTTGCGCGAGCATTTTTCGGAACGCGTCGCCTATCTGCCGCGCTGCTATCAGCCCAGCGACGCCACGCGCGAAGTGTCGAATTCACCGCCGCGGCGCGCGTTCCATCTGCCGGAAGACGGCGTGGTGTTCGCAAGTTTCAACAATTCCTGGAAATTGAATGCGCAAAGTTTCGCGCGCATGTGCGCGGTGCTGCGCGAAGCGCCCAGCAGCGTGTTGTGGCTGCTGGACGCCGGCCGCGAAGCCGATGAACGCCTGCGCGCGATGGCGCAGGGTTACGGTGTCGATCCGCGCCGCCTGGTGTTCTCGCCCAAGCTGCCGCACGCGCAACATCTCGCGCGCCATGCACTGGCGGATCTGTTCCTCGACACGCATCCCTACAATGCGCACACCACGGCATCCGATGCGCTGTGGGCCGGCTGTCCGGTGCTGACCTGCCCCGGCGATACGTTCGCCTCGCGCGTGGCCGGCAGCCTCAATCATCATTTGAAGATGGATGCGATGAACGCGCGCGACGAACGCGAGTTCATCGAAACCGCCGTGAACCTCGCGCGCGATCCCGGCTCCCTGTCGGCATTGCGCATCCGCCTGCAGCGGCGCAAACGCGAAACCGGTCTCTTCGACATGCGCGGCTACGCACGCGACTTCGCCGCGCTGCTGCACGCGATGTGGCGCAAGAAGCGCGAGGGGATCGCGCCGGAAGATATCGAATCATAAAGCTAGGGTTCGCAACTCACCCCGAGCTGCGCGAGGCTCTCAATGTTGGGATTCGCTGCGCCACTTCCGCCCTACGCAGGCTGATGTTGCCCAGTTTGTCCAGCGAGTGCAGATGATCGCCAAGCCGGTGTTATCAGTGGCGCGGATGGCGAAAATGAAAGCGCCCATGCGTGCCCTATCACACAAGTCTTGCGGGGCAAAACAGGTAATCATCGGTACTCAGGTACCGTCCGATCTATGCATTGATGTCCCTTACCGTGTGACCACGTACCGTATCCATGAGTTATTGGATCACCATACATTACTCGACTACCAACCGTCGCAAACTCTTTTGATTGTTTTGAAAAAGTGGCGCACAGTTGAAACACCTTTTTGCTCATGCGCCTATATTCGTAAGGTCGACCATTCTTGGGATCGCGCGGGATTTCATCTTCACCCTTCTTTTTTATTTCTTCCAACGATTTTGGCAGCACCCCATTTGCATGATCGTACTCGATAAGTCGCCAAGACAGGCTGAGTATGTCATGTTCTCTTCGCTCATCATTCGCAATCTGTCTATGCCATTGAAAGATATAAAAGCCACCTATGATAAGAATGGCGAGCGTCAAAACAATGGCCGCGAAACGTAGCGCTCGTACTGAGGACATGAATTAATATCCTCCGTAAGTGCCGTTCATGACCTCCGGCACTAGGACATCTCGAATATCTTCCTCTCGCTGCTGAATAAGCGCCTTGCATTTATCGTCGTCGCATCTGAGCGACTTTAAAAACCTTTCGAGACACTCGTACTCGGCGTTGTACGCTTTTAACTCGGTGAACTTTCTTTCGTTGTCCGAACTTGGAGCCAAGAAACTGTTGCCGAGCAAAAGTGGCTTATACCAACGGCAAAGGCCTGGGTTTGCCCAATTTGCATCCTGTATGTGCGACTGCTCATGCGCGAGGGCGCAAATTCCAATCGCAGGGCACTCATCGAAGGGTGGCGGCAGATCTACAAATGTTCTCCAAGTTCCACTGTAGTCACAAAAAACACCGCCGCTTCCAGAAAAATCGCTGACCAGCTTAAATAGGCCTGACGGGTCGATGTGATCGAGAGGATTTGAGTCTACGTATGCGTAAGTAGACGGACCAGCCGTTACACCAATGGGGTCGGATTCAATATATCTTCCCGATGGTGGCTCATAGTCACGCCGGCCGTTATAGACCAGTCCCGTTTCAGCATCGAAGTACTGGCCGGGGAATCTCACATTGAGCGAGTAACCCGATCCACTCGCTGGCTTTTCCCCAAACGGGTTTTGCGTCCACGGCCAGGTCCAGATGGGGGTGCTGCTGGTTGTCGTGGTTACGGCTCGCGGCGTACCGAGGTGATCGGTGTAGACGTAGTGGATGCTTGAGTCGGCTTCCACCGTGGCGATCAGGGTGTCGTCGGCCCAGATGTAGCTGCGGCTGCTGGTCGGGCTGATGTATTCGTACAGCAGCTTGCCGGTTTCGTCGTAGACGTATTCTGTGGCTGATCCGCTGGCGGGCACCTTGCGCACGCGCTTGCCCTTGCCATCCAGCTTGTACTGCATGATGGTGCTGCCGTTCTGCTGGATGAGGCTCAGGCGGTTGGTGTTGTTGTAGCCGAGGCCATAGGTCCAGCCGTTGGCCTGCAGGGCCGTGGTGTTGCCGTTGGCATCGAAGGATCGAGCCGACGCATCCGCGCCGGTGATGCTGTTCAGATGGCGGGGGCCGTTCGTGTAGTGGTACACATTGACCGACCTGATCTCGGCTGTCACTTTACTCAACGGGTCCCCGGTGTTACAGATCTGCATTAAGGTCCGTCCACCCATCTCGACACTTTGAAGGCAACCAATCTGTCGCTCGCGTCGTAGCAAAACGTAACAGTCGTGGGTACGGTCATGATAAGAAAAGACAACCCGCCTGGCGTGTATATTGATAAACGTGAAACCACGGCTGAACTCTTAGGTGCACAATAATCCCTTGGCGGTACATCGAAGACATGTCCCGAGCCAAAAGTGGAAGATACGTCCGATGCGCGAAAACCAGCTCGGATTCGCGCATCCACTCGCTTTGTTACCAAGGTGGGCGCATACCATATCCAGTTGAAGGCTAACCAAGCCGCAAACAGTACCACTAGACACAACAGTACTCGCATAAATTGTTTCATGTACTTCGCCGTCTACTGCGTTGTGAACCGCAATACTACGTCTGCCTAGAATCTCGGTGCCAGCGGCTCTGGAGGGGGCTGCCAGAACTCCCCAATTGCGCCCGCAACATCCGGGACCGCTCCGCCAGCGTTCGTGATAATGCCGGCGGCTGCAGTATTCGAATTTGGCCCCCAAGGCACGTAATAGGGATTATGAAAATGATCTCCCTCGTTTATTACAGAGGCATCGAACTGTTTTGATGTCATGGATTCTGGCACCGGTATGTCGTAGTTAGCATTTGGCCCACCTGGGTTGTTGAAGGAGTCCCTGTCGGCGACGTAAGTAGGGTCTGTGGAAATCTTGGTTGGTCCTGTTGACCAACCTGGTGTCGAAAATTGTCGATCAATAATCTTTTTGGGCGGGCAATCATTGCTCCAGTGCCATACAAACACACCGCAGTGCCTTGCGATACTTATATTTCTCAATGGCCGACAAGTCATTGTTACGTTTGTGCCGTATGAATCTAGGAATGTGGTAGGACTGTCCAATGCGTATGAATATGTGTTTACGCCAGCCTCCAGTCCAATAGGATCGCTCTGCACATACCGACCGGCGGCCGGCTCGTAATCCCGGAAGTAGTTATAGTTCAATCCCGTTTCGGCATCGAAATACTGGCCGGGGAATCTCACATTGAGTGCATACCCGCTGCCACTCGCCGGCTTCTCCCCGAACGGGTTCTGCAACCACGGCCAGGTCCAGATCGGTGTGCTGCTGGTGGTGCTGGTGACCGCTCGCGGTGTACCGAGGTGGTCGGTATAGATGTAGTGGATGCTTGAGTCGGCTTCCACCGTGGCGATCAGGGTGTCGTCGGCCCAGATGTAGCTGCGGTTGCTGGTGGGGCCGACGTATTCGTACAGCAGCTTGCCGGTTTCGTCATAAACGTACTCTGTCGCGGAGCCGCTTGTGGGCACTTTCCTGACACGCTCTCCCCATCCGTCGAGCTTGTACTGCATTATGGTGCTGCCGTTCTGCTGGATGAGGCTCAGGCGGTTGGTGTTGTTGTAACCCAAGCCATAGGTCCAGCCGTTGGCCTGAAGTGCGGTGGTGTTGCCGTTGGCATCAAAGGATCTGGCCGATGCATCCGCGCCGGTGATGCTGGAGAGGTGATGGGTACCGGTGGCGTAGTGGTACACGTCCACCGGCGTGATGCTGGCTGTGTTCTTACTCAAGCGGTCGCCGGTCTTGCTGTAGCTGTACTTCTGCCACAGGGCGCCGGTGGCGTTATCCACTTCCTTCAGGCGATACAGCGGATCGTATTGATAGCTCTCGTTGGGCGTCGGTACGCCTGAGGCATCGCCTTCCTTGTTGATGTTTCCGAGCTGGTCCAGCGCGAAGTGCAGATTGATCGCCGAGCCTGCGATGTCGGTGGCGCGGTAGTTGGCGTCGTAGGTCTTGACGAGCGTCTGCCCGCCCGAGGCGAAGGTGTATTGAGTGGCCGGGCCGAACGGAAGATACGCAATCGAGCTCACGATCGGCGTGCTGCCATTGCTAACCGAGGCGATCCGTCCGTCCGCATCGCGGGTGTAGACGATGTCGGCGCTGCCCGGATAGTCGACTTCAATCAGGGCGTCGTAATTGGAATTGGTGGTGTCCAATGGATAACCTCATGCTGGGCTTGTCAGCCCACATTCCTTGAACTCACTTGACGTGAAACCAACATTCCTAACAAATAGGATGTAACACAAGGGATCAATAGGTAAAACGCTGGCTTAAAAACAAAAACCCAAACGAAACTTCCATCTTTCAACATGTTGAGTTTCTCTGAAACGCCCAATGTCGCATGGGACGAACTTACAAAAGCGGGTGACGTCAAAACCATCGCGGACTCGAACACCACGGCTACAAATAGACATACAATCACGCACAAAACAGCATTTTTAAGTGCTTGTGATTTCATAACTGATCACCTCTCGAGGGCTTTATCTTGACCATACGTATCGTCCGAGCACACTAACATGCCCTCTCCGCCAAAAGGATCGGGACAGTACTCACAAAGTTGCCCGTTTCCTCCGGTCGTTACGCCGCTATTGCGGTAGTCTTCGACCTCGTCAAAGTCTCTGGACTTGCTTGTCCAAGAACCATATTTGAAAATAAATCCGCATGATTGATTACCACCACAAGGACCTGGCTCTTTGGAGCATTCATAGCAAATTGACCTGCTTCTTTCCATACGATGTTGGTAAATATGCCAAGCACCTAGCCAATGGCAAGTTGAAAGAGATGGAAACATTTCGTTGAATATCGGTGTTAATGAAGGGTCTATACCGTGTTCCTTTTTATCAGTTATCCAGTCCGTTGTTTCATCAGGGAGCGGGAGACACCACATCCCGGTGGGATCTATGGTTATTAGCGGCATCTGCGCTGTGTAACTATATGTGTTGTAACCACCGCCAAGCCCGACAGGATCGCTTTGAGGATAGCGTCCGGTCGCGGGTTCATAATCGCGGAAATAGTTGTAGTGCAGCCCCGTCTCCGCATCGTAATACTGGCCGGGAAACCGCACATTGAGCGCATAACCGCTGCCACTCGCTGGTTTTTCACCAAACGGATTCTGCGTCCATGGCCAGGTCCAGATTGGCGTGCTGCTCGTAGTGGTTGTTACGGCCCTGGGCGTGCCGAGGTGGTCGGTATAGATGTAGTGGATGCTTGAGTCGGCTTCCACCGTGGCGATCAGGGTGTCGTCGGCCCAGATGTAGCTGCGGTTGCTGGTGGCACCGACGTATTCGTACAGCAGCTTGCCGGCTTCGTCGTAGACGTATTCGGTTGAGGTGCCGCTCGTGGGCACTTTCCTGACACGCTCTCCCCATCCGTCGAGCTTGTACTGCATGATGGTGCTGCCGTTCTGCTGCACGAGGCTCAGGCGGTTGGTGTTGTTGTAGCCCAGGCCATAGGTCCAGCCGTTAGCCTGGAGTGCGGTGGTGTTGCCGTTGGCATCGAAGGATCTGACCGAGGCATCCGCGCCTGTGATGCTGTTCAGATGGTGGGTCCCGGTGGCGTAGTGGTAAACGTCCACGGGCGTGATGCCGGAGGTGTTCTTGGATAACCGGTCGCCGGTCTTGCCATAGCTGTACTTCTGCCACGGGGCGCCGGTCGCAGTGTCCACTTCCTTCAAGCGATACAAAGGATCGTACTGATAGCTCTCGTTGGGCGTGGGCACACCCGCAGCGTCGCCTTCCTTGCTGAGGTTGCCGAGCGGGTCCAGCGCGAAGTGCAGGTTGATCGCCGAGCCTGTGATGTCCGTGGCGCGATAGTCGGCGTCGTAGTTCTTGATAAGCGTCTGCCCGCCAGCGGCGAAGGTGTACTGGGTGGCGGGGCCAAATGGCAGATAGGTGATCGAGGTGACGATCGGTGTGCTGCCGTTGCTGACCGAGGCGATCCGGCCATCCGCATCGAGGGTATAGACGATGTCGGCATCGTTGCCCGGATAATCCACCTCCATCAGCCGGTCGGCCAGGTTCCAGACGTAACGGGTGGTCGCGGTGACGGTGGCGATCGTCTGGGTCTTGGAGATCACGTTGCCGCGCCGGTCGTAGCAATAGATCGTGCTGCCGCTGCTGTCGGTCATGCGGGTCAGCCGGCCGATCGGATAGGAGCTGGCGCAGCCGGTCGTGCTGTTGGGTTCGTCGTAGTAATAGTGGACGTTGAGCGTGCTGGTCGGGTAGCTGATCCCGGTCAACCGGTTCAGCGCGTCATAGGTATAGGTCGTCAGTACGGTCTTGGCATCGGTCTGCGTGATCCGGTTGCCCGCGGCATCGAACGTGTAGTGCGTGGTGCCGGTATCCGGACTCTGCAACTGGCCCAAGTCATTGAGGCCGTTATAGGTGTAGTTCGTGATGAGGGTGTTGGGGTCGGTGACCTGGGTCAGGTTGTCGTGGCTGTCGTAGCCGAAAGAGGTAGTGGTGTTCTGCGTCGCGGGATCACTGCCGTTGTAATTCTGGATGGTTTGTGAGAGACGATTCAGGGCGTCGTAGTTGGAATGGGTGGTGATGGTGTAGGGATCGGTGGCATCCGTGCGGTTGCCGTTCGGATCGTACTGGTAGCTCGTGTCGTGGCTGTAGGCATCGTAGTCGTGGTCCAGTTGGCCCAGCGTGTTGAAGTGCCGGGACAGCGTGCGCGAGGGCGCCGAGCTGCCCGCCGCGTAGGTGTCCTCTTCCGTGCGGTTGCCGGCCGCGTCCAGCGTGTACTTGATGTAGTTGCCTTGCGAATCGGTGATCTGGGTGAGCCGGTGCGCGTCGTCGTAGTCGTAATGGGTGTACACACCATCGGATTGCGTCACCTGTTTCACAGTGCCGACCGGCCAATAATCGATCGTGGTGGTGGCATCCTGTGAGGACGGCGAACCGTCCGCATTGGCGCGCACCGTGCGGGTGTGTAGCCAGCCCCGCGGCGTGTACGTGAAGTCGGTCAGGACGCCATTGGCATCCTTGCTGCGCGCGACGCGACCGTTTTTGTCGTACGCCACGGTTTCCGTGACGTGGCCGAGCGCGTCCGTCACCTTCCAAAGATCACCGGCGCGGTGGCAGGCGCCGCCTGGCATGCCGCAGCCGGATTCGTCGGTGGTGGAGTAGTACGTGTATTGCGTGACGTCGGAAACGTCGGTGCGCGGGCCATCCACGCTCAATAGCAGGCCGATCAACGGGCATTGACCGCCATCAACTACATTGCAATACGTGTAAGTCCAGCGGCGCACACCGGCAGGCGGCGTGCCGGTATTGGTGCAGACGTAGCTGGTCGCGCCTGAAACCGTCGGATCATCTTCGCACTTAGCCAGCACTTGCCCACGAGAGTTGTACAGCCAATCGGTCTTGGCGGTGAGATTGCTGTTGGCATCCAGCACCTGCCGATCCAGCGGATTGCGCAGCACATCGTCCCATTGCGTGTTGGTCGTGCGCTGGACGGATGTGCCCTGAGCTTCTATGCGTTGGGTTTCCAGCCCCGCCGCGCTATAGGTATACGCAGTGATGTTGTTGTTCCAATCCTGGCTGCCTTCGAGATAGCCGTTGCTGTCGAAAGTGGTCACTGCGCCGGCGCCGCAGTCAGGACAAGGGTCTCCCGTAATCGTGGCGATCTTGTTACGACCTTCAACTACTTGGTACGTGTAGGTCCGAACGGCTCCCAAGGCATCCGTGATCGTCGCGCTTCCGTCGGCGTTGTAAACAATCGAAACTGCGTCGGCGCCACCGGCCAGGCTGTCGCCGTTGGCCTTCCCATCTGCATCGTAGGTGAAGCTCGCGTAATCCGTACCGTTTTCATCGACAATTGTCGCAAGCAACGCGGAAATTTCCCCGTCCTTGTATTCGTATTTCAGAAAATTCGTGTCCGGATATGTCACCTTTGCCAATCGTTGGTTCGAGTCGTAGTCGTAACCAATGGACGAGCCGTCCGGCTGCGTGACCGATGTCAGCAAGCCATTGGTATATCCGAAGGACAAGCTTCGCCCGAAACTGTCCGTCACACTTTGCAGGCTGTTGTCCCCGTTGTAAGCCAAACTGCGAACATAACCGTTCTTGTCGGCAAGGGACGCCAAGCTCCCATTGTCATTGTAATACTCGGAATTTCCATTCTCATCGACCAGCTTGTATCCACTAGAAATAACCGTCAGAACCAATGGAACATCCTTGTTGGTGGTACAAGAACCGTTAATGCAGAAAAAATCGTAAACGCTGCCATCGGAGCGGGTAATTGCTAGCGCAGCGTAAGTATTGGGCTCGTAAGAGGTCGACAGTACGGTCGATGCTGTATTGGCGGGTTGTAGACAGCCAGGGTTTGCCCGGTTGAAAGGTTGCAAGTGTCGGTTGCACTGTCATAGGACGCGATGGCTCCCGCAGTTGCCGGCCACGCCTTCGCTGCGGCGGGCGCAATGGTGGACCAACCGGAAACGCACGCATCAGCCGCCGTATCGTAGACGTCCGACACGTAGGCCATACCGGCCACTGGATTGGCCAGCGAGTTATATAGAGAGCTGATGTGAGCCGCGTAGTTGTGCTGCCAGTTAAAGCCCAACGCAGAACTCGACACGGATCCACTGTTGTAACTTCGGATGAACTCCAGCCCTCGTCCGCCATCAGCGAAATCAACGTGGGACTCGAATTCGTTTCCGCTACCGGGATCTATTGGATGGCCGACAGATGGAGTACCTGTCTTGCAAGCTGAGCAGGAATTGCCTAAATCAGGAAGGATTGTAGCCGGGGGTGGTAACAGTGTGGGAGGTTGGGGCAGCGCAACAAAATACCCGGCTGCACACAAAACTATTGTCTCGGCAGAAGAGGTAAAAACAGGTCCGCCATTGAAGCTTGCATCCATGAGCCATTCCGAGTTAATGGAGTTCGGATAAGGCGATCGCCAATCGACGGTATTTCCCCAATAAGAACCATCGCAGTATTCTCGTACAGCGGACGACCAAGCTGCAACGGTTGCAAAATATTTATAAAAAATCCCATCATCTTGGTGGTATGGATTACAATTCTGACCGAAAGCCGAGTCCAAAATTCCTCCTTCAGAATAACTTTTTATGGAACCAGGCTCGGGGATCAAGTCATTGCACCAATGCCAATTCTGAGCAGATGATGCTGGCGCATAAAGTGCAATCATCGCTATGATGGACATCAACAGATTCTTTGCGGGTCGAATGAGGACAGCGCGTAACGCGCCTCCAAAAGAACATAAGCCCGCTGTAGAGACAACCACCAAGGTTTGTGGTTGAGCCGATTCCCGCGTGTCTGCCCGCTCAAGGCATTTCATGGACTCCCCGCTCCCCACCCATGATGTCATGGACGTTAGCGCATTTTTTATCAAATCGTCAATGGAGCGCACTATGCTTAGTTGCATGCGCGCCCTAGAAGATTTTTTTCCTTTAAATCTCTGCATCCTTACAGTCTCCGACACGCGCACGCGCGAGAACGACACGTCGGGCGACTATCTGGTTGCTGCGTTGTCCGAAGCCGGGCACCGCCTGCACGAACGGCGAATCGTGCGCGACGACCGTTATGCGATCCGTGCGATCGTCGCGGCGTGGATCGCGGATAAAAACGTGCATGGTGTGCTGGTGACCGGCGGTACGGGATTCACCGGCCGCGATTCCACGCCCGAAGCGATCGCGCCGCTGCTGGACAAGGAAATGCCGGGTTTCGGCGAATTGTTCCGCGCGATCAGTTTCGAGGAAATCGGCACGTCGTCATTGCAGTCGCGCGTCTTCGCGGGATTGTCGAACCACACTTTCGTGTTCTGCTTGCCGGGCTCGACTTCCGCTTGCCGCACGGCGTGGGAGAAGCTGCTGCGCGCGCAACTGGACGCGCGCACGCGGCCGTGCAATCTGGTGGGACTCTTGCCACGGCTCGGCGAGCGCTGAGCAAGGCCCTTCAAGACTTTCGAGCCCGCGGCGTTGCCGCTCTTCATTCGATTTGCCGTCCCTGGCACTGGATCCCGGCCAATCCCTGGCCGGGATGACGCTTTGGACGAGTAAACCTCGCGCGTTCGGCGTGGCACTCACGGGCACAGCCGCATCCGCGGCTGCATCGAGGCGTCACAAGGACCCTGACCATGAACACGCTCTCACTCGCCCGCCGCGGCGCGCCGCTGGCGTTCGCGTTGCTTTGCTCGGCACCCGCGTTCTCCGCATCGCCGTACATGGCGATGCCGCTCAAGTACCAGCAGCACAACCTCGTTTCCGACGGCGCCGTTCCGGCCGACCACACCGATCCCAATCTCATCAACGCCTGGGGCATCGCCTTCAATCCCTTCGGGCCGGTTTGGATCGCCGACAACGGCAGCGGCGTGTCCACGCTGTATGACGGCGCGGGCAACATCGTGCCGCTGGTGGTCGACATTCCCACGCATAGTTCGGACAGCGGCGGTGCGGTGACCGGCATCGTCTACAACGGCTCGCAAGGTTTCACGGTGAACAAGGGCCCGCTGAGCGGCCCCGCCCTGTTCCTGTTCGACAGCGAGGATGGAGTGATCTCCGGCTGGGCGCCGAACGTGGATTCCACCCACGCGATCAAGGCCGTCGATCATTCCCGCCGGCATGCGATCTACAAGGGGCTGGCGCTGAGCGGCAACGGCAGCGGTGGGCGCCTGTACGCGACTGATTTCCACAACAATCGCATCGAGGTGTTCGACGCGAACTTCAGTCCCGTGACCCTCTCTCCCGGCGCCTTCCGCGACGCGCAGATTCCAACGGGCTACGCGCCGTTCGGAATCCAGAACATCAACGGCGATCTGTACGTGACCTACGCGAAGCAGGACGCAGACCGCAAGGACGACGTGCCAGGACCGGGTTTCGGCTACGTGGACATCTACGACCCGGACGGCAAGCTGCTGCGCCGTTTCGCCGCGCAGGGCGCACTGAACGCGCCGTGGGGCATCGCGCTGGCGCCGGCGGGATTCGGACGCGCATCCGGCCGATTGCTGATCGGCAATTTCGGCGACGGCCGCATCAATGCTTACGACTTCGCATCGGGCATGCCGGTCGGACCATTGGGTGATGCGAAAGGCAATCCGATCTGGATCGACGGGTTGTGGGGTCTCGCATTCGGCAACGGCTATTCCAGCCAGTCGGTGAATTCATTGTATTTCACCGCGGGACCGAATGGCGAGGCGGACGGTCTGTACGGGCGTCTCGATCCGGCGAAGTAGGAGCCTGCGTGCAGGCGATTGCGACAAGGTGAAAGCAGGAAGCTTGCGTGCAAGCGACAGTCGCTTGCACGCAAGCTCCTACAACACCACCTCGATCACGGGCTCGCATTCAACGGGGAAATTCACGGAGCGCGCGATGAAGCACAGCGCGTGCGCGCGGTGGTGCAGTTCGCGCGCGAGTTTTGCATCGCTGCCGGCGCGCAGCATGACGCGCGGATGCAACACGACGCGGGCGAACTCTCCGCTGCCGTCGGCGTTTTCGGTCATCGCGCCTTCGGCGCGATCTTCATACGCGGTGACGACGATGCCGGCATCCGCGCACAGGTGCAGGTACCAGAGCTGATGACAGGTGGAAAGCGAAGCCACCAGCAATTCTTCCGGATTCCAGCGCGCGCCATCGCCGCGGAAGTGCGGATCGGACGAGCCGGGAATCGGCGGCTTGCCGCTCCCTTCGATCACGTGGTCGCGCTTGTAGCCGCGATAGCTCTCGGTACCCGTGCCGGTGTTGCCGGTCCAGCGTAGCGAGATCGTGTAGCGGTGTTCGCGAGCACTCATGAGGTGGCGAATCCCTTGATGTCCTGATCCGGCAACGCTTCGCGCGACACGCTTTCAACGCGCGCTGACGGTGGCCCGCGGTGCAACCACTTTTGCAATTCGTCCAGCGCTTCATCTGTACCGCAAGCGACCACTTCGACGTTTCCATCGCTGAGATTTCTTGCGTGACCCGTGATGCCGAGCTTCAGCGCCTGCTCGCGCGTGGAGGCGCGGAAGAACACGCCTTGCACGCGGCCGCGGACGATGAAGCGCGCGCACGGCAAGTCAGCCCTCCTTCCGATGGCGCGCATCGCCGTGCATATCCGCGGAGAACAACGCCGATAGCGGCGCCGCCAGATGCGCGCGCAGCGATTCGATCGCGGTGAGCACGGCAAGCCGCGCCTGTCCGGTCAAACCGATCAGCGCGCGCTGGATCGCATCCTCGTCCAGCGGCAGGCGATAACGGCCGGCGCGATAGAGATCGGCGAGATTGGCGGTGGCGAGATCGCGCGACAACACCCACTCGCCCGACTCGACGCGTTTCAGCAGTCCGGCCTTGTGCAAATCGCCGAGATACCGCTGCAGCAGGTCGTCGGCCAGAAAACGTTCGCGACGGCACAGCTCCTCGCTGTGCAGGCCTTCGCCGGTCCGCTGCGCTTCGGCGAAATGCCGCAGCACGCGCAGCAGGCCGATGAATTCGCAACCCGCCGGCAACCGCTCGCTGACCGGCCGGTATTCGAACGCGGCCATCGCCGCGGCGAGCGACGCGCCCAGCAGCACGATCACCCAGGAGAGATAGACCCAGATCAGGAAGATCGGCGCGGCCGCCAGCGCTCCATAGATCTGCTGATAGGAAGGCACGTTGGCCACGTACAGGCCGAACAGCACGCGCGCGATCTCGAACAGGATCGCGGCGATCAGCGCGCCCACGCCCGCGTGCCGGAATGCCACGGTGCGGTTGGGGACCAGCATGTACATGCCGAGCAGCACGGCCCAGGTCAGCACGAACGGCAGCAACACGAACAACGGCTGCGCCCACGGCACGGGCTGCGCGTTCGGCTGCGGAGAAAGCGGCAGAACGCGCGAGAGCAAAGCGAGCACCGCGACGATCAGCAGCGGCCCGATGGTCAGCGCGGCCCAGTACAGCAACAGGCGCGAACCGCCGCTGCGCGGCGTCTGCACGCGCCAGATGCGATTGAAGCGATCCTCGATGCTGGCCATCATCATCAGCGCGCTGACCAGCAAAAACAAAATGCCGACCGCGGTCAGCTTGCTGGCATTCTCGGCGAACTGCAGCAGGTAATTCTGCACCGTCGCGCCCGCGGCCGGCACGAAATTGCGGAACACGAAATCAGAAATCGCGATGCGCCATTCGGCAAAGACCGGAAACGCGGCCAACATCGCCAGCACCGCGGTCAGCAGCGGCACGATCGCAAACAGCGTGGTGTAGGACAGCGCGCCGGCGGTTTCGAAACATTTGTCCGACAGGAACCGCTGCCACAGGAACAGGCCGAACGCGTGCAGGCGCTCGCGGTCGATGCGCTGGTGCAGGATGTCGAAGCGTCTCACGCCGCGAGGGTAACTTAAGCCCGCGCGCGGATGAAGTGAACGCGTGCCGGTACACTTGCGCCATGACTGCGGAAGTCCTGGTGCTGTATTACAGCCGCGGCGGCCATACGGCGCAGCTCGCGCGGCTGATCGCGCGCGGCGTCGAGGAGATCGACGGCGTGCGCGCACGCCTGAGACAGGTGCCCCCGGTGGCGCCGGTCACGCAGACCGCACAGCCGGCGGTGCCGGAAGACGGCCCGCCCTATGCGGAGCTGCGCGACTTGGCCGAATGCGCCGGCCTGATCCTCGGCAGCCCGACCCGCTACGGCAACATGGCCGCGCCGCTGAAATATTTCATCGACTCCACCATCGCCGAATGGGCGTCCGGCACGCTGGTCGGCAAACCGTGTGCGGTCTTCACTTCGACCGCCACGATGCACGGCGGCCAGGAGACCACGTTGATCTCGATGCTGCTGCCGCTGCTGCATCACGGCATGATCGCGGTCGGAATCCCTTACACCGAATCCGCATTGAACAACACGCGCAGCGGCGGCACGCCTTATGGCGTGAGTCACGTGGCCGGACTCAACGGCGAGAACGCGATCAGCGAACACGAGCGCGAACTGGCGCGCGTGCTGGGACGGCGCGTGGCGGATCTGGTTCGGAGACTGGCGGCTTCGCCATGAATATCCGAATCATGCAACGCATCGGCTTCGGCGCGTGGCTGGCGCAGGCGCTACTGCAGATCGTCTGGCACGCGTGGCTGTTGCCGCCGCAGCGCATGCCGGTCGCGGTGGCGCTGCTGATCGCGTTGCTGCCGCTGGCGCTGCCGCTCGCATACTGGCGCACTCCGGCGCGCGCGCTGATTGCAGCCGGCATGGTTTCGCTGTTCTATTTCTGCCATGGAGTGGCGGAGGCCTGGGCTTCGCCGCCGGAACGCACGCTGGCGTCGGTCGAGATCGCGCTGGCGCTGCTGCTGATCGGTTCGCTGGTGCGCAAACCGCGCAAGCGCGCGGCTTCCATCTGAGGGGAGCATCTTGTCTTTCGTGCAGTCGCCACCGCAACTCGGCAACCAGTACCGCGAGGACCGCGTGCTGCGCTCGTATCTGCGCCGCACCTTGCCGCCGGCGAAATTGCTGGTCGCGGAAGGCGCTTTCGATGCCCTGGGTGAACACGCCGCGGCGGCATGGCGGCGCCGCGCCTTGAGCGCGCACAAGGAGCCGTTGCTGACACGCTGGGACGCGTGGGGCAACCGCGTCGACCGCATCGAACTGACGCACGCGTGGCGCGAAGGTCCCGGCATGGCCGCGCGTCACGGCCTGATCGCGGTCGGCCACGACGCGAATCTCGGCGTGAATGCGCGCGTGCAGCAGTTCGCGCTGGTGTATCTCTATCACGTCGCCAGCGAGTTCTACACCTGCCCGCTGGCGATGACCGACGGCGTGGCGACCGCATTGAAAGCCGCCGACGATCGCGCGCTCAACGAGCGCGCGCTGCCGCATTTCCTTTCGCGCGATCCGGCGAAGTTCTGGATCGCCGGACAATGGATGACGGAAAACGCCGGCGGCTCCGATGTCGGCAACACCGAAACGGTCGCGCGCCGCGACGGACAAGGCGGCTGGCGATTGAGCGGCCGCAAATGGTTCACTTCGGCGATCAACGCCGATGCCGCGCTGGCGCTGGCGCGGCCGCTCGGCAATTCGGCCGGCGCCGACGGTCTGGCATTGTTCTATCTGGAAACGCGCGACGAACGCGGCGACTGGAACGGCATCCGCATCGATCGTCTGAAAGACAAGCTCGGCACGCGCGAACTGCCCACGGCGGAAATCCATTTGAACGACACGCCCGCGACGCTGGTCGGCGAACCCGCGCACGGCGTGCGCGCGGTCGTGCCGGTGCTGCAGGTGACGCGTCTGTGGAATTCGGTGGGCGCGCTGGCGACCATGCGCCGCTGCATCGCGCTGGTGCGCGACTACGCGCAGCGGCGCATCGTGTTCGGGCGCGCGCTGATCGAGCAGCCGCTGTACGCGGACATGCTCGCTTCGATGCAGGCCGAGTTCGAAGCGGCATTCCAGCTTGTGTTTTACGTCGCCGAATTGATGGGCCGCGTGCAGGCGCGTCAGGCCAGCGAAGAGCAGCAGCACCTGTTCCGCATCCTGACGCCGATGGCGAAACTGTGGACCGGAAACCTAGTGGTACGTATCGCTTCGGAAACGGTCGAGGCTTTCGGCGGCATGGGTTATCTGGAAGACAGCGGCATCCCGCAACTGCTGCGCGACGCGCAGGTGTTTCCGATCTGGGAAGGTGCCGGCAACGTACAGGCGCTGGACGCGTTGGGCGCGCTGCGAAAGCACGGCACGGCACTCTTGCAAAACGCGCTGCGTGGGCTGCTGACGCAGGCGCAGGGCAAAGAAGTCGCGGCCGCCGCGCAATTGGCGGAACAGGCGCTGGCTGCATTGGAAACGCGCTTGCGCAGCGCGGGCAACGAAGCGTCCGCGCGCGGCGTGGCGATCACCTGTGCGCGCGCGTTCGCCGCTGCGTTGCTGGCGCGGCACGCGGAATGGTCGCTGCTCGCGCAGGGCGACCCCCGCCCGCTCTCGGCATTGCACCGCCTGTGCGCGCACGGTCTGATCCGGTTGCAGAATCATTCCCAGACCGAAACGCGCTCGCTGGCGACGGATTTGTATGCGTGAATGGTCAATTCACGTAATCACGCTCTCACGACTACACCACCCTCCCCTTGAAAGGGGGCTAAGAACCGCGCGCTTGTCTCCTTCCCCTTCAAGGGGAAGGCCGGGATGGGGATGGTTCTGATTCGCCATTGCGCATTTGCGCGTAAAAATTCGCGATGTAGTCCTCCAGCTTCCGCGCCTGGATCGCCTCACGCAATTCGCGCATCAGCCGCAGATAGAAATGCAGGTTGTGGATCGTGGCGAGCTGGCAGCCGAGGATCTCGTTGCAACGGTCGAGGTGCCGCAGGTACGCGCGCGAGAAGCCACTGGAACACGCGTAGCACCCGCAGCCTTCCTCGATCACGCTCATGTCCTGCGCATATTTGGCGTTGCGGATGCGCAGCGTGCCCGCGCGCGTGAACAGGAAACCATTGCGCGCGTTGCGCGTGGGCATCACGCAATCGAACATGTCGATGCCGCGGCGCACGGCTTCCACGATGTCCTGCGGCCGGCCCACGCCCATCAGGTAACGCGGCTTGTCTTGCGGCAGCAGCGGCACGGTGACGTCGAGCGTCGCATTGCGTTCGGATTCGGATTCGCCCACGGCCAAACCACCGATCGCGTAACCCTCGAAGCCAATGTCGATCAACGCGCGCGCCGACTGCGCGCGCAGATCTTCGTGCACGCCGCCCTGCACGATACCGAACAGCGCGTTGGGATTCTTCAGTTCATCGAAGGCGCGCCGCGACCGCGCCGCCCAGCGCATGGACAGTTCCATCGATTCGCGAACGCGCGCGCGTGTGGCGGGCGCGCCGTTCTCCAGCACCGGTGGGCATTCGTCGAAAGCCATTACGATATCCGAATCCAGCACGGTCTGGATGCGCATCGATTCTTCCGGCGAGAGGAACACACGCGCGCCATCGACGGGCGAAGCGAAGGCGACGCCCTCTTCCGTAATCTTGCGGCGTTCGCTCAAGCTGAAAACCTGGAAGCCGCCGGAGTCGGTGAGGATCGGGCCGTCCCAGCCGATGAAGCGGTGCAGACCGCCGAATTTTTCAATGACCTCCAGCCCCGGTCGCAGCCAGAGATGAAACGTATTGCCGAGGATGATCTGCGCACCGACTTCTTTCAGGTCGCGCGGCGACATCGCCTTGACCGAGCCATAGGTTCCCACCGGCATGAAGCACGGCGTTTCGATCGCGCCGCGCGGCACCATGAGGCGGCCAAGGCGGGCGGGGCCGTTGGTTGAAAGAAGGTTGAAGCGCATCAATTCGGACTCGGGACTCGGGACTCGGGACTCGGGACTCGGGACTCGGGAAAGCGTAACAATCTTGTCGTCCTTCCGGACGCCGCGAAGCGGCGATCCGGAATCCATTTTGATCTAGCTCTACATCAAACAGCAAAATGGATTCCGGGTTCCCTTCGCGATGAACCCGCGAACGGCCCCGGAATGACGATGAGGTTTGTTACTGCTTTTCCGATTCCCTACTCCCCATTCCCGATTCCCCGCTCTTCGGCCAAATCAACATCGCATCCCCGTAAGAAAAGAACCGGTAGCGTTGTTCGACTGCGTGTTTGTACGCCGCGAGGATCAACTCGCGCCCGGCGAATGCCGACACCAGCATCAGCAGCGTGGATTCGGGCAAGTGGAAATTGGTGATCAGCGCGTCGACGCTTTCGATCCTGTAACCCGGCACGATGAAGATGCTGGTTTCGCCGGCGAACGGTTTCAATTCCCCGCCGGCGCGCGCGGCTTCCAGCGCGCGCACCACCGTGGTGCCGACCGCGATCACACGCCCGCCGCGCGCGCGCGTGGCGCGGATTTTCTCGACCAGTTCCGCGCCGACGTTCAACCATTCGCGGTGCATAATGTGGTTCTCGATTCGCTCACTGCGCACCGGTTGGAACGTGCCGGCGCCGACGTGCAACGTGACGTAGCCGAAATCGATTCCGCGCGCGCGCAATTCGTCCAGCAGCGATTGGTCGAAATGCAGGCCCGCGGTCGGCGCCGCGACCGCGCCGGGCGCACGCGCGTACACGGTCTGATAGCGCTCCGCATCGCTCGCCTGCGCTTCGCGCGCGATGTACGGCGGCAGCGGCATGCGTCCGATGCGCGCCAGCAATTTTTCCAGCGGCTCCTCGCATTCGAAACGCAATTCGAAGAACGGGCCTTCGCGCCCCAGCACGCGCACGCGCGTGCCGTCAGCCAGCATCAGGTGCGAACCCTCGCGCGGCTTGCGGCTGACCCCCAGTTGCGCGCTCGCGCTGTGCGCGCCGGTGATGCGCTCCAGCAGGATTTCCACCGCGCCACCGGATTCCTTGCGCGCGAACAGCCGTGCCGGCAGCACGCGCGTATCGTTGAACACCAGCAGGTCGCCCGCGCGCAGCAGTTGCGGCAAGTCGCGGAACAGGCGGTCTTGCCAAGTCTTGCGCGCGGCATCGAGCACCAGCAGGCGGCTGGCGCTGCGCTCGCGCAAAGGCTCCTGCGCGATCAACTCGGTCGGCAGGTCGTAGTGGAAGTCGGATTTTTTCAAAGGCCGGGAATCGGGAATCGGGAATGGAGAATCGGCAAAGCATAACAATCGAAGATTTCGGCCAGAAAGTTGAGCGTCATTCCGGGGCCGGCGCGCAGCGTCGGAACCCGGAATCTGCTTTTGCGCGACATGAGGAAAACAGATTCCGGGTTCCGCTCGCGATTTCATCGCGAGCGGCCCCGGAATGACGACTCATCAAGGGTCACAACGGCCGCGCGCCGGCACGCTTCTACATCGAGCGCACTCAATCCACGTGATTGAACTCCGGCATCGGTTCGAACAATTGACCGCTGTGCCAGTTCTCCGCGCCGGGTTTCTTGTAGACGATCTTGCCGCCGACGATGGTGTACAGCACGCGCGTACGCAGGATGTCGTCGGCGGGAATCGTCAGGAGATTTCCCGAGAACACGTCGAGGTCGGCGCGCTTGCCGGGTGTGATCGAACCCAGTTCCTTGTCTTCGTACACCGCGTAGGCGTTGTTCCAGGTGTAGTCGCGCAGCGCCTCCTCGCGCGTCTTCACCTGCTCGGGGAAGAACAACTTGCCATTGCCTTCGCGACGCGTGACCGCGCAAAAGAAACCGGGGATCGGATTGGTGTCCTCGACGTCGGTGTCGCTGCCGTCCAGCACCATCGCACCGGATTCGATCAGCGAATGCCACACATACGCGCCTTCCTTCGCGCGTTTTTCGCCCAGCCGTGGCACCACCACCGGCGCGTCGGAGCAGGCATGGATGGATTGCATCGAGGCGATCACGCCCAGTTGCGCGAAGCGCGGGATGTCGGCGGGATCGAGGTGCTGCGCGTGTTCGATGCGCCAGCGCAACCCGTGCGCGGCCGGATCCTGTTCGAAGATTTTCTGGAAAAGGTCCAGCACTTCGCGATTGGCGCGGTCGCCGATCGCGTGCACCGAAATCTGCATGCCATCGCGCGCGGCGATCTTCGCCATGCTTTCGATGTCGGCCATCGGCACCACGTTCTTGCCGATGATGTCCGGCGTGTCGCTGTAAGGCTTGAGCATCCAGCCGCTGCGCGTGCCCAGCGCACCGTCCGACAGCACCTCGCCGATGCCGCGCATCGTGAAGTGATCGTCCGCATAGCCGATCGTGCGGTATTGCGCGAGATGCTTGTCGATATCGGAAACCTTTTCGCCGCCGACGTTGATGTACAGCCGCAAGGGGATTCCCTTTTCGGCCTGCTGCTTCAGCCAGCCGATGGTTTCGAAATCCGCGCCCATGTCCACGAAACCGGTAATGCCCTTGCTGATCTCGTTCTGGATCGCGAGCTGCAGCGCGCGTTCGCGGCGCGCCTGCTCTTCCTGCGGCGGCAGCTTGTCGAGATAACGCTGGTACGCGGCGTACACCGGATCGCCGGCGGTGTCGCGCAACATGCCGATCGGATTGCCGCGGCTGCCGCGCACGATCGTGCCGCCGGGCGGATCGGGCGTGTCGCGCGTGATGCCGGCGAGCTTCAACGCCACCGCGTTGACGTAAACGCCGTGGCCGCTGGTGTGGTTCAACAGAACCGGATTGTTGGGTGAGACCGCATTCAAACTGGCCGGCAGCGGCAGGCCTTCGATATTCGGTTGCGGCACCGGTTTCCATTTGCCTTCGTGCCAGCCGGAGCCGACGATCCACTGTCCCGGCTTCGCTTTCGCAACCGCGGCCTTCACCATTTCAACGATCGCGTCCCAGTTCGGCGCCTTGCCGAGGTCGAGCTCCATCAGCGCGTGGCCGGTATCCAGCAGATGGCCGTGGCCTTCCATGAAACCGGGTGTGACGAAGGCACCGTGCAAGTCGAGCGTCTGCGTCTTCGGTCCGACGTAGCGCGCGATCTCCGCGTCGGAACCGATGCCTTCGATGCGGCCGTCGCGGATCGCGATCGCCTGCACCTGCGGCTGCAGCGGATCGAGCGTGGCGATCGTGCCGCCGCGCAGCACCAGGTCGGCGGGTTGCAGTTTCGGCGGAAAACCGGCGATCGTCGCGGCCGCGGCGATCGCGGCGACCGAAACGGCGAGTGCGGCAAAACCCAAGGCACGGAAGCGCATTTCTCATCCCCTCGCGGCATGCGGTCGCATCATTCTGCGCGCCGCCCGCGCGGGTTTCAACGAAACGCGATCGACGCACGCGCGCGATCGTGTGATCATCCGCTGCGGGTCGCGGGAGGAGCGCGATGAAGTCACGCTGGCCGGTGCGGATCGCGATCATTTTCATGAGCGTCATCGCCACCACGGCGGTGGCGCTGGCGATCCTCAATCTGATGCCGGAAGAAGTGCTGCTGGCGCGCGACATCTGCCACGCCAGCCCGGTCGACGCCGCGCAATTCCGCTACGAAGCCTCGAACCTGCCTGGGCCGATGGTGCTGGGCGGCAACCGCATCGTCGAATTGCAGAACGGTGCGGAATCGTTTCCCGCGATGCTGGCTGCGATCCGCTCGGCGCAGAAATCGGTCGATTTCGAAAGCTACATCTACTGGTCCGGCGCGGTCGGGCGCGAATTCGTGCGCGCGCTGTCGGAACGCGCGCGCGCCGGCGTGGCGGTGCACGTACTGCTGGACGGCATCGGCGGCCACAAGATTTCCGAGGAAAGCGAACGCGAACTGCGCGCGTCGGGCGCGCAACTGCAATTCTTCCATCCGCTGCACTGGTGGACACTGGATCGTCTGAACAACCGCGATCATCGCAAGATCCTGGTAGTGGACGGGCGCATCGGTTTCACCGGCGGCATCGGCATCGCGGACGCGTGGGCGGGCAACGCCACCAGGCCCGACCACTGGCGCGACATGCAATTCGAAGTCGAAGGCCCCGTCGTGGCGCAGATGCAGGCGGTATTCGAGGACAACTGGATTACCACCACCCGGCACGTGCTGCTGGGCCCGGATTATTTTCCGGCGCTCGCCGCATCGGGCACCGCAAACGCGCAGATGTTCTCCTCGTCGCCCGACAGCGGCAGCGAGAACATGCAACTGATGTATCTGCTCAGTATCGCCGCCGCGCGCAAATCGATCGATCTCGAGGCGGCGTATTTCATCCCCGGTGACCTGCTGCAGAACGCATTGCAGGCTGCGATGAAGCGCGGCGTGCGCGTGCGCATCATCGTGCCGGGCGAACACATCGACAGCCACATCGTGATGGACGCGTCGCAGTCCGAATGGGGCGAGGTGCTGGCCGCGGGCGGACACATCTACCGCTATCAGCCGGCGATGTTCCACAGCAAGATGATGATCGTGGACGGCTATCTCACCATGATGGGCTCGGCCAATTTCGACGAGCGCTCTTTCAAGCTCAACGACGAAGCCAACTTGAATGTATATGACGCGGATTTCGCCAAGCACATGACGCAGATCTTCGAACAGGATCTCGCGCAATCGCGCGAAGTGACCTACGCCGAATGGCAGCACCGCCCGTGGCTGCGCAAGGTCAAGGACTGGTTTTCTTCGCTCACTTCGTCGCAGCTTTGAATGCAGATTAGAGCAGGCGATGCCGCGACCGAAAAAACATTACGGCCAGCATTTCCTGCACGAGCGCGGCATCATCGAACGCGTCGTCGCGGCGATCGATCCGAAACCCGGCGAACACCTCGTCGAGATCGGCCCCGGCGAAGGCGCGCTCACCCTGCCGCTGCTGGACAAGACCGGCGCGCTGACCGCGATCGAACTGGACTCCGAACTGATCGAGCCGTTGCGTGAGAAATCGAAAGCGCACGGCACGCTGATGATCCTCCACGCCGACGTGCTGGAAACCGATTTCACCGCGCTCGCCGCTGGAGAAAAACTGCGGCTGGCCGGCAACCTGCCCTACTACGTCTCCTCGCCGATCCTGTTTCATTGCCTCGAACACGCGCACGCGATCACCGACATGCATTTCATGCTGCAGAAGGAAGTGGTGGACCGCATGGTGGCGTCGCCCGGCAGCAAGACGTATGGACGGCTGAGCGTGATGCTGCAACTGACCTGCAAAGTCGAACCGCTGCTGCGCGTGCCGGCAGGCGCGTTCCGTCCACCGCCGAAAGTCGAATCCGCGGTGGTGCGGTTGATCCCGCGTCCGGAAGCGCAATTGCCGGAACCCGAATTGATGCCCGCGATCGCGAACATCGTGCGCGCCGCTTTCGGCCAGCGGCGCAAGACGCTGGCGAATGCGCTGTCGGGCACGCTGGATGCGGACGCCATCCGCGCCGCCGGCATCGATCCGCGCGCGCGCGCCGAAACGCTCAGTCCGCAACAGTACGTGGCGCTGGCGCGATCGAGGTAGGTGGGCATCGCCCGCCGCGCGAACCCCAGTCGGCGGACATCGTCCGCCCTGCGACCACGCGGACTTGCCCGCTGACAAATCCTCGTCGACAATCGTGGACATGCCGGAACGGGACGACAATCAGCCCTACGCGATCGAAGTGTCGGTGGACACCCGCTTCGTGGTCGAGCAGTCGCAGCCGGAAGCCGACCGCTACGTGTTCGCCTACACCATCACGCTGCGCAACGTGGGCGACGTACCGGCGCGGCTGCTGTCGCGTCACTGGGTGATCACCGACGCCAACGGCAAGATCGAGGAAGTGCGCGGCGAAGGCGTGGTCGGCGAACAACCGCGGCTGCAACCCGGCGAGGGCTACAGCTACACCTCCGGCGCGGTGCTGGCGACCGCCGTCGGCACCATGCGCGGCGAATATTTCCTGCACGCCGACGACGGCACCGATTTCCAAACGCCCATTCCGGAATTCGTGCTGTCGGTGCCGCGAACCTTGCACTGACGGCGCCGCATCGTGGCGATCTACGCCATCGGCGATGTGCAAGGTTGTTATCCCGAATTGCAACGCCTGCTGGATCGCCTGAAGTTCGATCCGGCCGCGGACACGCTGTGGTTCTGCGGCGACTTGGTCAACCGCGGCGGCGAATCGCTGGAAGTGCTGCGGCTGGTGCACGGTATTCGCGAGCGCTGCATCGTCGTGCTCGGCAATCATGATCTGTCATTGCTCGCGGTTGCGCAGCGCAGCGCCGAAGCGAAGATCCGCGTCAACCCCGACCTGCGCCGCGTGGTGGAAGCCGAGGACGGCCAGACGCTGATCGACTGGCTGCGCCACTGCAAGCTGATCCATCACGACGAAGCGCTGAACTTCACGCTGGTGCACGCAGGGCTGGCGCCCTCGTGGACATTGAAGCAGGCGTTGCGCATCGGCAACGAAGTGGAACGCGCGCTGCACGGACCGGGACATCGCGGCCTGCTGGCGCGCATGTTCGGCAACAAGCCAGCGCGCTGGTCATCGAAATTGCACGGGCAGGATCGCCTGCGCGCCGCGATCAACATCCTCACGCGCATGCGCTACTGCGACGTGCGCGGCCGCATCGACTTCGAAGCCAACGGCGCTCCCGGCACGCAACCGGCGGGCCTGTATCCTTGGTACGAAGTGCCCGGCGGCAAGCCGCGCGAATCGCGCATCGTCTGCGGCCACTGGTCCACTCTGGGGCGTTTTGTAGGTTTGGGCATCTACGCCATCGACACCGGCGCGGTCTGGGGCGGCCAACTCACGGCGATGCAATTGGATGCGGAAGAACCGCGGTTCATCGCGGTGGAGGCGGAGGAGAACAGGCGGAAGCCATAAGGCCTGAAAGTGATCTACGTCCGCTTGCCGTCCTGAGCAGGGGTTCGACGTCTTGATCTGGCTGGCCAAAGCCGCCAGTCGGAGTGCGCTCACGCTCGGCCACGCACAGATTGGGTTCAGGGCGGCAAAGGAGCTGCGTGCCATTTGCGCCCGTAGGTTCATCCGCTTGCAAATCACCCATGAGCGCTATACAGTGAACCATATGGTTCACTATCAAGCCCGCCTCGACACAACCTTCGCCGCGCTCTCCGATATCACCCGGCGCAGCGTGCTGGAGCACCTCGGAGGTTCGGACGCCTCCATCACCGACCTTGCCCGACGCTTTCACATGACCCTTACGGGCATGAAGAAGCACGTCAGCGTGCTGGAGCAGGCGGGGTTGGTGACCACGGAAAAAGTCGGGCGCGTACGAACCTGCAAGCTCGGACCGCGCCGGCTGGAAGAAGAGGCCGCCTGGATCGAGCGGCACCGCCGGCTCTGGAACGCACGCTTCGACGCGCTGGACGAGATTGTCGAGCACCTGAAACGCAAGGAGAAAGCAAATGTCCAACGAAAACGAAGGTAGTCGCGCCAAGAACATCACCGCCGTGGAACGCAAGTCCGACCGCGAACTCGTCGTGGTGCGAACGTTCGATGCCCCGGTGCACATCGTCTTCGAAGCGTGGAGCAAACCCGAATTGTTCAAGCGTTGGTGGGTCCCGAAGTCAGCCGAACTGTCGCTGCTGTCGTGCGAGATGGATGTCCGCACCGGGGGCACGTATCGCCTCGTGTTCCGCCATCCGGCCTTCGATCAGCCGATGGCGTTCTTCGGCACGTACAGGGAAGTGACACCGAACAAGCGCATCGTCTGGACGAACGAAGAAAGCGATCAGGGCGCCGTGACCACGGTGACGTTCGAGGAAAATGCCGGCAAGACGCGGGTCACGTTCCATGAGTTCTACCCCACTGAAGCGGCTCTCGATGAGGCCCTCGCCGGTTCGGCGGAAGCCCTGCCCGAACAGTTCGCGCAACTGGATGAGTTGCTCGCAGGCAGATCGTGACCACATCACGGGCAAGCCGCTCATCTTTCTCCACGGCGGCAGCCCACCGCGATGCGATTGGATGGAGAAGAACCGCGGTTTGTTGCGGTGGAGGCGGAATCGAACAGGCGGAAACCGTAGCGGAATTTAGGCTGCTTTCGTCAAAACGGGTATAGCTGATTCGGCGGCTGGCTCTGCGAGGATATCTCGCCGAGGAGACACATCAAGTGCACTTGCTCAAGCAGCTTTCGTTTTTGCGGTGGGTGACGCCGCCTGCCGCGCGAAATACGGCCTGCGCGGTCGTGTTGCTCATCCTCACCGGCTGTAAAAGTGAAGTGCCGAAAACAACGAGCGAGGTCTTCCGCAGCTTCGACCGCGTGTTGCTTTTGGAAGACAAGGGTGAAACCTCGGCGGGCGTGAACGTGGGTGATCTCAACGGCGACGGCCTTCCCGATATCGTCCTGGGCAAGGGTCGCCACTGGCCTCTCTTCAGTCGCGTGTTGTTGAACGACGGCAAGGGAGGTTTCAACGCAAGCAACCTCGATGTCGCTCCAAGCCGGACATATTCGGCAGCGCTGGCGGACATAGACGGCGACGGCGACCTCGACATCATCGTCAGCAACGACGCGCCTGATCGCAAGATGATTTACCTCAATGACGGCAAAGGTCACTTCACGGAAGCCGGCACATTCGGCAGCCCCAAGTGGACGACGCGGTATGTGACCCTGGCCGACGTGAACCGGGACGGCTATCCGGACATCGTGGTCGCCAATCGCGGCGACTATCCGGATCTCGTGAATGGCAAGCCTGGCGCGGGCCCCAAAGTCTCCAAGCAAAGTTTCGTCTGCTTCAACGACGGCAAGGGCCATTTTCCGAACTGCGAAGCGCTTCCGGGTACGGAGTCGGCAACATCGATCGTTGCCGCGGACTTCGACGGTGATGGAGCGATCGATCTTTTCGTGCCCCACCGCGATGGGGGCCAGAGCCTCGTCTTATGGAACGACGGCCATGGGCATTTCCCCACGTCTACAAAAGTGGGCCCCGCCGCCGCGTGGATACGCATGGGTGACAGCGGCGACTTCGACGGGGATGGCCATCTCGATTTGGCATTCATCGACGAACAAAGACAGGCGGCCTTCGTGATCTATAACCTCGGGAATCGGAAATTTGGGGAGCCGGAGCGTCTTCCGGGGCCGCCGAGACATCCCTACGCGCTGGCAGTCGCCGATCTCAATCGAGACGGCAAACCGGACATCGTGGTGGGTTATGTGGAGATGCCGGGTTCGGTTTACTACAACACCGGCCCGCACCACTTCCACGAAGTCAGCTGGAACGACGGCAAGGGCACCGTGTACGGAATTGCGTTCGCGGATTTCAATGGCGATGGCTGGCCGGACATCGTGACCGCCAGAACGGATGCGCCGAATGCGATATGGTTCAGCACCGAACAAGGAGCGAGCCGATAGCCGCGTGGAGGTAGGATTCGATCGCGTCGAGCGCGCGAATCGCGCATCATCTGCGGCCACTGGTCCACTCTCGGCCGCTTCGCCGCGCTCGGCATCTACGTCATCGACACCGGCACGGTCTGGGGCGGCCAGCTGACCGCGATGACGTTTGCCAGTCCGGAATGACGATGATTCGTGTTCTTCCATGGCTTGCTAGTGGTCTGATCGGGATTGCTGCACTCGCACCCGCGCAGGCAAAAGGGATTCAATTCCCACTGCGTTTGAGCTATCGATTGTCGCCCACCATCGAGGCGAACCGGTTGCAGGCTCTGGCAGTGCATGTGGCATTCGACCTGCCGACTGAGGGAGAACTTCGTTGGAAACCACCACAAGGAATCGCTGCCCATCATCCTTCGCGATTCGTATCGGCGCCCGTGGTACACGGAGCATCGTTGAAGCGCGATGCGGATGGTTCCTGGATCATCTGCGGCAGAAAGAGTGCGCGCGTAACGATGGACTATCTGGTGAACCCTGCGTCCGGCCGGGAACATGCCCATAACAGCGTCTACGAAGGCATCTGGATAAGCTACGGGCAGTTCGAGGCGCTGGGCAATGACCTGTTCGCGACGCCCATCGGATATGACGATGCTCCGTTGACATTCGACTGGGAGGCGCCACACGGTTGGTCGCTGGTGACGCCGCTGAGTACGTTCGGTACAGACGGAATAACGGTTATCCATCTAACTCAAAGCAGCTTCGTCGGCGGCCGGGGCGTGAAAGAGGTACGGCGCTCCATTCTCGGTGGCACGATGCTGCTTGCCAGCGTGGGAGCGCCGATGCGGCTCGGTCCGTTGGCCGACGCGATGGTGCCGGCGGTGAACGAACTGCGCACGTTCTGGGGCGACACCACGGGAAACTTCGTGGTCACCCTGCTGGCCATGGTGCCCGGTTCCGACGACCTTGTCGGCATCGGGCGCGACGGCGGCTTCGTGGCGGAGATGAGGGCGGATGTGGCGCCGGAGGAACTGGCGAGTCTGGCGACCCACGAGTACACCCATGCGTGGATTCCCAACCGCACCGGGAAAATGCCCGAAGGCCCCCGTGAGCCGTTGGCCTACTGGTTCTCCGAAGGTTTCACGGTGTTCTATACCAACCGCACGGAGCTGCGCGATGGTCGCTTGAGCCTGCGGGCTTTCCAGGATCGCTTCAATGCCATTTCGGTGGGCAATGACATGTCGCCCGTGCGAAGGGCCCCCAATGCACGCATCGAACAAGACTTCTGGAACAACCCCGATGTGCAGCAGCTTCCGTACCTCCGGGGAGCGATCTTCGCTTACCTGCTGGATGCGCGGCTGATCGATCGAACGCATGGCAAGCACTCGCTCGACAACGTGATGCGCGACATGCGCGACCGGTTCCGGAAGAACCCGGAGCTGGGTGCGCGGGAAAACCTGGTCCACAGCTATGCGGAAATGGGCGGAGGCGACATCGGCGACTGGCTCGTCCGCTACATCGATCGCGGTGAGCAGATGGTGCTTCCGGACGATCTTTTCGGCGGCTGCCTGATCATGCTGCGCGAGCACAAGCCGGACACAGGGTTGGTGCAGTCGGCACAGCTAGCCAGCGATCTCTCGCCGCCGCGCCGTCTGGCGTGTTTGCATCGTCTCGGCGGAGGTTGAGTGAAAACGTCGGTAGCGTTCAATCTTCTCTAAGATGTCAGGCGCGCGTGCGGCCACTAGTCCACGCGGGTTTATTCACTGAGCCGCGAATGCCCCATTGCACCTGCGGCGACGGATCGGCGATTCAGGCAATGGCGCGGAGCACCGCGCGAGGATCCTTTTCGATCGCACGGAGCAGCACCTGCGCGGGACCGGTCGGGGTTCTGCGTCCCTGCTCCCAGTTGCGCAGCGTACCGATTTCCACGGTTGCTCGGAAACTCGTCGTCTCAGTCAGCGATTACTGGGTGTCAATTGGACTGAAATACAAAAGGGCTGCGCTCAGATGCCACTTTTGAAAGATGACACGACGCGGGCGAAATCCGCACGATTTTTCTCGAACTCGGCCGACCAGGCATAACAGTTGAACTGCACCAGCGTTCCATCAGATGCGAACCGCCAGACTGCCATCCCGGTGACAGGCTTCCCATTGGCGATTGGCCCGTCAATGATCGTTGCGAAGGTTCGATGCTCGGTGTCGGAAGTGATTTTTGACTTCGCGATTTCCTCCATGAAGCCTTTGGTCCACTCCCGTTGTTGATCGTTCTTAATACTCTCCACGATTGGCTTCAGATTCGGAACCGCCTGACTGCCACGTGAAAATTGCTGAACGATGGAATTGAACTGGCTTTCGCTTGGCCATGCGGAAAGATGCGTCCTCGCTGGAGGAAACACCTGCACCAACACATACGGATAACCCGAATGGCCCCCCTTCGGCCGAAGCGCCATGTCGTACGTGATCTGAGCGACGGGCGGAAGACTAGCATTCAATTCCGCGAGTTGGCTCGCGGAAACCTGTTCCCAACCGTTCGGAATGCTCAGCTGGTAGTGATAGGTGAGGCTCTTTGCCGTAGACGCAAAGCACAACGATGTCACCAGCGCGCTTGCTAGGAACAGCGAAAGGTGCCTGAAGGACTGGATGCCAATGCGCATAATTTTCAGGCTGCGAAAGGTTCGCGGTGTCAACCATCTCTTTTCTTGGCGCCAAGCTTGCTGAAGGCAAAAAGGGGGCAGGTTCGTTTTTGAGGCGCAGCTAACACATCGCGCCAAGACAAGAAAAATCGACCGACCTCTTTCTGTGCGCGGGTCTCGGCTTATCTCTGCTTTGTCGCCATCAACTTGTCCACCGCAGCAAGCTCTGGCTCTAGTTCGGCAGCGACTTCTGCAAACCGCTCCGCCACATTTCCCAATAGATGCTGATCGAGACCATTAAACGGATACAAATTCCCGTTTCTTTCTACTTCGGCGAGGAGCATTGCCAGAGCCAAAAGCACTGCATTGCGATTTAAGTCATCTTTGCCCAGCTGGCTGTAGCCAAATCCAAGAGCGACTGCAGCCGTCGTAATTTTATGGGGGCGTTGACCAAACTTTCCCCCGAATACATCCGGTTTGCCCTGCCATACTTTTCCTACTAGTTGGTTGGCGTATGCTGCTGGGTTCAGATCAAACAGACCACATTTCGCTTGGTGCTCTAAGAGGTTCTGCACCACTACGGCTGCCTCACTCATTTTAAGAGTGTCTTTGATCCCACTGAAGAATCCCATTTGCATCTCCCCGGTTGCTTCGCCGACGAACTGATGCTTCCCTCGAGTATCGGCGATTCTCAAGCAGGATGTGTGCCACAGCGTGCTCTCAATAGAATTCTGTCGTGCAGAGAGCCAACGCGCCGATCATCTCCAGCATCAGCCTCGCGTCTCACAATCGATGAACACGGCTTCTCGCATTGTGAGAGCGCGGCGATATCGCGGATGTTGACGGTGAAGTGACTTTTGTAATCCAGACAGGCGCCTTGTCTTACACTGCAGCCGCTCTTTTCCAGTCCCCAACAACCACCGCTAAGATGCCCACCCCACGGGAGCGGAGACGATCATGTGGATTCGGGTGGTCGGCTACGGGGTGCTGCTGGCGGCGGGGACGGTGCTGCTGCAGTGGCTCGACTACCAGCGCCTGGCGCGGATGCATTCGGGTGATCTCTATTTGTTCCTGATCGCGGCGGCTTTCCTCGTGCTGGGCATCGTGCTGGGCGTGCGGATTTTCGCCGCACCCGCGCCGGCCGCGTTCGACGGCAACCCCAAGGCGAAGGAAGCGCTCAACCTGAGCGATCGGGAACTGGAAGTGCTGCACGAACTGGCGGCCGGCCGCTCCAACAAGGAGATCGCCGCGCGCCTGCACGTCTCGCCGAACACGGTGAAGACGCATGTCGCGCGGCTGTTCCAGAAGCTGGACTCGCGGCGGCGCACCGAGGCCATCCGCCGGGCGCGGGAACTCGGGATAGTGCCCTGACCTGGAATCCTGCCTTAAATTCGGAAGCAAAGGCACTGGATTACTCGCCGCATCCTGCGGCTCGCCCTCCGGGCCTTCGCTTGCGCGAAGTTCGCTCCGGCTTCCCGCTTCCGCAGTCCGGATCGCCGCGCAGCCTGCCCCGGAAGCGCTCTTGATCGGGCGCGGCGTCCGGAATGACGATAAAAAAGGGTCCGCGGGTCAATTTTGAAATAGGTTCTGCGAATATTCCGGGTGACTGCCTGCGAATCACCCGTTCGGGCGATTGCATTACACGTTCAAATCGCGGTCAATGGCGCCCCCCACAGCGAGGAGACTCCCTATGTTGCGGACCATCTTGAAATACGGCGTGATCGCGGGCCTGGTCGTCGGCGGGCTGGAGGTCGCCACCGTCGCCACGTTCTCCGGCATGCCGCCGCTGAAGTACGGCATGTGGATCGGCTACACGACCATGCTGATCGCGCTGAGCGCCGTGTTCGTGGGGATCAAGCAGCACCGCGACGTGGCGCGCGGCGGCGTGATCGGGTTCTGGTGCGCGTTCGGCATCGGCGTTGGGATCAGCTTCATCGCCGGCATCTTCTACGTCGCCGCCTGGGAAATCGTGCAGGCCGCCACCCACATGGATTTCGCCAGTTCCTATTCGCGCGCGGTAATCGCGGGCGCGAAGGCGAAAGGCGCGACCGCCGCGGAGCTGGCGAAGCTGACCGCCGACATGGAGCACTTCAAGGTGCAGTACGCGGATCCGCTGTTCCGCCTGCCGATGACCTTCATCGAGATCTTCCCCGTCGGCGTGCTGGTGTCGCTGGTTTCGGCGGCACTGCTGCGGAACAGCCGGTTTCTGCCGGCGCGGCACGTTGCAGCGCTTTAGCGACAAGTCCAGTCGCGCGTTGTGACAGCCGGTCGCAAGAAAAAACCCCGCGGCGAGCGCCGCGGGGTTTCGAAGAACGTCAGACAGCAGTCATCCGCTCAGGGATGGTTGACGCACAGCGTGTAGTCGCCACCGACGCCGGAAGCGCTTGCGTGCGCGAACCATTTGTACTTGCCGGCCGGCGCCTGCTGGTGGATCTCGTTGCTCGCGTCTGCGGTGATCCAGTGCGCGGCTTGCCCGGGTTGCTGCACCAGTGCGAGCAGACGGAAATCCGACGGCGAAATCAGGATGCCGTTTTCCATGCCCGCGCGCGCTGCATAGGCGGGCGAACCGCCGCTTCCACCGGGCGCGAGCGTACCGGAATACGACGCGTAACCATCAGGGCAGGTCACGCTGAGTGTGCCGTCGCCATCGACATTCTGCGAAAGGACGTTGCCGGAGTTGGTGCCGATGTCTTCCCAGGCCGCGATCGCCATGTCGTTTGGCAGGATGGATGCGACCAGACGGAATTTCTGCGCCGGCGTCGATGACACGCCGACGATGGCGGGATTCCACAGATAGTTGCCGTTCGTATCGAGGCGGGCCGCGTGCACCTGATCCTGGCCGAACCCGACGCCACCGGTGTAGAACACTATCGCGCCGTCATCGCTGGTGGCGACGGTGTCGGTGAGATACGAAGCGTTGGTGGTTTTGGGCACGATGGTCTTGCCGGTAGTGCCCCATGCGAGATTGCCGCTGACATCCACTCTCTGGCCCCGGACGCCCACGTTGCCCTGCGTTGCCGCGTCCGTTTCCGTCCAGAACACGAACGTGTCCTGCGTCGCTGCGTTGTACGCCGCGCTCGGTTCGACCTGGATGTCGCCCGGCACGTTCGCGACCAGCACGCCGTTGTGGGAGAACATCTCCAACCCGCCGGATGAAAGATGTTGCACGTGACTTTGCAGCTTGGTGTTGTCGTACCACGCGAACACGGCGCCGCCCTCGCCATCCGGAATGAAGCTGGGGAAGTTCCCGAATTGCAGCGAGCCGCCGTCGTAAACGGCAGCCGTCCACTGCGAAATGCCCGTGCTGCCGAGCTTCAGCGCGAGCAGATGCGACGGGCTGGAGAAGCCTTTCGAACTGACGTACGAGACAATCGCCGAACCGTTGTCGGCTTGGTGAATGTCGCTCACGGTGAGCGAAGCGCCGCCCGGATCGGAAATCTGGACGATCGGATTCCACAAGGGGTTTCCGTCCGCATCGAGACGCACGAATTCCATGTTTGCATTGTCCGTCCAGCCAACTACCACATCGCCGTCGGAGGTGGCCGTGATTTTCGGGTTGGCGAGGAAATCCGCGGTGTTGCCGAACTGGATTCCACTCGCGCCCCACAGCAGTGTTCCATCGGGCGCGACCTCCTGCGCTTCGATCTTGATGTTGTTCCCGTTCGTATCGGAAATGTGGAACGCGAGCAGTGCGTTTCCATCCGCGTCCTCGCTCAGGCCGTAATCCTGCGTCGAGCTGAAATAGCGTTTCGCGACCAGGATGCCGTGAGCGCCCAGCATCTTGTTGCCGACCGAATCGAGACGCTGGATCCGCACGCTGTAACCGCCCGTGCTATTGTCGAACCAACTGATCCAGCAGCCGCCGTCGGCGGTGGGCAGGATCTTGGGCTGTGCCTGTTCGCCGAATTTGCCATTGCCGACGACGAGATTCGAAGCGGAGTTATCCGTCCACGACGCGAAAACCGGAGTCGCCGCCATCGCAAGAACCGCAGCCAGTGCAAGTGCCAAAGACGAGTGCTGTCGCATGAACATTTGCTCCTCGTTGGAAGTGAAGTCGCCAAATGCGCGCGAGGCGTCACGGACGTGACGCCACGGATCTGAAAAACCCATGCCCTTCACGAGTCTCCTCCCTCCATGCGATCGGCGTCAATGGATTTCTCTCGGGCGACTTTGCAGGTCGCCATCGCCATGCGGAGGTTTCGATGCCCGATTTCTTGGGGCCGATGAAAAAGGCCCGGCGCTTGGCCGGGCCTCGATCGGTTGAACCGTTGCGCGAAAGTCAACGCGGGTTGCGGTCGTAATAGCTGCCGCGGGAATAGCCGTCGTGCGAGCCGTTCGTATAGTGCGTGTTGTAGCCACTGTAACCGCGATTTCCGTAGCTGTTGTAGCTGTGATAGCTGTCGTGGCCGTGGTAGTAGCCCGATGAGCCGTGCCAGTCGTGGCCGTGGTTGTAGCCGCGGTTGGAGTAGACGTTGACGTTCACGCCGCCGTAGCCGTAGCGCGGGGTGCTGTATCCATAGTTGTACGGATACGAGCCACCGTAGTACGGATCGGTGTAATACGAGCCGCCGTAGTACGCGGTCGGCGCGTAATACGCTCCGCCCGGATAACCGTAGCCGTAGTCGTGATGGTGCTGGGTGGCGCTGACCAGCACGCCGCCGATCACCGCGCCCACCACCAGCGCGCCGAGCACGTCGGAATCGTGCGAGCTGCCGTGGTGCGAGTAGCCGTCGCCCGCCAGCGCGGCCGGCGTCGCCAGCACGCACGCCGCGATCAGCACGCAGCCGGCCATCAATTTGTTGCGCAAACCGGAGATACGTTTCATGGTGGGACTCCCTCGTAGGCGAGCGCAGTATTCGTGCGCATCGGTAAATGCGCACTGAAAAACACCGTTAGGGAATCGCTAAACGCGGTGCGATTGCGCGGCCATATCACAAGCGTTCATGCGTCGGCAAAGGACTGCTGATGTTCGCCCGTAAACTCGTCATGATGACCACGCGCCGCATCGCGTTCTCTTCTTCCGTCGCGGCCGCATTGCTTGCGGCGATGCTGTTCGGCGCGAGCACGCCGCTCGCAAAGCAATTGCTGCATGACGCGTCACCGGTCCTGTTGGCGGGCCTGTTGTATCTCGGCAGCGGTATTGGCTTGGGAGCGACCCGCCTGTTGCGAGATCGCGGCTGGCGCACGCCGGCCCTGAGCCGGAGCGAATGGTTCTGGCTGCTGCTGGCGATCGGATTCGGCGGCGTTTTGGGTCCGTTGGCGCTGATGCTGGGTTTGACGCATGCAGCCGCGGCCACGGCTTCGCTGTTGTTGAATCTGGAGGCGGTTTTGACCGCGCTGCTGGCGTGGATCGTGTTCCGCGAGAACACCGATCGGCGCGTGGTGTTCGGCATGGCATTGATCGTCGCCGGCGCGGTGCTGTTGACGTTGCCCGGTCCGTCACAAAGTACGCGCCTGAGTTGGGGCGCGCCGCTGATCGCCGCTGCATGCCTGTGCTGGGCGCTGGACAACAACTTCACGCGCAAGGTGTCGGCTTCGGATGCACTGTTCATCGCCGGATTGAAGGGTCTGGTCGCGGGCGTCATCAACACGGGTTTTGCGTTGCTGCTGCGCACGCGATTTCCTCCAGCGACAGTTATCGCCGAAGCCATGAGCGTCGGTCTGCTGGGCTACGGCATCAGCCTGGTGTTATTCGTTCTCGCGCTGCGAGGTTTGGGTTCGGCGCGCACCGGCGCTTATTTCTCCACCGCACCTTTCATCGGCGCTGCGATTGCCATTGCGGCATTCGGCGAACACGCCTCATGGACATTCTGGCTGGCCGCGGGCTTGATGGCTGCGGGGGTGTGGTTGCATCTGACCGAACAACACGAGCACCTGCACACGCATGAGTCCGTCGAGCACACGCACCGGCATGTGCACGACGAGCATCATCAGCACGCGCACGATTTCGACTGGGATGGCCGCGAACCTCACACGCATCCGCATGTGCATGCGCCGCTGACCCACAGCCACCCGCACTATCCGGATATCCATCATCGGCATGGACATGAGTGAGTCGCGATCGAGAGACGCGAACCCTTAAGCCACGCGCAATGCAAGGCTCGCAGCGCCCGCCAGCGCACTGCCGAACAAGGTCCAGCCCATTCCCACCCGAAAGCGCAACATCGCCAGCAACGCCGCGATCACCAGCAGTGCGGCGGCCGGATGGATCGTCTGCCACTGCGGCCAGTCGAAAGCCAGCCACCCGTAGCGCACAGCCTGCGTCTTGTCGAACAGGGTGTGCAGGGCGAACCACACCGACAGGTTCAGCACCACACCGACCACGGCGGCTGTCACGCCCGAGAGCGCAGCGTGCAACGCACGATTGCTGCGCAGCGCTTCGATGTAGGGCGCGCCCAGGAAGATCCACAGGAAACACGGCGCGAATGTCACCCACGTGGTGAGAATTGAGCCGATCACACCGGCCATCAGCGGCGACAAGCCGCCCTGATGAAAGTATGCCCCGAGAAAGGCGACGAACTGCACCACCATGATCAAGGGGCCGGGAGTGGTTTCGGCCAGCGCCAATCCATCCAGCATCTGGCCCGGTGCAACCCAATGGAACCCTTCGACCGTGCGCTGCGCGACATAGGCCAGCACCGCATAGGCACCACCGAAAGTCACCATCGCTGCCTGACTGAAAAAGATGCCTTCGCGCGCCAGTACGCTGTGCAGGCCGAACAGGGCGATGACTGCCAACACCGGCACCCACCATAAGGCGAGCCAGACCACCATCACGCGAAGCGCGCGCATCGCAGAAGGCCGGGTATGCCGCAGTTCGCCGCGTCCCAGCAGACGATCGATCAGATAATCCGAGGAAGCGTCCGCCGCGGCCGAACTCGGAGCGGGAAAACTCTGCGGCATCCACCAGCGCCCCGCCAGTCCGATCAAACCGGCGCCCAGCACGATCAGTGGGAACGGCACCTTGAAGAAAAAGATGGCGACGAAAGCGAGCACCGCGATCGCCAGCATGATCCGGTTCTTGATCGCCTTGCGGCCGATGCGCAGCACGGCCTCGATCACCACCGCGAGTACCGCAGCTTTCAGACCGAAGAAGATCGCCACGATCCAACTGACCTGTCCGTAGAGTGCGTAGACGATGCTGAGCGTCAGGATGGTGACGAATCCGGGCAACACGAACAGGATGCCGGCGATCAATCCGCCCAAGGTCCGGTGCAGCATCCAGCCGATGTAGATCGCGAGTTGCGCCGCCTCCGGACCGGGCAGCAACATGCAGTAGTTCAACGCATGCAGGAAACGCGCATCGCTGATCCAACGGCGCGTCTCCACCAGCTCGCGATGCATCACGGCGATCTGGCCCGCCGGCCCGCCGAAACTCAGCAAACCCACCTTGGCCCACACGCGCGTGGCTTGGGGCAGCGAGACTTCCGGCCTCACCATCTCAATCTCCGGACTCGATTTCGGATTCCGTATAGGCCGCATACAGGCAATCGAACGCGACGCCCATCTCCTTGAGTAGCGCATCGTCGTTTTCCCCATGGCGGGCGCGAGCTCCCGCCATGATGCTCGCAAGACCCGCCGCCTCCGGGACGGGCACGCCCCCGACATCGAGATAACGAACCAGGCGGCCCAGGCGCGCCAAGCGCGGCTCCCGGTCCAGGGCGAAGCTTGCGATCAAGACCTCGAACGTCACGCGCGTGCCGACGTGGCTGAATTCGGCGCCGTTGAAATCGAAGCCGACCGCGCGCTTGGGACAGTCCGCGGCTTTCTTCAACCAGCGAAATTTCGCGCGGGGGTCTATGAAGCGGCGGATCAGCCACGCCGAGGCCACACGATCGATCCAGAGATGGCGACGGGTGGCCCACAAGCGACCGCGGTAATCCTGGATGCGGCGGCGCGGAATCGCCATCTTCTTCCCACGCGGTTCGTCGGGTGCGAATCGCGCATTGAGCGCGTGTTCGGCGTCGGCCAAAGCAGTCTCGACCTGGGCACGTGCCGCTCCGGGGAAGAAATCGATTGCAGCTATCGCGTCCACCTCGCGTCGGATGGCGGCAAGCCGCTTGCGGGCTTCGGCTTCGCCCAGCTTTCGCGATTCGCCACGCAGCGCAATCAGGCGTTCGAGTCCGTGCGCATACGCTTGAGTCCGATCGAACGCGCAGCGCAGCTCGGCTTCCTGTGTCGGGTCGGCAGATGCGAACGCCACGACATGTGCGCTGCCGCCCGCCTTGATGGCCTGCTCGGCCTGCTTCTCAAGCAGCGAGTGGCTTCTGTCATTCGCCGGCAGCACGTAAACGCCGTCGCGCAGCATCGCCGCGCCTGCGGCTTTCAACGCGCGCCACAGCCTCATGCGCGGTGTCGGACTTCGCCCGGTCAGGGACACCACCAGCAATAGCCATCCGGCCATGTCGGCGCTCATGTAGCGAATACTACGTCTTGAGTCACAGACATTACAACCGCTGGTGTTCCCAGGCACATGCCGCAAACCACTCCGAGATATGACCTCGGATTCGGCGTCTAGCATGCCGCGAGCTTTGTTGCGGATCAGTGGTTGCCGGTAAAGACGGCCAATTGGGCGGCGAAAGCGCGTCGGTAGGCGGGCCGCGCTTCGCCGCGGGCGACATAGGCGGCGAGCTTCGGGAATTCGTCGAGCATGCCCGACGGCCTCAGCCGCAGCAGCGCGTGCACCATCATCAGATCGCCCGCGCTGAACGCGCCGTCGAGCCAGTCGCCGTCAGCCAGACGATTCGAAAGCTGGCGCAGCCGGTTGCAAATGCGATCCTGGATCAGCGGCATGCGTTCGGCGGTCCAGGGCTTGTCGCCTTCCTGGAACTTGGCGGTGACGAGTTCGAGGATCGGCGGTTCCACCGTGTTCACCGCCGCGAACATCCACGCGATCGCCCGCGCCCGCGCATCGGCATCGTCCGGCAGCAGGCCGCTGTGGCGCTCGGCGATGTGCAACACGATCGCTCCGGTTTCGAACAGGACGCGATCACCTTCCTCGTAGGTCGGAATCTGGCCGAAAGGATGCAGCGCCAGATGCGCGGGCTCTTTCATCGCCTTGAACGAAAGAAGGCGAACGTTGTAAGGCTGACCCACTTCTTCGAGCGCCCAGCGGACACGCATGTCGCGCGCCAGTCCTTGCCCACGATCGGGCGATCGTTCGAAGGCGGTGATGGTGGGATTCATGGGAGGCTCCGATCAATGCGCTGTTCGTGGATATGACGAACGGCGCACGCGCGGATCGACATTTTCGACCGCGGTTCACCTTGTCGTCAGTCGCTCACGCACTTGTGAATGGAGTTCCGCCGTCGCGGTCGCCAGCGCTCTGGTGGTTTCCAGCGTCAGCTCCGCGCCATCCAGATCGGTAAACACGCCGCCGGCTTCGCGCACAATCACGGCCAGCGCGGCGACGTCGAGGATGTTGACGTCGGATTCGATCACGATGTCCAGCGCGCCGCGCGCGAGGAAGTGGTAGTGCGCGAAGTCTCCATAGCCGCGCACGCGATTGACTCCCCGGATCAACGCGCCGAGCGCGTTCCAGCGTTGCGCGTCGGCGGTCAAAGATTTGATGTTGCCGAGCGACAGAACGGCATTCTTCAACTCGCATGTGTCCGCCACGCGCACGGGCTTGCCGTCCAGGAATGCGCCACCGCCGCGCCGCGCCCACATCGTTTCGCCGTACAGCGGCGCGTGCGAGACGCCCAGCACCAATTCGCCCGCGTGCATCAGCGCGATCTGCGTGGAGAAAAACGGCGTGCCGCGTACGAAACTTTTGGTTCCGTCCAGCGGGTCGACCAGCCAGAGGAATTCGCTCGCACCCGAGCGACCGCGTTCCTCGCCCAGGATCGCGTGATCCGGAAACGCGCGGTTGAGCAAACGGCGAATGGTGTCCTCGGCTTCGCGGTCGGCGATCGTGACCGGCGTGGCGTCCGGCTTGAATTCAACCTCGACGCCGCGCGCGTAATGGCGGCCGATCAGCTCGCCCGCGGCGGAAGCAGCACCGCGCGCGACTTCGAGGGCGCGATCGAGAAATTTCTCTGCAATGTCAGCCATCGCTGGATCGTGTTCGAGCCGTTTGTGCTGAGCGTAGCTTGCGCAGCAAGCGAAGTCGAAGCACATTGGGCCCTTCGACTCCGGCCCTGCGAGCCTGCCCCGGACCTGATCCGGGGGCGAACGGAAAAACAGATGCCGTCCTTCGAAAAACTCGACTCTTCGTCCAGCAACGCCGAACTCGCAGCCCGTGATCTGCGCGTGAACTGGCATCCATGCACGCAGATGCGCGAGCACGATGCGCGGCTGCCGATGATCCCGATCGTGCGCGGCGAAGGTGCGTGGTTGATCGATGTCGACGGCAGGCGCTACCTCGATTGCATCAGCTCGTGGTGGAGCAACCTGTTCGGGCACGCCAATCCGCGCATCGCGGTCGCGATCGCGGAACAAGCGGCGAAATTGAATCACGTGATGTTCGCAGGTTTCACGCACGAACCCGCAATACGGCTCGCCGAAGAGCTGCTGCGCATCGCGCCGCACGGACTCGCGCGCGCGTTCTTCGCCGGCGACGGCGCCAGCGCGGTGGAGATCGCGCTGAAGATGAGTTTCCACTACTGGCACAACGTGAGCCGGGGCGAACGCACGCGGTTCATTTCGCTGGCGAACGCCTATCACGGCGAAACGCTGGGCGCGCTGTCGGTGAGCGACCTGCCGCTGTATCGCGCGGTGTACGCGCCGTTGCTGCTGCAACCGATCGTCGCGCCTTCGCCGGATTGGCTGGATTGCGGGCCGGGCGAAAGCGCGGAAGACGTGGCCGCGCGGCGTTTGCAGGACATGCGCGCGATTCTCGAAAGCCACGCGCACGAGACTTGCGCGGTGATCGTGGAACCGCTGGTGCAATGTTCGGGCGGCATGCGGATGCATGCGCCGGTTTATCTAACCGGCTTGCGCAAACTGTGCGACGAATACGAGGTGCATCTGATCGCCGACGAGATCGCGGTCGGCTTCGGACGCACCGGCACGATGTTCGCGTGCGAACAGGCAGCGATCACGCCGGACTTTTTGTGTCTCTCGAAAGGACTGACCGGCGGCGCGCTGGCGATGTCGGCGGTGCTGACGACGGATCGCGTGTACGAAACCTTTCTCGGCGACTACGCCGCCAACAACGCCTTCCTGCATTCGCACACCTTCAGCGGCAATCCGATCGCCTGCGCGGCGGCGCTGGCGACACTGGCGATTTTTCGCGAAGAGCAAGTGCTCGAAAACAATCGAATGCTGGCGGAGCGGCTGGCGCAGCGGATCGCGCCGCTGCGCGAACACCCGCACGTGTCAGGCGTGCGTCAGACCGGATTGATCGCGGCGATGGACTTGGTCGACAAGCGATCGCGCACGCCCTATCCGCCCGCCGAACGGCGCGGGCTGCGCTTCTATCTTCACGGACTGGAACACGGCATGTTGCTGCGGCCGCTGGGCGACACGATCTACTTCATGCCGCCGTATTGCATCACGCCCGAAGAGATTGACCGGATGGTCGAAGCCGCCGCGGCTGGAATTGCCGCGGCGGCGGATGGCTGATCGCTTTACGAAGGCATTGATCGGCACGTGCTGTTATTTGAAAGTGCGGACAGGGATGTCCGCCTTTCTCGCTCCAAGATGCTTCAATCGACAAATCTCGCGATGAATTATCGGAGGAAGCAATCATGGACGATCGCACAAATCAATGCCCGGTGACCTGCACGGCCGGATCGAGCTGTTGCAGGGCGTGGCCGACATCCGGTTGACCGGTGCGCAACAGTTCTTCCTGGCTGTAGCTTCTGCCGGTCACGGGCAGGCATTCGCCTTTCTTGGGCGGAATGTGGCTGCCGGTGTCGCGGATGCAGTTGCGGTCGCCCGGTGCGGGCACCGCACGGGTGCCGACCGCGACGTCTGTGTTGGCGTTGACGTTCTGATCGGTGGCGGTCGTGGTGGAAACGGTGGTGGTCGTCGAGGTATCGGCGTTCTGCGCCATCGCATTGGCGCCGAAGCCGCAGGCGAGGACGAGTCCGCAGGTGACGAGAATCTTGTTCATGAGCTTTCTCCGGAACGCTACCCCTTCCCCTTGATGGCGATTCTCGCGCGTTTTCGCAAGCCCGGCACTCGCTCCTGCCCGATTACGACAGCTTTCGTTCATGGACGGATTGTCGCCGGTCCGCGATGATCGGGCGGTGATTTTCTGACAGAAGCCCGAAAACTTGCGAACAATCCGCATCTACGTCGATCAGCCGCTGAAAACCGGCATCGAAATCTCCCTGCCGCAACAAGCGGCCGCACACGTTGCGCGCGTGCTGCGGCTGCGGACCGGAGATCCGCTGGTGCTGTTCAATGGCGACGGCGCCGATTACGCCTGCGAGTTGATCGAAAGCGGTGCGCGCGAGGCGCGCGTCCGCGTGCGGGCGGAGCAGGCCGCGGCGGGAGAATCGCCGTTGCGCATCACGCTTGCGCAGGCGCTGGCGCGCGGCGAGAAGATGGACTGGATCGTGCAGAAGGCGACCGAACTGGGCGTTGCGGCGATCGTTCCGCTGATCACCGAACACAGCGAGGTGAAGCTGGACTCCGCGCGCGCGGACAAACGCGTGGCGCATTGGCGCGGTGTAGCGATTGCTGCCTGCGAGCAGAGCGGCCGCGGGCGGATTCCTGCGATACATGCACCCGACACATTGCCGGCGTGGCTGCGATCGCTGGATCCGCAAAAGCATGAAACACGATTGACGTTGCTGCCGGATGGCGAACTCAGGCCACGCGAGCTGCGCCGCATCGAAGACGAAGTGTTGCTCGCCGCCGGTCCCGAAGGCGGATTCGGCGAAAGCGATATCGCCGCTTTGCAAAACGCCGGTTTTCGCGCGTTGACACTCGGCCCGCGCATATTGCGCACCGAAACCGCCGGCGTCGCGGCGATCGCGGCGTTGCAGGCGTTACACGGCGACTTTTGAAAGGCCCTTGAATCGTTGCAAAGCGTAGCGAGCGAAGAGCTGCCATCCATGGCCAAGAACTCCGTGGTTGCGCGACGCCGGAGCGCAGGAACCGGAGTGTATATGTCAATACATGAGATCGCAGCTCGCGATAGCGAGCGGGCCGAGCACCGCCGGCGTGCCTCATGTCGTTTTGAATCAGGCCGAGCGCGAGCTTTGCAGCGATTCAAGCGCGAGTCAGGGCTTCCTGCACCATATCCTCGATCTGCGAAAGATCGGGGATGAAAGCGAGATCGTCGCGCACCATCACCTGCTCGCGCACGCCGGGCGGCGTGGGCTGATCGTCGCCGCTGGGAATCAGGATATCGGGCGAGATCGTGGTCAGGCGCGGGAAGCCCTGTGTCAGCAGGCCGATGAACGGCAACTTGGGATGGCCTTCCAGCGCCTTCAGCACGGCCACACGCGCGGTATCGGTGCTTTCGTGATCGGCGAGACCCGCGAGCACGGAGAACGAAAACAGCGGCACGCGCCAGCCGCGCCAGGATTGTCGGCCCAGCAGCCACTTCGGCGCGGAGGGTACCGGTTCCAAAGCGGTGAAGGTCACCACTTCGGCCACGGTGGCGTTGGGCAGCAACATGCGCCCGTTGGTCACCGGGATCATCACGCCGCGGACTTCGCGCGGCAGATCGGTCAACGTGGTCATGGGTTGGCCCCGGCGGGTTTGACGGCGACCTTCTCTATCCGCATTTCATCGAACTCGCGTTCGCGCGCGATCGCCACCGTTTT